>Ga0099364_10001400_pt1 | contig 40011 bp, 38 predicted proteins | sample TergutTh196P3_FD_73070 | JGI IMG/M metagenome (GOLD analysis project Ga0099364, IMG submission 73070) | Microcerotermes parvus P3 segment gut microbial communities from Pointe-Noire, Republic of the Congo - Th196 P3 | ecosystem: Host-associated > Arthropoda: Insects > Digestive system > Gut ... | reverse complement strand
GTGTACGATGGCCGGGTTTTTATACCGGAAAAGCCTTGTAATTTTACAATAGGTTCTAAAGTAACCTTGACCATTGAAAGTGTAGATAAAAGCTTCCCCGAAAAGAAAAAAAAACTGGCAGCATTCCGGCAATTGACCAAGGTAGTTCATGAAACCAATAAAACCAATCCCTTGCCTCCGGAGTTTGATGTAATTTTATCAAAAAGGGTACAGTTCAGGGAACTAGCCGATTTATGAGTATTTATGCTCTTGATTCTAATATAGTATCTTTTTACCTAAAGGGAAATTCCGCCGTTATTGAGAACATTGAAAAGGCGATAGATGAAAATCATAGTATCATAGTAACACCTATAGCATATTACGAAGTAAAACGCGGTCTTTTATTAATTAATGCGGTAAATCAATTAAATAGATTAATGGAATTTTGTGATTTATTTTCTGTGGGCGAGTTTGGTGATCACCTTTTGGATGAAGCTGTAAATATATATGTGAAGGAAAGAAAGGCAAGAAGAAATACCGAGGACGCAGATATCTTTATTGCTGCATTCTGTCTCCACAATAACTATATCCTTGTAACCGATAATACGAGACACTTTGAAAATATTGAAAACTTACAAATTATTAATTGGTCTGTTAGCCAGGAAGAAGTAGGAAAAAGCATTTAACAGGCAGAATAAACAGCTAATCATTACCAATGACTTCATAAAGGCTCTTCTTGATCTAGCCACGCATAGCTATCTGTGCTGGAGCAGAAAATGGTCCCTGCGGCGATTTCGGCCTGGCCACGCAACTTCACTTCAACATCACCTCTGTCCTCCCATACCCTCCTTGCTCTGGGCGGGAGAAGGCGAAGCTCTCTACCCGGGGGTCATGGCGGAGGAAGTCCTGGACTCCCTTGGAGAGGATCCCATCCCCCTTGCCGTGGACCACCGCAAAGCTGCGGAGGCCTGCCATGATGGCCCCGTCTATTTGACGGGAGAGAGCTTCCTGAGCTTCACTTAGGCGGAGGCCCAGGAGTTTGAGTTCCAGCTGGGCGGGGGCGGCGGGGGCCAGGTCGGCGGTCCAGGCAGCCTTGGCCTGGGTCTGAGTGTTTTCCTTACGGGGCTGGAGTTCGGCCTCGCTGATGCTCATTTTAAGGGCCCCCACTTCGACGATCCAGGCGGGGGGGTTTAAGTCGCTACCTTTTTTACCCAGGCGGATGATGCGGCCGGGGCGGCGGTTTTCGCCTACCAGGACTTCCAGACCGGGCTCAAAGGTCCTGGGGGCTGGGGGCCCGGAAGGAAGGCTCTCCCCTTCCCTCCCCTTTCGTTTTTCTTCGGCCAGGGTCTTTTCTTCGGCCTCCAGGTCTTCTTCTTCGGTTCGGACCGCCTCTTCCAGGTCCGATAAAAAATCCTTCACCTTCAGGGTCTTCTCGCGGCTGAGCTCCCCCTCCTTCACTTCCCGGACCAGGTTCTCCAGGGTCTGCCGGCTTTCTCCCAAAAGCCGGGCGAGCCTCCCGGCCCCCTCCTTGCGGATTTCCAGCTCCCTCTGCTTAAGGCGGAGTTCCTTGAGATCGGCTTCCCGGCGTTCCTCCCGGAGCTTTCTGGTTTCCTTCTTCCCCGCCTCGGCGGCTTCATCCAGTTCCTTGTGCTTTTCCTTTAGGCCCCTGATGAGGGCCGACACATCGGAACGCTCCTCCCTTAGGTAGCTGCGGGCCCGATCCACCAGGGCCGAGGGGAGGCCGTTTCGGGAAGCTATGTCCACTGCCCGGCTTTCTCCGGGGATCCCCATGCGGATCCGAAAGGTGGGGGACAGGGTGCGGCCGTCGAATTCCATCGAAGCGTTCTCGACCCCCTCCTGGGTATAACCGTAGTTCTTGAGGATCCCGTGGTGGGTGGTGACGATTAAATGGGTTCCCTGGGCTATGAAGTGATCAAGGATGGCCATGGCGATGGCACTCCCCTCCTCGGGGTCCGTGCCCGAACCGAGCTCATCCAGGAGGACCAGGGAATCGGCACTGGTCTGGGAGAGGATCTGGGCTATGTTGGTCATGTGACCCGAAAAGGTGGAGAGGGACTGGCTTAGGGATTGCTCGTCCCCTATGTCCGCATAGATGCCGTCGAAGTGGGGCAGGAAGGTCTCCTCCTCGGCGGGGATGGCCAGGCCAAACTGGTTCATCATGGCCAAAAGGCCCAGGGTCTTGAGGGCCACGGTCTTGCCCCCCGTGTTGGGGCCGGTGATGATCACCGTCCGGATATCCGGGGGCATGAAGAGGTCCAGGGGAACGGCCTGCCGCCCCAGGAGGGGGTGCCGGGCCTGCTTGAGGATGAGCCGCCCCTGGCTGTCCTCGGCATAGATGCCCCGGCTCTCGTGGCCGTAGCGGGCCCGGGCCCTCATGGTTTCCAGGTAGAGGACCCCCTGGTGGAGGAGGCTCAAGTTCTCCCGGCCCAGGGCCAGGGCGGCGGTCAGGTCCCGGAGGATGCGGCGGATCTCCGCCTCCAGGCGCCGGTTCTCGATGAGGAGTTCGTTGTTCTTCTCCACCGCCTCTTCGGGTTCTACAAAGACGGTCTGCCCGGTCGAAGAGACCTCGTGGACTATGCCCCGGATCCGGCCCCGAAAGTTGGCCTTTACGGCCAGGACCATGCGGCCGTCCCGCTGGGAGGGGAGTTCCGACTGGAGCATGCGGCGGGTTTCTTCGTTCCGCCCGTAGCGGAAGCCCAGAGATTCAATCTCCTTCTGTAAGGATTGGATCCTCCGGCGGATCTCCCGCAGTTCCTTGAGGTCTCGGAGCTTCCCCTCCCGGTCGAGGATCTTGAAGATCGCAGCCCCCTCTTCCTTACAGTCCGGGAGGTCCCGGGCCGCCAGGGCTGCCGCATCGGAACTATGGTCCTCTTCAGGGATATGGCCCCGGTAGGGTCTTTGGAGCCACTGGAGCAGCTCCCCCGAACGATCGATAAAGACCCCTAAGGCATAGGCCTCCTCCAGCTCCAGCATGGCCCCCTCTACCGAGAGCTTGGGCAGGATGGTCCCCACCGCAGGGAGGGCCTGCCTCTGCTCCCCCCCGGCCAGGAAGATCCTCTCCTGGATGGCCGATACCAGCTTTCGTATCTCCTGGACCTCCCCTTTATCTAACCGGGGCCGGTCCTCCAGGATGAGCTGGGCCGCCTCTTCGCTGAGGGCCAGGGCGGCCACCCTTTCCTGTATAGTCTTAAACTCCAGTACATTGATAGTTTTTTCGTTCATATTGATTCGATTCTTCCTAATCCAGGTCGGGATACTTGGCGGTCCCCGCCAGCTCTTCCCGGATCCTCAGGTAACTTTCGTAGCGGTCCTCGTGGATGACCCCCGCATGGACCGCCTCCATGATCTTGCAACCCTTCTCTACCTGGTGGGAACAGGAAAGGCCGAAGCTGCACTGCCCCGAAAGGGGAGCAAACTCTACCATATAATTGATCAGTTCTTCGGGGCTGACCCCGCCGGGGGCAAAGCGGCGGACCCCTGGGGTGTCGATGATCCTGTAGCCAGCCCCCGGGGGCTCAAGAAGGACCCCCTGGGTGGTGGTGTGTCTTCCCCGGTCAAACTTTTCGCTGATGGCTCCTATCTTTATCTCCAGATCGGGGATCAGGGCCTTTACGAGGCTCGACTTCCCCACCCCCGACTGGCCCACCAGAACCGAGAAATTCCCCCCCAGACGATCCCGGAGATCATCCATCCCCTGGCCGGTCTTGGCGGAGATCCGAAAGAGAGGGTAGCCTATGCGCTCGTAATCCGAGAGCCGCTCCTCCATGTCGGGGTCCAGGTCCTGGGCCAGATCCATCTTATTGCAAACGATGATGGCCGGGATGTCTTCGATGTCAGCTTGTAAGAGAACCCGGTCTATAAAGCGGGGCCTAAAGGGAGGGGAGAGGGGGCTCGTCAGGCAGAGGACCAGGTCTATGTTGGAAGCCAGGATCTGGGGGGCCTGGCCCTTCTGGTTGAATCGGCTAAAGAGGTTCCGCCGTTTTTCATAGCCCACAATCTGGCCCCCCTCCAGCTCTACCAGGTCCCCCGGGGCCAGGGGGTTATAATAGCCCTCCACACCCTTTAGGACCTTTCCCTTAATGCGGCATTCCAGGAGCTCCTGGCTCCCTTCGGGGCGGACCGTAAAAAGGTTCCGGGAGCCCCGGATGACAAGACCCCTCACAGGTTTCCGTCCAGGGTAAAATCGTAGGCCCCGCTTAGGTGTTTCCAGTAGGGTTCCAGGGGTCCCGTTCCAGTGACCAGAATCCGGGCCTCCCCTTCACTCCCCGCAGGAGCCCTTCGGCCTTCGTCCAAAAGGAATTCTATCCGCTTACATACCCCCAGAAGGGAATCGATGATCGCCATATCCTCCCCGGCCTCGGCGATAAAATCATCCCGCATGAGGAGGAAGTGGGTGCAGGCCAGAACCAGGGTGTCGGCCCCGGCAGCCCGGAAATGATCGGTGTAGCGGCGGGCCATTTCCCGGCGCTCCTGGAGGGAGGCAGCACTGTAGCGGTGTTCCACAAACTCCACCAGTTCCGGGGCCGCCCGGGGAATGAGGCGGCAGTCCCTGCCATGCTGATCCCGCAGTTCCCCTATGAGGGGCTCGGCGATGGTCCGCGCGGTGGCCAGGACCCCTATGGAGCGGAGCCGGCTGGCCTTGACCGCGGGTTTTACGGCCGGGACGGTCCCCACAAAGGGGAGAGAGCTGAATCTTTCCTGTAAGATATCCAGGGCGCTCAAGGTGGCGGTGTTGCAGGCGATGACGAAGATCTTAGGTTCATACTTCTGGACGACCCTCTCGGTGAGGTCCAGGAGCAGGGTTGTCAGCTCTTCTTTGGTCTTGGGCCCGTAGGGGAAGTTGGCCCGGTCGGCCAGGCAGAGGATGTCTTCGGCCCCGTTGCGGAAGCGGAAAAAATGAGCATAGGGGAGGCAGCCAAGGCCGGAATCAAGGAAGATGATGGGTTTGTTCATGGTTATGAAAATAAATTGTTGAAGGCCGCCTTGGCTGAATCGGAGGCAGCGGCCCCGGCCTGGGGCTTGCCTTCCTGCCGGAAGCGGCCATCCAGGGAGAACCAGTCGCAGAAGTTGGCCCTCTCCTTGTCCTGGATCTTTTCGGCCTGGGCTTCTTTGCAGCCATCTTTTAGGTTATGGCGGCAGTGCATACAGGACCGGAGATCCTTCCCGCAGTCGGGGCAGCGCAGCTGCCTGCCTATGGGCTCGGGATCTTTAATTGATGAACCGCAGTACCAGCACATGGTTCATCATACTAAATGGAGCCTTACTACTCAAGATGAGAGAGACTTGCTATACTTTTTTCATGTTCATCTTGAGCCCCTGTGCCGCCGGCTGCGGCCGGCCCGCCATTTCCGGGTCCCTCCTCTGCGCCATCCATTCGGCAGATTCAACCGCCGAATCCCAGCGCCTGGGGGCCCATATAGCCGAACGCAGGCAGATTAGGGATCTTTCCTTGACGGGGCTCCATTTTGAGGGGACCGATTTTTCAAACCGCCAGTTCTACGGTTGTAATTTTTCGGGGGCCCACTTTTCCATGTGCCTCTTTACCGGAGCCGTTATGCGCATGTGTTTCTTCGATTTTACCACCCTCAGCTTCTGCGATTTTTCCCGGGGAGATCTTCAATTTTCTTCCATGGCAGGGGCTACCATCCGGGACTCTACCTTTGAAGGCTCGGAGCTGGTAAACATTAACTTCTGCGGAACCTTCATCAGCGACTCCACCTTTAACAAGACCAACCTCTATAACAGCCGCTTTGTCTATTCCAGCATAATCAGGACCGATTTTATTGATTGCAATTTAAAACGGACCAATTTTATCAACACCCGGCGGGAAGAAATTTCCTTTCGGTCCTCCAACACCGCCGAGGCGGTCTTCGAGATGGAGGAGTACCGGTGAGGCTCTATTTTAATTACTGCCCCCTGGGCTTTAGCAACTGTTACATCCTGGGCACCCAGGAACCGGAGCCCCTGGAGGCGATCATCATAGATCCCGGAAACATGGACGCCAACATCCTGGGCCGCATCGAAGACAATAATTACAAGCTCCGGGGTATCCTCCTGACCCATGATCACAGCGACCATGCCATGGGGATTAGGACCATCCTCAAGATCTACGACACCGAAATCTTTGCCATAAATCCGGTGGTTCGGGAATGCAGGACCACCAAGGTCAGGGACGGCGAAACCTTTACCCTGGGGACCTTTAAGGTGGAGGTGATTTCCATCCCCGGCCACTCGGCAGATTCAGCGGTCTTCCGGATCGGCCGCCTCCTCTTTACCGGCGACGCCCTCAGTGCGGGTTTTATGGGGACCACCATTAGCTCCTACGGGGCGGCGGCCCAGGTGAACTCCCTGCGGAGCAAGATCTTCTCCCTTCCGGGGGACTACACCATCCTGCCGGGCCACGGGCCCCCCACCACCCTGGAGGCGGAGCGGCGCTTTAACCTGGACCTGAACACCTTCGAGGAGAGGCAGAACCGGCGGCAGACCTTTAAGGTTGATCTTTAGTTCCCTTCAATGGCAAAATTGGTTTTACGTTTTTAAACAGAGGACTATTATAATGAAGAAATCTTTGATCATCTGGGCCCTTGTTTTGGGGCTGACCCTTCTCTCCTGCCGGGAGGCCCAATGGCGGCCCGGTATGCCCCTGGCCAAGGAGGAAGTCATGGTGGGGGTGATTCATATTTCCAACCCCTTTGACGAGGATGCCGGATATGCGGTGGCCCATCAGAACGGGATCTGGGAGATGCAGGAGTACCTTAATCTGAGGAATGATCAGCTCCTGTACCGGATAAACATAGACTACTCGAACCCCCAGGCCATAGAGAGCGCCATGCGGGAGCTTATCGCTCGGGGGGCCAACATCATCGTGGCCACTAGCTGGGGTTATATGGATGCCTGTGAGCAGATGGCCAGGGAGTACCCTGGGGTGGTCTTTGCCCATGCCTCGGGCTATAGGAACAATGACACTAACTTTACCAACTATTTTGGCCGGGTCTACCAGGCCCGCTATCTTTCTGGCGTCATCGCGGGGCTTAAGACCCAGACCAACAGGATAGGCTATGTGGCCGCCTGGGGGAGGGAGAACAGCGAAGTCACCGGGGGCATCAATGCCTTTGCCATGGGGGTGGAGCGGGTAAACCCGGAGGCCCGGGTTCTGGTTAAGGTCACCCATAGCTGGTTTGACCCCATGGGAGAAACCCAGGCGGCCCGGGATCTAATCGCCGCGGGCTGTGACATCCTGGCCCAGCATGTGGATACGGCGAACCCCCAGATAGAAGCCCAGCGGGCCGGGGTCTGGGGCATAGGCTATAACACCGACATGAGCCACGATGCCCCCGAGGCGGTAATCACCTCGGTGCTCTGGCATTGGGGGGCCTACTATATACACCTGGTCGAAAGCATCATGGATGGCAGCTTTAGCACCGAACCCTGGTATGGTTCCCTGGCCGACGGCATCATAGACCTCTCCCCCATCAGCTCGGTGGTCCCCCTGGACCCCGCCACCTATGCCCTGGTAAACGAAGAGAGGCGGCGCATAGAGACCGAAGAACTAATCCTCTTTAGCGGCCCCCTGCGGACCAACGAGGGGGCCACCATAGGCAGAGCGGGGGCGGCCCTGCCGGACTTTGAAGTTCAATTTGGCATCGATTGGTACTACCATACGGTTGAGGAACTATAGGGAGAAACATGTGAACAAAAACCATCGGCGAAACACACACAATCAAATCTACATCCTTGGTTTTTTAGTCGGAGCCCTCATTCTTTCGGGCTGCAGCAAAACTCCGGAGCCCCAGGACTGGGAACCCGGGCGGCCCTTTCCCCGGGAGCGGGTGGTCATAGGGGTCATCCACCCCAACGAGATCCACAGCGATTCCCTCTTTGACCAGGCCCAGTTTCAGGGCACCCTGGTGATGCAGGAGAGGTTAGGTCTTGAGGATCATCAGATTATCCGAAAGACCAATGTCTTTACCCAGGACCAGGCGGCCACCGAGGGGGCCCTGAGGGATTGCATCGCCGAGGGGGCCAACCTGATCATCGCCATGAGCTTCGAATACATGGATGTGATAGAGCGGCTGGCCCGGGAGTTCCCATCGGTAGTCTTTGCCCATGCCACGGGGAACCGCTTTAATGAGCGGAACTTCGCCAACTATTCCATCCGGCTCTACCAGGGCCGCTATCTGGCAGGAATCCTGGCGGGCTTAAGGACCGAGACTAATCTGATAGGCTATGTGGCGGCCCGGGGACGGGATAACAGCGAGGTCACCGGGGGAATCAATGCCTTTGCCATGGGGGCCGCCTCGGTGAATCCCGATGCCCGGGTGCTGGTAAGTGTTACCCATAGCTGGTACGATCCCATGGGGGAAACCACGGCGGCCAACGCCCTCATTGCTGCGGGCTGTGATGTGATCACCTCCCATGCCAACACCCCCTCGGCTCAAATTGCCGCCAGCCGGGCCGGGGTTTGGGCCATAGGCTACAACGCGGACATGAAGGATGCGGCCCCCGATGCGGTCATCGCCTCGGTGGTCCTCTACTGGGGGGCCCTCTATACCCAGTTCGTCCAGAGTGTCATCGAGGGGACCTTTGTCCCCCAGACCCATTACTTCGGCCTCCACGAGGGGGCCATCGATCTGACGGAATTGAACCCCCTCCTCGCTCCCCCGGGGGCCGAAGAGGCTATAGGGGAAGCCCGCCAGAGGATACGCCAGGGGGGCTTTAACGTCTTCGACGGAGTCATGGAAACCAACGAAGGGGGGACCGTGGGAAACCCCGGGGGGACCCTCTCGGACCGGGAGATTTTGCGGGAGATGAACTGGTATTACCGTAATGTGGAACAATTGCCATAATTAATTATCATAGTTAATAACTATGGATGGAGGAAACTTGTGAAAAGAAACATTATTTCGTTTTTGTGTATGCTGCTTGTGCCGGTCTTCGCCCTCAGTGCCTTTGGGAATTCTGAGCGGAGCCGGGACGGCACCAGGACCATCACCGATGTGACGGGCCGGCGGGTGAGGATCCCCAACCAGGTGGAGCGGATTATCACCCTGGGCCCCGGAGCCCCCCGAATCGCCGCCTACCTGGGGGTTATCCCCATGCATGTGGGGGCCGAGCGCTATAACACCGAAAACATGACGGTGGTCCGGGACTATAACCCGGTCCATTTCGAATTTTTTAGGACCCTGCCCTTAGTGGGCTCCGGGGGGGGCAGCGGGAACAACAATGCCTTTCCGGAGGAGATCATCCTCTTAAATCCGGACCTGATCATCGCCGCCTATACCCGGGAAGCGGCGGATGAGCTGCAGCGCCAGACGGGGATCCCCGTGGTCTCCATCGAGCATGATACGGGCCTGGCACCGGCGAGCTTTTATGCCGCCGTCCGGGTCTTTGCCGATGCGGTGGGGGTCCAGGCCCGGGGGGAAACCATCCTGGCCTACATGGACAACATGCTGGCGGACCTTAACCGCCGCACCGCCGACATCCCCGCAGCTCAGCGTCAGGGGGCCTACGCCGGGGCGGTGACCTGGAACGGCCGCCGGGGCATTGCGGGGACCTACTCGGTCTTTGGGATCTTCGATGCCATCAATGCCCGGAATGTGGCCTACGACCCCTCCATCCCCGGCTTCTATGAGGCGAGCCTCGAGAGCCTGGTTATCTGGGACCCGGACGTGATCTTTTTGGATCCGGGCAACATGGATCTGGTGAACGAGGAGTACCAGACCAATCCGGCCTTCTTTAATTCCCTGAGGGCGGTCCGGGAGGGCCGGGTCTATACCATGCCGGCCTTCAACTTTGCCAACACCAACACCACCTATGCCTTTATTAATGCCTACTATGCAGGGATAGTCCTTTTCCCCCAGCAGTTTTCGGACATAAACATTGCCGACAAGGCGGCAGAAATCTTGAGGACCTTCCTGGGGGTTAATACCTACCAGACCATGGCCCAGGGGGGCCTTTACTACGGCACCATCACCATAGGCCGCTAAGAACCTCTTGCCGATGAAACTGCCCGAAGGGGTCCATGGGGACTACGGCCATTACATTTGGAAGAAATGGATGGCCCTTTTTATCATCGCCGCCTGCCTCTTTGGGGGGGTGGTGGTCTCCCTCTCGGTGGGCTCTTCGGGGATAGGTCCCGCCGAGATAGTCCGGGCCCTCTTTGGGCGGGGGCTCCAATCCAGCCGGACCATCATCTGGAACATCCGCATGCCCCGGATCGCCACGGCTATCACCGTGGGCATGGCCCTCGCCATGGCGGGCTGCATCATGCAGAACCTGCTTCGAAACCCCCTGGCCTCGGCCTCCACCCTGGGGATCACCCAAGGGGCCACCTTTGGGGCCGCCGTGTCGATTATCTACTTCCAGGGGGGGGCCCAAGTGGCCTATGCGGCGGCCAACCCCGTCACCTTTACCAACCCCTATTCGGTGGTCCTCTTCGCCTTTATCGGGGGGATCTCAACCACCATCCTGATCCTCCTTCTGGCCCGGGTCATAGGGGTGACCCCCTCGGTGATGATCCTGGCGGGGGTGGCCATCAGCGCCATGTTCACCGGAGCTACGGCCCTGATCCAGTACTTCAGCGATGATGTACGGATTGCCTCGGTGGTCTACTGGACCTTCGGCAACCTGGGCAGGGCCGGATGGAGTGAGATCCTCCTCATCCTGGGGGTTTCTGTTGCGGCCTTCTTCTATTTTATGTACAACCGCTGGAACTATAATGCCATGGAAAGCGGCACCAGCACCGCCAAGAGCCTGGGGGTCAACGTAAACCTCCTCATCCTGGCGGGGATGATCATTGCCACCCTGGTTTCGGCCACCGCCATAGCCTTTGTGGGGACCATCAACTTCATAGGCCTTATCGCCCCCCACATAGTCCGGCGCTTTACGGGGAACGACTACCGTTTTCTGATCCCCGCCTCGGCCCTCATGGGAGCCCTGGTCATGCTGCTCTCGGATATATGTTCCCGGATCCTCTTTCCCCCGGCGGTGCTGCCCATAGGAGCCCTGACCTCCTTCCTGGGGGCCCCCCTCTTTCTGTACATGATCATCAAAAAGGGGAATATCCGGTGAGGTCCCGCCCATGATAGAAGTAAAAAACATTTCCTTTTCTTACCCCAAGAACGAGGTGGTCCGGGATGTGAGCTTCCAGGCCCTGGAGGGGGAATGTGTGGGCATCCTGGGAAATAACGGGGCCGGGAAGAGCACCCTTATAACCTGCCTAAACCGGATCCTCCCCCCCAAGACCGGGGAGGTCCTTATAGAGGGCCAGGATGTACTTAAGATGAGCCGCCTGGAATCGGCCCGGCGGATCTCCTACGTGGCCCAAAAGAACGAGATAAGCCAGATGACCGTCTTTGACACGGTCCTTTTGGGCCGCAAGCCCTACTTTAAGTGGACCCTCTCTACCGAAGACCTGGATATCTGCCGGGCCATGATAGCCCAGATGGGCCTGGAGCCCTTTACCCTCCGCTATACAGATGAGCTCTCCGGGGGGGAGCTGCAGAAGGTCATGCTGGCCCGGGCCCTGGTTCAGGAACCGAAGCTCCTCCTTTTGGATGAGCCGACCAGCAACCTGGATCCAAAAAACCAGTACGAGATGCTGGCCCTGATTAAAGATCTGGCCCGGCAGAAGAACATTGCGGTCCTCATCGTGATCCACGATCTGAGCCTGGCCCTGCGGTTCTGCGACAAGTTTTTGTTTTTAAAGAAGGGCCAGGTCTATAGCTTTGGGGATGAGTCGGTCCTGACCGAAGAGACCCTCTATCAGGTCTACGGCATCAGGGCCGAGATCACCGAAGTACGGGGCAGAAAAATAATATTGATTAACTAATCCAGCGGCACAAAGGGAGTACCATAGATGGGCACCATCACCGAAAAAGAAGATATCCTGGACCTCCTGCATAAGGTAGGAAGGGGGGAAGTGAGCCCCGAAGAAGCGGCAGGGCAGCTGCGGAAAGAGCCCTTTACCAATCTGGGCTACGCCATGATAGACTACCACCGCTCTATCCGGCAGGGCATAGGGGAAGTGATCTTCGGCCAGGGGAAGACCCAGGAGCAGATCGCCGGAATCCTGGGGGACATGGCAGCCAACGGGAGCCGGAATGTTCTGGTTACCCGGATCGCCCAAGAGACCGCGGACTATGTGAGCGGCCGGGGCATCCCCCTGGTCTATCATAAGGCTCCCCGGCTGGGGGTTGCCTACCCGGAAGAAAGCCGCCCCGGCCGGGGGAGCATCATTGTCACCGCCGCGGGGACCAGTGACCTTCCGGTGAGCGAAGAGGCGGCGGTGACCGCCGAGGTCCTGGGCTCTAAGGTGACCCGCCTCTATGACGTGGGGGTGGCGGGGCTCCACCGCATCCTCTCTCAGCTTGATCTTCTTAACAGCGCCCGCTGCGTCATTGTCGTGGCGGGGATGGAAGGAGCCCTGGCCAGCGTGGTGGGGGGTCTGGTGAGCTGCCCCATCGTGGCGGTCCCCACCAGCATAGGCTATGGGGCCAACCTTGGGGGCCTCTCGGCCCTCCTGACCATGCTTAACTCCTGCGCCGCCGGAGTGGGGGTGGTGAACATAGACAACGGCTTTGGGGCCGGCTTTTTAGCCAGCCGGATAAATCTCATGGAAGGAATTGCTGTATGAAGATCCTGTACCTGGAATGCAATATGGGAGCCGCGGGGGACATGTTTATGGCGGCCCTTTGGGAGCTCCACCCCGACAAAGAGGGCTTCTTAAAGAGACTGGCTTCTTTAGGGATTCCGGGGGTCCGGATCTCTGCGGTGCCGGCGGAGAAATGCGGCATCATGGGGACCCAGATGAGGGTCCTGATAGGGGAAGAGGGCCTGGAGGAGACCAGCGAGGACGTGGACATCACCCGGGAGGAGGAGGATCATGGGCACGAGCATGGGCACAGTCACGACCACGACCACGGGCATAGCCACGACCATGGGCATAGCCACGACCACGAACACAACCACGACCACGCACACAGCCATGACCACGACCATGGGCATAGCCACGACCACGACCATGAGCACAGCCATGATAGGGACCTCGGGGGCATTAAGGAGATCGTAGACAGCCTGGCCATCCCCGACCGGGTGAAAGCCCATGTCATGGGGGTCTACCAGCTCATCGCCGAAGCGGAAGCCAAGGCCCACGGCAGGCCCCTGGGGGAAGTCCACTTTCATGAGGTGGGAAACCTGGACGCCATCGCCGACATAGTGGGGTCCTGCCTCCTGATGGACGAACTGGCCCCCGACCGGGTCTTTGCCTCCCCGGTCCATGTGGGGAGCGGCTTTGTCCGCTGCTCCCACGGGATCCTCCCGGTCCCGGCCCCCGCCACGGCCTACATCCTTAGGGGGGTCCCCTGCCACGGGGGCCGCTTTAGGGCCGAACTCTGCACCCCCACTGGGGCGGCCCTCCTCAAGTACTTTGTCCATGACTTCGGCCCCATGCCGGTCATGAAGACCGGGGCCATAGGCTACGGGATGGGGAAAAAGGACTTTGAGGCCGCCAACTGCCTCAGGGCCTTCCTCGGAGAGGGAGAGGGGGACCGCTATGGGCCCAAATGACGAGGTGGCTGAACTCTCCTGTAACATCGACGACATGACCGGGGAAGAGCTAGGCCAGGCCTGCCGGACCCTCATGGAAGAGGGGGCCCTGGATGTCTACTGCATCCCCCTGGACATGAAGAAGGACAGGCCGGGCACCATGCTCTCCTGCCTCTGCAGCCCCCAAAGGGCCGATGAATTTGCGGCCCTCATCCTCAAGCATACCAGCAGCTTTGGGGTCCGCCTGAGCCTCCAGAAACGTTATATCCTGGATCGCCGGATCGAAGAGATCGAGAGCCCCCTGGGTACGATAAAGCTAAAAATCGGCTCAGGCTACGGGCTGGAAAAGGCAAAGCTGGAGTACGAGGATCTGGAGGCCCTGGCCCGCCGGCAGGGAATAAGCTACAGGGAGGCGGAGCGCCGGATCTGGGCCTTTTTGGAAGCCCAGGGAAAAAGCCCCTCTTGTTGACAGCAAAAAAAAGGATGTTAAAATTAAGCTAAGCGGCAATGGCCGGAACATAAAAAAAAAGGAGTTTAATATGGCAGACAACAAGTACACATCCATAGTGAATCTGGATTTTCAGTATGCCCATCGTTTTATGAACTGGAACAGAGAGGCCAAACACCTCCACGGACATTCGGGGCTCTTAACCCTCGAATTGGAAGATGTGGTCGATCCGGTGACTGGCTTCGCCCATGCCTGCAAAGACGGCTTTAAGAAGGCCTGGGAGGTCTGTGATCACTTTCATCATGCCACCCTCTTTCAGGAAGGGGACCCCCTCCTGGAGGCAGTCCTGGCAGTGTATAAGGAGCACAAGATCATTAACGACCCTGAACACTGTGTCCCCCTCAAAAAGATCGATCATCCCCTGGCCTGGTCCTACCCGGAGTACCGGATCGTGGTGACCAAAAAAGTTTCCACCTGCGAAAACCTCTGCGAGCTTTTCTACGAGCTTCTCAAAGACAAGATGCCCATCAAGAAGATCACCTACCGGTCTTCCAGCATGAATGCGGCCTCTAAAGAATTTAAGTAAAGGAGATTCAATGGCCATTACCTATAAGGTAGACAAACTCTACCCCTGGCTCTACCGCTTTTCAGATCCTCTGGATGTCTACTTTTATCTTATCGTTGGAAAAAAAGAGGCCCTCCTCTTTGATACGGGCTTTGGAATCGGGGACATAGAAGGGGCGGTGCGGAAGATTACCAAGCTCCCCCTGACGGTGGTCCTGGGGCATGCCCATATCGATCATGCCAACGGGGCCTACCAGTTTGAAAAGGTCTACCTGCATAAGGGGGATTATGACCTCTACCGGCAGCATACCTCGGCGGACACGAGGCTTGGGATCTTGCAAAACCTGAAGCAGAAGGGGCTGGAGCTGGATCAGAACCACGGAACCTGGGTGGCCAGCGGAGCGGCGGACCTAAGCCCCCTGGAGTATGACAAGGTCTTTGACCTGGGGGGCCTTAAGGTAAAGGTCATAAATATGGCGGGCCACACGGCCGGGTCGGTGGGCCTTTTGATCCTCGAAAAAAAGGTCCTCCTGGACTCCGACTCAGCCAACGGCCACTGCTGGCTCTTCCTGGAAGAGACCCTCCCCTTAAGGGAATACATCGCCATGCTCAAGCGGGTCTATGAACTGGACTTTGATGCCTTCTACACCGCCCACAACAAGGAAAAGTTTCCAAAAGATCTCTTCGAAGCCTACATCGCCGTGGCCAAAAATGCCAACCTGGCCGAGGCCAAGCCCTACGAGAGGATGAGCGCCCTCAAGCCCTTCGTTTATACCGAAGGGGATGTATCTATCGTGTTCAGTGAAAGGACCCTTAAGGGGTAATGTTTCGTGATAAAAGGAGGAGTTTATGGCATTAGTTGAATTTAATTTTGAAAGTCAGTATTTGGGGAACAACCACTGCGTGGGGATCATCCTTCCCGATAAGCCCCGGGGGATTACTCCCAAGGACTTTTACGGGAGCGGGAAAAAGTACCCCGTCATATGGCTCCTCCACGGCACTTACGGGGATTATTCGGACTGGATCCGCAAGAGCAACATAGAGCTCTACGCCTGCGAGAATGACATCATCATCGTCATGCCCTCGGCCATGAACAGCGACTATTCAAACTGGCCGAACTTTGGGACCGGTTACCACATGTGGGACTACCTTACCGAAGAGCTCATGCCCCTGGTTTACAACTGGTTTCCCGCCTCGGCCAAACGGGAAGATAACTACGTGGCGGGCCTCTCCATGGGAGGCCGCGGGGCCCTTACCCTGGCCCTCCAGCACCCGGACAAGTTTATCGCCTCGGCGGTCCTTTCCAGTTCGGGCCGGAACTACGACTTCCTAAAGCCCCATGCCAAAACTAATGGGGTAGAGTTTCAACGTAAAGTCTTATCGGGGGAATTAAAATTTGAGGAGGCCGCGGCGGCCATAAATATAGCTCCCCGGCAGCTCAATGCCATAGCCAAGTACCCCACGGTGGGGGATTTTTTGGCCTCCCAGGAGAATACCTTCGACCGCTTCGAAGAGGCGGTAAAGGCAAAGAAGCTGATCAAGATGTACTGCGCCATAGGGACCAAAGATAACCTCTACGGAAACTACGTCAAGTTTAAGGAGCATGCGGCCGCATTAAAGGCCGATGTACTCTTTGAGGAAATCGAAGGCTATGCCCACGAATGGCGCTTCTGGGACATCACCATAGAAAAGGCCATAAGCTTTTTCGGCTTAAAAAAAGCCAAGGCCGACGGCAACCCCTACTAGACCTTCCGTAGGGCCGCCGAAGCTGCATGGCCCCCCAGGCCCTCGGCCCGGGCAATGATCTCGGCGGCCCTGAGGGCCCCCTGGTAAGCCTCTCCCTCTTCGCAGCGGAGGGTGGTGGGGGTCTTAAGGAACTGACGGACCGAGAGGCCCCCGGTAAAGCGGGCCGAAGCCGAGGTGGGGAGGATATGATTTATCCCCGCCGAGTAATCCCCCAGGACCTCTGCGGCGGCCCGGCCCAAAAAGAGGGAGCCGTAGTTCCTAAGGGCCCCGGGCCCCTCTAGCCATTCCCCGGGCCTGGGAGTCATGACTTCCAGGTGTTCCGGGGCGATAAGGTTGGCCAGTTCTGCCGCTTCTTCCTTTGAATCGTAGATGATTATAAGCCCCCCGGCCTCCAGGGAGCCCCGGGCTATGGCCGGATCGGGAAGCCGGACCAGGGCCGCTTCCAGGGCCCTTTCCAGGGCAGCGGCATGGGCCTCGTCGGGCACCAGGGCCCGGGCCCGGGCATCCAGATCATGCTCCGCCTGGGCTATCATGTCCGCCGCCGCCAGGGCGGCATCTCCTTCAATAGAGGGGCCCTCCCCGGCCTCCCAGATGATGAGCACATCCGTGGGCCCCGCCAAAAGATCTATCCCCACCTCCCCAAAGAGGATCCGCTTGGCCTCCGCCACGTACTTGTTCCCCGGCCCAGCGATCAGGTCCGCTTTGGGGATGCCGTCGGTACCCAGGGCAAAGGCTGCCACCGCCTGGGCGCCCCCCAGGGCAAAGATGCGGGTGGCCGAACCCAGGTGGGCCGCCGCCAGGATCCTCCAGTCCGGGAGGCCCCCCTCCTGGGGCGGGGAGACCAGATAGCGGTCCTTAACCCCCGCTTCCAGAGCGGGAATAAGGGCCATGAGGGCCGAAGAGATAAGGGGAAAGCGTCCCCCGGGGGCATAGATGGCCGCCCTCTCTACGGGGATGACCCTCTGGCCCGCGAAGATGCCGGGGCTCAGCTCCGCCTCGAAGTCCCTATACTGCTCCCTCTGGAGCCGGGCAAAGATGCGAAGCTGCCGGGCTGACAGATCCAGGGCCCCGGCCAAATCGGGATCTTCCCGGCTGAGCCTTTCCCAGGCCTCCCGGGCCGCCTCCAGGGGTACTTCAAAATTGTGGGGTATGGATTTTTCAAAGGCCCTGGTGTAATGCCAGAGGGCCTGATCCCCCAGGGACCTGACTGCGGCTATGATGTTTGTCACTTCCTTGTTAAGGTCCCCATCCAGGGGGGCCTTTCCCTCAAGAAAACTTTGGGCCCCTTCCTTAAACTCCCTGGCCTTTAAAACTTTGGCAATACCCATGGTATACTCCTTTGGGGCCGCCCCCTTAGTGGTTGGCAGCCACCGTGTTCCATTCCTTTTCCAGGTCCTCTACGCTCTGCTGCGAGTAATACAGGCCCCGGCAGACAGGGCAAAGATGCAGGTCCGAACCGGGCTGTTCAAATGCCGCATTTACGATGTCTTCGGTGCTTAGCCCCGTATCGCTCATGGTGCAGCAAATATTGAATCGCTTAAAATGTTTGATGTAAAGAACGTCCATCACAGCGATATGGGCCAGGACCCAGTTACGGAGGAAGTTGGTAAAGTTGGTCAAGACCAGCCGCTTTCCATCTTCGAAATCCTTGGCGCTTTTAATGACCGTCAGGGTAAACCCGTTGTGGGCCTTCTTGTGATCCTCGTAGCCGGGGAACCTGGTGGCCAGCATGATCCTTTCTTCGGTGGCGAAGTGGTTCTTGATATACAGAACCGTCCGTCCTATGACATCCTTAAAGTACTCGTGCTTGTCGGCTTCTGTCTCCTCCTTGTTGTTTAAAAGATCGTTGACAAAGCGCAGTATCTCCATGTGCTGGTCATCGATCAATTTGATCTTCATCGAATAAGAGTCACTCCAACGGACATGCTCTATCCACTGATCCTGCAGGTAATACGGCTGCCTCTGAAACCCTAGCTTACTTTTTGACATGTTTTCCTCTCCCTTGACAGAGAGGGCAGCCAGGTCTGCCTCTCCATCTCTGTGTTACCTAACATTATTAGGGAACCGGAGGGGCAAAAATACACCCAAAAGGAAAAAATCTTCGTCGCAAAAACACCCAAAAGGGTACGGTTTTATTTGGACCGGGCGACCTCCTCAGCGGCCCTTAAAAATTCATCCATTTCATCGTCAGTTCCTATGGTGATCCTCAAGAAGTCGTTGATTCGGTTCTTTTCGAAATGCCTAACCAGAATGCCCCTTTCCCTAAGGGCGGCGTAAAAGTCCCCTCCCCTTAGGGGGCAGCCTTGGGGAGGAGAGGCAAAGAGGAAGTTGGCCCCCGAGGGAAGGACGGAAAAGCCCAGGGTCTTTAACCGAGCGGCGCATCTTTCCCGGGTGGCGATGATCTTTTGGGTGATCCCCTCATAGTAGGGGATGTCCTCGAGGGCGGCGATGCTCAGGGCCTGGGCCAGCCTGTCCATGGGATAGGAATTAAAGGAATCCTTTATACGTTCCAAGCCCTCGATAAGCTCCCTGGAACCCAGGGCCAGGCCCGATCGAAGGCCCGCCAGGGAATACTCCTTGGAGAGGGTTTTTACCACCAGGACATTGGGAAAGTCCCTGATAAGCGAGAGGGCCGAGGGGCTTTGAGAAAAGGCCATGTAGGCCTCGTCGACAATAAAAACCCTTTGGCTCTCCAGAGCTGCCTGGGCGATCTGCTTGAGTTCATCCAGGGGCAGAAGGATCCCCGTGGGGGCATTGGGGTTAGAGATGACTATGCCCCCGGACCTTTCCAGGTAGGGCCCGGGCTGTATCGTAAAGTCCTCCTCCAGGGCTATGGTTTTATAAGGGATATCCCAGAGCTGGCAGTAGACAGGATAAAAACTATAGGTGATATCAGGAAAGAGGACCGCCTCTTTCTGGGGATCAAAAAAGGCTCCAAAGGCAAAGCCCAGGACCTCATCGGATCCGTTCCCGGGAAAAACCTGGCTGCTTTCCAGGCCATAACGCCTGGCGGCGGCCTCCCTCAGTTCCAGGGAGACCGGATCCGGATAGAGCCTTAAGTTTGCCGCAACCCCTTCCATAGCTTCCAGGACCCGGGGAGAAGGGGGATAGGGATTCTCGTTGGTGTTGAGCTTGATAAACGTTCTTTCCCGGGGCTGCTCCCCCGGCACATAGGGCTGGGCCTTTTGGGCCCTCTGGCTCCAGTAGCTGCTCATCTTAGGTGTCTCCGCTCCAGCTCCCTTAAAACTTCGGTCACGTCCAGGCCGGCCCGGGTAATGAGGGCGGTGGTAAAGTAGAGGACATCTGCGGCCTCCCAGACCTTATCGCCATGGCTCAGGGCGGTGCAGAGTTCCTCCGCTTCTTCCATCAGTTTTTCCCGGACTAAAGTATCATCCAGAGTGGCCGTATAAGAGCCTGGAGGGGCCTTGGCAAAACGGTCGGCGATGATCTCCTGGAGGTATTCCCAGCTAAAGCGGCGGTTCGTTTCAAAACAACTATACTCGCCAGAGTGACAGACCGGGCCCTGGGCTACCACGGTGGCCAGGAGGGTGTCCCGGTCACAATCGGCCCTAAGGCGGCGGAGGCCCAGGGTGTTCCCCGACTCCTCCCCCTTCATCCAGAGCTTTCCCCGGCTTCGGCTGTGGAAGCAGAGCTTCCCCCGCTTAAAGGATTCCCGGAGGGATTCCCGGTCCCCATAGCCCATCATGAGAACCTGGCCGTCGGGGGACTGGGCGATAAGGGGGAGGAGGGAGTCCTGGCCCTTCCCCCAGTTGAGGGATTCGATAAAGGTCTCTTCCAGGGAGAGCTTTCCCGTGTAGAGGGCCATGCCAAGCTGGACATCACAACCCAGGGCGGCTATGGCTTTTACTTCTTCCAGGGTGCTTACCCCCCCCGCCACGGTGAGCTTCTGGGGGACCGCCCTTCGAAGCTGCTGTACCATCTCCATGTCTATGCCGCCCATGGTCCCTTCCCGCTCCACACAGGTGTAGAGGAGTTCCCCCGCCCAGTCCCCCAGGGCGGCGGCGGTGCTAGAGAGGTCCAGCCCCGTGGAGGTCCTCCAGCCGTCCACCAGAATATCGGAGCCCCGGGCGTCCACCGCCACGATGAGCCGCTCCCTACCTATGGCCTCCTTAAGGGCCTGGAGGAAGGGGCGGTTAAGGGCAAAGGCCCCTGGCTTGCCGGGGTCCCGGAAGGCCATGGAACCTATGATGATCTTCTTGGCCCCCAGGCTGACCAGTTCTTTGGCTGTTTCGGGGCTTCGGATCCCCCCCCCTACCCGGCAGGAGGCCCTAGGAAGGAGTTCTTTTATCAGTTCCAGATTGGAGCCCTCACCCTTGGCGGCATCCAGATCGATGAGGGCCACTTCGCCGTAGCGGTCAAAGTCTTTGATGAGGCTGGACACATCCTCCCGCTGGAGGACCAGGTCTTCCCCCTGGCGGAGCTGTACCGCCCTTCCCCCCTGGAGATCAATTGATGCTACTACCATAGACCTTTATTCCCCTTTCCTTGAGGTATTCTTTAATCTCCAGCACACTGGTATTGCCGTAGTGGAGGATGGAGGCCACCAGGGCCGCTTCGACGGCGGTCTGGGAAAGGACCTGTTCTATCTGCTCCAGGCTCCCGGCACCCCCCGAGGCTATGACCGGCACGGGGACAGCCCCGGCGACGGCCTGGCAGAGTTCCAGGTCGTAGCCCCCCTTGGTGCCGTCGGCGTCGATGGAGTTTAGCATGATTTCGCCGGCCCCCAGCTCGCAGCCCCTCTTGGCCCATGTTATGACATCGAGGCCCGAGTTGACCCGGCCCCCATTGGCATAGGCCTCCCAGCGGGGTTCGGGGCCCGGGACCCGCCGGGCATCTATGGCCAGGACCACCGCCTTGTTCCCGTAGGCTCCGGCCATTTCGGACAGCAGTTCGGGCCGGGCCAGGGCGGCGCTGGACACCGAGACCATGGTGACCCCCGCATCCATGAGCTCCTTCATGTCATCCAGGGTCTTGATGCCCCCCCCTACACAGAAGGGGATGCTAAGGCCGGAAGCGATCTCGGAGATGAGCTTCACAAAGGCCCGGCGGTCCGAGGAACCTATGTCCAGGGAAGCCAGACAGTCAGCCCCCTCGCTCTGGTAGCGCCGGGCCAGGGAGATGGGGTCCCCGGCGTCCGAGAGGCCCTCGAATTGCACCCCCTTTACCACCCGGCAATCTTTGATGTCCAGGCAGGGGATGATGCGTTTAAATCCATCGTTCATAGGAGTACTCCTTTGGTTGAGGGGATGATGTGGGCTGCCCGGGGATCGATTTCGCAGGCTTCTCTAAGGGCCCGGGCGGCAGCCTTAAAGAGGGCCTCAACTTTGTGGTGGTCGTTCCGGCCCCGCAGGATGTCCAGGTGGAGGTTAAGCTTGGCCGCAAAGGCAAAGCCCTGCCAGAAGTCTTCGGTGGTATCAGTCTGAAAGGCCTGGCCCTCCGAAACCAGGGGGACCCCGGAAATGGCGGCCTCCAGGTCAGCGGCCTGGTAGACCAGGAAGGGCCGGCCCGATAGATCCACCGCCGCCCGGACCAGGGTTTCGTCCATGGGGAGAAGGCAGCTACCTATCCGGCGGATCCCCCGGCCCTCTCCCAGGGCCTCGAGGAAACATTGGCCCAGGACTATACCGGTGTCTTCGACCAGGTGGTGCTGATCCACCTCCAGATCTCCCTGGGCCTTAAGTTCTATATCAAAGAGGCCATGGCGGGCAAAGGAGTTAAGCATGTGGCTCATAAAACCTATGGGGTAGTCCAGCTTGGCCTCCCCGGTGCCATCCAGGTTTAGCTTCATCACAATGAAGGTTTCTTTGGTCTTCCGTTCTATTTCACCTATCCTTGCCATACTTCCTCCTTACTCCACGACCTTACGGAGATCGTATTCGACGATGTCGCTGGCTCCGGCCTCTTTTAGGCGGGGAATTAAATCGGGGACCTCGGTTTTTTTGATGGCTATTTTTACCCCAAAGCCCTCATCTCCGTAGAGGGGGGCCACCGTGGGGCTCCGCATGGCCGGGAGGTCCCGGACCATCTCTTGAAACCTGTCCTTGGGGACGTTCATCTCCAGCATGACCCGGTCCCGGCCGTCCAGGACGGCCTGAAAGAGCATGGCCAGTTCCTGGATCCGGCGGGCCTTGCCCTTGTCGGCCATGGCGGCCCGGGAGGCCACAAAACGGGTGGAACTTTCCAGGATGGTGCCTATGATGTTTAGGCCGTTATCCCTCAGGGTCTGGCCCGAGGAGGTGTTGTCGATGATCAGATCCGCATCATCGGGGGGGAATACCTCGGTGGCCCCGTAGGTCCGAAGGAGCCGGTAGTCCCAGCCCCCGGCCTCAAGCCAGGCCTTGGAGAGGTTTACATACTCGGTGGCCGCCACGATCTTCTTCTTTTTAAGCTCCGCCTCATCGGTCCCCGCTGGTATGGCCGCCACGATCTTGACCTTGTCGAAGCCCAGATCCATCAGCTCCTCCACATCAGCGCCGTTCTCTTTAATCCAGTCCAGGCCTGTAAAGCCCGCATCGTGGCGGCCCAGCTCTAATAGTTCCCCCACATTTTGGGGTTTCATGATCTTGGCCTCCAGGCTCTCTCTGGTCTGGCCGGTCCCCAGGATGGGCCTATAGGTCCGGTCGGCCAGGGAGATGGGGATCCCCGCCTCGGAAAAAAGCTGGGAGACCTTGTCATAGATCCGCCCCTTGGGAATTAATAAACGCAATGTATCCATCTTTACTTCTCCTTAAGTATCACAGGGTATGGAGCAAAAAAAAACCGTGGACCCGGAGGTCCACGGTTGAATAACCGATGCAATCTGGCAGGACTTCCTTACAAGGGCAGTCCCTCCACCGCGGACCCGGACAAAGAGAGGTGATGATGGTGGTGGTGGTGAAAGTCCAGATACCGTTTCATGTTTTTACTATATTATTTTTTTTAGGGAAGGTCAAGGGCTTCATCGAAAAAATCCCCCTGGACGATCATGAAACCTGCGGCACCTATGCTGGCCTCGTCTTGCTCTTCCCAGGCGGCCACCAGGTAGGGTTCCAAACAGATGAGGTGGGTGTAGACAAAGCCCTCGGGCAGGGGAGGAAGGAAGGGATAGAGGGGATCCTCTTCGAGGCCCTCTTCGGGGAAGGAATAGATCCACTCGGAGATCCCCACCTGCTGGCCCCCCTGTCCCAGATCTTCGGTACGGAAAAAGAGAACCTGCCCCCGGTCCAGGTCCCGCATCCTGATATACCAGGAGCCGCTGGGGCCCCGGCGGACCACTTCGGTTTCCCAGAGCCCCTGGGAGGGATGGGCATCCAGGGCGGGGACCGAGAGGGCCAGGGGCCGGGAGCTTAAGGGGTCCAGGGCATAGACCCGGCTTGGGGGCGGGGGAGAGGGGTGGTCCATAAAGAAATCGTTCCGGTAGAGGAGGGCCGCCGGCCGGCCCTGGTAGAGAAAGAGGGATTCGGCGGTATAGGGATCCCAGACTCCGGCCCCCTCAATCCGGTAGAGAATAAGGGGGGCCGGCTCCCCATCTTCCTGGGGTTCAAGAACCAAAAAGCCCTCCCGGTTGACCGCCATAACCACCCGGCCCTCCCAGAGGAGGAGGCCCGTCACATGCCGGGCCAGGGGCCAGGGCTCGAAGGGGCTGAGGGCCGAAGCAGAGGGGTCTTGGATATGGCCGGCCCCCCGGTGGTCCAGCTCGAACCAGAGGGCCTCAGAGCCGGGGTGGATCAGGGCCAGGGCCGGCCAGGGGGATCCGGCGGGGCTTAGGTTTTCACCCGGGAGGACCCTCAGTTCCGGGGGACCCTGACGGGAACAGGCAGAGAGGAGGAGGAGGAACCATAACACTCCCCCGCCCCTACCGGGGCTATGTTTCATCCTGCATGACAGTATGAATGAAGGGACCGGGGTCTACAAGGTCCCCCAGGGGACAAAGACCCAGCCCTCCCGGGAGGCCCGGATAAAACCCAGGGCCGAGACCCAGGTCTCCACAGGGGCCCTCCCGCTGATGATGATGGGGGCCCCTATCTCCTCATGGAGGTAATCGGCAAAGGGGGAGCTGCTTACCCAGAGGCCCCCCAGGCCGGGGATCAGATGGTCCGTCTGGGCCATGGGCCTAATCCTGCGGCGGTCAAAGCCCATAAGGACCGTCCGCTGGGCTATGTCGGCCCAGTCCGCCAGGTGGGGGTCCTGCCGGACCGCCGGGTGAATCAGGGGGCCCTCCATGAGTTCCCTAAAGCGGGGCCAGTCAAAGCGCCAGGGAAGCCGCCCCTGGGAAGCCAGGTTAGGCCGGGGGGCCGCCGAGAGCTCCCTCCAGAAAAGGGCATGGGCCCCCCCCTCCCAGCTTAGGAGGAGATCCCCCCCCTGGGCGTCCCAGGGAAAGAGGGCCCCGGCGGGCTTCATCATCCCCGGAAGAAGTCCCCTCTGGGGCCAGTGGGGCCAGGCAATGAGGGGAACCGTCCACTCCTGGTGCAGGTGGATCTGGGGGACCCCCTGGGCGGGGCCCAGGTGCTGGTCCTGCCACTGGCCGGCCTCCCCCACCCATTCCAGGTACCAGTGGGGTTCCCCCAGGATCTCTATCCATAGGGGGGGAACCTCGGGAAGGACCGGCCTGTAAGCGGGGCTGAGGGGTCCCCCCCTGCCGCAGGAGATCGTAACCAGGAGGAAGAGCAGGGCCCCTCCGAGGCTATATAATGCCATTCGATCTTTCATAACACTATACGGCACGACTATGCAAAATACTTCGATTTTTGTCGATAATAAGGGGAGCAATGTGCAGAAACATTGCTTAAAAATGGATTTTATAGGATAATAAGAGCAATGGCCGATGACAATGGGTACGTAAAGGCATTATCAGATGCCCTAAATGCCAGGGCAGATTGGCTGGAGCGCTCAGAGTTGCCTAAAATGAAGGATGAACTCCGGGCCTACCACACGGGATTTGCCTCCCTCTATAATCTTTTTCTCAAAAAGGGGCTCATCCACGAGGATCCCTACAAGCATGAAGCCCGAATTGCGGAGCTGGAGGTCCCCAGCACCGCCCCCTACTCGGATGCAGAGAAGCTGGATCAACTGACCCGGCGGTTGGCAAATTATGATAATCAACTGGACTTTCTGGTGAATTTCTACCAGTTTAGCACCGAATTCCTTAATCTTGAACGGATTAAACGCATCCTGGGCCTGGTAAAATATGTGGACTGGATCCACCTGAGCCCCGATTCCCAGAACCCCATGACCAAGGCTGTAGCCGAGATGACCAATCAGGTTAAAAGCGGCTCCGATCAGCTCACCATGAGCGTCATTTCTGAATCTTTAAGCAATTTAAACCGCACCTATAACCCCATCATGGGCTATTTGAAGCTCCTTTCGGACTATCAAAGGGAATATTACAAGCTGGGAATCCGGGATGTCACCCAGGGGATGTCCCATGGAGAGGCGGCGAACCTGCCGGCCCTACGTAAGAAGCTGGTTCAGGCCAAGCCGGGGATACCCTTCTTCCCCGATCTGGTAGAAGAGGTCCTTAAAGAAGACTACTCCAAGGACAGTGCGGTCTTAAGGGACGATGTGCTCAAACGGCTCCAGGTGGTGGAGGCCAAACCCAAGGTAGAGAAGGTCCAGGTTTCCTTTAAGAGCATCCTTATCGAGGGGATTCAGAATTTGGGGAATACCGCGGGAACCTTTACGGAGATCCTCCAGAAGCTGGACGAAAACCAGGCCATCCTGGAAGACCAGAGGGACAACATCTGGCGGAAGTTAAAGAAAATGCTCAACCAGATGTTCAACAAGGAACCAGAACCGATCATTTACGATCTGGAGTACATAGATCCCGTTAAGGCCAGTTCGGTCCGGGAGCGGGTTAATTTTACGAATTTCCGCAATGACCTGGATCGGAAGATCCGGACCCTCAGCCCCCTGGGGCCCCGGGGTGCGGCCCTGCCCAAGCTTGAATCCATGCAGGAGGATCAACTGGTGGGCTTCCTGGAGCGGAACATCCGGGATCTGCAATCCCTCCACAAGACCCTGGGGGCCCTGGATGAGCTCTTTAAGTCATCGGTAGATAAGGATGACCGGGACAAGATCCGGGGAATTAAGCCCGATCTGGGTTCCCTTAAAAATGCTATCTTAAGGGCCAACGCAAAGCGCCATGAGTATAATGCCCACAAGGAAGAGGAGGAGCAGCTCCGCCGCCTTGGGGTTAACCCCGATCCCTAAGAAGTAAGGAACAGGCATGCAGATAAACATTTCCCCCTCCCCTCTTCGCTCCCTCCCATGGATCTTAATCCTCCTTCTTTTCTTCTGGGGGGCCCCTCTCTTTGCCCAGGCCGAAGATGAACAGGGAAGCGAGAATTTAGCCATACCCCGGCCGCCCCCCCTTGCCAGGGACGAGCTGGCGGTAACCTTTAGTTCCGGAGATCTGGAGCTGGATTTCCGCCAGTCCATCATGGCCAGCGAGGCCCAGATCTTTACAGCCATATACGAGGGGCTCTTTTCTTACCATCCCCTTACCATGGAACCGGTGGCCGCCGCGGCCTACAATTGGGAGGTCTCGGAGGACAGACGGACCTGGACCTTCAGCATCCGGGAGGGTGCCCGGTTCCAAAACGGCGACCCCCTGCGGGCCGAGGACTTCCGGGCCGCCTGGTTCTCCATGATAGATCCCCAGCGGAATGCCCCCTACTCCTCCATGTTCGATGTCATCGAGGGGGCCCTGGATTACAGGCTGGGCAGGGGCAGGGCCGAAGATGTGGGCATCTGGGCCACCGCCGAAAAAACCCTGGTGGTCCGGCTTATTTCCCCGGCGGCCTTTTTCCCCAGCATGCTCTGTCATCATTCCTTTAGTCCCATCCACCCCTCCATGGTGGACGAAGAAAACTGGCTCGAGACCTGGCCGGTATCCAACGGCCCCTTTTTCATCAGCGAAATGGACGAAAAGGGCATAGTTTTTTCCAAGAACCCCTACTACTGGGATAACCGGTCGGTGGAGCTAAATAGGCTGGAAATCATTTTTGTCGATGACGGCGAAGAAGCCTCGGCCCTGTGGAATTCCGGGGTGGCCCGCTGGATCTACGGGGATGTCAATATCGATCAATTGAACGATCTAAGCGGCATCCAGGTGAATGCCATGTTTGCCACCCATTATTACTTTGTCCGCTCCGCCCGGGAGCCCTGGAACGATTTCCGGCTCCGTCAGGCCCTGGCCCTGGCCCTCCCCTGGGAGGAGATCCGGGAGAATCATTTTCTTCCCGCCAGCACCCTGATCTATCCCATCCCGGGCTACCCGGAGGTGGAGGGGCTGGAACGGACAGATTTGGAAGAGGCCCGGCAGCTCCTGGCCGATGCCGGGTACCCCCAGGGGGTGGGGCTCCCGGAACTGGTGATCCGCATTACTCCCTCCTGGGATGCGGGCCGCATAGCCACCCTCATGGCCGAAGCCTGGTTCAGTCTTCTGGGGATCCCCGTCAGAATAGACGTAGTTCCCTTCAGGGACTACTTCGCCTCCCTCCGCAATGACGACTACGATGTGGGTTCCCTCACCTGGATCGGCGACTTTGCAGATCCCTATACCTTCCTAAAAATGTGGATCCGGGACTCCAACTTAAACGATGCCCGGCACAACGATGATGACTTCGAAACCCTCATGACCCGGTCCATGGGTGAGGAGGGCTCCCAGCGCTGGGCCACCCTGGCAGAGGCGGAGCAGCTGCTTTTGGAACGGGGGAATGTCTTTCCCATCTCCTATACCCCGGCCCTTAACATCATAGATTTAAGCGAAATAGACGGCTGGTTTACCAATGTGCTGGACATACATCCCTTTAAGTACATGTCCATCCGAAGCCGTAGACCCATCCCCGGGGTAGTCCTCCGCTAGAAAGCCTCGGGATAGCTGCTCTGGTAGGGTCTGAGGCGGGCATTGTCGGGGCTTATAGCCAGGGCCTGGCGTAGATAAAACACCGCCCGCCTTTCATCCCCCCGGCGGTGGTAGAGTTCAAAGGTAGCCGCCAGGGCATCCAGGTTCTGGGGATCCTCAAAGAGGCTGGACCTTAGATCCTCCAGGGCCTCTTCTTCGTTGCTCCGGGTCCGGCTGCGCAGAAAATAGTAGCGGCCCCTTAAGACCCCTCCGTTCACCCTGAGTAAACCCTCTTCTATCATGGTGGCCCCTTCCGGGCGGCGGCCCAGATCTATCAGGGCCGAGATATAGGTCAGGATCCATTCCTCCCTGGAAGGGTCCCTCTCGTAAAGCTCCCGGGCATAAACCATAGCGGCGGCATACCGGCCCTGACCGCTTTCGATCCGGTAGGCCGCCAGAAGATCATCGGAGGAGCGGCGCTCCTCCAAAAGGCGGCTTAGGTGGGGGCGGCCCAGGGCCCATTCTTCCCGGCGGATCGCATCCTCCAGGGCCAGGGCCGTGACAGCCAGGGAGGGAGAGGGGGCCCCCAGAAGCCGCCGGAGGATCTCGGCTCCCTCTGCCCGGTCTTCCCTCCGGTAGGAGCCAAGAAGGAGCCGCCCTGCATAGATCGAGGCCTCTTCGTAAATCTCAGGTGAAAGCCCGCCGGAACTCCGTAAAATGGTTCGAAGGTAGCCCAGGGCCGCATCGGGGTTGTTAAAGGCCTCGGCCTGGAGCCGGGCCCGGAGCAAGAGATAGAACCGGTCATTGGGGTTTATGCTTCCATAGATGTCCAGGGGGCCCTGGGCACGAAGAGCCTGGCCCTGTTCCAAGAGGATATGGGCCCGGACCAGGAGGAACTCCCCATCCCGGCTATTGCTTTGTAAAATTTCTTCCGCCGCTGTAAGGGCCCGGGGCCAGTCCCTGGTGTTGTAGTAGGCCAAGGCCAGCTGCCGCTTTACCTGGAGGTTTCCGGGGAAAAGGTTAGCCAGGTTGGACAGAAAACCCAGGGAATCCTGGGGCCTGCCCTGGGCCTCCATGATCCGGGCCATCCCCAGGGCCGCGGGAAAACATTCGGGAAAACGATCCCAGCTTCGTGCAAACTGGGCATAGGCTTCTTCCAGGCGGCCCGTCTCTTCCAGGACTATCCCCGTAAAGTACTCGGCCAAGAAGGAGTCGCCGTTTATGAGGCGCCCCCGGTCCAGATCGGGGAGGGAGGCAAGGTAGAGATCCGTGGATACAGTCCGGCCCTGGCGGGGATAAATGGCCAGAAAGGGAAGGACATGCTCTAAATAATCCGAAGAGTTGGCCGGGGCCGGAAGATAGACCCCCCGTTCGGCCTCCCGGATGATCCGGGAATACCGGTGAGTGAGGGGGGGGTCAAAGGGGGGCATGGGGGTTTGTATGGCCGGGTAGAGGCTGCCCAGGAGGACTATGCTTACGGCACCCATGACCCGGCCGTATTCGGTGCCCCCCAGATCCCGCTGGAGGATGATCTCCAGGGCCCGGGCCAGGGAGGAGGGGGTCCCCAGCTCGGTATAGAACCGGATCTCCTCCACGATGCCGCCGCCCCCCGCGGGGGCAGGAATAAGGGGCCCTGAACTGGGGTTAGGGGGGCCCCCCAGGGGGAGGGGGGTCTCCCGGGGAATGGGATTACCCTGGCAGGAGAAGCAAAAACAAGCGAGGGCTGTAAAAAAAAGGCCTCTCCGTACATAGGAAAGGCCCTGTCTCATCTTCATCACCCTTCCCGCTCCCGGGGAGGGGTCTTTCCGCTTAGGGAGCTAAGGACCAGGGTGAGGCCCCCCAGCAAGACCAGGAGGGGCCACCAGGTGGTGATAAAGTACCGGAAGGAAAAGGGAACCATCCTTAAGGAGAAGACCAAAAGGGCCGAACCCAGGAGGATGAAGGCACAGGAAGGGACAAAGTAACTGGGCCTAAAGCCCCCATAGCGCCGCCAGCCCGCGGGAAGCAGGGCCAGGCCGGAAAAGATGGAAAGGAGAGGCCAGGCCCGGCTGAAGGGAAGGGCGATCACATCCAGGGCCGAGAGAAAGAGGTAGATTCCGGCCATGAAGAAAAAGGAGGCGAAAAATAAATAGGAGGCCCTCTTGTTTAATCTGATGGCCCAGGCAGCGAAGAAGACCCCGGAAGCCACCAGAAGGAAGGCCAGGGTAATGGAAATCTGGGAGGCCCGTTCTAAAAACCCAAAGAGAAAGGCGGTACCCAGGACCATAAGGGTGAGCCCCAGGATAAAGACGAGCCGGGCGGCATACTTGCGGTTAAATCGTCTTTTCATATCCCTCAACTATAGTCTCATCTGCTTCTCTTGCCAATGGGTTGGCGCTATGGTACATTACATTCAATGAAATTTCCCGCTCGATTGGGCCCTGCCCTGGGTTTCCTGCTCTTAGTTTTAAGTATTATCGGGCTAGCTGGCTGTGCAGCCCCGGAAGAACCATGGGTTGACCCCTACTATCTGAGGGGCAGCGCCGAAGAACAGGGCCTATTGGAAGAGTATTTTATCCTCCTCTCGGGGGAAAGAAGGGGCAGCAAGGAACAGCTTGCGGTGATCCAGCAGATCGCCAATACCTACCTGCGCCAGGAAGAGTATCAGGTCCTGATCCGTTTCCTCAGTCAGATGATCCATGACACCGCCGAAGACCCCCAGGCAGACCAAAGCTATAACACCTATTATCGATTTATGAAGGCCTTTGCCCATCAGCAAATGGGAGCCCTTCCCATGGCGGCCCTCTACTTTGACATGATAGTTAAAAACTATCCGGACTTAAACATCCAGGGGAATTCGATCCACCTGGCCTGCCTGCTCCAGCTTATCACCCTGGTAGAGGATGGACGCCAAAGGGTCTGGTACTACGAGGAATTAATCTCCCGTTTTATTGACCAGATAGATCCGGCCCCTACCTATTTTTTACTGGGCCAGGCCTACGAGAGCATAGGAGAATGGAACAGTGCCATCAGGGCCTATACCCAATTCTTAAGCTTTGGGCCCTCCCATGTTACGGGCTTTCCCAATGCCCATAACTACACCCGGCACCTCATCGACTTTCATAACTCTCCCAAAGATTGGACCTTTGAATCCCTCCCCGCCCTGGTGGCGGCGGTGCAGAGCGCCCTGGACGCCGGTTCAGCCACCCGGCTTTGGCAGTACCACGCCCGGGTTAACTTTTTCACCCGCACCTGGGACGATTCCACAGTAGGAAGTGCGGGCCACATAGCTCCCCATCTGGCGGATTTTATGCGGCGAAGCCGGATTAGGTATTCCGATAACCTGGAAATTAATTCCAATGCCAACGAGGCCTTCCTGCGCACCTGGGGCTGGTCGGAGCATTTTTCTACCTGGTACCTCTATTTTAGAAAGGTCCAGTACCCCATGAACCCGGACATCCACGGCCGCTGGGAGTGGGCAGGGATTTATTATGGAGACCGGTTCTGAGAATCCTCTTTTGCATCCTCTTCCTGGGCTTCCTTTTTCCTTCCCTCGCTTTTTCTAACGAAGACAGCCAGCCCCAGGATCTGGCCCATGTGCGGCCCATGCGGAGCATCCGGGAGGACAGGTCGGCCCACCCCCAGAGCCGGGGGGTCCTGCCCCGCTGGTACCAGAACGGGGGCTTCCACGAATACCCGGAGACCATCTTCCTGGTGCCCTCCAACATGAGCAGGGCCCTGACCCAGCAATATATAGAACAATACTCGAGCCCCTCGGGGCTGGCGGGGCTCCAGGCGGTGATGAACCGGGGGGGGCCCTACCTGGCCTTTATCCGGCGGGAACTGGCCGAACGAGAGATGCCCTGGGAACTCCTCTACCTGCCGGTGGTGGAATCGGCCTTTGTTCCCAGCGCCCTGAGCCGCTCCGGCGCCATGGGCCTGTGGCAGTTCATGATGAACAGCATAGATCCCTTTAACATACAGGTGACCGAATGGGTGGACGAGCGCCGGGATTTTTGGATCTCCACCCAGGGGGCCCTGGCGAAGCTCCAGGATAACTACGCCTTCTTTGAGGACTGGAAGCTTGCCCTGGCGGCCTACAATGCGGGCCTGGGGGCCCTGAACCGGATGATCCAGGAGAGCGGAGTAAGGGATTACTGGGGCCTGGCGGACCGAAACCAACTTAGGGCCGAAACCCGCCACTATGTGCCCCGGCTCCTGGCGGTGACCCAGATCATGTCCAACCCCCGCCGCTACGGCATGGAGGTCTATTGGCCCCAGGACCCCCAGTGGATGAGGCTGGAACTCGGGCGGCCGGTGGACCTCCGCATCCTTTCTGAACTTGCGGGGTTGAACGAGGAGATCCTTTTGGGGGCCAACACGGAACTCCGCTACCATGTGACCCCCCCAGGGGGGGGTTACTACCTAAAGTTCCCCGCCCTCTACGAAGAGCAGATAAAGCACACCCTGGCCAGGACCGATGTGGAATTTATCCGCCACTATGTGCATACCATACAGTCCGGGGACACCCTCCTGGCCCTGGCCCGGCACTACGGCGCCACGGTGGATCAGATCCTGGGGGCCAACCCGGGAACCCAGGAACGGTTCCTTCGCATAGGGAGCCGCCTCTTAATTCCCGCCCTCACCGAAGCAGGACCTCCCCCCCGGGCCGCTTCCACCGGCCTAGGGACCCTCATTTTTTCGGGGGAACACCGGGTACAGCAGGGAGAAACCCTCTGGTCCATCTCCAGAAGCTATGGGATAGATCCGGAAACCCTGGCGGAGGCCAATGGCATGGCCGTAAACGACATACTCCGAGAAGGAAGAATCCTCAGGACTCCCGCCAGATAGCCGATACATTATATAGAAGATGAATATGCACAAATGGCCCCCCCTCTTGGCCCTGATCCTTATCCTTTTCCTCCCCTCCTTTCTAGGAGCCGAGCTTTATGAAGTCCGGGCCCATTTTGACTGGACCCAGAGGGAGCTGGTGGCCCAGGCCAGCCTCGATCTTAACCAGGCGGGATTACGGATCCCCACCGGAAGGTTCCAGGCGGAGGAACTCCTGGACGAGGCCTATCCCCGGCTTTTGATCCCCTACCTCCTGGGGCTCCCCCTGGATTCCAGTACCACCGTCCATAACCTCTTTGAAGGGGGGGAGCTTAACCTAAGGGACCTGGACAGCCTGGCCCGGGGAGCCCAGAGGACAGCCCCCAACCTGTCGGCGGACCTAAGCAGGATGAACAGCAGCTATAGGGTTTCCTTCGATAGGGTAGCCTCTTATATCACCAGCCACAGGGGAGCGGCCCATATCCCGGCCCCCCTAATCCCCTCCCAGACAGCCGAGTATACGGGGATCATCATCATCGCCCAGGGGGAGTTGCCTGTCTGGGGCCGCCAGGGCCGGTCCCTGGTTCAGCCCTGCCTCTTCCCCCGGATCTGGGACAGCGAAATGAACCTTATCTATGACCGTTACATGCTCGATCCGACCCGGCTGGGGGGCATGGTCCAGTATACCGCCCCGGAGGGCATCTTTGCCTCCACCCCCTCGGGTCTGGCAGGGGATCTGGCGGCCCTGGTGGGGAACAACCCCCTCAGGATCTTCGCCCGGGAGGTCTTTGGAATCCTCCCCACAGACCCGGTCATAGACAGGGCCGATGCCCTCCTCATCCTCTCCAGCGAGCACAACCGCACCCTTTTACAGGAGGGCCGGGTCATTATGGTCCTCAATGAAGAGGTCCTCTGGGTAGAACTCTCTCCCTAAAAACCAAAAAAAAATCAAAATTGTTATTGCCTCTTCCCTCGAAATTTTATCAATTTTAAGAGGAGAGGTAACAATGAATGAAAAACTTAACATGGCGGTTCTGGTGTTTATTGTTGGCCTTATCTGCGGTCTCCTCTGGGGGACCCTGGGCACAAGACACCGGAACCGGGAGGAACGGCGAGATCTCCGAGAGCGCCTTGAACAGGTTAATCGAGATCTCCAGTCAGCTATCGACGCTCAACGAGAGACTGCAGACAGAGCTGCTCGACTCCAGGAGGAGCTCCATGGACTTACAGAACATGCTCGACTCATCGAGGCAGGAACTCGACGAGCTGAGGACCGAGCTGACCTACTTGCGGAGCAGCTCCGAAGAATTACTGATCACAGCGGAGAGCTCACAGAGGGAATTAACCGGGCTTCTTTTAGCCTTGAGGAGAGCCGAATCCTCCTTGATGAGCTTGGAACTCTCCTTCACCGCCTACCGGGAGACGGCGGAGGGGAGAATTAGGACCCTGGAAAGGGAGAACCGCCTCTGGAAATGGGGCTGCGCCGCCGCCGGGGTCCTGGCGGGGGGCCTGGGGGCCGCATTTTTACTGGGAAGATAGCCCTGGCTTGAAAATTCACCCCTTTCGGTATACTATCAGCCCATGAAGTTATTATGGAGAGTCGCAAAGGAGGCCAAAAAGTACTGGGGCCTTCTGGTAATGGGGGCCCTGGCTAATATAGTCTTAACCGGAGTAAATCTTACGGCCCCCCGGATCCTGGCCCGGATGACCGGGGTGGTCCAGCGGGGCATCGAAGATTACAACGAGATCCTTACCCTGGTCTATATGCTGGTAGGGCTTTACCTGTTCAGGATCTTATTTAGCTTCCTGGGGAACTACCTCCCCCATAAGGCGGCCTGGGAACTGGTGCAGGATCTTCGGCAGGTGGTCTATAACCGTATCCAGAGTTTTTCCCTGGGTTTCTTTCACCGCCGCCAAACCGGGGACCTGATGAGCCGGGTGGTCAACGATACGGCCACCTTTGAGCAGCTCTATGCCCATGTGATCCCCGAAACTATCATCAACTTTTTAACCCTCTTTGGGGTCATCATTATCCTTTTTACGATTAACCCCAGCCTGGCCCTCATGACCTGTATACCCGTCCCCTTCATCCTGGCCTCGGGCTGGATCCTTATGAAGAAGGTCCGGCCCCGGTTCCGCCAGATGCAGAGGTCCCTGGCGGGCCTAAACTCCCAGTTGCAGGACAACCTTTCGGGGATCCGGGAGATCCAGGCCTTCGGTCAGCAGGAAAGGGAAAGCCGCCGGGTGGGCCGGAGGGCCGGGGACTTTACCGATGCCATGCTTTCGGCCCTGAGGGTCTCGGCGGTCTTTCACCCCTCGGTGCAGTTTCTTACCGCCATGGGGACCGTCATTGTCGTGGGCTTTGGGGGCTACCTGGCCTATAGGAATCAGCTTAACGCCGAAGAGGTGGTGGCCTTCCTCCTCTACCTGGCCCTCTTCTTTCCCCCCATTACCGGGCTGGCCAACCTTTTAGAAAACGCCCAGCTCTCTCTGGTAGGGGCAGAGCGGGTCCTGGAAATCCTGGACACCGCCTCGGAGGTGACCGATCAGCCCGGAGCCAAGGCCCTGCCCCCCTCCCAGGGGCTTATCAGATTTGAGGGGGTAAGCTTTAAGTACCTAGAAGAAGCCCCGGTGCTGGAGGATATCAACTTTGAAGTACTGCCGGGCCAGACCCTGGCCCTGGTGGGCCCCACAGGGGTGGGAAAAACCACCATCATCCAGCTGGTGGCCCGGTTTTACGACCCCCAGGAGGGGCGGATCACCATAGACGGCCACGATCTAAAGAACCTAACCCAGAACAGCTTGAGGAACCAGATCTCCATGGTTCTGCAAGATACCTTTTTGTTTAACGGTACCATAGCCGAAAACATCGCCTACGCCAGGCCCAATGCCTCTAACGAAGAAATCGAAGAGGCCGCCAAAGCTGCGGGGGTCTATGAGGACATCATGGAGATGCCCGACCAGTTTAATACCCAGACCGGCGAGCGGGGCTTAAGGCTCTCGGGGGGGCAGAAACAGCGGGTTTCCATAGCCCGGGCAATTTTACGGAATGCTCCGGTCCTGATCCTCGACGAGGCTACCGCTTCGGTGGATATGCAGACCGAGGCCCAGATACAGAGCGCCATAGGAAAGATGCGGGGCCAGAGGACCATCATCGCCATAGCCCACCGGCTTTCGACGATCCGCAGTGCCGACATCATCCTGGTTCTTAAAGAGGGCAGGATCGTCCAACGGGGCACCCACGAAGAACTCATCAAGATCCCGGGGCTCTACCAGGATCTGTACCAGGCCCAGGAGCTTTAAAAGGAGGACCCCCATGAAGAGCGCCCCCCGCCCGCGGAACATTTTCTTTTTTCTCCTGGCTCTGCTGCTGCTTGTCTGTCTGGCTGCAGCCTGTACCAGCGTAGAAGAGGTCTCCCTGGAAGAGTGGGAAGCCATGACCGTGGCGGGCCTGGAAGAGCTTCTGGCCCAGACCCAGTTTAAGCCCTGGCAGGGGGAAGAGTTTGTCACCGGCCAACCGGGGGGAACCTGGCTTTCGGGTTTTACCGCCGAGCCCAAGACCTTTAATATCCTCGTGGCAGAGCTGGACAACGAATCGAGCTCCATCGTCATGATGAACCTGGATTACCTGGTAAACTACGATGTCATCGCCCGGCAGTTTACCCCCCAGGCGGCCTTCTTCGAAATCGATGTAGATGAAGAAGAGGGAACCCTTAGGGTCATCTACACCCTGAGGGACGACCTCTATTGGAGTTTTTATAACTCCCCGGAAAAGATCCCCGTCACCAGCGATGATGTGATCTTCTGGTACGATGTCATCCAGGGGGACAGGACCTTTAACAGCTCCGCCTATGGAGGTCAGTTTATGAGCCTCGAAGACGGCAGCCGGGTCAGGATTCCCATCGTAAAGATCGACGACAAGAGCTTTTACTTTCCCTTTCCCCGGATCGTGGCGAATCCCCTTTTGACCACCAATATGACCTTTGGCCCCAGCTTTATTTACCAAAGGGCCTTCGAAGAGGGGGGCCACCAGGCGGTGCTGGATCTCTTTAACATAGCCACGGACCCCACCGAGATCCCCTCCATGGGCCGCTGGTTTCTGACCGAATATGTCCCGGGCCTGCGGCTGGTCTTTAGGCGAAACCCCAACTACTGGGAGACCAATGCCCAGGGACACAGCTACCCCTACGTGGAGACCAATGTAGTCCAGATCCTGCCGGACCTAAACACCCAGTTTCTGGTCTTCCTGGAGGGACGCATAGAAAGTTACTCTTCTAGACCTGAGGATCTGGACACCCTGATCCAGGGCCAGAGCGGCCAGGCCCGGCAAAGGGGGCGGCGAAACTCGGACTACTCGGTCTTTAACGCCGAAGGATCCCTGGGGGCCAGCTTCTGGAGCTTTAACCAGAACCCCCGGAACTCCGAAGAGAACCACTACCTGTGGTTTTCCCAGAAGGAGTTCCGCCAGGCCATGAGCTGCATCCTTAACCGGGACCGGATCATCGCCCAGGTCTATAGGGGTCTGGCGGATCCCAAGCTGGACTTCTTTGCCCCCCCCAACCCCTTCTACAACGATGATATACAGCTCCAGTACACCTACGACCCCCAAAGGGCCATAGAGCTTTTGGCTTCCATAGGGATCCGCCGGGATGAAGGGGGAATCATGCGGGACTGGCGTGGCCATGCGATAGAGTTTGATCTAACCATCACCAGTGACATGGCCACCCTTTCGGACATGGCCAGCATCCTGGCCGACGAGGCCGCCCAGATAGGGATCCAGATCAACATAAGGCCCACGGACTTCCAGCGCATCGTGGAGCAACTAACCTTTACCTTTGACTGGCAGTCAGTTTTTATTGGGCTGGGGGTAAACTTTTGGCCCACCGGGGGCTCCAATGTCTGGCCCTCCCATGGCAACCTTCATCTATGGCATCCCAACCAGGAGAGCCCCTACACCGAGTGGGAGGCCCGGGTGGATGTCCTCTACAACGAGGGGAGCTTTACCGCCGACCCGGTCCGGGCCCAGGTAATCTGGGACGAGTTCCAGAGCATCTTGCTGGAGGAACTCCCGGTGATCTACCTACTGAGGTCCCGGACCTTCTACGCCATCCAGAACCGCTGGGATTTTGATAACTTTTACTTCGATAACTTAAATGGAGCCGAGACTTCTTATCTTTTTCTCCGCAGGGATTAGATGTAGGTTTGATCTCGCCGCTTATCATATACACCCGCCAGAGGGGTGTGGGCCGCCATGGTCTGAGAAAGTGAGATGAACCCGCCTACGGAGCCCCCGGCACCCAGTTTCTCGTATTCTATCATTGCGTTCAGCTTTCTTCGCACATACTGGATGCCGGAGATTTTCTCATTAAATCTTATTCTGCTTCGTCCGAGGTCTCCTGCGGCGGAGAATTCCCAGATTTTCTCAGCCCACAGCGACCCCCACCCCTCTTGTGTTTGGTTACCTAGGCGGCCATCTTTTTAGCAAACCAACAGAGCCAGTACATCACCGGGTCCACCATCAGGGCCGACGGCGGTGCAATGATGATGTTGAATCTTATAACTCAGAGAAAACTATTGCTGCATCAAAAAATATTTCTTCAATTCTATAGTTATTAAGATTAATATAATATAATCGTTCAATATTTTGGCTGCTTCGACCTTGCCAATGTGATGCAAATAATACAATTACATCGTAATCAGGATAAATGTTGTCAATCATAACATTATTAGCACTCATATATAAATAAGATTCTGAATTCATTTTTTCGATTAAAATAAAATCAATTACAATTTCCTTGTCGTTTTCTTGTTTTGTTAATAAAATAATATTAGTTTCTATGTTATCAAAAAAACGAATAAAATAATTTGAGGTATGAAATATACTTCCCCCATAATATTGCCGTAAATCATGGTTGTAATTATCTGAAAAATAAACTGTATTATAATCAATTAATTCTTTTAGATGTAAAATGTTAGCTATTAAATTATAACTAAAAAATAATTTTTCTTGTTTATCCATAATAATATTCTGTACAAGAATAGTTTCTTCTTTTAAAATTTCTTTTTTGCCTGCTCTGTTACAACTTATGAATGAAATGACAATAAGGGATACAAATATCTTTAATAAAAATAAGATTGAAAAACTGTTTCTCATCAAATCTCCTTATAATATTATGTAGGATCAATATAAAATAGTATATTTAGCCGTAGCCGCAAGGAGAATTAATATTTATATTGTACACATATTGATTCCTTTATTTTGGATATACTTAATTGGAGTTTCAACTGGTAATAAATCGAAATCAGGATAAACTTGTGGTGCTTTTGGTACATTTCCAGGGCCAGGTGGTGTTGATGGTGGTTCAATGTAGCTTCTATGTATGTTTGGTGGATTTACATAATCAATCCCGTCTGGTACTTGATTTAATGGATAACTTTGAGCTACATGAACATGTGCACCACTGGATAAACCAGTGTTTCCAGCTATTCCTATTTGAACACCAACTTGGACAGTGGAATTATTTGTAACTGTTTTTGATTTAAAATGGAAATAGTCAGTTCGCAAATTATCATCATTTGTCACACGTACAAAATTCCCTAATATTGGATCGTTACCAATTCTAACAGTTCCTGCAGTTTCTGAATCAACCCGTTGACCCTCAGTTATATTATTTCCTGCCGCATCACGATAAACCCAATCATTTCCATAATGTTTATCACTTGCACCTGACACACCTGAACTACCTAGGTATGGGGTTGATATATACCAACCTTCCAACCCCCACCAGTCGACATAGTTCACCGGGTCATTGTTGACATAGGCAAACCAGTTGTTCCCATCCCTAATGGGGTCTGGGGTGGTGAACCTAGCCTGCTGGGGCCGGTAGTCCCTAAAGCCATAATTATAAAGCCCCGTAACACTCTCATAGGGCTTACTCATGTAGCCCAGGTTCATAAGACCATCTAGGTCCCCCTGGAAGGGCTGCCCAAAGACATCGTGCGTCCCTTCGGGCCGCGCACCGATAGGAAGGATTGAAGGGGCCCTAGCGGGCCC
>Ga0099364_10001399_pt1 | contig 40017 bp, 22 predicted proteins | sample TergutTh196P3_FD_73070 | JGI IMG/M metagenome (GOLD analysis project Ga0099364, IMG submission 73070) | Microcerotermes parvus P3 segment gut microbial communities from Pointe-Noire, Republic of the Congo - Th196 P3 | ecosystem: Host-associated > Arthropoda: Insects > Digestive system > Gut ... | reverse complement strand
TTTCTTTGGGCGGATCGAGGAAAGCGACATATCCGTAGAGCACCAAATCCGACTCATCTTCTACAGTATAAACATCGGCATGGTTTTTATCAAAAATCCGATGCCCAACAGCTAACACGCGCAAACCGTCCTGGTTTAATTCAGCAACATTTTTCCGTATTACAGCTTTTAATTCTTCCGTCATCGGAACATCACCGTTTTCCGTATTAACAAAAGACGAACAAGCAATCATTTCCTCAACGGCGCCTTTGCTGATAATCATCGGCGTATCGTCTTCGTGCTGCAAGATAACCGACATTCTCCGACGGATAAAATCGTATGGAATTTCGTCTACTACTGTCCATTTTTCTGCTGATTCAAGACAAAGAGAAGCTTCTTCGTTGTTCAAAATCGCTTCATCCATCTGGTTTTTCAATCCCGACTGAAAATGGCTGTTGAAATAAGCCATTTCAAACACTCTGCTGCTGTCGTTCAAGAAAATATCAAGGTGTTTAACAACTACTACTTCGTCTTTGGTCAATGTGCCGGTTTTGTCGGTACACAAAATATTCATCGCCCCGAAATTCTGAATCGAATTCAGCCGTTTCACCACCACTTTTTCTTTCGACATACGCATGGCACCTTTTGCCAAATTGCTCGTTACAACAACAGGAAGCATTTCGGGCGTAAGACCAACCGCCACCGACATCGCAAACAATAACGCGCCCAACCAGTCGCCCTTGGTAAATCCGGCAATAAAGAAAACCACCGGAACCATTATAAACATAAACCGAATGAGCAGCCAGCTCACTTTGTTCACACCAATATCGAAACTCGTTTGCAACGTTTGAGTAGTGGTAAGTGCTTTTGCCATCGAACCAAAATACGTTTTTGCGCCTGTGGACAACACAATAGCAGTCGCCGTACCGATGTCCACATTGGTTCCCATAAAGCAGATGTTTTTGAGTTCCAATACGTTATCGGTCAATTCCGAGGAATTGTCTTTTTCTACAGAAAGCGATTCTCCCGTGAGCGCAGATTGCGAAATATAAAGGTTTTTACTGTGAATAATACGCACGTCGGCAGGAATAATATCGCCTGCGCCAAGCTGAATAATATCGCCCGAAACCAAATCTTCCAAATGGATTTCGCGCGTTACGGATTTACCGTTTTCATCAACGCGCGTTACGGAGCAATTCGTATGCACCATCGCTTTCAACGCTTCGGCATTTTTTCCTGAACGGTATTCCTGTGTGAATTTTATCACAACAGAAAGCATTACCATCACAACAATTATTGTAAATCCGGTGTAGTCGCCCGTGAGCAGCGAAATGGCAGCCAGCAAAAACAATACGTAATTAAAAGGGTTGTTAAATGCCTCAAACAATTGTACATACCATGGTTTTGGTTTATCGTGCACCACGACGTTTTGCCCGTATTCGGACAGCCTGTTTGCCGCTTCAACATCGGTTAATCCCCGATAATTTGAGTTTAAATCGCCGATAATTTGGTCGGTCGTTTTTTGCGAAAACACTTTCAAGTTTTTTGAAATTTGGATTTCTTGTTCTGTGCCGACTTGATGCGACAAATTTTTGTGAACCAGCTTAAAGAAAGTAGGTTTCATACGTTAATATTTTATTCTTTTACTAATGTCGTATGGAATTCCTAAAAGGACATCACGAATTCCTAATTAAAATTAATTATTTATGAGTATCTCGCACTATCATTGTCTATTTTATATTAATGTAAATGCTCGTTTCATTATGTTATAAATTTAATTATCCAATATTTCTTTACAACAAATAAAAATTAGAATTGTTTTGGTAGTTACAAAAAAGAATCGGTTAAGATTCAAAATATTGGTAGAAAATATATAAGGAATACCATATACGACTTCGTACGGAGTCGAACAACGACATAACTTGAACTCTTTTCTACCAATATGCAACTCTTAACGGAATTTTTCCTATCTTTCTATATATGAACAAAATACAAATAAATGTTCGTATTTTCAAAAAAATATAAGCAAAAAATTATTTTGATACATTTTTTTCGTTTATTTTTGTAGGTTCTTAAAGTAATGTAATGAAACCAACACTATTTGTCCTGGCAGCAGGAATGGGAAGTCGCTACGGCGGTTTAAAACAGTTAGACGGTCTTGGACCAAACGGCGAAACAATTATGGATTATTCCATTTATGACGCTATCCGCGCGGGATTCGGAAAAGTCGTTTTTGTTATCCGCCATAGTTTTGAAAAGGAGTTCGACGAGCTTGTGCTCAAAAAATTCAAAGACGAAATTCCTATTGAGATTGTTTTCCAAGAATTAGAAAACGTACCCGAAGGATTTACCTATAATAAGGATAGAAAAAAACCGTGGGGAACGAATCATGCCGTTTTGATGGGGCAAGGCACAATAAATGAACCTTTTGCCGTTATCAATGCCGATGATTTTTATGGAAAAGAATCTTTCCAAATATTGCACGATTGCTTGGTAACGTTAGAAGGCAAAAAGAATGAATACTGTATGATAGGTTACCGCGTGGGGAACACGCTATCGGAAAGCGGTTCAGTAAGCAGAGGCGTTTGCTCTTGCGACGAAAACGATTTGCTGACTTCTGTTGTAGAGCGTACCCAAATAGAACGAATCGGTGGAAAAGTGCAGTACAAAGACGAACAAGGACAGGCGATAGATTTACTCGACAACACGCCTGTATCTATGAATATGTGGGGATTCACACCCGATTATTTTGATTATTCGCTGGAAAAATTCAAGCAGTTTTTGCAAGAACGTGGAAATGATGAGAAATCGGAGTACTATATTCCAACGCTTGTAAACGACCTTATCTTGTCGAAACAAGCAACGGTAAAAGTGCTTGATACACCTTCTAAATGGTTTGGGGTAACATACGCCGAAGACCGTCCGCAAGTAGTATTAAAACTCAATGAATTGATAAAAAAAGGCATTTATCCGGCACGTTTGTGGAAAAACAAAGCGAAATAATAAAAAATCATTAAAAAGATTTGGACAATACATAATAAATTACTAAATTTGTATTTAGAAAATATTTCATTCATAAACCAAACCTTATAATTGACTGCCTATTGAAACATTAGTACTTTGAAACCCGGACTTAAAAAAGTCCTCTAATACAACAAAGTATGGAAATGTTAAAGACAATGACCGACAATGAATTGGTCAACGCTTATGCACAAGGCAAAAACGAGGCTTTTGACACCCTTTTATATCGTTATAAAAGTAAGGTTTATTCCTATATCTACTTCATTGTAAGGAATAAAGAAATAACGGAAGATATTTTTCAAGACACATTTATTCGTGTCATCAATACCATTAAGCAAGGTCGTTACACAGACACAGGCAAATTTGTTGCTTGGGTAAATCGTATTGCCCACAACCTTATTATTGATTATTTCCGACACGAAAGAAACGAAAACACTGTTTCTAATGACGATTTCGTGGAATACGACCTGTTTAATAATCAAAAATTCTCGGAACACACCATTGAAGACCGCATAGTAAAAGACCAGGTACTTCACGACATACAAAAGTTGGTCGGTACCCTTCCGGAAAGCCAGCGCGAAGTTGTCTTGATGCGCTATTACGACGGACTGAGCTTTAAAGAAATTGCCGACAAAACAAATGTAAGCATCAACACAGCGCTGGGACGTATGAGATATGCCTTGCTCAACATCAGAAAAATAGCGGAAGAAAAAGGAATTTGTTTAGAGCTAGGATAATCAAATGACTTACCGGCTTAAAGTAGCCTGGTTCGTTTTATAAAATTTATTGATAAAAAAAATAAATATTTCATAAAAATATATATATTTTTTTGCGATTATAAAAAATGTCATTATTTTTGTATATTCAATCAAAATTAACTGACTAAATGAGATTGTTCTACTTCCATGCAAATGGGTTGGTGTCTTGCTTTAATCCGCTTATTTCTTTTAGAGAGAATAGTAATGTTTATCAACGAATTTAAGACATCACCATGAAAAGAATCAAATTTTCCTTAATTTGTTTGTTTGCCTCATTAGTATGTATACCGCTAATGGCGTTCGATCTGCGAGCGCCATTTTCAGGTATATGGATGCTTGAAAGCGCAGAGTTTCGCGAAGCACCGTTAAACGAACTCCAAAAAGAAACAAAAACTGTTTATACACTTGAAAATATCAGCGAGGTTCCATTTTTTGACGTGGTTATCGAAATGAAGTTCCCGGAAATCCCGGAAGCGGAAGAAGAAAACTTAGAACAAACCGGCGAACCCGGCGAAAAACAACTGCATTTATCAGACGACAGTGAAGAACAGTTGCATTTGACAGATTTAGCAGACGACGAAGAAGAAGCAATAGAAGATGACACTATAATAATGACCGTATTCAACGAATATATTAATCCCATCGTTCAAATTTCCAACATACATTTCGAATTTCAAGCTTCGCAAGAAGCGCCCGTTAATCAATATACGTATGTTTTTTTGGAGTCCGGCGAACTCATATTAACAAGCAACGAAGTTTTTTACACAAAAAATGAAAAAGAGTCGATGAGCGCTCGATTACATATCACATTATCACGAATATCAAACTAAAAATATCACGTATGAAAAAAGCTACACTATTGAAATTGACTTTCATGTATCTGTTTTGTCTTTTTGTTGCAAATAATGTATTTGCGCAAACCGAAGAGGAGCAATGCCGTCCGCAGATAACAGCAACAGTTTTCCGTAACGCAACCTGCGAAAGTAATGCCGTTATCAGAGTGGAGGTTGCCAACAACCCCAATATTCAGATGAGCACCTTGGAGTACGGTACACTCACGCTTGACGGTACAGTCGTCAGTCCGTCGCCCGGCGACGGATACATACGTAACTTACGCCCCGGTAACTACATGGTGTATGTGCGTGCACTCTGTCTGCTCGACGGCGAATGGCGGAATACGCAATCCAACCAATCGATTGAAGTTACCTCTTCTTTTATCGAAGCCAATATGGGGATAGCCATCTCCAATATAGTCGGTTCGGAAGTATGTAGTGCAACGGGCAGAGTACCCATTTTTTTCCAACAAGGTACACCGCCTTATACTGCCACCATGACAGCATGGCCTCCGGCTTATACCGGACCGACCGAATTCACGCTATCAGCTGCCGGTACACTCAATGTAAACAATTTATGGGCAGGCAGTTACTCTTTCGTATTAAATGAGGGCTGCGGAAAATCTGTCGGAACTGTAGCCGAGCCCTTAACTGTAGTTGTGCCTGAAATAGATGTAATAATGGGTATCAATACCTCTTCTACATCTATACGCAAATCTCTTAATTGTGTTGGTTCGGGTATGATCTCGTTTGATTTACGTGCGGGCTTGGTGCCTTATACGGTAACCATGACTTCTTGGCCTAATGGCTATGACGGGCCAACAGTATTTACCCATACCACCAATACGGGTACCTCTACCAACGTTAATGCCAACTTGTTTCGGATAGAAGATCTTCCTGCCGGTCTCTATGACTTTACGTTGACGGATGCTTGCGGTAATACATCTTATGATTCCTACACAATGCAGGCTGTCAGTTCCGATGTTCCTGCTATGCCTGCTATGCATGCCAATTATCCTTTCAGAACTTCTACAGATACTGATTGTAAAGGAATCAGCGTTGGTTTTCCTATGCTCTCCTCTTCTCATGAGTTATATGTTTATTTTAACGATGCGTCTTTGCTCCAGAAGTATTACGATATTGTATTGACGGAAACAGCTAGCGGCAAGACCTCTTCTGTCACTGCGATGCGCGACTGTTTAGCTTCTTGTACTTCTTCTTGTACCAACGGTATAATAGGTACCGATATCCGGCTTATTGATTATACCTACGAAGATTTATACCCGTCTGCTACTACAGCCGGCACGACCTATGCTGCCGGAATTGCTTCTAGTCCCGGTGATGTAACCGTTGCCTTCCGTGTAAAAGGTTGTTCCGAGCTTGGTACGCCCAATAATGTTGTTTTTAACCGTCCTATGGGCTTCATGTATGGCGGTTCTCCCGATTGTATTTCAGCTGATCTTGTAGGCTCTATTTTGCCTTATAGTTATTCATCTGTTTGCAGCTATAACAGGCAGCTCATTACCTGCTATCCTTTGACTGTCCGTTTGTACAGCGGCGACAATGAATTATTGGACACTAACACTATCAATGCCGGCGGTACTTCTACCTCTTTCGGTCGAAGACCTTTCGGTGACAATTACTGGATCGAATTTGAAGGCGCGGGTGGTGCGAAATGGCGTTCTGATGTCTTCAACCACAGTTACCCCCGTACTTATACGGCTACCCGTCCCACCGACTTTAACTATTGTCCTGAAGACGGCAGGAGGACGTATATTAGTGTTAACAGTAGGGCGGGTACCAATAATGCCAGTTCTTACTTTATCGCCGGTTCTACCGTAGAAGTTATTGATGCGCCCGACGGACAACACATTCCTTCGGTGATAACGATTGCCGGTACTCCCGGTTTGATTAGTACTCTATCAACGGTTTATCCTTATGGCAGTTCCCGCACTAACCTTGTTCCGGGCACATACACCATACGGATTACAACACCGTGCGATCCTCCCACTGCTCCTTACGATGTCTCTATAATTATTCCTGAAATAGACGCTGTATACAGGACTTGGAATATGGATAATGATTACAGTTACAGAACCGGTTCCGCCTCTACCGTTTATCCTCGCAGACGCGCGGCATGTAAAGATTTCTTGGATAAAACCTATGCTTTTATAGTGCTGACGACTAATCTTTCCGGAACAAGCGGTACCACTCTTACTCCGAATGTTGGCGGAACCAAAATATCCGGTAATACCCACATTACTTTTATTGATGGTCCTAACGGACCGAATGACCCGTATGTATTTTGGAAAGACGTTACCATTCCGGCAGGATATACGCCGTTTTTCAATCCTTTCCACCGCGACTATGCCGCCCAAAACGTAGCCAACTGGTGGGCAGACCCCGGTACATGGGTAGATGCGGCAACGCCGCTGAATCCCAACGGCGTTACACCCGGTGACTATACGTTCAGGGTCATCGACGGTGCCTGCGGTAATGTGGTAAACATAACGCTCACGGTGCCTCAGCCGCTGTACATCAGCGAGCCTTTAAGCGCTGCCATCGCATTTAATCGTTGCGACTTAGGAGGTAATGCCAAAATTGTTCCTTCCGGAATGGTCAGTAGAGTTGGCATGGCTTCTACCGGCACCAGTTATCAAATTCTGAGCGCTATTAACGAATGGGGCGTTACACTGCCTTCCGACCAATACAGCGATAGCGTGGTAACAGCGGGAAGCGGAAACGGCTTTGATGTTTGGCATAACGGACGCTACCTGATTCGAATGTACACTACTACGTATGGAATGAACACTTGTACATTCAGCGATACCCTTACCGTTGAATACCGTCAGCCCATGGCTTCGATAGACCCGATGCACTCTTCGTCATATGTTTGTGTAGGAGATACGGTTGGTCATCTTCGCTTGCAAGGCACGGGCGGATACGGAAACGGACCGTACTGGTACGAAATACCCGGCACAGAACCGTTGCTGGCAAACGGTACCGGAGAATTTAACTATGGCGGACGAGGAGAATATGTAACGGTGCTCATTACCGACAACAGCCCCGAAGCACAAGCATTGGGCTGCGTACTCACCATTGAACAAACGATAAATATGCTTGACCTGCAGACGGCACGGGTTGCCTACGACCCCGAAGGGCTGCTCAAATGTGCAGGCGACAATATAAACCTGTATTGCGTAACCTTGGGAGAGACTTATTACTTGTGGACAGGTCCCAATGGCTTTACTTCCGACCAGCAATTTACGACCATACCCGATGCCACTGTAGATATGACTGGCTGGTATGTAGTGGAAATACACCCCGAGTTTTGCGGAGAAGTGGTTAGAGACTCCATGTATATAGAAGTACGTCCGACGCCTGCAGCGCCTGTATTGCCAAACACTTACTTGAAACCTTGTTTTAATACCGGCAACTTGAACCTTGCCACGGCAACAGGCATTGTTGTGCCGAGCGGTTTCAGCGCACGGTGGTACGACCATAATGGTGTAGAAGTTTCTACCGGATTAGTACCGACTTCTTCTTATTTCGACAGAATGTATTCCGTAACTTTCGTTAACAACGAAACCGGTTGCGAAAGTGTGCATACGCCGTTCCGCATAGAAATACTGACACCGCCGCTGCCGCCTATGGTAGATGTTCCGGCGCCGGTATGTCATAACACGACCGGTTTTATTACCATACCCAACACCGACTCGAATTTTACGTATACGATGCACACTTCCGCAACAGCGGCAGCTGTTGCCTCGCAACAAGGAAACGGCGGCACGCTGACCTTTGAGGTAGCAAATGTTACCGTCGCTGTGTCTCGCTGGTTTGCACAGACAGACAATACCACCGGTTGTGTTTCCGGACGTTCGTCTGTCACCATCAACATTGGAGCTTCGGCAGAAGCAACAGACCTTGAAGTACTCGAAGTGTTCACCTGCGACGGCTCCACGGCAACCATAACGGCAACTTCGACGCTCGGCGACGAAGAAAATCCGCCGGTGTTCAGGTGGTACACTACCAATACCGATACCGGCGTACTGCTCCATACGGGAGATACCTTTACCACACCGGTGTTGAATGCGTCTGCTCCGCCTGTTTATTGGGTATCTGTATCCGGCGGCGGTTTTTGCGAAAGCTTGCCCGCAGCAAGAGTACCGACTGTCATTACCATGTTTATGCAAGATAATCCTGCCACGACTGTGGCTTGCAAAGGACAGACACATACATTTATGATGGCAGACGCCGTGAACTGTGTTGGCAGCAGAATTACTTATAACTGGCAGCAAAGCGCTGATGGCGTAAACTGGACAGACGCCGAAGGCACGCGCAACGAAGCCGAATACACTACTTCTCCGATCACAAGCATTATGTATTTCCGTAGGCAGGCTACTTGCGACTCTATCGGCTGTATCATTACTTCCGATTCGGCGCAGGTAACGATGTTTGAGCAGGAAGAAAGTCTTACGTCTGCATTTGTCTGTAACGGCGGAACACATACATTTACGATGGCACCGGCTACCGGCTGTATCGACGGTGAAGTGCTTTACAACTGGCAGCAGAGTGCCGATGGCATCACATGGGAAGATGCTGCAGGTGTAAACGATGAACAAAATTATACTACGCCTGCGTTGACAAGCAAAATGTATTACCGCAGACAGGCAACGTGTTTTATTGACTTTTTTGAAGAACTGGAATTCAGCTACACAGGTAACGTTCAAACTGTAAATGTTCCAACTGGAAGATATCAAATTGAAATATGGGGAGCTCAAGGAGGAAATGGTAGAAGCTCTGCAGGAGATATTCCAGGAGGAAGAGGTGGATATGCTGCTGGTACATTTAATTTATCATCAAGAACTACGATACATGTATCTGTAGGCGGAATAGGCCTAACAGGAGTTACTAACGTAGGAGGATTTAATGGTGGAGGTAATTCAGCTGGAGGTACAGAAATTCGTTGGGGTGCAGGAGGTGGCGGCGCTACCGATATTCGTATTGGCGGAACCACATTAAATCATAGAGTAATAGTTGCAGGTGGCGGCGGCGGTGGAACAGGTTCGCAAACAGTAAATACAAATAGACAAGGTGGAGACGGAGGTGGTCTATCTGGTACTGATGGTATTTATGGATCTAATCTTCCTCCAGGTGGAAAGGCTGGTACACAAAACGCGGGAGGCGCAGCTGGAACATCTGCAAGCCCTGGCGTGTTTGGTGTAGGAGGCAATGGTGCTTCTAGTCACCCAGGCGGTGGTGGCGGCGGTTGGTTCGGCGGTGGCGGTGGCGGAAGCTACGGCGGCGGTGGTGGTGGTTCAGGTTATGTTCTGACTTCTACCTCTTTTAGACCTGCTGGTTTCGCGCACGCAGTTGGTAGTCCATATGAAATGACAAGTACACAATTAATTACCGGAAATGCATCGATGCCAAATCCAACTGGTGGTACCATGGTCGGCAGAGCTGGAAATGGACTCGTACGGATTGTCGCTCCTGCCAGAGATCCTCTTGCCTGTACGGTAACCTCCGAATCGGTTTCAGTGGACATTCATCCACTTCCTGAGGTTTCCATTACCGGCAACAGCGTAGTTTGCTTAACCGGCACCACTCAATTATCGCCTGCAAGCGGCGGTACTTGGGTCAGCAATAATCCAAGCGTAGCCACCGTAACCGATGCAGGCGTTGTAACCGGTATTTCGGGAGGAACGGCAACGTTTACCTTTACCGACGGAAACGGCTGTATGGCTACCACATCGGAAGAAGTTTTCGTCTTTACACAAGAAAATCCGACCCCTTCTACGATTTGCGGCGGTCAAAATCATACATTCTCAATGGCACCGGCAATCAACTGTGCCGAGGGTACCATTACCTACAATTGGCAGCAAAGCACCGATGATATAACGTGGACAGATGCTGTCGGCACCCGCGATGAAGCAAATTATACTACTCCCGCTCTGATGAGCAATATGTATTACCGCCGTCAGGCAACCTGCAGTTCGGCGGGCTGTACGCTTACTTCCGAGTCGGCAGTTGTTATTGTGTTTGTGCAAGATAACCCGACATCGGGTGCTGCTTGCAGCGGTCATACACATACCCTTTCGCCCGATGCAGCACCTTGTTTCAATGGTATCACCATCTATAATTGGCAGCAAAGTACCGATGGTTTTACGTGGGAAGATGCCGAGGGTATCCGCGACCAAGCCAGTTACACTACACCGGCATTAATCACTCCTATGCACTATCGCCGTCAAGCCACTTGTTTTGTTGCCGATAGCGTTTATGGTTATACGGGCGATGTTCAAGTTGTAACTCTTCCGCCCGGCACTTATCAAGTAGAAGCTTGGGGAGCCGACGGCGGTTTAGGAAACTATCAATCGGGCGAAGTGCCTGAAAGTCAAATTGCGGGCGGTACCGGCGGTTATTCTTCGGGCACCATAACACTTGGCTCTACTACAACAATCTACTTAGCCGTTGGCGGTAAAGGTTCCGACGGACTAACCAACGTATCAGCTCCCGGAGGTTATAACGGCGGCGGCGACGGTAGCACAGCTATTCCCGATGCCACCGGCGGCGGCGGCGGTGGAGCTTCTCACATAGCGGCATCCACCGGTCTGTTGAGTTCCTTTAGCGGCAATACGGCAGCCATACATCTTGTAGCCGGCGGCGGCGGCGGTGGCGGTAACCAGTCTATCGGCGGTCATGGCGGCGGCGAAACCGGTGTTCAACCGGCGGCAAGCACACAAATTCTAAATAGAATAGCCGGTGGCGGCGGTACACAAACCGAAGGCGGCACATGTCAGGCACTTGGTTCGGGCGCCGGTTTCGGAACAGGCGGAACAACCACTCAATTCCTCGCCGGCGGCGGTGGCGGCGGTTGGTATGGCGGCTGTACCGGTCAGAACGGTACCGGTGGCGGCGGCGGTTCGGGTTATATCGGCAGTATTGACGGCGGTGTAACCTTGCAACCTGAACAACCGGGCTTTATAGCCAATCCGATAACAACCGGATATGGAGCGATAAGAATTACCCGCATTGGTGCCGAAACAGGTATCGTTTGTGCGGCTGTTTCCGAATCGGCTATTATAACTGTTAAGCCGCTACCTGTTGTTTCTATTACGGGCAACAGTGTAATTTGCGTTACCGGCACCACTCAATTGTCGCCAACAACCGGCGGTACTTGGATAAGCACCGACACAAGCATAGCCACAGTAACCGATGCGGGCGTAGTTACGGCAGTTTCGCGCGGTATCGCAGAACTTATCTTTACAGATTTTGAATACAGCTGTCCCGATACGGTTTACGTTTCTGTATTCGGGCAAGCTAATCCCGAACCGGTATTTATTTGTAGCGGCAGCACACATACTTTTGCGTTGCCTGCAGCCGAAAACTGTACCGACGGCACCATTACATACAACTGGCAGCAAAGTACGGACGGCAGCATTTGGACAGATGCACTCGGCACTCGCGATGGAGCCGAGTACACTACTCCCGTTTTAACAGGCAATACATATTACCGCAGACAAGCCGCTTGCAATTCGGCAGGTTGCATGGTTACTTCTGAATCGGCATTGATAACGGTGTTTGCACAAAACAATCCGGAACCGGTAGCTGTTTGTATCAATGGCACACATACCTTTACATTGCCGGCAGCTACAGACTGTATTGGCGGCACAATTGCTTACAACTGGCAACAAAGTGCTGACGGTATCACTTGGGAAGATGCAACAGGCATTCGCAACGAGATTAATTATACTACTCCTGCATTAACAAGCAATATGCAATATCGCAGACAGGCGATTTGTACCGATAATATTGCTACTGTTCCCGTTCCTGTTCCTGTTCCTGTTAATCATACTTTCAACTACACGGGTAATATTCAAGAGATTACGCTTATACGCGGCACTTATCAAATCGAAGTTTGGGGAGCTGCCGGTGGCGCACAAGGTCGCGCTGCAACGCAACCGGTGGGAGTTGGCGGTTATTCAACAGGTACTATTACGCCCACTGCTCAAACTACATTAAACATTTATGTTGGCGGTAAAGGGCAGAATGCACCAAGTGCTACTGTTGCCGGTGCCGGTGGATGGAATGGCGGCGGGGCAGGTAATAGCAATGGAAGTTCAAATTCTGCTTCAGGCGGTGGTGGCGGTGCGTCCGATGTTCGTATTGGAGGTACAGCATTGGCTGATCGTGTTATAGTAGCCGGTGGCTCCGGTGGTAATGGGGCGCGATCTACAGGTTCCCGAGGTGGAAACGGAGGAGGTCTTAGCGGACAAAATGGACAAGATTCAGCTGCCGGCAACGGAGTTGGCGGTACTCAATCTTCAGGATTTGCTCTGGGTGTCGGTCAAACGGGAACAGCACTAAGTTACAGTACCGGTGGTGGTGGCGGTGGCTACTATGGCGGTACGACCGGCACGGCTAACTATAATGCAGGCGGCGGTGGCTCCGGCTACATCGGCGGCGTTACCAGCGGTGTAACAGCTCAATCCGGCACTACAGGTTTTGTAGCCAATCCTATACCTGTAACCACCGGACACGGATTCGTAAGAATTACTGGAACCGGAGAAGGAACAACAGAAGTTCCTGTTTCTTGTACCATTATTACCGAACCTGCAATTGTAACGGTAACGCTTGTGCCAACAGCTGAACTTTCGTACAACGGACAACCATTCTGTACCGCCGGTCTGGCAGTCAACCCGACATTGACGGGGACTAATGCTTACACAGGCGGAACATTCTCTGCCGAACCAAGCGGTTTGAGCATCGACACAAGCACGGGAATTATTGAGCCAAGCACAAGTACACCGAACACATACACGGTAACCTACACGATACCCGCTTCGGGCGGTTGTGCAGCAGTACCGGTTACTGCTTCAGTAGTAATCGAACCGAGCGTAATTCCAACTGTCGTAGTTAATACAGATCCTGTTTCGCCGACTTGTGCAGGCACGCCTGTAACATTCACGGCTGTTGTTACAAACGAAGGTACAAATCCGTCTTTCCAATGGCAGGTAAACGGCAGTAATGTAGGGACTGATGCAGATTCGTACACCTATACGCCAAGCAACGGCAATACCATCACGGTAACGCTCATCTCGAACGACGCTTGTGCTTCGCCTGCAGAAGTAACTTCCAATCCGATTGTTTTTGTAGTGAAACCATATTCTACGGCAGTAGCTAACATTGTTGCCCGCGATACGGCACTTTGTAACTCGGGAAGCGGTGTCAGTGTGAACTTAGCCGACCTGGCTGAAGCAGTTGACGTAACGAATCCAATATTTACATGGTACGCCACCGAAACAGGAAGTACCGTTGTAAATCCGACAACCGTAACACCAACCGTAACCACAACATATTGGGTATCGGTAAAAGGTGATAATTATTGTGAAGGTCCTGCCAATGCAACGGGACGTAAACCTGTCTTGGTAACGGTAAGCACACTTCCTTCGGGCACATTGAGCTACAGTGCTTCTTATTACTGCATGGAAATTACCGAGGCACAAATGCCGACCTTGGAAGTGACTCCAACCGGTCTTCCGGCAGGAATATACAGTGCTACTCCGGCAGGATTGAATATCAATTCAGCTACGGGAGCCATTACGCCGAACGGAAGCGAGGTACATAATGCTTATACGGTAACCTATACGATACCGGAATACGGCGGTTGTCCGGCTGTGCCGATTATTGCTACTACTACCGTAGAAATCAGAAATTGTACCAACATGACCTTGACCAAAACAGCAAGTTCGCCGACGGTATGTTACAACAGTGATATAACCTTTACCGTTACGTTGGCGAATAATTCAGCCTTGACAGCAACGGATGTTTCGGTAATGGATGTATGGCCGAGCAATTTCACTTACAAGTCGCATGAGGCTTCGGTGGGAAGTTTTTACAGCGACGCATCCAACACTTGGACGATGAGCAGCTTAGCTGCCGGTGCAACGGCAACGTTGACGATTGTGGCAACGGCTAATACGGCGGGAACAGACATTGAGAACATTGTGTATGTATCTGCTGCCAATGGTTTAACTTATACAAGCAGTACTTCGACCATTGCCGATACGGTGGCTGTAACGATTTATTCCTTAGCACAATCATCAAGTATAGCAGTGGTTGTGAACGGAGGTAATGCTGTATGTACCGGTCAACAAGCTTCGTTGGATGCATCGGCAACCGGTTTGACAAGTCCCGTGTTCAAATGGTACGAAACGGCAATAAGCACTCCGGAATTATTTACCGGTAATCCGTTTGTTTCTTCTGCCTTGCAGACAGATACCGTTTTCTATGTTTCCGTGTCGGGTGAAGGCTATTGCGAAAGTCCTACTCGCTTGCAGGTAAACATACCGATTAACTGTACACAAATTCGCGGAACCATGTTCCCGTTTGTACAAGCTGATTTGGGCGATAATGATCCTGTAGCAGACAGCGTATTCAACGCCTTGTTCCCCATAACGGCTTCCTTGTATGAAATACCACCTGCAGGATTGGATGATCCGATAGAGGCGATAGATAACAGTACGCCTGTTCAGACGGTAAGGGCTGTTTATTATGATGGAAGTATATATGTACCGGGTACACCGAAATATCCGGGAATATTGGGACGCAGAAATCAACCGGGAATACGCGTTAGATGGGAGAATATATACCGTGAGCAAGATCCGGCAACCAACTATACTCCTGTTACGGGAGTCGGTGATGTTCCGTTGGGAGACCCGGTGGGATTGTTTACTTTCGAAAATATTACCATTGGCAGAGAATATATTTTGCTTCTTCACAGACCGGGTTATTTGGCACGGTATGCCAAAATAACCGTTGAGCCGAACGGTACGCTGGGGCACCGATTCTTGATTCCGGGTGATATTAACGGAGATACTCGGATAAGTTCGCAAGACGTGTCGTTGTTGAATAGTAATTTCTCGTCTTACGGGCATCCCCGTCCCGGGCGTCCCGAATATATTCCTGCTTTTGACTTGGATGCGAATGCAGTTGTGGAATCGCATGATAATTCACTGCTTAACTACTACTTGAATTGTACATTGAATATTTATAGTGATACGTATGATTTTGTCAGATGGTATTATATGCAAATACCTTAAAATAAACCTTTATGTTAAGAAAGCGTCTCAAAGGGGACGCTTTCTTTTTTTATGTTGAAGGCTTCGATTTTTTTAATTCAAAGACAATAATATAATTACAAGTTCGTTATATAATTGAAAGAAAATTATTGCCTATGAAAAGAAACGCTACTTTTAAACAAACGGATTTTATCATTAAACAAGAAGACTCAGATATTAGATTAGAACCCAAACTATCGACTATCAACTTTTTATTAAGTTATTCGAGAGTTCTGCATGTAGAAAAACTGAGTAATGGTAAAACTATCGGAGTGATTTTAAACTAAGTTTAAAAAAAAAAGATTTTCGTTATGAAAATCTTTTTTTTTTACCCCGAATCTTGTACTTTTGCACTTCAATTTAAGCATGTGAATCATGGGAAAAAGAATGATAGCTCCTTCGTTACTATCTGCCGACTTCGGCAACTTGAAAACCGAAATCGAAATGTTAAATGCCAGTCAAGCAGATTGGATACACTTAGACATTATGGACGGAGTATTTGTTCCGAATATTTCCTTTGGCTTTCCGGTTATCGAAGCAATAAAAAAATATGCCAAAAAACCGCTTGACATGCACCTCATGATTGTTGAACCACAAAAATTTATCCGAGAATTCAAAAACGCGGATGCTTATATGCTTACAGTGCATTACGAAACGTGTACGCACTTGCATCGTACTATCCAACAGATTAAATCGGAAGGGATGAAAGCCGGTGTGTCGCTGAATCCTCATACGCCTATTTCATTGCTCGAAGACATTATTTGTGATGTGGATATGGTGATGTTGATGTCTGTGAATCCCGGATTTGGTGGCCAGCAATTTATCGAAAATACATATAAAAAAGTACTTCGACTGAAAGAACTTATTTTACGTAAAAAATCAAAAGCGCTTATCGAAGTGGATGGCGGTGTGAATTACGAGACTGCCAAGAAACTTTTCGATTGTGGCGCCGATGTATTGGTGGCAGGTAGTTTTGTGTTCAATTCAGACAATCCGTCTGAAGTTATAAGCCGACTAAAATATTCGTAATTTACGAGTTACATGAAAGCTGACATTGAGTCTTTTCTTCAAAAAACTCCTTTTTTTCGATTATTTATTGCTTTTACAGCAGGTATATTATTCCAATTTTTTATTGGATTTAATGCCTGTTTTTTTTTCGTTTGCACATTAACGAGCGCTTGTTTAATTATTGCGGATTTTTTCATTGAAAAATCAATTTTTCGATGGCGTTGGGTGTTTGGTACCGGATTTTTTTTGTTGTTGTTTTCGGTAGGCTTGTATGGAACGAAAAAAGCAAGCAACAAAACCGATTTTGATTACTTTGATGAAGAACGCCTGTATTTTTGCGAAATAATAGATGCACCGGTTGAAAAAGCAAAATCTGTGTTGTGCAAAGTAAGGTTAATTTCAACTATTGACAATGCAAGTGATTTGAACAACAACATGATTATCTATCTGCCGAAAGACAGCGCTTCTTTGTTACTAAATATTAACGATCGTTTGTTTATTTGCGCTCGGTTTTTAACACCTTCAACACTTGGAAATCCAAATGAATTTGATTACGGCAAGTATTTAAAGTATAAAGGTATTGCTGCAACGGCTTATGTTTCCGACAGAAATTGGAAAAGGCTAAACGATAAACCGATATATTCTATCCGCTACTTTTCTAATGTGTGTAAAAAAAGAGTATTGTCTATCTGCAAAGAGCTGGGCATTGCAGGAGATGAGTTTGCCGTGTTGGCAGCTTTAACATTGGGACACAAAGACGAGTTAACATCCGAAATAAAAGAAAGTTTTTCCGGTTCGGGAGCCATGCATCTTTTGGCGGTAAGCGGACTGCACGTGGGCGTCATTTTTATGGTGTTTAATGTTATGCTTGGATTTTTAGATAGAACACGGAAAACAAAAATTCTGAAAACAATATTAATTATCATTTTTCTTTGGCAATATGCGTTTATTGTAGGACTTCCGCCGTCGGCAGTGAGGGCTTCGATAATGTTGTCGCTGGGATCTTTCGCCATAATATTGAAGCGTAAATCGCAAACATACAACACTATTTTCGCAACTGCTTTCTTTATGTTGCTGTACAACCCGTATTATATTTTCGACATCGGATTCCAACTCAGTTATGTTGCCGTATTGAGCATTGTTTATTTTCACTCAAAGCTTATAGCTTTACTGACCATCAAAAATAAATTCTTAAAATATTGTTGGTCATCACTTTGCATCTCATTGGCAGCTCAATTGGGAACTACTACTATCTGTTTATTTTATTTTAACTTGTTTCCAAACTACTTTTGGCTGACCAACATGATAATAGTGCCATTGGCGAGTGTCATTATTTACTCGTTTATCGCGCTGTTCTTTTTGCATTGGATTCCTTACCTAAACGTAATACTTGCTACATTGCTCACTTGGACGGTAAAAATCGGTAATTATTCCGTTGATTTTATCTACCACCTACCCTACTCTGTTATGAATTCGGTATGGCTGGAAAAACACCAAGTTTTTCTTATGTTCTTGATTATAATTGCTTTCTCTGCGGGATTTGTTTATCGCAAATATAATATGTTCGTAGCGGGATGTGCTTTTACCATATTATTTTTATGCGTCAATATTTTCTTTCATTACCAAACAATCAGCGGAAAAGATAAACTTATCGTATCGGCTATTCGAAAAGATTCCGGTATTTTGCTTATCAAACGCAACGAATCTTATGTATTGACCAACAATATATTAGAAGAGCATAGAGCTATGTCGTATTTCCGAATGAGAAACAGGATAGAAAAACCTCAACCGGTAGATGAATCTTTCAATTGGTTCGACGAAGACAATTTTATCAGTTTTTCGGGAAAGAAAATTCTTGTATTATCGGATAATATTTTCAAGAACAAGATGACTGATAATCAACTGTATATCGACTACTTAATACTAACCAGCAATACAACTATATCGATACAAGAACTACAAAAGTTTGTTCTTCCTAAAAAGGTAATTGTTGATTTATCGTACTATGACAGAAATATTAACAAAATAAAAGAAGAATGCTACAATCTTGGAATCGAATGTTTTGTAATAAAAGAAAGCGGCGCTTTTATTGAAGAAATTGGATAATCAATATATCACCATTTTGGCTTTCGCGTGTTCTTTTCCCGAAAAAGCTTTTACGATAACGATGCCACCTTTAAAGCGCGAAACATCAATTCGTCTTTCTGTTGGATTTTTTAATTCCAATAATTTACGTCCCGTAATGTCGAAAAACTGAATGCGGTCTATCTCCAATTCAAAAATCGTATCGCCATTATATTCCTCTTTTGTTTGCAAGATAACTTCTTTTGTTTGAGGATTGTAGGCTATTCTTAAGTTTGAGAGTTGAGGAATGATATTAATTTCTTGGGAACGCATAATGTCATAAATATTTAGTTTTCCGAATCCCCAAATATTACTTCCAAAATCGTCTATTGTACCCGTTTTATCGTCTTGCACGGAATATTTTTTGAGCAATGATTTTACCTCATCGGGCGTCAATCCGCTGTTTTTCTGAAGCATTAAGGCAACAGCTCCCGAAACCATCGGAGCAGCCATCGAAGTTCCTTGCATAATGGCATAATAATGACTACCTTGTTCATGTACAAGATATTGACGAGATGCACCATTAGGTTGGTATCTGGTGTCAAACGAATTGACCGATGAAATCAATATAGCTCCGGGCGCGGTAATATCGGGTTTTGTACGCCGATCAACCGTTGGTCCCATCGACGAAAAATAACTGATGTCGCCGATAATTCCAAAAGATTGGCGACGTTGCCCATCTAAATCCGTCCATTGATTTTTGGTAGAATACGAGCCGACCGAAATCGTATTTTTCCCCGTTCCGCCTATTTCTCCCATTGAACTGTCGGAATTTCCCCAAACCCAACCGGTTGTTGTCGCACCAAGCAATGCGTGAAATTCTTCGCCGTAGTTATCGCCTGCATTCCACAAATCAACTCGCTGTCCCGCCTTTCCTTTTAGCAATACAGCAACGCCATATTCAGTATGCGCAGGATTTTTGATGTAAAGTTCAATGTGCGGTTTTTGGTTGGTTGTAAATCTTGCTTGCGAAGATAATTTCACTTCTATCGTGTGCCCGGCAACCGTCCATTTTCTTTCTGTCCGGTAGCCGGAAGACGTGTTGCCAAACGGCGTAAAGTGAATCACGCGTTTGGTGTTCAAATCATATACTTCGACCGCCACATCGATAGACGTATTGGCATCGCCCCAAATATCAACATTAGTATCTTGAGTTTCGCGATTCATCTGCACAATGCTTCTCAACGTATCCGTTACACCGGAAAATTGGTACATAATATGCAGTTTCAAATCGCCTTCGTTACCCACCGCGCCGACTATAATTTTGCCCGGACCGGATTGATTTATCAAATCATCAAATCCTCTGTCAACAAACGAAGTGCCGTCGCGTGGACCAAATTGCGAGCCTAAACTCAAATTGACAACGGCTGGTTTATTAACCGATTTTGCATACTGAAAAATATATTTCACGGCATCTATAACTTGCGCATCGGTGCCGCCTGTTTCCACAAAAACGATTTCGGCATCGGGAGCTACACCGCTGTATAAACCCGAAGAACCGTTTCCGGCAATGATGCCGCAAACATGCGTGCCATGCGAAATATTTCCTGAATACTGCTTTGCCAGCAATGCCGCTTCGCCGACGTATTCGCGCCCGTAGCTAAATCCTTGCGGTGCGTTTACACGGCCTTCGGATTGCACCCAGCAACGTGAAATTTTCAAACTTCCGTCGGCATTAAAAAAAGTAGGATGCGTAAAATCAAGTCCAAAATCGACAACACCGACAATCACGCCTTCGCCTGTATAAGCTCTGTTAATGCCGATTCCTTGCAATACATTATCGGCGCCAATTTCGGGAACGGCAATATCTAATCTTGGTTTTACGGGCATTCCGACACGAACATATTCAATGTTTTTCAACTCTGTCAGCGATTGCAGTTGTTGAATAGGAATCGTCAGCGTTACGGTTGTGCCAAAATCACTTTCGATAAATGCACCCAATGTATCTAACGACGAACGGTCGAAATCGTCTGTAATAACCAAAAACAAATGCACAAGTTGCAAATCAATAGAATCGTTTACCGCTCTTGCACGCTGTGATTCATCAGCTTGTTGTTCCAATAATATTCGCGTTTGCAATGAAAGGTTAGTTTCTGCAAATAAAACACTACTGAATAAAAACAGTAGAAAGAAAATAATTGTATGTAAATGTTTCAATTTCATTATTGAAGAACGTGCGTACCTGCTAATTTACCAATTTCATTTTTAATAGCCAACCAACGAGATTCTTCCATTTTGGCGCCCATTACTTCTACGACGTTTCCGGCAACGATGCTACCGATTTTTCCGCATAAATCTAACGAATAACCCGATGTGAAGCCAAAGAGAAAACCTGATGCGTACAAATCGCCCGCGCCGGTTGTGTCCAACACGTTTGAGACAGTGGCGGGAACGTGATGAAGCTGCCCGTCGGCAACAGACTTGATGTAAGAGCCGCCTTTTCCTACTTTTACAACGGCTACATCGCACATTTCAGCGATACGCTCCACAGCTTCCACGGCATCTTTTCCGGTAAACGATTGCGCTTCTTCTTCGTTGGCAAAAACAACATCGACATATTTTACCACCAAGTTTTTGAGGAACGCAAGGTTTTCTTCCACGACATTAAAACTTGCCAAATCAATGGATATTTTCAGTCCCACCTGCTTGGCAAGCGATACCGCTTTTTCTATCAATGGTTGGTTAAAAACCAAATAACCTTCGATGTGCAGTATGCTATAATTTTCAAACAATGAAAGGGTTAAATCATCAATATTCAATTCGCAAGCGGCGCCAAGGTAAGTTCCCATTGTACGTTCGCCGTCGGGCGAAACGAGCGAAATGCAACAACCCGATTTTTTGTCACTCGTGAGTAAATGTACTTGTACACCTTGTTTGGTGGCGTCTTCTTTAAAAAAGTTTCCGATGGAATCTGTCCCAATTTTACCAAAAAATCCTGTCGAAACGCCTAATTTTGCTAAGCCGGAAATAGTGTTCGATGCAGAACCACCCGTTGCCAAAACAGAATTGTTTGCCGTTATTTTTTCTTGCAAGAAATGTAGAAAATCATTGTCAATCAACTGCATACTTCCTTTTTTCAACGATAAGTCATTCAATACAGCGTCTGATTCTATTTTCGATAATATATCAACAAGGGCATTGCCCATGCCTAATACTTTTTTCATGTTTTGTAATATGAAATAAAGTACAAAGATACGAAAATTTTGGCTAAAAATAAAACGAGCGTGCCACTATTTGCAACACACTCGTTTTCAAATTATTAATTATTAATTGTTTAACTATTAATTAATACTGTTGTTCGCTCATTCGCTTGTAGCCGTTATAACGCCACTGCGCATTCTTTTCAGCTTCGACAAACAATACTTTTGCTTCTGCCGGGAATTGCTTCATCAACGATGTGTAGCGAACTTCGCCTTTCAAGAAATCTTGGAATTTAGACCAATCGGGCTCTTTTGAATCAAGCTGCATTGGATTTTTTCCTTGTGCTTCCAAACTTGGGTCGAAACGGTACAAGTGCCAGTATCCGCATTCTACAGCCGATACTTCTTCGCTCTGTGCTTTACCCATTCCGCCTTTCAAGCCGTGGTTGATACAAGGAGAGTAAGCAATAACGATAGATGGTCCATCGAATGCTTCTGCTTCGCGGATTGCTTTTAATGTTTGTGCTTGGTTGGCACCCATTGCGATTTGTGCAACATACACATAACCATAAGTAGCAGCAATCATTCCCAAGTCTTTTTTGCGGATAGTTTTACCCGAAGCGGCAAATTTAGCCACAGCTCCAACAGGAGTAGATTTTGAGGCTTGACCGCCTGTGTTTGAATACACTTCGGTATCCATTACGAGGATATTTACGTTTTTACCGCTTGCGATAACGTGGTCTAATCCGCCAAAGCCGATGTCGTATGCCCAGCCGTCGCCACCGATAATCCAGTGCGAACGTTTGATTAAGAAGCTTTTCCAGTCGGCAATTTTTTTGCAAGGTTCGCAAGCGCATTTCTCTACCAACGGCGTGATTTTTGCTTCCAATTCTACTGTTTTGTCAGCATTTTCTCTGTTTGCCAGCCATTCTGTAAACAGCTCTTTCAATTCAGCAGTACAGCAGTCTTTTTCCATTGCCTCGTTCATAGCAGCCGCCAAGCGGTCGCGCATTTTGTCATGAGCCAATAACATACCATAACCAAACTCTGCATTGTCTTCAAACAATGAGTTTGCCCAAGCCGGTCCGCAACCTTTTTCGTTAGTTGTGTACGGCGTAGAAGGCGCAGATGCCGAGTAAATCGACGAGCAGCCTGTTGCGTTGGCAATCATTTGGCGGTCACCGAACAATTGAGTTATCAATTTCAAATACGGAGTTTCGCCACAACCGGTACAAGCTCCTGAAAATTGGAACAACGGCGTAGCAAACTGCGAGTTTTTCACGTTAGCTTTTACATCAACCAAGTGTTGTTTGCTCGACACTTCTTTTACACAGAAATCCCAGTTTGCCCGCTCGCAAAGCCGTTCTTCCAACGGACGCATTTCCAATGCTTTATTAGCTTTCATTCCCGGACAAACATCGGCGCAAGCACCGCAACCCATACAATCAAGCACATCGACCTGTATGCGGTAAGTCATTCCTTCAAATGCTTTTCCATTGGCTTTCAATGTGTTGAAATTTGCAGGTGCTTTGGCTTGTTCTGCCGCGTCCAAAAGGAACGGACGAATCGCAGCGTGCGGACAAACATACGCACATTGGTTACACTGAATACAATTTTCGTTTTTCCAAGCAGGAACATAAGTAGCAACACCGCGCTTTTCATAAGCCGTTGTGCCTTGGTCCCAAGTTCCGTCTTCGCGTCCTTTGAATATAGAAACAGGAAGACTGTCGCCGTTTTGCGCATTAATCGGGAATACTACATTTTTCACGAAATCTGGAATTGTTGGGTCGTCAATTTGCTCGTCTGCAGGAAGGTTCGCCCAATCGGCAGGAATATCAACTTTCACAACATCGCCACCACGGTCTACTGCCGCGTAGTTCATATTTACGATGTCTTCACCTTTATTTCCATACGATTTTACGATAAATTTCTTCATCTGCTCAACCGCCAATTCGTAAGGAATTACGCCCGTGATTTTGAAAAATGCCGATTGAAGAATCGTGTTTGTTCTATTTCCTAATCCTAATTGCTGTGCAATTTCGGTAGCATTGATAATATACATGGTGATATTATTCGCCGCCAAATATTTTTTCACGTTGTTAGGCAAATGGTTTTTCACTTCTTCGGAATTCCAAATAGTGTTCAAAAGGAATGTTCCGTTCTTCTTCAAACCTTTGGTAACATCGTACATACGCAAATACGCCTGAACGTGGCACGCCACAAAATCGGGATTGTTTACCAAATAAGTGGAACGAATCGGCTCGTCGCCAAAGCGAAGGTGCGAGCAAGTGAATCCGCCCGATTTTTTCGAGTCGTAAGAGAAATATGCTTGGCAATATTTATTGGTATTATCGCCGATAATTTTAATCGAGTTTTTGTTTGCTCCAACAGTTCCGTCTGCGCCCAATCCGTAGAATTTCGCCTCAACGGTTGAGGCAGGATTCAACGAAATTTCGGCTTTCATCGGCAATGACTTAAATGTAACATCATCTACAATTCCTACCGTGAAATCGTTTTTCGGCGTGCTTTGTGCCAAGTTTTCGTAAATTGCCAATACCGATGCCGGCGTAAAGTCTTTCGAAGACAAACCGTAGCGACCACCAACAATAATTGGCGCATTTGGCTGACCATAAAAACAATCTTTTACATCTAAATACAATGGTTCGCCTGTTGCTCCGAGTTCTTTTGTGCGGTCAAGTACGCAGATTCTTTTTGCAGATTTCGGAACAGCAGCCAAGAAATGTTTCGCCGAGAACGGACGATACAAATGCACAGCAACCAGACCAACTTTTTCGCCTTTTGCATTTAAGAAATCAATAGTTTCTCTGATTGCTTCGGTACCAGAACCCATCGCGATAATTACTCTTTCAGCATCGGGTGCGCCATAGTAATCGAACAAACCGTATTTGCGTCCTGTGATTTTGTAAATTTCGTTCATATATTCTTCCACAACAGCAGGAACTGCATCGTAGAAAGGATTTAATGCTTCGCGCGATTGGAAATAAATATCGGGATTTTGCGCTGTTCCTCTAACCACCGGTTTTTGTGGATTCAACGCTCTTTCTCTAAACTCTTTCAATGCTTTTTGGTCAAGAAGTGGCAATAAATCTTCTTGGTCTAATTGGTCTATTTTTTGAATTTCGTGTGATGTTCTAAATCCGTCGAAAAAGTGTACAAAAGGAACACGGGTTTTAATCGCCGTTAAATGCGCCACTGCCGCCAAATCCATAACTTCTTGCACTGAACCTGTTGCAAGCATCGCACAACCTGTTGCACGAACAGACATCACGTCTTGGTGGTCGCCGAAAATCGACAACGCCTGTGCCGCCAGCGCGCGCGCCGAAACGTGATAAACACCGGGAAGCAATTCTCCGGCAACTTTGTACATATTCGGAATCATCAACAATAATCCTTGCGATGCCGTGAAAGTAGTCGTCAATACACCCATTTGCAACGAACCGTGCATTGCCGCCGCTGCGCCTCCTTCCGACTGCATTTCTTCAACTTTTACTGTTTCTCCAAAAATGTTTTTGCGTCCTGCCGCTGCCCATTCGTCGGCATATTCTGCCATATTCGACGACGGCGTGATAGGATAAATAGCCGCCACTTCGCTGAACATATAAGCGATGTGCGCTGCTGCCTGATTTCCATCACAGGTCAGTTTTTTCAATGTTTTAGCCATAATTTTTTATAATTAAGAATGAATAAATCTAAAATTAATATAAAAACCCAAACAACCACAGCGGAATCTGTTTGCCTTCACCGGTTTCGGCTTTATGAACGGCATAATAAATATCAGGATTCAGCGGTTTTTGTTCGTCTATTTTTTCTTCTACTTTAAACTGCAACCCAACATTTTTGTCTATCATAAAATCAGCTTCATTGTTAATAGGCGAATTTATTTTATGACGCGTATGCGTTACGTTGTAAAAAAATGTCTTGCGCAAATCATCGTTATCTACATTAGAATCAATAACATACATCAAATTCGTGTTGTGCATATACACCTTTTCGGGCTTTTTCGGAAAATCTTCGTCTTGCGGATAAAGCAGGTTGAAAAGACGTGCATCTTTCAAATATTTAATGTAATTCATCACCGTAGCACGCGATGTTTCGATGTCTTTGCTGTATTGGCTCACGTTTGGCGCACAAGGCGTTTTTATCGCCAACAAATATAGTAATTTTCTGATTTTGGCAAGATACTGAATGTCAATTTGTTTTATGAGCAAGATGTCTACTTCGAGCATCATATTCATTGTCTTGAGCAAATTTTCCGAAAAATTCCTTTTCTCCAAAAAGAACGGATAAAATCCGTGGTGCAGATAATCTTGCAAATGAGCCAACGGTTTTACTTCTTTGCAAATAGTTGAGGCTATTTCTGCGTGATTTTCCAATATTTCTGCCATTGTATATGACTGAAAATTAGTTCCTTCCTGCAAATTTAAGAATTCGCGAAAAGAAAATCCGCGTAAATTATACGATTTAACAATATCACTAATATCGTTGTTATCTTCTATCAAGCGCATAACCGACGATGCGGTAAATACAATTTTCAGCTCGGGAAAACGGTCGTAACACATTCGCAGTTCCTTTGACCAATTTTCGTACTTAAACATTTGGTCAATCAACAATATTTTTCCGCCTTGCTTGTAAAAATCGTCGGCAAAATCGACCAGCGTATGGCTTGTGAAATAAAAATTATTGAAATTAATGTATAAACAAGAGCGGTCTGTACCGAAATATTTTTTTGCATATTGCAGTAAAAAAGTGGTTTTCCCTACTCCACGACTTCCCTTAATGCCGATAAGACGGTCGTTCCAATCAATCTCATCCATCAGCAAACGATGTACGCCATTGTCTAAATGGTCAATCAAGAATTTATGTGTCCTGTAAAAAACTTCCACGGATTGAATAATTGAATAACGCAATAACTGAATAACTGAATAACTGATTTTCAATCATTCAGTTATTGCGTTATTCAATTATTATTGCTGTGCAAAGTTACAAAATGTTATTTGTTTTGCAAAGTAGAGATTGCAATTTTTTATATTTTTTGTAATATTAGAGAACACAAATGATGCAAAATGCGCAAACTTACGCAAAAAACCTTTATTTAAGATTTACGTAAATTTGCGCATTTTGCATCATTTGCGTTCTGTGTTTTATCGCACTAAAACTTGTACTCTTCTGTTTATCCTGCGATTTTCTTCATTGGTATTTGGCACAATCGGTTCGGCATCGCGACGAGAAGCGGTGCCCATAATGCGTCTTTCTTCAATTCCTTTTGTAATCATATAAGCTCTTGCTTTGTCAGCGCGCTGCTGGCCAATTCTTTCGTTTATTGCATCGCCACCAATTTCGCAAGTATGTCCGTGGACAAATACTTCCATATCCGGATTTTGTTTCAACAATTCAATTATATCTTCCAATTTCTTTTTTTGTGCGGCGTTAAGCGCAGTTACCGACAAACCATATTTTTCTACCGGACGCTGAATCTCTTCTATAACAGCTTGTCGGCGAGCAGCTTCTTCTTGTTTTGCTTTTTCTTCGATTGCTAAACGTATAATTTCTGCCGCTACGTATTCTTCGTCTTCGTTAGGCACTACAAAAGGCGGTTCTGCCGAAACTTCTCCAATAATGACTTCTTCTACTATCCGCACCGGCGCTCTTCTGAATGATTTTCCGGTACCAAGAGCAAAGCGAATTTTCACGCCCACTGCCAACGGCGTTATTTTATCGGTAAACGGTTTTCCTGAGAATTGCGATTCTACCATCGAAGTGTTCGTTCCCAACAATGCGCCTTGCATAAAATCTTTGTCATTCGTTTTTTGGATATTGTTGAAACCATAATCTGCATAAACGCCTGTGTACAGCGCATTTTTACCGCAAATTTTCCATTTTATGCCCAATTCGGCAGATGCCATTAGATTAATATCAAGTTTGGCTAAGTCGGTTTTGCTGCCATCGTATGTGCGTTCAGCAATTGAATAATCGCGTATTTCGGCAGTAGCTTTTACCGGAAAACCAACTTTACCACCTAATGCCACAAAGAATTTTTGCTTACCACCGGTTTGGTATTGCATCATCAACGGAACATTGACGTACCAAGCTTGTTGTGTTTCGCGATAATTGTTGAATTCGAGTTCATCAGAATAACCGTCCAAATATCCGGAAAGTTTCGATTCTGCTTGATAAAGAGCGACTTCCGCACCTGTTCCCAAACTCCAGTAAGGCGAAAAGAAAAAAGAGTAACCCAATCCGGCTTGTCCACCAAAGCCGATTTTGTGTTCACCTGCATTTAAGTCATATTGCAGAGAGGACAATCCACCGCCACCATAGATACTGAATTCATTGCGGCGTTGTCTAAGGTCTTGAGCAAACGCACTGCTTGTTATGATTGCTGCTGTGAGCAAGATGTAAATTTTTCTCATATGATTATTTTTTTATTATTTTTTCAATTACAAAAGTATTATTTTTTTTTACATTTTAATTTAAAAATTAAAAAAATAATACGTTTTGCTCATTTTTCAAAAAAATCCTTACCTTTGCACTCCGATTTTAACACTTAGTATTCACTAAATTTATTCATCAATGAACGAAGACCCGTATCCGAGTTGTAGCTGCAATAAAAAAACAAAAGTAGTAACACTTCTGTAAGGAGAAGTCTTTTTTAGAATCTCCTTATCAGACTAACTGTAAGGAGATTACATATGAATGATGAAATAAAATCCCATTTCTTACAACTAATCGAAGACAAAAGTTGGAAAACTGCCAAGCAAGAATTAACCAACTTTGAGCCATTCCAAATTGCGGAAATTATTGGTCGTCTACCCAAATCTGATCAGATTATTTTGTTTCGTCTTTTGTCGCGCGAACAGGCAAAAGAAGTTTTTCAGCACTTGTCTTACGAAGATCAAGAGGATATTATTGAAAGTTTGGCTGTAAATGCCGGTAAACTTTCGACATTGCTGAATGACCTTGATCCCGACGACCGCACTGCTCTTTTTGAGGAACTACCCGGCCCGATGAGCCAGCGCCTGATGCAGATGATGTCGAAAGAAGAACGCGAAATTACCCAAAAACTGCTGAACTATCCCGAAGAAAGTATCGGACGTTTGATGACACCCGAATATGTTGCCGTAAAGCCTTATTACACGGTGCAACAGACGTTAGACCATATTCGCAAATTCGGACGAAATTCCGAAACACTGAACGTTATTTATATTGTTAATGATGAATGGAAACTGATTGACGATATTAAAATCAGGGTGATTATTTTGGCGCCGTTAGACACGCCTATTTCCGAACTAATTGACAATCGTTTTGTTTCGTTCAGCGCTTATGACGACCAAGAGGTGGCAGTAAAGGTTTTTGCCGACCACGACCGTGTGGCATTGCCCGTAACTGCATCAGACGGTACGTTGCTTGGTATTGTTACCGTCGACGACGTGATGGACGTACAAGAACAGGAAAGTACTGAAGACTTCCAAAAATTTGGTGGTACTGAAGAATTGGATTTGGCATACACCAAAACATCGCTACTCGAAATGGTAAAAAAACGTTCGGGCTGGCTTATTATCCTGTTTTTTGGGCAATTACTTACCGCTTCGGCAATGACTTACTTTGAAGTGGAATTAGAAAGAGCCTTGGTGCTTGCTTTATTTATTCCCTTGATTATTTCGAGCGGCGGAAACTCCGGTTCGCAGGCAGCATCAATCATTATCCGCTCGCTTGCTTTGGGCGAATTGAAGGTAAAAAGCTGGTGGTACGTTATGCGCAAAGAAATGCTCACAGGTTTGATTTTGGGTTCCATTCTTGGAGCAATCGGACTAATCCGCATATTCATTTGGCAAAAAACAGGATTGTATGATTATGGCACTTTTTGGATTTGGATAGGCGCAACCGTAGCTCTTTCGCTGGTTTTCATTGTGCTTTGGGGAACGCTGGCCGGTTCAATGATTCCGTTTTTATTGAAAAAACTCAAATTAGACCCTGCCACTGCTTCGGCGCCGTTTGTGGCTACGCTTGTTGACGTTACCGGATTGCTTATTTATTTTTCGGTAGCTGTTATGTTTTTGACGGGGAAACTGTTATAGCAGAAAAAAATTATGAAAAATGAAAAAATTTATCATCATAATAATAGGACTGACGGCTTTCAGTTCAGTTTCTGCGCAAATACAACCGATTTTCAGTGCAGAATATTACACAGAAATTCAAACCAATTTCGATAAAAAATATAATTGGGTAAATCTTCTGTCGCTGATGATTGATGTGCCGACCGAAAAAATCAGCAAAAATTGGAAAAACGGCAGTTTTCAAGTCGATGTTATCGCTGTTTACACACTTTTTCACGACCGAATCGCCGACGACCTGCTCGAATTTTCGAATATCGAAGAAGAAAGCGTGCCGATCAATCTGTTTTTATTCGGATATGAGCACAAGTGGAAAAAAGTTTCTCTTTTTGGCGGTGTGCGCAATGTTAATCTTGATTATTTTGCAACGCCTTACACTTCGCTTTTTGTTAATAGTTCGGCGGGAATATTTCCCACCATATCCATCAATTATCCGTTGGCAAATTATCCGTTGTCAGCTACTTGTCTGCATTTTGAATATCAACCAACAAAGGAACTGCAACTCAAAACAAGCCTCTATAACGGCGTTGCACACAATCCACGAGAAAATGTTTTTTCGGTATTTACCATCAATCCCAGCAAAGATGGCGTTGCCGTTATGTCCGAATTAAGCTATATGCAACATAAACTTGGTAGTGGATTTTACGCGTTGGGAACATTCGTGCGAACTGCTCCCGAGTACGAAAAAACGTCTTATTCGATATGGACAACCATTGAGCAATCGGTTTTCAAAAAAGACAACAAAGAAATCGGATTTTTGCTTCAAGGCGGAATGGCACCCCAAACAAACAACGAATGCAACTATTATTATGCAGTGGGCGGCTATTTTCAAGGCTTGCTCTCACCAAAAAAACAGGATAAATTGGGTATTTACACAAATAAAGCATTTTTTACAAACACAACCGAACGAACAATAGAAGTCACTTGGCAATATCCGATAATTGAGCAAATTATACTGCAGCCGGCATTTCATCATATACGAACAGGCAACAAAACTGTATATAACATCGGATTACTGCGAATAATATTTATGATATAACATCAGGGAAATTCAAAAAAAAGACGTATCTTTGTATTATTATTTATGCGTAAAACTAAACAAATATTATCGTTGCTTTTCGTAGCACTTTTTATAAGCTACTACGCGAGTGCGATTTTCTTTGTCCACACGCATACCGATGAATCGGGTAAAGTATTTACCCACTCGCACCCGTATTCGTCTGCCGAGCACACGCACAGCGCAAATGCTTTATTGCTGATTAACAATCTTACAACTCTGCTATTTATTGGCAGTGTGGCTGTTGTTTGTGTGACGTTATTTCCTGTTGTTAAAAATCTTTTCTGCATTGCAAAAACACGGTACGCCACATCTCTATTGATTGGTGGTAATTCGTTGCGCGCTCCGCCTGCATTGTAATTTTCCAACTTATTTATTTGGGTTAATGTGCCGTTAAGCACAAAATATTGGTAGCAAATATTCTATCAATCGCTTGCGTGCCGTTAGGTACGCAACCATTGACATATTACGTGCCTAACGGCACTTAAATACGAAAATTGCTAACGTTTCTACCAATGTTCTGTTCCTAACGGAACTAGAATCGCCTTTTCGACCCACAATTCACAATTATTTACATTTTATAAATTCATACATTATGAAACAAAATATTATCAAAAAATTAATTATAGCAATTCTATTTGCAACAAACATATTAGCCGTACACGCGCAACAAAAAACAGATACCCACATTATAGGACACGTTTTAAACAAAGAAACACAAGAGCATCTTCCGTATGTAAGCATCGCCATAAAAGGAACAACCATCGGTACAACGACCGATAAATCGGGACATTACCGTTTGAATAATATTCCTGTTGGAACGCACACATTTATCACTTCATTTGTAGGATACGAACCGCAAGAAATAATAGTTTCCATCGAAAAAGGACAAACCATAGAAGTTAATTTTGATTTGGAAGAAAAATCCGTTTTATTAAACCAAGTGGTTGTTTCTGCGAGCAGAAGCGAAGTTAATCGGAGAGAAGCTGTCAGTATTGTGAATGTGGTAACGCCAAGAGTTTTTGAAAAAACCGCATCAATCTGCTTGGCAGACGGACTCAATTTTCAACCCGGATTGAGAGTAGAGCAAAATTGCCAAAACTGCGGTTTTCCGCAACTGCGAATTAACGGATTGGAAGGTCCTTACACGCAAGTTTTGATAGACAGCCGTCCGATAAACAGCGCATTGGCAGGCGTTTACGGATTGGAACATTTTCCCGTCAATATGATTGAGCGCGTGGAAGTTGTCAGAGGCGGTGGCTCGGCTCTATTTGGGTCAAGCGCCATCGGCGGAACGGTCAATATCATTACCAAAGAACCTCACACAAATTCGCTTATTATCAGCAATACTTCTAATTTAATTTACGGCAAAACGCCCGATATTACTACCAATCTTAATGCCTCTATCGTGTCGAATAACAACAAAGCAGGCGTTGCGCTTTTTGCATCTGCCCGTCAGCGTGAGCCTTTCGATTACGATGGCGACGGCTTTTCGGAAATTGGCAAAGTAAATTTGAAAAATATCGGATTCAGAGGCTTTTACAGAACAGGTTACAACAGTAAACTTACCTTCGAATATCACGCTCTTGACGAATTCCGCAGAGGTGGAAATAATTTTAATCGTCCGCCACACGAAGCTGATATTGCCGAGCAAACCGACCACACGATTCATTCGGGAGGCGTTAGATATGATATTTCTTTTAACGACCACGCATTACAAGTTTATACTTCATTGCAACACATTGACAGAGATAGTTATTACGGTGCAGGACAAGACCCGGATGCTTACGGAGAAACACACGATTTTTCGCTTGTTTCGGGTGCGCAATATACATATAAAATGAACCGTCTGCTGTTTATGCCATCAACTTTTATCGGCGGGATTGAATATTCGCACAACGGTTTGAAAGACCACATTTACGACCGAACTATTGACCAAAAAATAGATATTTATTCGATTTTTGCTCAAAACGAATGGCGCAACGAAAAAGCGAGCATCTTGCTCGGCGGAAGATTGGACAAGCATAGTATGATGGACAATCCGATTTTCAGTCCGCGCATCAGCGCTCGTTATGCACCATTGCAATGGTTGAATCTTCGCGGAAGTTACGCGAGCGGTTACCGCGGTCCGCAGGCGTTTGACGAAGATTTGCACGTTACGGCAGTCGGCGGTGGCGTGGCGTTGATTCAGATTGACGAAGATTTAAAGGCTGAAAGGTCAAACACATTTACACTGTCTGCCGAATTCAACAAAACATTTTCAAACACAATGGCATTTTCGTTTTTAGCGGAAGGATTTTATACCACATTAGACAATGTTTTTGTGTTGGAAGAAATCGAACGTGAAGACGGAATGTTGATTTTGGAGCGTACAAACGGCGCTGGCGCAGTTGTTAAAGGCGTTAATTTGGAGGCAAATTTTATCGCATCAAGAAAATTTCAAATTAATTCGGGATTTACCATACAATCAAGCAAATATACAGAATCCGAACAATGGAGCGAAAATGTAGCGCCACAACGCAAAATGTTCCGTGCGCCGTCTAATTACGGTTATTTGACCGCAATGTATTCTCCGACAAGGCAATTAGACCTTTCGCTGTCAGGCGTTTACACGGGAAGTATGTTGGTTCAGCATTTTGCAGGCTACATCGCCGAAGATAGAGAAGTAAAAACTCCTTCGTTCTTTGACCTCGGTTGCAGAATTGCCTACAATTTCAAGCTCAAAGACAACGTAACATTGCAATTAAACGGCGGAATGAAAAATATTTTCAACAGTTTCCAAAAAGATTTTGATAAAGGCGAAGACCGAGATTCCGGATATATTTATGGTCCGACATTGCCTCGCACGGTATTTTTTGGAATGAAATTATCATTGTAAAAAAATGTAAGCCATAATTTTTTTACCGCTTGTCTCCATAAATGTAACTGCAATTGCTTTTATGGAGACAAGTTTTTTTTAAAAAAATGTTAATTTAGGCATTTTTTTGTAATTTTGCAATTATAAATTTGAAATAAGTTTTGGATTGCTTCGTTCCTCGCAATGACGGAAAAGCAACATTAAAGCGTCATTGCGAGGAACGAAGCAATCTCAAAATAAAAAAAATATTATGAACAAACAAAATCTAAACGAACGCACCAAAAAACTACTTATCCAACAAGGATTTTCAAAGCAAGATATAGACAATAATCCCAACATTTTAGCCTTAACAAAATGGACACCATTAATGTGCGGAATATTGGGGTTAATCGGAATCATTCTCGGCTCGCCGTACTATTTTTTCGTATTGGGCGCACTCACGTTGATAGGCGCATTTCGTCCATATAGTTTTTACGATTATTTGTATAAATATATTTTCAGATATATTCTCAACTTTGGCGATGGTGTGCAGCACAACATTCAGCGCAAAGTTGGTTGCGCTATCGGCGCAGTTGCTTACGTTGTGAGCGGATTAGGATTTTACTTTGGCATTAAACCTTTGGCATATATTCCGGCAACTTTTATGATAACTTTCGCTTTTATCGCCGGAATTTTTAATTGGTGTTTTGCTTCTACATTGTACAATGCAGTGTTTTCAAGGCAAAAATCGGAATGTTGTTAAAATGAAAAATCAAAAAATGACAAAACAATTCTTTATAACACTTTCATTTTCAGCATTTATTTTAACGGCAATGGCAGAAAAAGCCGCATCCGACACTATTAAATCTATCGTAGAACTTGAACAAGTAACCGTAAGCTCACAACACGGCGAGCAACGCATATTTGATATTCCCGCTTCAATCACAGTTGTAAGCGCGCAAACGCTTCAACGAACCAACACCACCAATTTGGAGCAATTAGCCGCTTTTGTTCCGGGTTTAAATGTATTGGTACAAAACCCAAACCGCCCAAATTTGGTTATTCGCGGACTTACGAGCGACGAAGTAAGCCCCACTGCTCAGCCGCGCGTATCAGTCTATTTCGACCACGCGCCCACGAGCCGTGCCAGTATGGCGCTTACCGAACTTTATGATATGGAGCGCGTGGAAGTGCTGAAAGGTCCGCAAGGAACACTTTTCGGGCGCGGATCGCAAGCGGGAGCAATCAGTTTTATTACGAAAAAACCCGATAATCTTTTCGGAGGATACGCCACAATTGGCACGGGTGATTATGCTAAGAAGCACGTGGAAGGCGCGTTGAATGTGCCTATAATTGATGATGTGCTTTCAACCCGCATTGCCGGTATTTACAGCTACCGCGATGGTTATGTAAAAAACAAATCGGGCGGTACACTCAACGATAAAAATACGGCAGGATTGCGTTTTTCGACTTCTTTTACTCCCAAAAACAGCCATTTCAAAGCAGATTTAACGGTAAATTATCAGAATGACAATAATTCGGGAACGGCGTTTATCAATCCAAACGGTGTTCACGATATTTTTGATTATAAGGTGTATCTTGATAAAAATAAGGAATTTTACAACAAGCGTGAAGTTTTTGGAACCATTCTTAATGCTCGTTATCACATAAACAATAACAATTATTTCAGTTCTATAACCTCATTTTTCGGCAACACAGCCGATTCGAGATTCGATGCAGACGGAACGTCAGCACCTGCCCTTGATATGCAGGAAACAGTAAAAGCTAATCAGTTCATGCAAGAATTTCGATATAATTTTGCTCTCGGAAATCGCTTTACGGGAATTGCCGGAACGAGTTTTTGGCGTGAAGATGTAAGCCAAACATACCACTTTCGTCCCAATGAGCAATATGCAGCTTGGTTGTTTTTTGAAATGCCTAAACTAATGCTGGACGGAAATGCAATGACGGCTCTGCTTCCTAACGACATGCTTGGTCCATTAAGCGGTACGCCACTTCCGACGAACCATGAAGAAAAAAGTATTACGGAAGCAGTGAACAGCGCGTTTGATTTCTTTTTTGACGCGACATACAAATTACGTCCCAAATTAAGTGTTACGGCAGGAGTTCGCGCCACGTTTGAAAATTTCTCCATAAAAAATCGTGCATATAACGTGAACGATGATGTTCCTTCTACACTCGGATTACTGATAGGAATGTTCGTTCCCGATAGACCGTCGCCATACCCCAATTTCTTTTTTGCGCCTGTTGAAAATCCCACAACGAAAAAATCTTTTTCATCGCTCACATGGCGAGCCAATGTGAAATACGATATTAACAACAGTTCTAATGTTTATGCTAGTTACTCAAAAGGTCGCCGTCCCAATGTGCTTCAATATAATTCGGCAGGCGAATTGTCGGTCATTGATGCCGAAATGCTTCACAGTTTCGATGCCGGATACCGCATTGTTCATCGTCGCTATATGCTTGATGCTTCGTTGTTTTACCAACTTTACCGCAATTTCCAAAGTTCAGTATGGGAAGGAATGAACTATTTGATATTAGATGTAGAAAGAGCCACTGCTTACGGCACGGAACTTTCCGGCAAAGCAGTAGTAAACAAATACTTCGACGTTTTTGGTAATTACGCCTACATCCATGCCACTTTCGACGACAAGGATAGCGAAGGAAATCCGCAAGGCAACGCTGGCAACACTTTCCGCCTTACACCGCGAAACAGTTTCCTCGTTGGATTCAATGCAGGTGTTGATATTTCGCGAAATATGCGTATCACGCTTACGCCCACTTATTCGTGGAAAAGTCATTTTTGGTTTGAAGATGCCAACGATGAAGGGATAGATCAAGATGCTTACGGTTTGTTGAATGTAAATCTTGCGTTGCACTTTAAAAAGCAACGATTAACCGCTTCGATATTTGGCACAAATCTTACGGGCGAAAAATATCTCATCGGTGCAGGCAATATGGGAGCTATGTTTGGCGTTCCTACTTTTGTACCGGGTGCGCCAAGAATGCTGGGTGGAAAATTGACTTGGCGGTTTTAATGAGTGCCATTAGGCACGAAATATTGGTAGAAAAACATTTCAACCATCAACAAAGTCCCGTTAGGGACGCAATATAAATCACATTACGTTCCTAACGGAACTAAATAAAGATTTGGTTAATTTTTCTGATAAGTAATGCGAATCACAGATTGAAAAGGCTTGAAAAGCCAAATTTTCATAACCGTAGATAAGCAAAGCGCAGCCTACGGACACAAAACAAGTACAATTGCCTAAAAGGCAAGACAAATTAATGTCGATAGCGTTGTTATACCGCAGGTCGCTGACCTACGATCATGAAAATCAAGCCTTTTAGGCTAAAAAAAATGATTTTTTTTATTTTATAACTTAATATTTATTTTTTAATTATGAACAGATTTAAGAGTTTATCAGTAGTATTGTTTGCTGCCGCATTGGCAGGAGTAGTAATTTCTTGCGATAAGGATAATGAAAATCCTAAAGCCGAAGGGAAAAAAGCAGGAACAAAAATGTGTGATTGCGTAGCAAGTTATCCAGCTCCTACTGATCCCACAGACCAAGCGGCTTTTATGGAGTATGCCGGCCAATTGTATAATTGTCTGGGAGAAATTGCACCATATAGCGAGTACATTGGATTAGCAGGAACGCAAGATACGGGTTACGGCTACGACCCAACGGCAGAAAATCCGCTTTATAGTATTTTTGACTTCAAAAACAAAGATTTTGAACAAGGATTTAAAGAGGGAACAAGCGATTGTATGCAAACATTTTCTGCATTATTTGCGTTGTTAGGCGGTCAGTATTAAAATTTAGTTTTTATATGCCGTAAGTAATAAGTGTTCGAAAGCTTGTAATCAATTACCATCCAGCCACAAAGTGGCATAATCAATAATATCAATAAAAATGCAATTTATTTTAGCTCTGAACCAACAGTCGACGTAGTCAAAGAGCGTAATCATAGTAATCTCATATTAGATTTTGCTCTTTCAGAGCTTAGTTTTTCGATATTTTGTTTCGTAGGGCGATGCCCTACGCTAATGATAACCGCTCTTTGACTACGTCGACTGTTGGTTCAGAGCTACTTTCAAGATTTCGAACACTTATGGTCATTGACCTACGGTTATGAAGATTAAGGCTTTTCAAGCCGTTTTTTAGTTGTGCAATTTAAGGCTGAAAGCCTTACTATCAATAGCATAAGGGCATCGCCCTATGAAAATTATCAATACCGTGTTTACAGGCTGAACCAACGGTCGGCGTAGCCAAAGCCTGAAATCTAAATGATTACGCCCCGTTGGGGCTACACAAACTATTTGTTTCCAATTCGTAGGACGATGCCCCACGTTATTGATTTACTCCTTTCAGGAGTTGCACAACAAGCACTAATAATGCGACATTCTACCAATATTTTGTGCCTATGGCACTTTTTAACTGTACTTTTACAAAGCCCCCTTAGAGGATTGGAGTGTGTATGGCATACGCCCCGAGATTTCTCACACTATCCCTGCAAAACCCATAAAAGCCATTGCCAATAATCCGGCAGTAAGCAACGCAATAGGCGTTCCTTTCATTTCTTTAGGAATATTGGTCAACGCCAATTGTTCACGGATTCCGGAGAAAACAATAAGCGCCAACCCGAAACCAATCGCAGACGAAATGGTAAACACAACGGATTGCAATAGATTAAAATCTTTGTTGATAACCATAATGGCCACTCCGAGAATAACGCAATTGGTAGAAATAAGCGGAAGAAACACACCCAACGCTTGATGCAGCGCGGGAGATGTTTTACGCAACACAATTTCGACCAACTGCACCAACGACGCGATAATGAGGATAAACACAATAGTCTGCATAAATGCCAAATCCAACGGGACAAGCACCAATTTTTGAACCAAAAAGGTAACAATGGTCGAAATGGTCATTACAAAAGCCACCGCGCCCGCCATTCCAATGGCAGTATCTAGTTTCTTGGAAACACCGAGAAACGGGCATATTCCCAAAAACTGCGCCAACACAATGTTGTTGACAAATATTGCTCCGATAAATATTATTATATATTCCATAATTTAATTGTTAATATTCAACTCTTAACAAACTTTTTGGTAACTCTGTTTACCAATACAATAAGATAAGCCAACGCGATAAACGCGCCCGGTGCTAACACAAAAATGAGCATACCGTAATTTTCGTGGAAAAGCTGCAATGAAAACACCGAGCCTGTGCCGAGTAATTCCCTTGCGCTGCCAAGCAACACTAATGCAATTGTAAAACCAAGTCCCATTCCAACGCCGTCGATAAAAGACCACCCAACGCCATTTCGATTGGCATAAGCTTCTGCGCGCCCTATCACAATGCAGTTTACCACAATAAGCGGAATAAATACGCCCAAACTATCGTATAGCGAAGGCATATAAGCCTGTATGAACATCTCTACCACCGTGACGAAAGTAGCAATAACCACTACAAACGCCGGAATGCGCACCTTGTCGGGAATAAGATTCTTAACGAGCGAAATCGCCACATTGGAGCAAATCAACACAAATGTGGTAGCTAATCCCATTCCCAAGCCATCAATAGCCGACGAAGTGGTTCCCAGCGTGGGACACATTCCCAGCAATAGCACAAAAACCGGGTTTTCTTTGAATATTCCGTTGAAAAATGTTTTCTTCATATCTTATTCGTTTACTCGCCGGCTTTTGTGGCTCCCGACGAATTATCAATTTCTTCTTCTATTTCGTTTTTTACACTGTCTTTTTGTGTTGCGCCTGTGGTGTTATCTACGTTTGTTGCGCCTGTGGTGTTATCCACGTTTGTTGCACTTGTTATGCCATCTGTTTTTGTCGCACTTGTGGTGCTGTCTTTTGTGGTGGCTCCCGATATTGAATCGGTTTTCGGTTCCGGAACAACAGTCGGCTGTTTTATACTTTCGATAACTTTTGTCGGCGGCAGTTGCAGTTTTGTTTCCGGTTTA
>Ga0099364_10001398_pt1 | contig 40028 bp, 33 predicted proteins | sample TergutTh196P3_FD_73070 | JGI IMG/M metagenome (GOLD analysis project Ga0099364, IMG submission 73070) | Microcerotermes parvus P3 segment gut microbial communities from Pointe-Noire, Republic of the Congo - Th196 P3 | ecosystem: Host-associated > Arthropoda: Insects > Digestive system > Gut ... | reverse complement strand
AAACCAAAAAAATTATGGAAAACCTAATCAAAAACGGTGATGTCAACAACAAAATCATCACCATCAGAAATCAAAACGTTATTTTGGATAGCGATGTGGCTACCCTCTACGGCGTAGAAACCATGCACATCAACCAAGCTGTGCGACGTAATGTCGACAAATTTCCGGACGGATATATTTTATATCTGTCGCAAGATGAAAAAACGGAGGTTATCACAAATTGTGATAACCTCAAAGGTATGCCTGCTATGGCACGTTTGGACAGTCTCGAGAAACTTAAATTCTCGCCGGCATTACCCAAAGCCTTCACCGAAAAAGGGCTCTACATGCTTGCCACAATCCTCAAAAGTCCGCAAGCCACGCAAACCACCATCGCTATTGTTGAGGCATTTGCCAAATTGCGGGAATTGTCCCAAAATTTAATCGCACTGGGTTCCTCGGAAGAAGATGTCGTTGAACCCGAAGTCCTGCAATCCGCCGGTGGGTTGCTCAAAGACCTCTTGTTCTCTACATTTCCGCAATCATCGGCAGGAACATCGTTGGAAGTCAATTTAGGCATCATGAAGTTAAAACGAGAGGTCAAAAACGAACCCCCTGCGGTTTCGCAAGATATACAAAATCGGTTGGATCAATTGGAGCAGATGATTCGGGAACTGAAACGTGCCGATTCGAAAAAATAATTTGCACCAGCGGGGAAACACACCTCACGGAACCGGATCGTAGCCGCTGCCGCCCCATGGGTGACAGCGTAAAATGCGTCGCAACGTGAGCCAAAAACCTTTGAAAACACCGTGTTTTTGAAAGGCTTCAATCCCATATTGCGAACACGACGGAACAAAGCGGCAACTGTTCGGAAACCATGGCGAAATCGCATATTGATACACGCGTATCAAAAAAACAAACGGCAAAGTAAAGACAGAAAATCCCCTGCCTTTATCGGTGTCAGTTTTAAGGTCTCTTTTCACTTTATTTTTTCCAATAATTTCGACAAATGTTCTTCAACAAAACGATAATCCGGAACTTGGATCGAGGCATAAATAATTGCCATAACATGAATGTTAGATGCGGACAAATGTTCGGTTTTGTGTTTTCTATAAACCTCTCGAATCAAGCGTTTGGTGCGGTTTCTGTCGACTGCGTGTTTTTGAAAACGTTTAGGAACGGAAATCAAAATTTTGGGTAAAGATGAAATATTTTCCGGTTCTGCATCATGCAAACGCAAAAATTTCACGGTGAAACCGCCCGAACGACGGGCATCTCCGTTGGCGAACAATTCGTCAATGGCGATTTTTGAGCAAAGGCGTTCCGTTTTCGGAAACGTGGCAGACATAGTATTTGGAATTATTTTTTGGCTTTGGCTAATTTCATCAAATACGCATCAATGGCGGCGGTCATCGAAGGAAATTGTGGCGTTGGGGCTGAAATTTGCAACTTTAATCCGGCTTTTTCAACGGCTTCCGCTGTGGTCGAACCAAAAGTGGCAATGATTCTCTGCCCTTGTCTGAAATTCGGAAAATTATCTAACAGCGATTTGATTTCTATCGGACTGAAAAATACCAACATATCAAATTTCGTAATTTTCAAATCCGATACATCGTCCGGAACGGTACGATAAAATTTTGTTTTCGTAACTTTGTATTTGGATTTTTCCAAAGCCTTTGGTAAATCCATCTTTCCGACATTTGAAACGGGAAACAAAAAGGTTTCATGCCCATGTTTGTGAATCAAATCCAACATCGCTTGTGGCGTTTGATTTTTCGGAAAAAAGATTTTCCGTTTGCGATACTGAACATAATTTTGCATGTAAAGAGCCGTTGCCTCCGTCGTACAGAGATATTTCATCTCAATCGGAATTTCCACACGCATTTCTTTTGCCATCCGAAAATAATGGTCTACAGCATTTTTGCTGGTTAAAATAACTGCCGAAAAATCCAAAATATGGATTCGTTCTTTTCGAAATTCCTTTGCGGGAACGCCTTCCACCTTGATGAATTTTCGAAATTCCGGCTTAAAACCGAACTTTTCAGATAAATCTTTGTACGGAGATTTTTCACCATCCTGAGGGACAGGTTGAGAAATCAACACATTTTTGATTTTTGTAGATAACACCTTTTTCGCCATAACAGTCTCTATCTCTATGTTTTATTGTCTATTATCGTGTTTATATCCGGTTCAAAATCACATAAACCAAAAGGTAATATCCGATTTCGAGGGTGCAAAGGTACAAAAAATTATGGACATATGAAAATTTTGTTGTAGATATTATGACGGAAAAACTCCGAATCGCCCGCCAAATAAACCATACAGCGAATAAAAAAATCATCGCATGGATAATTCCGGTTTGAAGCCATAAATCTCCAAAAAATGCAACCAATAATAGCGGTAAAAAACACAAGGTCAGAGCCGAATTAAACACAAATAAATTCAGTAAATACTGCGATGCAGACGCTTGTTCCTTAAAAATCCACGCAGTGATTTTGATGATGACAACCTTGACCAAATAAAGTAGCCCGATGCCAAGCATGATCTGTCCGAAATGGGTTAATGTTTCCGGACTTTTGATGTCCCAAAAGTCAAACACAACCCCAACTCTGTACGCAAACAGGGAAAGACCAAGGAGCATCAACGCAACAAACGGCAGAAAAAATTGTTCCGTAAAAAGGTTTCCATCTTTGGTAAGCTGCATAAAACCGCGATTTCCAAAGAGAGCACTCAACACTTGCCCGATGCGTTTGATGTTGAAACTTACCAACCATGCGAATAATACAAAGCAAAAAAACAGCAGGGCAAAAATCCATGCATTGTAGGTGTCTTGAATCGGCAAAACATCTGTGTTTACAGGCTGAAGCGAATGCCCTTCGAACACAGAAACCCGCAGAAAAGTTTCGGGATTAATCTTTTCTGCAAATTCAAAACAATCGGAAAATTTCTTCATTGGTAACATGTTTGAAATATGCTGAACTGTTTATTTTTTGTAATTTTTTTTCAATCTCAGAACGCTCGTGTTTGGTGCCGGTCAAGTGTTTGCTAAATTCATCTATGGATTTTTTCTCGAAAAAATCCCCGAAAAATTGGGCGTTTTCGATGATACCGTTTCTCACCATCAAGTTTAGTTCTATACTTCCTCCGGCTTGTGTACGTAGGCGTTGCGAATAGGTGTATTCGGGAGATTTCCCAAAATTCCAATTCCAAGTTTGGTATTTTTCTCTGACTAATTCTTCGATTTTTTGGCGTTCATCTTTTGAAAATTCACGACATTCGGCGTTTGGAAAGTCCTGTAAAATATGGGTTTCGATAAGGTTCATAAATTCCGTAACGGAAATTTTTTCGGGTAAATGATCTTCGATATTGGTGACTCGACTTTGCACGGATTTCACGGACTTATCTTGAAATTTGTCGGCATTCACGCAAAGAGCCTGCGACAAATCTGCAATTTTTGAGGAAAACAATAATGTGCCGTGATGTAAAACACGGTTATTCCACGTGGCTTCGGCGTTTCCAGAGAATTTTTTTCCATCAATCGTTAGGTCATTTCGACCTGAAAATTCCGCTTTCACACCCAATTTTTGCAACACGTCTATAATGGGTTTGGTAAACGTTGTGAAATCGCAAATTTCGTTTGGGTTTTTCGTTTTTACAAACGTAAAACAGATATTTCCCAAATCGTGAAACACCGCACCCCCACCCGATAATCGGCGAACGACCGGAATTTGTTGTGCTTGCACCACGTCTAAATTTATTTCGGCATGCGTGTTTTGGTGCTTGCCCACAATGATGGCAGGCTCGTTCCGCCAAAGCGTGAACGCATCGCCATCAAACTGTTTGAGCAAAAATTCCTCTGCTGCGATATTAAATTGTGGCGTCGTTTCCGGACGAAAAAAAATAGTCATTTTTTTCAAAATTAATGTGCCAACTCTATTTTTGACACTGCAAAGTTACAACAAATTTTTCGATAAAAAAAACGATTTTTGCTTGCAAAAATCGTTTTTTTTTCGTAACTTTGCAGGGTCAAAATTACCCTATAAATCAAACAAAAAACTATTATGAAAAAAATCCTTTACTCCGCGATGATTTTATCGCTTGCGTTTGCAGTTTCTTGCAAAAAAGAAAAACCCGGCGGCGAAGAAGAAGAAAAACCCGGTGAAGAACAAGAAGTTCCTGTAGAGAACATCACGTTGAACCAAACTACCGCCATGCTGTACGTTGGCGACACGTTAAGGCTTGTGCCGACCATCCATCCCGCCGATGCCACAAACGATACCGTAAGTTGGGAAAGCAGCGACACAACGGTTGCCATTGTAGAAAACGGCTTGGTTACAGCCAAATGGTTCGGTCAGACCATCATCACGGTTATCACGAAAGATGGCAACAAAACAGCAACCTGTGCCGTAACTGTAGATTTCCAAACAGGCGAATATCCTGTTTTTACGTTAGATGATGTGCAATACGCTTATCCGGCACCCGATCAGCAGTATTTTTTGAAAGGCGAACACGCAAATGGGTTTATCAAACTTGCTCGCAATTTCGACTATTTGTTTACGGGTACAAGTATGCCTTACAAAGCTCGTTTACGTTCGGAAACCAACCAAACCGAAATGAATATCGTCAGGAATGCCAACGATAACAGCATGAGTTGGACCATGCCCGATTTGAACAATAGCACCTCTTATACCCTCGAATTGATTGATGTTTCGGACGAATCTATTGTTTTGAGTTACGATTTCAAAACCAGTATGTTCAGCACCTTTGCGGAGAAAATGGCACAACTTAACATCACAAAACCAAGAACAGTACCTTTGAACAACAATATGTTTATTTGGGTAGTCATTGGAGATATGACAACTCAAGAAGGATTTGATGAGGTCGATATAGTTGGTACGAACTATACGCAAAACAAGCCTTTAATTGTTGTTCGTGCGACAATGACCGACGATTATTTTCTCAACCAAATAAAACCCTTGCTTTACGACCCCTATCCGTTTGATGGTGCGGTTACCTATTCTCGAAAAGAAGGTCAGTCTATTATACCGGATTGGGATATTGTTAAGGATTCGTGGTATGGTTACGGAACAACTCAGTATTTTCCTTGGGTATATTATCTTGCTCGTACTTATTACCAAGATTACGAAGAAGCACGAGCCCAAATTAACGCCTCGTCAACAGCAAAAGCCAAGTACGGAGATCTTTTCACTGCAGAACGACTTCCCTATATACTTCCGGCTAAAAGCAATTATGATTTGATCTATGCTTATACCTTGCCCAATGGGGTTGTAACCGATGCCACCGTTCAAAAAACACTTGCCGTGCCGTAATTTTTTATTGTTCTTTCAGTTCGCGGAAACGTCTGCGAGCCTCCGGAATAAACAAACTCGCGGGATATTCCAAAATCAATTGTTCGTAAAGTGCCAAAGCGGTAACGATGCGATTTAATTGTTCCTCGTTGATTCGTGCAGCGAGATAGAGGGCATCGTCCGCCAAAAGTTCATCGGCATGAAAGGTGTAAATTCTTTCCAAGTATTCCAATGCATCTTCTGTGTTTCCCAATTTCAGTGCTATTTCCGCACGTTTCATTAACATATCATCAAAAAGCGAATGAGAAAAATTTCGCTTGCGAATGCTGTCCAACATATTCAAAGCCTCATCGTATTTGCGTTGATAAATCAGCAAATCGGCTTGTGAAAACAGTTTCAAGTTTGTAAATTCCTCATCAAAATCCGCATTTTCTCGAATGAGCAAACTCAATTCCATCGCATCGTTGGCGATAAGTTTAGACGTGGCGGCACGCAACACATCCAATTGAGCGAGCGACCATTCAAATTCGCCGATATAGTAGGAAAGTCGAGCGTTTCGGAGTTTGGCATCGAAGCCGATTTCGTCGTGTTTGAATTCTTTTTCCACTTGCGAATACAGCAATGTTGATTCCCAAACTTCGCCGGTAAACAAGTAAATATCGGCTAAATCCAACTTCACATCTGCCATGATTCGACGCGGTAAATTGGAGATATTTAATACCATGTGGAGTAAGGAATCGGCCTTTTCAAAATCATTGTTGTAAAACGCTGAAATCCTTGCCCAGTCTCGGATTAAGCGAACCGAATTGGCGGTTATCGGACTATTTTTCAGTAAATTTTCATACTCTTTTTCGAGAGCCTGCAAGGCGATTTGATCCACCACCGGCGATGTTGTAATTTTTTGATAATAGTAAGACAATAATCCCATTCGTGCGTCCAAATAAAACGGCAACGCTACACCTTTCGCAATCACGTATTGATAGGCTTGTTCGGCAATTTTGGAGATTGAATTTTGAGCCACTTGTGCCACTTCCAACATTTTGGCACCGTCGTCGTTAAATCGTCTGTCGTAGGCTCTGGCAAAGGTGAAAGCGGTTTCAAAATCTTCGACAGACAACAGCAGTCCAATCCAAAAGTCTTGTGCAGTGCGGCTTTGCGGATTTTTTTGAATGTAATCCAAAATTGTTTTTCGAATTTCCGATGCTGTTTTTTGATCTTCGGTATCGTTTGCTAAAACCACTTGAACCCGCTGCTGCACCATGGCAAGCATGTGAGGGCTATATTCTAAGAACGTCAGATATTCGTTGGTCATGTCAGCCATGCGGTTTGTGCGTTCGTACAATGTCGCCATATCCAACGAAAATGCTTGGGGATTATTCAAAATTTGTCGTCCTTTTTGAAACGCTTGAATGGCGAATTCTGTTTGCCCTCGACTAAACAGCATGACAGCAATTTCGGCAATTTGATTTTGATTATTCGGCAATTTGTCAACAACCGTTTTGAATTCTCTATCGGCTCTGTTTTTATCACCGGAGATCAAAAAGACATAGCCTAAATCTATTGCTGTTGTAGGGTTTTGAGGGAAGTTTCGTTGATGTCGACGCACTAATCTTTCGGCATCTCTAGTATTTTTTTCTTGCAAAAGAGCGTCCAAATAAAGTCGGTAAAGATGTTGTGACGGAGTTTTGGAATAGGCTTCATCAAAGAGGCTGAGAGCTTTTTCTATTTCGCCATTATTCAGAAATTCAATAGCCAACTGTTCCGAACTCCCTTGTTGTGCAAAGGTTTTCGTTGTACAGAACAGCGTCAGCAAAAAAATCAGGGTGATTGGTTTCATTTAATTTTAGATTCAAGACATTTTGTAAAGACTGCAAAAAAAAGAGCGACACCGTCGCTCTTTTTTTTGTTTAGAATGCCGATATAGCCTTCGTTGTGGAGTAGTTGAGCCTGAATGCTCCCACTTGTCGAAGTTCTTGTTTCACTTGCGTAACAATACGCATTTTCGTTTGTCGGTCTACTTTCATAGATGTGGTCAAAAACGGCACGTCAGCTTCGTTACGAGCCTCACGTTCTGCTAAAATAAACGGTTGAATATCGCCTACTTCTGCAAACTGGTCGTTCAATTGTATCCGAGAATCCGTACCCATTGCAGATACAAATCTCTCAAGCGGAGGTCCAATGTAAATGTTGCTGACCAATGATTTTCGTTCGATTTTGTGAACTTCGGTTGCTCTTGGTGTTACCACTCTTACGAACAACGTGCTTTCACGCATGGTCGAAATAATCATGAAGAAAAACAACAAGATAAAAATAAGGTCGGACAAGGATCCGGTGCTGATGACCGGAATGCCTTTTTTTGCATTTTTTCTAAATCGTCCCATTATTTGTTTCCTCCTATATTTTTAGGTTCTGCTTCGGAAATCGCCATTGGCACCGCACTTTGAACGGATTTAATGAGGTCTTCGTTTCGCAAACTTGCAAATGGTATGCCGAGATGCGTTCGTGATAATTCATCACGCAATTCGTTAACCGCTGCAGCCAATTCGTTTTGTACTTTAATATACATTTCGTACGATGTTCCGTTGTCGTTTTGCAACGAAATCACTCCTCTGGACACCATAACGGTTCCCAAACCCGGAAAATCTCTTTCGATTTGTTCGGATTTATGTGGGTCTCCGTAAGGATTACTCAAAAATTCTTTGGCAACTCTACGCAATTCCGAAATTTCCAAATTTTCGCCTTTTACACGAAGTTGGTCATGCAAATTCACCAAAACCTGCAACACATTACGTTCCTTAATTTCGGGCTTTTCTGCATTAGGTGGAATCGGAGGAGGCAAACGCCGAATGATACCTGCGTCGTGATCCATAGATGAGGTCATCATGAAAAACGCCAAGCACAAAAACGCCAAGTCTGCCGTCGAGCCACTGTTGATTGTTGTAGATTTTTTTACCATGACTCTATTTTTTAGATGGTCGTACTACTTCTGTGCCAATTACTGCAAGAATTGTACACGAGAAAAGGATGTAAAATGAATACAACCCTGCTCCTACAGGACGACTCCAACTTTGGGATGTTCCTGTTTTTTCAAATAGAAGTTCGCTAACATCTGTGCCGGATGACAACGCCCAAGACGCTCCGAAAACCACTACAACGCCGACAATGCCGAACAAAGCTGTTTTCATCTTTCCCGGATTGGTCACAAACCCTCTGGCTGCTGCAAAAATCGCACCAAGAGCCGCAATACCAAACAACGCATAGGTCACATAGATACCGATATCTACTAATAATAATGTTGTTTTATCCATGGCTGTAATTATTTTTTAGAGTTCAGGTGTTTCACCATGATATCGATAAATTCGATGGAAGCGTTTTCCATATCTTCAACGATAGATTCGATTTTGTTTCCTAAATAATTGTAGAAAAACTGAACGATAAGCGCAACGATCAAAGCGAATACAGTTGTCAAAAGGGCTACTTTCATACCTCCTGCAACAACGGTTGGAGAAATATCTCCGGCTGCTTCAATAGCGTCGAACGCCATTACCATACCTACTGCTGTTCCCAAGAAACCAACCATCGGTGAAGATGAAATGATCCAGTTGAGCCAACCCATATTTTTTTCCAAGCGGGCCATTGAGATACCTCCGAGAGAGACAATAGATTTTTCAACACTTTCGATACCTTCATCAATGTGATCCAAGCCTTGATAGAAAATCGTAGCCACCGGACCGCGTGTGTTGCGACAGAGTTCTTTTGCTGCTTCAACACCGCCGTTGTTCAACGCTTCCTCAACGTTTTTCAACAGTTTTTGTGTGTTGGTTTTTGACATGGTTAAGTAGATTATACGCTCGATAACCAACGCTAATCCCATGATGAGCAACAGCAAAAGAGGAGCCATCCACGAAGCACCACCTTCGATAAATTTTTCTTTTAACACTTGATGAAAAGATGGAGAATCCAAAACTTCATCTGCCATAGTTGTTGTGTACTCTTGTTCGAGTTGTTCTGTTTCAGTGGTTTCATCTTCTTGTGCAAAAGCAAAAGATGGCGTTGTGGCAGCGAAACAGAAGAAGGCCACCAATGAGAATAATACAAAGATTTTTTTCATGATTTGAATGATTTTGATTTTGATTATGTTTTGTTTTGTTTTAGTTCGAACTGCAAATTTAGGTAAAATTTTTGAACTGACCAAATTTTTTTCGTTTTATTTTTCTATTTTTTTTGATTTTGTGGATTTTTTGGCGTTTTTTTACCTTTTTTTAGGGTTGAGGTCTATTTTTTTTACTTTATCCTTCGTAAAGGTGCCAAACTCGAAATTAAACCCACCATCAATACAATCGCAAACACCAAAATAAAATCCGAAACTTGAATCTGAACAGGATAGGCACTCACCACGAAACCATCGCCACCACCGAGTTTTAGAAGTCCGAAACGTTGTTGTAACCACGCAATTCCACCACCTAAAAACAGTCCGAAAAATCCTCCGACAAATGCAATCATCAAACCTTCCATCCCAAAAATTTGGCGGAGCATGGGTGTCGAACAGCCCATGCTTCTAAGGATTGCGATGTCTTTACGTTTGTCGTAAATCACCATCAACAACGAACCAATCATGTTGAAAGTCGCTATTAGCAAGATAAACGACAAAATCAAAATAATACTCAATCGTTCGGATTGAATGGTTTTGTAATACATTTCTTGTTGTTGCATCCGATTTTTTACCGAAAAATCATTGCCAACTAAATTTTGAATTTGTTTTTGAACACGCGATAAATTGGCTTTGTGCTGCAAGCCGATTTCAATTGCCGAAATTTCCTCGTGTGCATCAATCAAGCGTTGTGCAAAGTTTAGAGACGTGATGATATATTTTTCTTCATACTCTAAAATGGAGGAAAAACTTCCCGACGGCAACGCATAATCCACCGAAAAAGCATCGGTCGACATCATGTTCATCGTTTGTCCGCGTTTGGGAACATAAAATTCGATCGGCTCAAACGGATTTCTCGGATTGATGCCCATTGCCGAAGCGATGCCGTATCCCACTACAGCAAAGGGCGTTCCGTCACTTTCTAAAAAATAATTTCCGTCAACGATATAGTCGTCGAAATTCGTTAAATACTCAAAATTTTCGCCAACACCTTTCACCGTTGCGATCAGTTGTTTATCATCATAACGCAACAAAACTTCTTCTTCCAAAACCGGCACAACCGCCGAAACCCCTTTGATTTCGGCTATTTCCGAAAGGTCAATTTCATCATCGTAAAAATATTTGCCTTCAATCACTTCAATTTTCAAATCCGGATCGAAACTGTTATACAAACTTGCGATTAATTCGTTCAATCCGTTAAACACCGACAGAACAAGGATTAGAGCGGCAGTTCCGACCATAATACTCATGGTAGAGATTCCCGAAATCCAGTTGACCAATCGCGATTTTTTCGCAAATAAATATCGTCGTGCTATGTAGAACGGGACGTTCATGAATCTTTCAAAAGCTCGTCGATACGCTCGATTCGGTCGAGTGTGTCGTCAATAAAAAACTGTAAATCCGGAACAATTCGAAGTTGGTGTTTCACGCGTTCGCCAAGCAGGTGGCGGATTTCCGACTTTTTGGACTGAATTTTTTTCAGTGCGTTTGCTTTATCATGTGTTGCAAAAATGCTCAGGTTCACGCGAGCGATAGACATGTCGGGAGTAACATTTACGCGGGTTACAGAAATCATCGTGTTTGGAATAATGACTTCACGCAAGAGAATATCCGCCAAATCTTTTTGCAAAAGACTATTTATTTTTTGTTGTCGTTGTGTTTCCATTGTACAAAGATACGAAAATTTTTTTGATATGTCAGTTTTTTTTTGTATCTTTGCACCCTCAAATCCGAAATTCGGAGCGAGGGGACCCTTAGCTCAGACGGTTAGAGCAGTTGACTCATAATCAATTGGTCGGGGGTTCAAGTCCCTCAGGGTCCACTTTTTTTGTAAGGGCGACGCATGTTCTTGTCGTTGTGTCGAGCGGAGTGCACGCAGTGCACGTAGTGGAGACATCCCCCGGCTATTGACCGTTTTTGTAGGGGTCGAAAATTTTCGACCTATACAAAAACCTGCATCTACCTCACGCAGCGTAGTACCATCCCTTGAACCTTACCGTAATAGCTGTCCTGAGGGTTGACGGTGCCATTCGTGTTGATGTACAAGTAACGAGCATTCGTGCCGCTGAGCTGCGTAGACGACCAGTAGTCCGCGTACGCCCCCTGATAGTACAGCACCCCTGCGCCATTGCAGAACCCACCGTAAGTACCTCCCCAAAATTGCCCGGCTGTGCCAGAAATGTTGGTAAGTTTGTCACGTACATCACCGGCACCGCTACGATTAATACCTGTTCCACCAAGGGCAACATCTAAATTCACAAAATCCTGACAGGTAGGAACACGCCAAGTGTCGGGGCAAAGGTCTTCGACATAACGATGAAGCATGCACCAAGAAAAAAAATCACCATAATACGTAGAAGTGCCAGGAGCCTGAGTTGTCGTTGGACGAGTGCCATTACTTCCGGCAGGTACGCCGGAATTGTTCAAACTCCATTTACAAGCAGAAGTGTACGGCGTGGTCGCATTACCGGTAACGGAATAGGTGACGTGGTTGCAACCCGGAGCCAGCACCACATCAGACCATTCCTGAGAGATACCATTGCCAAAAATGCTCCAAATCTGAGATGTTCGGAAATACGGCGTACCAAGCGAACCACCCGCAAACGTAGGAATTTGGGTCATGTTGCAATTGATCTCGCCGGCAGGAGTGCAGGTTGGTATTGGTATCGGAATGGTTACCGTGTGTTTTCCACTGGTATTGTTGGTTGTTGCCGTGTTGTTGCAACGGTCGGTAGCCACGGCATAGTAGTACACGCCAGTGGTGTTGATTGTTGTTGCGGGTGGTGTGAATGTGTTGCCTATGGCACCGCTCACGGCTGTTCCGCCTGTGCCGGCTGCACTGCTCGGTGTTGTGCTCGAATACCACTGAATAGTAATCGGTTGCATACCCGTAGGATCAGCGGTAAGGGTGAGTGTCGAAGGAAAAGCTATGTTTTGTGGCGTAGCTTGGTCGATGGTAGGGGTGACCATGCCGATAATGGGCGGTGGTGCCAGGGTGATGCTACCATGTAGCAACTCTACGCCACAGGTATTGCTCACAGTGTAGTGGTGCGTGCCGGGGTCTGTTGGTGCTCCTTTAATAGAGACAGGCCACGCGTATTCTCGGTCGCCGAGCGGAGTCGAGGCGGCACCGGAAACTGTAATACCCGGAGGAGGAGTGGCAAAAGAATGGATGCGTGTTCCATCCGTCCACCAGGTGACGATCAGGACTTTAGCTATCACCGAAGGAAATTCGATATCCTCTATCTGCTCGCCATGGCAGAGGGTTTGGTGTAAGGGTGCATTAGGACACCACTGCGGGATGGGACAATAAGCAAAACTTTTTGTTACAAAACTTGCGATAAGGATTGAAATTAGGGCGATTTTTTTCATAGATATTTTATGATTTATGGTTTATGATTTAGGGCAATAAAAAAAACGGACTTAACAAATCCGTTTCAGAGGTTTTTCGACGACCCAACCAACAAATAAGAAAGCCCGCTTTCGCAGGCGTTTACTTATCCCTGTTGGTTTGAAAATGTCGAAAATTTCTGAAACAAGAATTAGCAAATCGCTATATTTTATTTATATTTTCGTTTATTTCATAGTTTTGGTTTTTTGTTAAAATTTTTGCAAAGATACAAAAAGTTTCACAATTTTAACACTTTTTAAGAAAAAAAAACTGCATTTTTAACACTTTTTAAGAAAAAAAATTTTCAAAATTCATTTTTTTTTCGTATCTTTGTGGTCTTAAACAAGGACAACTTTTAATGAAAAAAGAATGGGTAAGGAGTGAACGAATTGATAATGAGATTATTGATAAGTTAGCAGGCGAACTAAAACTTGACCAAACTTTGGCGGGTTTGTTGGTTCAGCGTGGAATTACGACCGCTGAACAGGCTGATTTGTTTTTCAATCCGAGATTGTCGCAACTTCACGACCCGTTTTTAATGAAAGATATGGACAAGGCTGTAGAGCGTATTCACAGGGCTTTACAGAATAAAGAACGTATTTTGGTTTACGGCGATTATGATGTGGACGGAACAACGGCTGTTGCTGTGATGTATTCGTTTTTGTCGAAACAGCCGGGTGTGGATATGATTGACAATGAAACACCTCGCCAAATAGAATATCGCATTCCCGATCGCTATAGCGATGGTTACGGGCTGAATGTGTCTGCCGTTGAATATGCCAAAGAACAAAATTTCAACTTGATTATTACGCTGGATTGTGGCATCAAAGCTCACAAAGAAATAGATTTGGCTAACAGTTTTGGCATCGATGTGATTATCGGCGATCATCATCGCACGGGCGACGAAATTCCGAAGGCTTATGCGGTTTTGGATCCGAAACGTCCGGATTGCGAATATCCTTGCAAGCATCTTTCGGGTTGTGGAATCAGTTTCAAAATCATTCAAGCCTATTGTCAAAAATATGGTGTTCCGGAAACGGAAATACTGGATTATTTGGATATGGTTGTGGTGAGTATTGCCTCAGATGTGGTGCCTATTACAGACGAAAATCGAATTTTGGCACATTACGGTTTGAAACAAATCAACACGAAACCTCGTCCGGCGTTTGAATCGATTTTGAAGTATTCGAACGTGGTGAAAAGTAGTAAAAGCAATTCGAATTTGTACTTCAATCGCGAGTTGACGATTATGGATTTGGTGTTTTTAATCGGTCCGCGTATCAATGCTGCAGGTCGTATGGAAAGCGGGAAAAACGCCGTTAGATTGTTGTTGGCGGATACGTTTGAAAAATCTGAAATTTTTGCCAAAGAAATCGATGAATTCAATAACGAACGTAAAATGCTCGATGCCAAAGCAACCGAGGAGGCGTTGGCTCATTTCGATTCGGGAAAAATCTCCAAAACAGCCAAAACTACTGTGGTTTACGACCCATCGTGGCATAAAGGTGTGATTGGAATTGTGGCATCACGCTTGACCGAATTTTACTATCGTCCAACGATTGTATTCACTAAGTCCGGCGATTTGATTACAGGTTCGGCTCGCTCGGTTAAAGACTTTGATATCTATGCGGCAATCGAGGGTTGTAGCGATTGGATCGAACATTGGGGCGGACACAAATATGCAGCAGGATTATCCATCAAAGAGGAAAATTTTGAAGTGTTTGCTCAAAAATTCGAGGAAGTTGCGTCCATACAATTAGCCGAAGAATTGCAGATTCCGAAAGTAGAAATTGATGCTGAAATAGACTTTGCCACGATCAATCGAACGTTTTTTGACGATCTCAAAAAATTTGCACCGTTTGGAACCAGAAACTCCAATCCGATTTTCGAAACACGCGGTGTTGTGGATAGCGGAACGTCAAGAATTGTTGGGCAAAAACATCTCAAACTCTCCTTGGTTCAGCACAACAAACAAAGTTATCCGTTGGACGGAATTGCATTTCAGCAAGCCGATCAAGAAGTTTTAGTGAAAAGCGGAAAGCCGTTTAATGTGGCGTATCAACTTGAAGAAAACGAGTGGAACGGCAAAATTACACTTCAACTTAACGTGAAAGATATTCAAGAATAGAGATTGGAATTCAAGTAGTTATAGCCTTCCTTCCTTCCTTCCTTCCTTCCTTCCTATAAAAATTGGTTGCACCAAACACGAAAAGACAGGTTAGTGCGATCAAACCTATGGTTGTCCAAATGGTTCCCAAAACTAAACTCAGAGCAAAGGTAATTCCAATCATTAACACATTGAAACCGGTTAGGATTAAGGTGGTTTGGAAATGCGTAAATCCGCTATCAACCAAGCGATGGTGCAAATGATTCCGGTCTGCCGAAAACGGTGAAACACGATGAGCAATCCGGTAAACAAACACTCGTACGACATCAAATACCGGCACAATAATAATTGCCAAAGTCATGGCAGGAGCGGAAACGAATTTCAGCGGGAGGGTTTCCACAGCATGAGCTTCCCAAAACAGAATGGTTGTAACAGCGATACTCAATCCGAGTAGCAAAGATCCGGAATCCCCCATAAATGTTTTGTTGCGAAGTCCGAATACATTGTACTGAAAAAAGACGATTAAAGCCCCTACCATGCTCGCACAATAGATGCTCCAACTGTAGAGTTCGTTGAGGAAGAAAAAGAGCCCGAAAAAGCCTAAAATCAACACGCCAATGGCTGCCGCCAATCCGTCGATTCCATCAATAAGATTCACAGCGTTGATGATTCCCACAATGAACACCATGGTGATGATGATGGACGTAACTTCGTTGAATTGATCCACCCCGAACAGTCCGAAAAAATGTATGAAACGCAAATCGGCTGCAACAATCAGCGTAGCCACCACAATTTGAGCCAATAGTTTTTTCCAAGGCGAGAGGAGGAGAATATCGTCTTTAAGTCCGGTAAAAAATATGATGACTGAGGCGAGATAGATCATTTTGAATATCTCGAAATGGTCGTAGATAAAGAGTAGCGAACTGACGCAAGCCGACAGAAATATGGCGATTCCCGCGAGGTTGGGTGTTTTATATCGGTGAGATGTACGTTCTCCCGGAATGTTCAACAGTCCTTTGATTCGAGCGATATTATTGATCGTTGGGATAGTTCGAATAGCAATAATACTCGAAATAAATCCGGTTGCAAAAACCTTAAAGAATGCTATCCAAGTAAAATTATCCATGATGTTCGGTATTATGCAGGTTCGACAATTCCGTTAACACCTGTTTATTGGTCTTACATCGTTTGGAATCCAAAAACCAACCCCATTTATTGAAATAACGCAACATATTTACGATATGAATTTGAGTCAATTTCCTACTTGTACGGGAACTTGCAGCGTGTGTGTGTACCACCTCAACGGTTGGTAAAAACATCGTTGCATACTTTTCGTGCATACGTCGAGAAATATCCACATCTTCGGGATACAAAAAGAAATTCTCATCAAAAAGACCGACGTCATTCAATGCGGAAACTCTAAAAAACATGAAACAACCCGAAAGATAAGGAACATTCATAGGTTTGTTATAGCCCGTGAATTTCAATTGAAATTTATTCATGCGTTTTTGAATCATTTTAGAGGGTAGAAATCGTTTGAAAATTAAATCGAAAGGTGTTGGAATCAACTTACACAAGTATTGCAACTCGCCGTTAGGATATACAATTTTCGGCATAACCTGTCCGACATTTGGATTGAGATTCATATAATTTTCGATAGATTCGATTGTTCCTTCCGCAAATTCAATATCCGGATTGAGCACCAAATGATAGGTTGAACCTTGTCGAATCGCTTCACGTATGGCGATATTGTTGGCAGCACCATACCCGACGTTTTTCGCACTTCGAATATAGATAATTTTTTCGGACAGACTTTGCACAAAGTCTTGTGGATTCTCGACAGATGCATTATCTACGACATAGATTGTGCTTACGCTACTCTTTGCAAGACAGGCGATGACGTTCTGGAGATATAGTTTAGACGTATTGTAAAGGACTACTGATGCGGTTGTCATTCAAAAGGGTTTTATAAAGGTTAAAATAGTTGTCTGCCATAGTTTTCCCCGAAAATTGAGAGCTGATTTTATGGTAGGCTTTTTCGATTTTAGTTTGGTCATGTTCGAGCGAAACATCTATGGAATCCGACAGAGATTTGATATCTTCAAGTTTGAAAAATGAGACTTCGGTATCATCGAAGATTTCTCTAAAAACAGCGATGTCGGAACAAACCACAGGAGTTTTCGTCAAGGCGGCTTCTGCAATCGCAAGTCCAAATCCCTCGCTACGACTCGGCATAGCGTAAACGTCAAATTCATCTATGTAATTGTACGGATTTTTGAGATATGGAAAGAATAAAATCCGATCGTCAACGCCGTTTTTTTTCGCTTGGGCGATAAGTTTCTTTTTTTCGACACCTTCACCCATAATCACTAATCCAATGTCTGTGCGTGTTTTTAGCAACGAAATTAACTGATCGAATCCTTTTCGTTTTGTAATTGCAGCATACGCACCAATAATTTTGTATCCTTTTTCAGATAATTTCTTTATTTCTTGTTTGATTTCAAGATTTGCATCTTGTTTATTGATGGTGATATCTATGCCATTGTACACAACAACCAATGGTTTGATGTGTTGTTTGTAGAGGTCATATAATTTTTTAGAAGTTACGACCACAGCATCCATTTTGCGAATAAAATTTTTCCAAACACATCCAAATATCACAGCGATGGCAACATTGTAACTATACTTTAAATTTTGAAAAATATCTTGATGTATGGTACTTACGGTTTTGGTTTTTTTGATTTTCGATCGCCATTTATTGACGTATTTATCAGGGCGATACATGTGAGAATGGACAATATCGTATTGGTCAAAATCAATGGGGGTATGCATTGAAATTTTGTAAGTCGGACAAACAAAATCTATACCTTTTTTATCATCGAAATAATACACAACCATTTGTTCAACCTTATCCATAAGATGCCTCACTATTGTATCTACAACGATAATGGGACCTTGATTGGCAAGTGATGGTACTATAAGTGCAATTTTCATAAAATTTGTTAGAAACAAAACAGTTTCAACCTGCGAAGTTACAAAAAAAAAACGAAATAGCCAAATTTCAAAAAAAATTCGTATCTTTGCAAAACATTTTTGGTCCCGTAGTTCAAAGGATAGAATTTCAGATTCCGGTTCTGACGATGGCGGTTCGAATCCGCCCGGGGCTACAAAAAACGAAATCGCTGAAAACAGCAGTATTATTGGACTTTTCAGAGCCTAATCGAAAAAGATTAGGCTTTTTTAATTTGCAAAATATGCAAAAAAATTGTATCTTTGCAGACCAAATGTCTGTAATATGTCTGTAAAAATTTAGAAGAAATGGCTACATTTAATCCAGTGGTTTCTAACTACGTTAAGAAAAACTCAGGAACAAGGAATGTTCAAATTATGGTTTCACATGGTAGCAATAATGGAGAACGTAAGAAATACATCGCTACAAATATCTTTGTAACCAAAGACGACATCACTCGTTCAGGAAAAATTAAAAATCAAGAATACAAAGATACGCTCAACGCTATGATTAGTGCGTGTGTTCAGCGATGCAACAAACACGCTCACGAAATTGGAAATTGGGGCGTAGAGCGAGTTGTTGATTTGGTCATTGACATTATCGAAGGTAGGAAAAGAGGCGACGACGGACAGTTTCGTTTGGACATTATGGAATATGGAAGGGAACTGATGAAAGATTCGAAGTCGTACAAAAACTACAATACGGCATTTAACAATCTTTCCGATTTTTTGGGACGAGACCGATTAGATGTGAACGAGGTTACGTCCAAACTGATTCGGGATTGGGTTGAATATATTCGAAATATGCCGGCACAAGGCGTGAAGAAGAAACGAACAAAGGGCAATCGTGCAGAATCGTTGTACGTCAATTCTCTCAAAAAGGTTTTCCTCAAAGCTAAAGAAGAATTTAACGACGAAGACAACATGATCATTCGGATTCCGTTTTCACCATTTGCAAAAGTTGAAATACAAAAACACAAACCGCTCCGAAAGCGTGCTATCAGCGTGAAACAACTTAGGGAACTTGCAAAAATCGAGTATCAAGACGATCCTGCATCTCACGGAGTAAGTCGGTTTAATCTCGGCAAAGATGTGTTTCTACTGAGCTTTGGGTTAATCGGTATGAATGCGATCGACTTGTTTTATTGCAACGAATACAAGCATGGGCGTATCAACTACAATCTCAGTAAAACCAAAGACCGCAGAGAGGATTTGGCAGAATTTTCTGTGAAAATTGAGCCGGAGATTATGCCTCTCGTTGAAAAATATAAAGACCCAACCGGAGAGCGTGTTTTTAAGTTTTACAAATTGTATGCCACTCCGGATTCGTTTAATCAGGCGTTAAATTCGAAAACCGGCTTGAAAGAAATTGGAAACAAGATTGGCGAAAAAGACTTGCAGTTTTATGCCGCACGACACACGTGGGCAACGATTGCAACAAACGACGTCGGATTAGATAAATATCTTGTGCACGACTGTTTGAATCACGTTGATGAGAAAATGAAATCCACCGACCGCTATATCAAAAAAGATTGGAAACGCATAGATAGAGCTAATCGGCAGGTTTTGGATTTTGTGGGGTTAGATACTTGATCGATCCATTCAAATTTACGGCAAAAAACAAATAATTTTGCCGTAAATTTGCTTTTTCATTTTTTGGGCAAGTATTTATTTATCGCAGAATTGTGTTTCTCGGACAAAGATGCCGCAAGCAATTCCGCTCGAGAGTAATTCTTTTTTGAATTTCCGGCTGTGCTTGTTCTACGAAAGCCAACCATTTCATTTTTGATCCAACGCTTGACATTCGTCTCACCATACGCCCGAAAAGCCTCACGTTCTGACATACTATCCTTAACCGGAAAAAGCATCTTTGCGTAATTGGCAGCTCCAAGCTCTGCCATCTCTTTCATCATGGAATTATGAAGATAAAGAGGTAGCATGATTTGCGTTGGTATGGAGAAATTTTCCGGCATTTGAATTACTTACATCGTTTTCTTTTGTGCTTTTGACGATGCAAAGTTACGTTGAAATAAAAGAGGTGTATAAAAATTTGCCAAAAAAGGGGAGTTTTGGTAAAATCTTGTCATTTTTTATCAAAATAAATTCGTAACTTTGCAGAAAATTAAAGCAAAATCGTTATGAAGAACAAGCTAAGTACTATGGTTGATCGTGATTCACGTGTTACGGATAAAAGTGGAAACACTGGAGAATTTGTTAAAAATGGGTATAATTATGAATACAGATTTAATCAATACACCATAGTAAATGGCGAGGCTGTTGGCAAACAAACTAAAGAAGATGTAATAAGGGATAGACCTATCGTTTTTTGTGGGTTTGTAGCGTATTTGATCGAAAGGTGGCATTGGGAAGATAATGACTACCTTTTTGACGAGTATTACATAGAGCAAAGAAATAAATATATTTTTCTTCACGAAAACGACGATGATAAATTTTTAAGAGATTTAGAGCAAGAATTTAGCCAACTACACGAACAGGAAGAAATGTTGTTAATTCAGAAATCGCAAGGGATATATGATTTTTTGGATGACAAACAAACAACATTATTGAATTTTCGTATTGCCGAATATATAAATTTTGTAAGAGACATGGCTCAGGAATATACCATCAACGCTGACCCCTCGACATCTAAAGGACTGTCATTTTGCAAAGATGATAATACGCCTGAAATAGATTCTGAGATCTTAACCAAGTTAGAAAAAGTAAAGTTGATTACGCAAAGTCCAATTAAATGGATTGGTGCAAAAAATTTATGTGCATATTTTGTCGATAGATATTTTTTTAATAGCAATCCGAACGACCTTTGGAAAATTGGTGAAAAGATTTTTGGTGTTAGTCATTTGCGACAAGCCAAAGATAATTATATGAACAGCAAACTCGGAAAACCTAAGCAACATTCTATTATCGACGAAATTTTGCCATCTAACAATTAGTATTTTTTTTACATTTCAAAAAACTTTACAACCCTTTACAATCATCTCCTGTAAAGGGTTGTCTATTTTATTTTTCTCCAATTCATGGTAATTTTGCATCGTGAAATTCACGACAACGCAAGGTTGCAAACTTGCAAGTATTAACGAAACAAAATTACAAAAGCATGAACAATCCAAACACAGATTCCTATAGTGACATGAGCATTATCAGAGCAAAGGATTTAGCAGCATTGACAAGTTGTAGCGAAACAATGGCGTTCAAATTGCTCAAGGATATTAAAGATGAATATCACCTGAAGCGAGTGCTGTATTATCACGTCAAGAAATATCTTTTGACACCATAAATTTTCAATAGAGAATCAAATTTGGTTCTCTTTTTTTTGTATCAATTCTAAAAAATGAAATCATGAAAATTCCGGAAAACAAACTCAAATCTTTGCGACATATTTTTTACATGAAAGCAAGAGAAAACAAGGGCATTCGTGCCACGGCAACTGCCTTCAAATATGGTGGCGAAGGTGGCACGAAACTATTCGAATTAGGTGACATCAAAAATTTGGGGAACCTCAATAGATTGTTGGCATTAGGCGACTATACAGGTGTAAAAATTGATATGTTTGATATAAGCAACCATGATAAGAAACTCGAAAAAACGTATGTCTATACAGATGAAACGCCGGTCGTTTCTAATTTGGGAAATGTATCCGAAACTGATATGGAAAAACAATTGCAAAAGATGCTCAACGCTCGACTTCGAGAGATGGATTATCAACGGTTGCAAACCGAAAACCAGCAACTGAAAAGTCATCTCACCGAACTCGAAAACGATTTAGAAGATGCCGAAGAAGCGAATGACCAAATGAGAGAAAAACTCAAATCTCAACAAGGTTTGAAAACTTATGCTGAACTTGCCGGAATTGCCCTTGACAAGATGGGTTTGAAAGATAAAGTTAGCGATGTACTATCCGGTTTTTTAGGAAACGATGAAAACAGTGATGAGGAAACGCCCACACATTTAGACGACAGTAGCGGAATTATAGAAGATTTTACTGTTTCTAATCCGCAACCACAACCCCAAAATGATCTAATCGAACTCATAAATTTATGTTTATTAGAAATGGACAAACCAACGCTCGCCATAGCATTTGCAATATTTTCTAAAATCGAAAAAAACAAAAATCTTGCTTTGCAAATTTTAGAAATGATGTATCAAAATAATTCTACGATAAGCGAAAACACTCTGCAAAACCTAACAAACGATTTGTCGGATGAATAGTTATTCGATTTTCGTTCCTTTTTGTGTTGAAAATTAGAAACGACTTGTACAATCTTAGAAAAATTTAGATGCTATATCTTGGGCAATTTTAGAATTTATTAGAAAAATATTAGAGAAATTTAAAGAATTGTGTTGTTTCATGTCGAAAAACATTAGATTTTTCGGAAATATGACTAAAAAAGGAGAAAAGAATTAAGTTTCTATAGTGATACCGATTTGTTTTGCAAATTCTATCAACTTTTCATCACTATTCGTTTCCAACATCTTTTTTATTTTCTCTTTAAAATCCATAGCATCATCACCAGCATTGTTTATAATATCTATATAATCTTGTTTTGAGATTATCATATTCAAACAATCGGGATCGTTTATTGCAGGCTCTATTATTTTGTGGACGACATCGGATCGTGAAGATAAATCTCCTTGCTGTTCAAACCAAGGCTCAAAATATTTAAATAGTTGTGGGGTCATGGTATATTGACCATTACAAAACTCATTTCTGATATTTTTGATGAGTGTTGCCGTTTTCCTTCTGTCTAATTTGTCAATTATTTTTTGGAGCAAATCGGTTGAGGTTGGGATGGGTTGTCTTCCAGCAGCAATATCATGAAGTAACTTTTTACCAAACTCTGTTAAATTATCTGGTAACGAATTTAAGTAATCCGTATTTATGAAATGACCAATCACAGACATCCAATAATCATTAATATTCTGTCTTTGTACATAAAGCTCTTCGCAGGATTTTTCAGACAAGGCGTCCATCACTATTTTATTCAGATGATTTGTTAAGTCGTTTGCAGTTGCTACCGTATATTGGAAAATTTGAGAGGTTGGTACGACTATTTGAATTTCTTCTATTGTTATTTCTTCAGCGTGTTTGCTCCACCCATCTAATCTATTCAAAAAATCTTGCTCACTAATTTGAATCCTATTTTTAATGCTTTCAAACAAAGGTAAGATTTCTCTTATAGGAAGTTTACTTTTACCAACAGAATTTTTTGTAAGATAGTTTAATACTTGATTAAGTGCAGGAATATTTTGGGTACTGCTTCGTTTCAATAAATCACCGTAACTCGCATAATATTCTATGTTTCTCGCAATAGCTTTGATTTGTTCTTCATCAAATGCTCTTGTGATATTAGTTCCATGAGCAATTTGCATTGCCATCATTTCGAAATACTCGGGAGTATCGAATCGGGTAGCTAGTCCATTCAGAATACCCTGCTTTAAGCTAGCATTTAACTGGACAGGCAATGGTTTAGTTTTTGATAAAATTTTGTATGCATCTAAAATTGTTTTAAAAATATCGGCATTAAGGGAATTAGTTTTGATAAGTTCTTCTATTTTGGCAAGTAATTTATCAAATTTATAGAGATCGTTTTTACTTAAATTATTCAGTACATTCGTCATTTTAACAGAAGAAAAACCAGAGTTTCCTGAATCAGAGGTTTTCCACCACACCGTAGAACCATTGACAGAAACATCAAGCATTTCTGCTAGATAATCATTTAATTCATCAGGATTTGTTTTTAATTTATATGTGGAATGTTTGTTACCTGCAACGCCTGCATAGTCAACAAACGTGAGTGGTGTCTTCTCCAACTCTTCAAGTACTATAGGAATATTTAAATTGTTATCTTTTATATATTCCTCCAATTTAGACAGTGCCAGGTAGTATTTTTCCCCATCAAATTCTTTAATCGACTGTAAACCCTTACACAAAGAATCAACTATTTTTTCCTTATATGGAAAATTTACATTTGAAAGCAATATTTTGAAGGTGTCGTCGAACTCTTGTTTTACAAGAGGCATCTGTAATTTCTGTTTTGCAATGCTATCCCATAGTTTGGCAATAGCATCTTTGTTTTTTTCCGTAAATTCAGAATCCAATTTAGAGAATCCCATAATTAGCGTATCGATAGGTATGTCGGTTTCTGTTATTCGATCTTTCAACACAGATAAAAAATGCTTATGGATGTTATACAAATTTATATCGTAGTCGTTTTCTAATTTTAAACAATTTTCAACGTATCTTGAAATAGGTATTTGTTCTGCTTCTTTTGGCAATATACCATAAACTAAAGCAGAGATATTCGTTTGTAATACTTCATCATTTGATACTATTTTGGAAATGCTATCACCTAAATAATCTCCGGATAGTATTTGGGATATCGGCTTTTCTAAAAGATCTTCTTTTTTTATAACAAAAATAGCCATTGATAAAATGTCTATTTCATTTTTCCAAATTGATTTTAGAGCGACTAGTTGATTTACGAAAATTATCATATCTCGAACTGTTGCGGAGGAATTCTCAAGTCTGAATATACGTCCAATTTCCTCTTGTTTTTCGGATTCTGTCTTTTCAAAAGCTTCTTCGTACAATGTATTAAACATTGTCTTAAAATCTGTAATAACAGGAGGGGTAACTCTATACACAATAGGAAATGTCTTATTGATAAAGTATTTGGTTAATTGTTTTATTTCTGCCTTCTGAGCCTCTTCTTTTGCTTCTCCGAACGCACAAGATAAATGCTCTTCGTCAAAAGGAATAATTGCCCAAATATTTTCGAAACCATCTTCTGAAAAGAATGTATGGATAGAAGACCACAATTCCTTGACCTTTTCTGCTGGCAGTCTATCCATATTATCAAAAACAACTATTAATTTTCGTTTTTCCTTATTGTTTTTATCTGCAATACTTTCTTTAATTTTTTCTGAGATACCTTGCATCCATGCCTTAAATTCTGTAACGGTTGGCTCATCTTCGCTGATTGTTTCGTAACATATATCTTTTTCTATTTTATCGTTATAAATAGCGAGTAGATAATCTAGGTTCCTATATTTTTCATTCTTAAAAGCAGCGATTCCCCAAATGATAATGGCTATTAAAACAGGTACAATGGCTATTAAAAGCGATAGCCAAAAATTATCAAGATCTAAAATAATTCCAAAATATATACAAATGGGCACAAAAATTGCAACAAAGAAAGAAACGATTATTGAGTTACTGAGTCGCGGATATTTTTCTGTTTTTGTTTCAGTTTTTCTAGCAAGAAGATATTTTAACTTTTCTTCCCAAGAAACTTTTTCCTTACCTCCACCTTTTATTTTTATGGTAGTGGATCCATTTAAAATTTTTTCATGGATTAGCCTACTTGTTAGCAATTCCAAAAAAGATCTTCGTTGTAGATCCTCTTGATGTCCCCAAGCATCATATTCAAAAAGATAATATTTATTTTCGAATTTTTCTTTTAATTGTTTTATAACATTAGATTTACCTGCTCCCCAACTACCTTCTAACCCAATAATCCGAGGTAAAGAATAAGAGTTATTGCCCTCATCTGTTGAAAGTATATGATTTTCTATCGCTTTTGTTAGTAATTCTTGCGATTTACCTTCGGATTTATCTATTCCACAAGGTTTGCTTTGAATAAAGTGTGGATAAGTCTTTTTAGCTTCCATATTTGATTGTTTTATTAAATTATATCGTAGCGACTTGATGAAATGATAAGATATTGTCATTTCATTTTTATACTGCACCATGCCGACCATTTCGCAAAGTTACACTTAGTTATTCGGTCATTTTTATCTTCTCGTTTTTCCTCGCTTTTGTATATCTGTCGGCCAAAATAAATGGTGTTTATCTAAGAATACAATGTAAAAAACGTCATCTTCTATATAGCCAACAACAACCGCTTTGCTGCTATCTTTAATATGAATAATTGCCCAGTATTTAGGTGGTTCAATATGCTTGGGCTCTTTAAAACCAGACTTTTCAGGAAGTTTATATTCGTTCTTTGTGTATTGTTTTATCAACAACTTTGCAAGTGCTTCAGAAGAATGATATTGTCCAATTTGTCGTAATCGAGTACATAAATCAGACAACAACCCATCTCTTTCCCATTGTTTTATGGACTGACCTTGAGTAGTGTCAAGTTTAGACAAACAAAAGGAAATTGAACACCCAACCTTGACAGCTTGTCTTTTTCCTTGTTTTCTTTCGTATCTATTTTGATTGCTTGCCATACATTAGCCCAATAAGTTTTTCTGAAATATCTATCGTATTTGCAGCACCAAAATTCATATCCAAGTATTTTTTTCTGAAATCAGAAGTATTTCGTACTACTGATGCATCAAACTCAGACATTGAATATAATTCGGAAGAACCAAATTTATTTTTATCTACAAACCAAATTTGGTCTCGTCTAAAAAATTCTTTATCTAACAAAATCGAGTCCAATGCCGTAAGGATAAACTGAGTATTATTCTTGTTCAATTTGTGAAAGAATTCTATTAGTCTCTTTGTCAAGTTTGGGTGTAACTTAGAATCAAATTCGTCAATGAAGAAAATACAACCATTTTGAAGGCAATAATATATAGCACCTAATAGATAAATTAATTTAACAGAACCCTCACTTTCTTCTTTTTCTAAATCAAATCCAATGGTGCCTTTTATTATTTCGTTTTTGTCAAACTTATTGTGATGTGCTATAATTCGATTTTCTTTACCTAATGATAAACTTGTTATATTTAGAAATTTCACTGCAATAGAAAGCCATTTTCTGAAGTTTTCACTATCTTCTAATAAGTGTTTTGTTACATTATTGAAATGAACGTTTTGCAATCCGCTTACCACATTGACTTTTCTAAACCAATTAAATATTTTTGACGATAATTCTCCATTATGCTGTGCTAAATAGCTTAAAAATAAAACATTTGAATTTACATTGTCTTTGAATTTTTCTCCTTCTGAAAATCCAGATTTATTTATTTTAATTTTATTCTTCTTTCTTTCAAATAACATAGTTTCTGTATCTTTCTTTCGAACAAGCCATTCTTTTTCAATTTCGATTCCCTTTATTTCAAAACCATACCTATACAATATTTTATCTTGAATAAAGGTAACCTCAAACATTGAAGGTTCTTTTTCTGAAATCTCACTTAATTTAAAATATGGTGCCGAATTTGACTTTCTATCTTCCTCTTTTTTCAAAGATTCTGCGAAAGAATTACGAATAACATTTCTCATAAATCCTATCGCCCTGACCAAATTAGTTTTTCCACCTCCATTGGAACCATATAATATTGCTGTTTTCAGTAAATCAAAATGTTCAGTTTTGATTATCGTAGTATCTTCCAATTCTTTGAAAGACTTAACTCTTGTCATCAATAGACTTGCGGTGTCTTTGTATGACAAAAAATTTCTAAATTTAAATTCAACTAACATACGTTCTCCTTATTTTTTTTGCAAAGATACGAATAATTTTTGAATTTTTACCATTTAGTGGTAAAAATATTTGTTTTTGCCGATTTTATTGCTTTTAAATAGTGTTTTATCTGATTGTCACTTGTGACTACCAATAGACACCGAAATAAACAAAAACACCTTAGGCTAAACTAGGAAATTCAAAAATTGATTTCGAAATAACACATAATTCACAAAATTTTCGTACTTTTGCAAAAAATATGTGCCCATATCTATGAATAACAGAAACACTAACATTATGCTCATTCTTGTTGTCACTGCTATTTTGGTAGCATTTTATTTGTACAATGAAACCGAGAAAAAAGAAAAAAGAATTAGGGTGTTAGAAGAAGACAAATATCGATTACTCATAGATAGTTTGAATAGAAATCCAGACCTAAGTGATGAAATCAGAAAACAGTTGGAAGAACTCATAACGCAATTTGAAAATACGGATAAGAGAATATCCAACGAATTAGCACAGGCATTACAATTGTTTCAAATAGGACAGCACGAAAATGCAATTGAAGATTTGGCAAAAATTATGGAGTATCTTCTCGGTAAATACTATACAAATCAAAATGAATATCGAACTTGGCTAAAAAAAGACAAAAAGCAATCGACATTTCATAATCTGTTAATTTATTGCAAAGAGGATAAAAAAATAGACGATATTGAATTTCATTTTTTCTCGGGCATTAAAGCGATACGAAATAAAGAAGATCACACGTTGGATTTTAATCTTGACGAATACTTAACATTGTCTGGTTTCATAGCAGCACTAGGTGGTATTTGCAAAATGGCGTCCTTTGTGTATCCACAATGCCAAAAAGAAACAGAGGAAGTAATTTTTCATTTATACATTTCAAATCCTATAAAATAAGGTTATACATCTCTGTTTATTTGAAATCCGTATTTATTTTCAATTTTATCTGTTACAGTGTCTATCATACATTGAACAATATCTAGCTTGTAGATAAAATCAGTTTTTGATAAAAGCAAATCAAGTCTTAGTTTGTGAACTATCTCATGACGATCTTCGATGAGCTCTGACACTAGTTGAAACAAATCAACTCTCGGACGAGATTTTCTGATAATTTTGCTGTGAAGAATATTGTGTAAATCTAAATTTAACACATCACGAAATGCTTTTTGTGAAGATTCGAGATTTTGGAAATTATATTGGTCTGCAACTATTTCTTCTTTTGAATATATGCCTTTTTCTAATTTCTCAATATCCGAAAAATCCAGTTTGATTTTAGATAAGTTTTCAATTTTTTGTTTGGCTTGTAGATCATACCTTAGGACAACAATAAAATACGAATACAGAAAATACTCAACAATAGAAACCAATAGCGGAGTTAGTCCATTGTAAATCACTCTTGATGGATCTTGTTGTTTCATAAAATTATTTAACGATTCGATTTTACTATTTTTCGACTTTGTTAATTGTATTATTTCATCAGGTAGAGAATGCCTTACTTTTTTAAGAACATCTTTTTGATATTTATAAATACATTCGATACCTCTTTGCATAGGTACAGAATCATCTTCCCATAATGGAGCATAACGATTTTTTCCATAATCGCCCATGATAATTCCACCAAATCGTTTTCGAAGTTGCTTAATAACCTCGTTAAACTCTTTAACATCAAAAAATGAACCCGAATAATTATTTCTTACATGAACTGCCCATTTATTATTTGTGTGCAAACTTTCTTCATTGCTAACAGGGTAGATATCCAATTCAACACCTGATATTGATTTATAATCGTCATAGTCAAACCAAAAGAAATTTAACGTTCCTTTTGACCAATCCCAAAGATGTTTCGTTTTCTCATAGCCTCTTTTTTCAACAAATTTTTTCAGTTCATCTTTTGAGGCTCTTTCAGGATATAAAGTTATTTCTCGTGCCATGTTTTTTTTCATCAAATAATTTCGCAAAAATACAAAAAATATCCTAAATACACAAAAAATTTGTATCTTTGCAAAATCATACATAAAAACCAATAACACAAAAAACAGAAATATAAAACAATCACATATCGAAAAGCGTTTAAGCTTATATTTTTGTACCTGAAATCTGGAAAATTTCAAATTCTTTCAAAAAGTAAAGCGAGAACGCTCACGCACCCCGCGTGAGCATTACTCAATTATTTTGAAAGAAGGTATTCCAGAACCTCAGGTACGAATAAACAAAGTTTTGTTCACGCTTTTTTTATGTGAAAAAACATAAAAAAAATGAGTGCCGACACCACAAACATACAGGTCAAATCCAAAAACCGAGTAGCCGACCACGGCGAAGTTTTCACAGCAGAGCGTGAAGTGAATGCCATGTTGGATTTGGTCAAGCCGGAAACCGAACGGATAGATTCGCGATTTTTAGAACCGGCTTGTGGAAATGGAAATTTTTTAGTCAAAATTTTAGAACGAAAATTAGATGTCGTCACGCGCATTTATGCCAAGAGTCCGTTGGAATGGGAACGCTATGCAGTGCTTGCCGTTTCGAGTATTTATGGCGTGGATATTTTGAGGGATAATGTTGAAGAATGCAGAGAAAGATTGTTGAATTTGTTTGATGAATATCACAAAAAATTACGACTTGCGACTTGTCATCCCGAGCAAAGCGAGGGATCTGCCAACCAAACGACTGACCTTCGCCAAACAATAGCCTTTATTCTCTCAAAAAACATCCTTTGGGGCGATGCTCTGACCTTGAAAACGCCCGATGGGCAAGCCAAGCCTATCGTCTTTTCCGAGTGGTCTGCCGTAAATGGCTCGATGATTAAACGTATGGACTACACCATGGCAAACTTGTTGGAAAGCCAACCGATTGATGGGTTGAATTTGTTTTCCGACCTTGGTGATCAAGCGTTCTTGCCTAAGCCTGTGAAAGAATATTCGTTGGTGCATTATTTGAAACTGGCGATGTCTGAACCGGGATTTTTACAAGATTACAAAGATTAACAAGATTTAATAAGGTAGTAAATTTATGAAAAAAGCGACAAATAAAAATCAAGGAAATCCTGACAATCTTGACAAAATCAAGGTTCAGACCAAAGCAACCTACAACCCCGATGTTCTGAGTTGCCTCGCCAATCTGAGCAACGACGAGGTGTTTACGCCACCTGCGATTGTAAACCAAATGTTGGATTTACTCCCTGCGGAATTGTGGCAAGATAAAAACGCCACATTCTTAGATCCTGTATGCAAGTCGGGCGTGTTTTTGCGTGAAATCACAAAGCGTTTGAATGAGGGATTGAAAAAGCAAATCCCCGACCAACAAAAGCGTATCAACCATATTTTGACCAAACAAGTTTTTGGTATTGCTCTCACCGAACTCACCGCCTTGCTTTCTCGACGAACGCTATACTGCACAAAAACTGCTGATAGCAAATATTCGGTCTGCACCGAATTTGACAGCGAACAGGGCAATTTGTTTTACAAAAAAACGCAACACAAATGGCAGAACGACAAATGCGTTTTTTGTGGTGCAAGCCAATCCGTTTACGACCGAGATGATGCCCTGGAAACCTATGCCTATCCTTTTATTCACGAAAATAATCCTTTTAAGAAAATGAAATTTGATGTTATTATTGGAAATCCGCCGTATCAGTTGAATGATGGGGGTGCAGGGGCAAGTGCAATGCCTATTTATCAGAAATTTGTCGAGCAAGCAATGAAACTAAAACCACAATATCTTTCAATGATCATTCCTTCTCGTTGGTTCGCAGGAGGAAAAGGATTAGACGATTTCAGAGATAAAATGTTGAATGATAAAAGCATGAAATTTCTAAATGATTTTATGAATGCTAAGGAGTGTTTCCCTGGGGTTAGTTTGGGTGGTGGTGTTTGCTATTTCTTATGGGATAGAGATTACAAGGGAGATTGTGAAGTTATTAATACACTAAACGGTAATAGTTCAAGATCAAAACGGCGTTTAAATGAATTTGATATTTTTATTCGAGATAACAAAGCTATTGATATCGTTAAAAAGATAAACAGCAAAAGTAAAAATAATATATCAGAGTATATAGAATCAAGAAACCCCTTTGGGCTACCTTCCTCTGCCAGAGGCGAAGATTTTCCAACAAAAGATAAAATAGTTCTTCATAGTAGCAAAGGAACAGGATACATTGAAAACAAATCAATTTTGCAAGGTCATAAATATATTTCAAAATATAAAGTTATGTTCAGTAAAGTTACAAGTGAGCACGCAGGAGAACCTGACAAATTAGGGATGTTTAGGGTATTATCAACAATAAAAGTACTGCCACCTAATGAAGTTTGTACAGATTCTTATTTGATAGCGGGTCCTTTTGATTCCAAAGAAATAGCGGACAATTTTATAAAATATGTAACAACAAAATTTGCGAGATATCTTTTGCTACAAGCGGTAACATCAATTAATCTTTCGAAAGATAAGTTTGTTTTTATTCCCAAAGTCGATTTTACTGAATCTTGGACGGATGAAAAACTTTACAAGAGATACGGAATAACAAAAGGAGAAATCGCTTTTATTGAAAGTATGATAAAACCGATGGAATTGTAAAACTAACACAAAATATTATGTCAGTAATTGAAATTATACTACCAATACTTACTTCCGCTTTAAGTTCGGGAATAGTAATAACTCTTTTGAGAAAACATTTCGAGGAAAAAATAAGAGCAAAATTCCAAAAAGAAATTGATCAAAATAGCTCCAAATTAGAGATACTAAAACAAACAATATTGCGTTATTCCGACAAACAATTTGAATTTTACAACAAACTATGGGCAAGTTTGTATGATTTGAAAGTGTGTGCAGATGATTTATGGGAAAAAGCAACCCGTGAAAGATTAAGGAAGTATTCACAACAACTGAAAGGGACCAAAAATGAAATTGAAAAATCCGCGTTATTTATTGAGGATGCACATTATGAGGAATTGTCAAAACTTATCAAATTTTTCTCGGAATATGAAATAGGAAAAAGAAAACTTATTGAGATTAGAATACAAGATGTTTCTGACCATGAAATTCAAGAATTAATTCAAAACAACAGAGAGAAAAAAGTAGAATATGATGAGTTGATAGACAAAATTAAAATGGATTTGAAAAAACAAATAAAAGGTTGAAGTCCGTAGGGGCGAGGCATGCCTCGCCCCTATGATTACACCAAAAATACATTATACGCCATGACCGATAAACTATTCCCACCCCGTCCCGCCCTAACGCCCACAATCTACGCGTATCAAGACACCAACCCACAATACAAGGGTTTGTTGAAAATCGGCTTTACCAATGGCGATGTGAGGGAGCGTGTGAAACAGCAATATCCAACGGTTCGTCCGGGAAAGTTGCCTTATAAAATTGTGTTTGAAGAATCGTCGATGCGGAACGATGGGGCTTGTTTTACGGATCACGATGTGCATCGGTATTTGAAAAACAGAGGGATTAAAAACCCAAAAGGTGAGTGGTTCAAATGCGAAGTTTCAGACATTAAAAAAGCGATAATCGCTCTAAAATCGGGCGAGTTGAATGAGGAAAATCGTACGCTTGATTTTGCAATGCGTCCCGAACAAATAGAAGCCGTCGAAAAAACAAAAGCCTATTTCAAAAGTTTTAAATCCGAGAGTGCTAATCAAACGCCCCACTTTCTCTGGAACGCCAAAATGCGTTTCGGCAAAACATTTGCCACCTACCAGTTAGCCAAACAAATGGCTTGGAAAAAAGTGTTGGTGCTTACGTTCAAGCCTGCCGTTCAGTCGGCGTGGAAAGAAGATTTGGAAAGCCATGTGGACTTTAAGGGTTGGCAATTTGTGAGCCGAAATGGGTTGACTTTTGAAGATTGCAATCCGAAAAAACCTATCGTTTGTTTCGGTTCTTTTCAAGATTATTTGGGCAAAAATGATTGGGGTGGAATCAAAGCCAAAAACGAGTGGGTTCACGGTATGCACTGGGATTGCGTGGTTTTCGATGAATATCACTACGGTGCTTGGCGCGAAAATGCTAAGGATTTATTCGAATCGGAAGATGCGCGAGAGGTTAAATTTGCACAAGGTGAGGGCATGGATTATTTCGAAGAAGAGAATATGCCCATCACAACCGACCATTATCTTTACCTTTCTGGGACGCCTTTTAGAGCAATCGCCTCGGGCGAATTTATCGAAGAACAGATCTATAACTGGACCTATTCCAATGAACAAAAAGCCAAAGCCGATTGGAAAGGAAAAAACAACCCTTATGAATCGCTGGCACGAATGGTTTTGCTGACTTACCAACTGCCCGATTCCATTACGGAAATAGCCAAAGAAGGCGAGTTTAACGAGTTTGATTTGAACACGTTTTTTTCGACTATCGGCAGTGGTGAATTTTCAAAATTTATCTACGAAAACGAAGTACAAAAATGGTTGGATTTGATTCGCGGAAATTATTTGGAAACCACGATTGACAACCTGAAACTTGGTGCGGCAAAACCACCGTTTCCTTTTTCAGACACGCGATTGATGAATGTGCTTTCGCATACGTTTTGGTTTTTGCCAAATGTGGCATCGTGTTTTGCAATGAAACATTTATTGGAACAAAAGCAGAATAAATTTTATCATGATTACGATGTGATTGTATGTGCCGGAACGCAAGCCGGTATTGGCGTTGATGCATTGATACCGGTTGAAAATGCGATGGAAGAACCGTTGAAATCAAAAACGATTACGCTGTCGTGTGGAAAATTAACGACAGGTGTTTCGGTAAAACCGTGGACGGGAATTTTTATGCTCCGCAATTCGTCAACTCCGGAAACCTATTTTCAAGCGGCATTTCGAGTGCAAACGCCTTGGGTGATTTCCAATCCCGATAATCAGTCGCCGAACAAAACAGAGGTCATCAAAAAAGAGTGTTATGTCTTCGATTTCGCACCCAATCGGGCGTTGCAACAGGTGGCGGATTACAGTTGCCGATTAAATATCAACGAACATAATCCCGAAAAAAAGGTTGAGGATTTTATCCGTTTTCTTCCCGTGTTGGCTTATGATGGCAGCTCGATGAAACAGATTGACGCATCCGGAATTTTAGATATGGCGATGAGCGGAACAACGGCAACGCTTTTGGCTCGCAGATGGGAATCGGCGTTGTTGGTCAATGTAGATAATTCAACGTTGCGTCGTCTGATGAGCAACGAACAAGCGATGAAAGCCTTGATGAGTATCGAGGGGTTTCGTTCGTTGAATCAAGACATCGAAACCATCATCAACAAATCCGAAGCCCTCCATAAAGCCAAGCGGGAGGCTGGCGACAAAGAATTGACCAAGCACGAAAAAAAGATTTTAACCGAAGAAGAAAAGGAGTTCAAAAGCAAACGCAAGCAAATTCAAGAAAAACTCATCAAGTTTGCCACGCGCATTCCGGTATTCATGTATTTAACCGATTTTAGGGAACTTTGTTTGCAAGATGTGATTCGACAAGTGGAGCCGGGATTGTTCAAAAAAGTAACGGGTCTAACGGTTAAAGATTTTGATTTGTTAGTGTCGTTAGGCGTTTTCAACGGAGCGTTGATGAATGATGCCGTTTACAAATTCAAGCGATACGAAGATTCAAGTTTGGAGTATGTCGGCATCAATCGCCGTGCCGGAGAGAATGTTGGGTTGTATGATACTACGATTACAAGTGAGGAGTATGAGAAAATGAGATAGCTTTGTAAATTTCAAAGATAAATTCGGGGTTGTGTATGAGAACTTAAATTTCAAAACACTTGTAAAGTAAAAATCTTTAAACATTCAATATATTTACATACCATTGGTCGTATTTTGGAATTACCACAAGCGACATGCCAAAAGGCGTTCGAACGGTTTAAGTAGGAACTGAAATTGGGTTGGCTTATTGTAAAAAAATCACAGAAACTACCGCGAATACATGGTGTTTATTGTCCGCAATAAGATTAAACAGCAAACGATACTAAAAAAGACAATTTGCACGCAATAAAATAATTTAATGAGTGTTGTTTGTCTTTTTTATCAAAAATCTATATTATTTCATAAAAAAGTTGTATCTTTGCAAATCCAATTTGTAGAAAAGTTATAAAGTTTTGCAGGTTAGCAAATAACCAAACACGTAATGAGAAAAGTAAAAATTCTATTAATAAATCCACCATTTCATAGACTATTTGGAGAAAAGAAACAGTGGTATCCTTTGGGCATATATTACATAAGGGGGTTTTTAAATTCTTTTGATGAAATCGAAGCATATGCTTATAATTTAGATAATTCAGATATATTAGATGGGGAAAAGTTGCTTTCTTATAAAGAAAGATATTATAATTCGGTATATTATGATGTCGACAAAGAAAATATTCTTTGGGATGAAGTAAAAAACAAGATTATAGAGCTTTCGCCCGACATCGTTGGTATTTATTCTTTTTCTGAAGGTTTTGCGTCTGCAATCAAGGTTTCTAAAATTACAAAAGGAATAAATCCAGACATAGTAACGATTTTAGGAGGCCCTCATGTTGATTGCATATCTGAACAAGACAAAAATTATTTTTGTTATTTAATTGAGGGAGAAGGAGAAATAAAATTGTTAAATATAATTGCAGAAAAATTCAGCAATATTCGTAATGATTTAAAGAATAAACTGTATAAACAATATAAATCATTACTTAACGATTCATTTATTAGTGATATAGATACTTTGCCTTTTCCATTTAGTGAAAAAGATAAAGACATTATTAATAATAACACAAAACTTCCACTTCTTTGTATAAGAGGTGGATGTCCTTTATCATGTTCTTATTGTACATGTTCAATTGCAAAACCAACTCCTTTCAGAATTCGCTCTATTGACAAAATAATAGAAGAATTAATAAATAATTACAATTTATTCAAGGTTACAAAATATTTTATTGTAGACGATACATTTACTTATAATCGAGAATATATTGAAAAGTTTTGCAATAAAGTTAAACAACTAAAATTTAGGATTTCATGGAGTTGTACTACTCACGTAAAATATATTGATGCTGAGTTATTAAATTTGATGAAAAATGCAGGATGTCACTCGATACATATTGGTATTGAAACAGGTAGTTCTCAAATAATGAAATTAATTAACAAATCAACTACAATAGAAGAAATTAAAGAAAAAGCTAGTTTGATAAAAAAAGCAGACATTAAGCTTAAAACTTTTTATATGGTTGGCTTCCCTGAGGAAACAAAAAAAGACATTGAAGAAACAAAAAAATTAATCAAAGAATTAGCTGCTGACGAGGCAATGTTACACATCTACATTCCTTACCCTAAAACGCGTTTGTATAGAAGAATAGAAGAAAAATATTCCGATTTTAACTCTATAGATTGGAAAACATTCAAAAGGCTAGAACTCCAAGCTCATAAATATATGGGAGAAGGCATGAAACAAGATGATGTTTTAAAAAAAGAAATATCCGATTTCTTTTCATTTATTGAAGAATATGAAAAATAAATATGATTATATAATAATTGGTGCAGGGCCTTCTGGACTATTTTCAGCATATGCATTAAGTAAAAAGTACAATACCAAGAACATTCTAATTCTTGATAAAGGATATTCTTATGAAAAAAGAAAATGTCCAATATTACAATCTCAGAATATTTGTAATTGTAAAACCTGCTCTATTCTTTCTGGTATAGGAGGGTCTGCTTTTTATATTCCGGCAAAATTGAGCAATTACCCAGCTGGAAGTAAGTTGCTCAGTATGTTTAAAGATGAGCAAGAGTGTAAGTTCATTTACCTGGAAGTTTTGAATGCATTTAAAGAGTATGGGTTAAACATTTTGCCTCCTGGTGCAGAATCCACTTATGTAAATAATTATCAGAAATTTGCCAAGAAATTAAATAGAGACATCTACTTAAAATATTACAACTCACAGGAATTTTCCCGAGATAATTTTTCTGATTTTATTCACAATTTACAATCATATTTATATTCTGTAGGAGTAGAAATTGTACCTGAGACTGAAATAATAGGTTTGAAAAAAGAGAAAGGCCTTTTTGTGTTAAATGATAATCAAGAAAACATTATCTATACAGATAAAATAGTTGTTGCAACGGGCGAAACAGGGGCATTTTGGTGGCACGATATCTCTGAAAAAATGAATGTTATAAAAAAAACATCATCTATAGATGTGGGAATACGCATAGAATTTCCTTCTGATATTATAAAAAACATATATAGTTTTCATAAAGATCCAAAGTTTATCTTTGAAGCTCCCGATGGAAGTGAATTACGTTCGTATTGTACTCTTTCAAATGGCGAGGTTGTAATTTGTCGAAATGGTGATTTTAGAGTTGTTGATGGTATATCTTGCAGTCATGATAACGGAATAGGCTCTATGACAATTTTTAACAGAATATATCCAGAAGTATATAATGCTATTGATTATGCGAAAATACTATCAGACATTGTGTATAAAAAATGCAATGGAAAAATAGCAGTTAGCACAATAGGAGAATTATTGGAGGGCGAAGTCATTAAGAATATTAAAACTCAAACGTTGCACTATACCGAGAATATCCAGTTAAGCAAGGTTACCCCTTCTCAGGTTTTAGAAAATCTAAGATATGGAATAAAGAGATTGGCAGAAGTAATAAAAGGAATAGATATTCCTACAAATATTGTATATTATCCTGCTATAGATAAATTATGGGCAGAACTTGTTTTAAAACAAAATTTTGAAACATCTGTCGATGGCCTCTACGTAGTTGGAGATGCTACAGGAATTGCTCGAGGAATTTTTCAAGCAGCATTAATGGGATATGTATGTGGAACTAAAATTTAGTATATCATGGCAAAAAAAACTAAACATCAAAAAGAGGAACAACATCCAGAATACTCACCTTATTGCCTAAGTGATGAGTGTAAACTAGATTTAATAGCATCAATTAATCTAGATAAATACCAAAAAGAGATTGAAGATATTTCTTTAAAAAAAGAAGAAAACCATTATACTCTTCATGGGCTAACACATATTAAAAATGTAATCGATAATATTCGTAATATTATTAAAGGATATGTTGATCCAAAAGTAAAACTAGAAAAACGAGATCTTCTGTTATTATCTATAGCAACAATGTTTCATGACTTTGGCATGGATGAAAACAGAGAAAATCATGCAAAAATATCAGCAGAAAAATTTCTTCAATTTTATAACGATAACTTATTCGGACAAAACTTAACATCGGAAGAGGAGGCTGTAAATATTTCTGTGATTATTGAGTCTCACACTTCCGAGAAACCAAAGTTAACAGAAGATATCTTTAGTAAATACGAGAAAATAAAAATCCTAATCTTATTATTAAGATTAGGAGATATTTTAGATATTACACATAAAAGACTTTCAGCTCGTAAATTATCAGAAATTCCTTTTGCTAGTTATTTACATTGGAAAAAGCATAGCTTGATAAATGAAACATTAAGTTTTGAAGACTCCGTAATTGTTATTACTGCAAAGAAAGAAGTTTCTAAGCACGAATGGTTAAAAGAGTTTTTTATAAGAGAAGTTGAGTTTATTAAAGATGAATTTAGCTTCACGAAATCACATATTGGTAGTTTTATCTCTAGATTAAGAAATATTGAATACAAGTTTCATGATAGTAGCAAGAAAATATCAAAAGTTAAGCTAGCATTTAAACCATATATAAGGTTCGAAGAAGGAGACTATTCTAATTTGTATGGGCGAGACGATAACGTGATGAATATTATTTGGAATATTTTTTCAGAAAACAATGCTACAATAATTTATGGTGAAAAAGGCATTGGCAAGTCGTCATTAATTAAATCTAAAGTATGTAAGGCACTGTCAGAGCTTTCATCGGATAATATTGAATACAAATATATTGAAAACTATAATAATGTTGATAAATTGGTTAAAGAGTTAAGTGAACAAAAGAAAAAATATGTTATAATATTTGACCAATTTGAAAAAACGTTATCTAACGATGATGATTTTACTTGGATAGAACTGTTGAATAAAAAGTTTAACGATAATATTCGTTTTATTTTCAGTGTATCAATAGGGCAAGTACACAAAACTATTGATTTATGTAAAAAAATAGAAAATTTTAGATATAAAGCTACTTGCATTAATAAAATATCCATAGAAGATGCTGTAATGTACGTAAAAAAGGTGTTGGATTCTAATGAAATAGCATATGATGATAAAAATTTGAAAGAAATTATATCATATCTATATTCTGCTAATGAATCAACGACCTTTAATAATCAGCTAAATATTCTTTTTGATTACTTTGTAAAGAACAAACAAAGTATTCCCAATTTTGAAAAAATGCTTGCTCCCTTTAAGGGCAACTTAAATATATTACAAACAGCAATAAAAGAATATCATGATAAGCTATTTAAAAATCTAAGCACAGCACAAAAGAGTATATTAAACCAGTTTGTAGACAGAAATGATAGAATTAAAACGATTGAGCCGGCTGGTAATGCTGATACCTTTGAGGAACTTGCAAACCTTCAGATTTTACGTGCGATAAACAACGAAAAAACGCAATATGAGTTCATGCATGCACAGCTTTTAAAAGTATTTCGAGAGGAGTATTTGGATACAAAAGTAAAAAAACTAATCGATATTGAAAGAGAA
>Ga0099364_10001397_pt1 | contig 40031 bp, 35 predicted proteins | sample TergutTh196P3_FD_73070 | JGI IMG/M metagenome (GOLD analysis project Ga0099364, IMG submission 73070) | Microcerotermes parvus P3 segment gut microbial communities from Pointe-Noire, Republic of the Congo - Th196 P3 | ecosystem: Host-associated > Arthropoda: Insects > Digestive system > Gut ... | reverse complement strand
AGACGCTAGGCAAAGTAGTGGATAGGCTTTGTGATACAATTTGCTCTCTTTCAAATGACGTAGTAAAAAGCATCACTGGCCGTAAATGGATTCTAGATTGCTTTTAACTTGGGATTGGTATTAAGCATTATTTGCCCTGCCTGAATGCCGGAATAACGTAATCGGCAAAAAGGTATTGAGGGGTATAGGTATTGGATACCCGGCTTGCCATCACCGTTACGAGATTCAATTCCGGGATAACGATGATATACTGCCCGCCATGTCCCATGGCGTAATAGCCCTGGTAGCCGTTGAAAGAATGAAGCCACCAACCGTAGCCGTGCTCGCCTGTGCCATAGGAGCCTGCGGATTGGCGCCGGATGGATTTTTCCACCCACTCCTCCGAGATGATTTGCTGTCCTCTCCAGTTGCCGCCATAGAGATAGAGCTGGCCGAATTTTGCGGCGTCACGGGCGGTCATTTCAATGCCGTTTCCGGTATCCGTAATGCCCTGGGGGTCGGTTTGCCAAAGGACGCCGTCCATCCCGAGGGGATTAAAAAGATGTTCCTTTGCGAAATCATAGGCGGATTCCCCGACCGCTTCCTGTAAAACCGCGCCGAGCAGGTGGGAGCCCCCTGTGGTATAGTTGAACGCCGTGCCCGGCTCCGACGCCATAGGCTGGCTGAAAACAAAATCCACCCAGTTTTCGCTCCGCGCAAGCCGTATGTAATAATCCCCGCCCGCCCACTCGTTCCAATAAATGCCGGAGGTATGTGTGAGCAGGTTTTCCACGGTGATGTCACGCTTGTCCGCCTGCTCCGGCTCGTTTAGCTGCGGAAAGAAATCCTTTAGCTTTTCGTCCACATGTAAAAGCCCCCTGTCAACGGCAAGGCCGACGACCGCGCCTGTAACGCTTTTTGTAACGGAAGCCATGTGAAAAATAGTGTTCTCGTCGCAATCCTCCGCATAGTATTCGTCGATGATATAGCCGTCTTTTACGATGAGAACACAGCGGATATCCACATTTGCCAGGGTTGCGTGGAACCGCTCAAGCATATCGCGGTCAACACCGTGATTCTCCGGCGCGTCAAATTGCCAGCCGTTATCGGGCGGCGGCTCTTCTTCCTCTACCGGCTCCGGAGTATCGAATTCTTGTGCAGGGGGCACAGGTTCCTCAATCACCGCGTTTACAGGCTCGCCTGCCGGTTCATCCGGACCAACGGCGGAGTTTTCGTGCATAGCGCAGCCCGCGGCGCAAAAAACCAGCGCCATGCTTAACAGGAATATGATTGCTTTACGTACTTGGAATCACCGCCTTATACAAACATTATTACCATATCTTCGATATGGTATAATTGCGCGCAAAAGCCGGCTGCCGCTTTAGCGGCGGGGCTTTGCGCACAGACGTATAATAAACGCCATACGTTTATTATATCATTTTCAATCCTTATAAAGCAAAAAAATTAAAACTGAATACAAATACGATGATTTTCATATTGGGTGAGCCCGGATTATATGCGGGTGGCGCCGCCGCCGGATTCGAATAAGCGATCTTCTAATTGCGGATGAAGACAACAAAACCAAAAGTCAGTACAATGACTGATTTTTGGTTTTTATTTCCTTTTATCCGGTGGCTGTTGTTAAATTGTCCTTATGAACTCCCACACCCGAACCGGCGCGCTGTTCATTTTAGGAGGATAAGGTCGCGGTAAGCGGCTATTATGCCGTATTTTCTGCCGTTCCAGCCAAAGCCCCAGCGCAGATAATCGTCAAGCCATATCGCAAACGGCATGATAAAAAACCACGCAATCCCGAACGGGATACATATCTGGCCCAGCACATTGCCGTAAAGCCCGCTGTAATCCCATACATTCAGCCCCATTATAAGATTCAGCCAAAGCCCGAAAACGTATTCAAACAGCAGCGTGATAACGGTGCCGAGAAGCGCTTGAAGAACAATCGGCATATCTTTAAACTGCGGTTTTTGGTTAATGCCGCCGACAGCCACGCCGCACACCCCGCCGACGGCAAGCATGACGGGGTGTGGGCTTTCGCCGTGCGGCATCCGCCAGAAAAGCTCGACTAAGAAATAAGCGGAACCCATCAAAAACCATAAAACCGTTATCCGCCCCCAATTTTTAAGCGTTGCAACGTTCATTTTAAATAACCGCCTACTACCGTGATATAGTCGAACCACCTCAAAATCGGCACAGGATTAGCGAGGATATTTTTTGATTCACAAGGCGGAGGACGCAGGCGGGCTAGCGCCCGGCAAGGACGACAACGCAGTGAGGCGGAAAATAGACCGCTAAGACGTGGCAATTTTGGGGTGGTTCGACTATATATGTGGTTTTTGCATTTTAGCGGAAAATATACTGTAAACTCATGGTAATTATGGGAAAAAGCATGTCTTTCGCGGATTTTGCCTAAAACGCATATACTGGTTAGAATACCGATTAGGGGCGGTTTTGTGAGTCCTTCTGAATTGAATGTGCTGATTATGGCATTGACAAACCACTTTTTCGCGACTCTTACAAAAGAGGAGTTTGCTTGTTTAAGCGTGTTCTTAAACGAGCTTAGTAAATCCATGTTCGCAACGGCGCTGTTCCGCGATTTGTGCGACAGAAACAGGGATAAGGACGAGTGACCGCGCATTGACAAACGCCCCTGAATCATGTATATTGTTAGACAATTAATCAAAGCAGGAGTTGAGCGGCGCTATGAAAACATTATTCCATGCCGATATTTTGACAAAGGACTTTTCGGTTTTAAAAGGCGGATATCTGGGCGTTAACGGCGATAAAATCGCGTATGTGGGGCAGGACAAGCCCGAGGGGTACGGCACATGCCGCGAGCTTGCGGGCCATCTTTTAATACCGGGGCTTTACAATATGCACACGCACACGCCGATGGTGCTGATGCGCGGCCTTGGCAGCGATTTGCCGCTGCACCGGTGGCTTGAGGAGGTCATATTCCCGATTGAGGCGCACCTTACGCCGGACGACATCGGCGTCGGCACGCGCCTTGCGATGATGGAGCTGCTCGCAGGCGGCGTTGTAAGCTTCACCGATATGTATGATATGCAGGCAATCTCCGCGAAGGAGATTGAAACCGCCGGAATGAAAGCGAATTTAAGCAGGCCGGTTCTGGCGTTTGACAAATCGGAACCATACGAGAAAAATTTCCGCAAGGACGAGGCTTTGTCGTTTTACGATAACTGCCACGGCATGGCGGACGGCAGGATAAAGGTCGATTTTGCAATTCACGGGGAATATACGTCATACGACGAGGTTGTGCGAAAGCACGGCGAGGACTGCCAAAAGCGCGGCGCCATCATGCATCTGCATCTCTCCGAAACGGCGAAAGAGCATGAGGAGTGCAAAGAACGCCACGGCAAGACGCCCGCCAAATATTTCAGCGACCTCGGCGTGTTTGACAACCCGACCGTTGCGGCGCACTGTGTCATGGTCGAGCCGGAGGACATTGAAATCATGCTTGAGAAGGGCGTTACAGCCGTACATAACCCATCAAGCAATATGAAGCTTGGCAGCGGGTTCATGCCCATCCGGGAAATGCTGTCGAAGGGCATTGGTATTGCGCTCGGCACCGACGGCGCCGCGAGCAACAACAACCTCAATCTGTTCGAGGAGCTTCATCTCGCATCGGTTATCCATAAGGGTTATGAGAAAAATCCGACGATCGTGCACCCGGCCGCGCTTCTTTACATGGCGACGCAGGCCGGCGCGAAAGCGCAGGGGAGGCCCGATTGCGGCGCGCTTGAAGCCGGAAAGAAAGCCGACATCGCGGCGATTAACTTAAACAGGGCGCATCTGATGCCGGTACACGACATGCCGTCGCTGCTTGTGTATTCGGCGCAGGCAAGCGACGTCGCGATGACGATGGTGGACGGCAAAATCCTGTTTGAAAACGGGAATTACACGACGATAGACGTCGAAAAGGCAAGGTTCGATTTAGAAAAATCGATTGCGCGTTTGTTTAGATAACCCGGGGCCGTGAGCGGCTGGAAATTGCGAATTGTTTTTTGCTGCCGTCTTGTTCGCATAAGGCGGATGTGAACGTCAGTTCACGTGCAGTTCACACCATCGCGCAGCGATGCGACCGAAGTGCGGCAGTAGAAAAAATATCGCAAGAGCCGGCCGGTCACAGCGCCTGCGCAAATAAGACCTCCGGTGCTTTTCGCCTATGAGTACATGTTTTTATATATCCATGACGGCTGTTCCAGATAAATTTTCATTTTCAAGATGCTCGTAATATACCGAAAGGATTTTCGCTTCCAAATCCTGCCGCGATTCGGAATCTATTGGATGCGCAATATCGCGGTATATGCCGGTATCATCCTTCCGGCTTGGCATGGCTACGAATAGCCGGCCCGTGCCGCCCTTGAGGACCTTGATGTCGTGCACTGCGAAATCTTCGTCAATTGTGATGGATACAAGCGCTTTTATCATGGCATCGTGATAAAGCTTTCTGATTCTAATATCTGTAATGTTCACATGAAGCCCCCCTTACGTATTATATGGACAAACAAAAAGGTGCAGATATGGAAATCCATACCTGCACCCGAAAGCAAACAGATACCCTAAACAGCTTGCCAAAAGCGGAAGCCGGGGTTATAATATTACCGGGTGTCGCTGATGTAGCGATTGGCATGGAAGGTTGTTTCTTCCCTGTCAGGGTCACGGTGTTGGCGCACTGTGGCCTGCCTGCCTATTTTGTTTGTTTCACACATTATACCCCATAAAAAGACAATTTGCAAGGGGATTTTTACATTAATAGTATAATGTGCGCGAATATGAATATCGGCATGTCAGGCTGTATGAACTGAATGTGAACTTACGTCCATATTCGTTCGCATTACGCGCGATTCACACCTTTGCAAAGCAAAGAAGAAAAGGCGCGCCGGTTCGACAACCGGCGCGCCTGTGTTTTATTGAGGTTCTAAAGCTCCCGCTTCCTTAAGCGGCGGGTTATTTGTCTTACTCTATACAAGCGGTAAGCATAACCCCCGCTTCGATAAAATATAGTCAACAAATGCACACTATATGTTCACATTTGTTTATATATCCTATTTATCGGTCAATATGTCGCGATACCAGCAAAGCGCGCTTAAGTAGCAATCATAAACATCCGAGGCCTTGATTGAATTGAGTATCATAATGCGCGAGAGGCTGTTCCACATTGCCGACTCGTACAAACGCATAAAGTGGTAAACGGGGTAATAATCGCCTTTTTCATCGACGAGCGCTTCATAAATCAGGTCGGAAACATGTACCATTTCAAGCGCCTCAGCCATCGGCTTGTCAAGAATTGCATCAAGCACGGAGAAAAGCCCCGTAAGGAACAGGCTTTCCGCTTCCTTTTGCATTTTGAACAGGACGGCAAGATTTTCGGAAAACTTGGCGCGAATCAGCGAAACCCGCGTAATTTCGCTCGGCTTGTCTGAACCTAAAAGCTTTGCGACAGCCGTTGTAATCCATTTTCTGGTCTCCTGCTGGCCCAGCATGGTAACCGCCTGGTTAATGGACGCGATTCTGTTGCGGGAGCCGAAATACGCGGAGTTGACAAGCTTTAGAAGCGCAACGGAAAGCGCCGGGTCTTTCGCGATTGTTGTCGCGACTTCCGAAAATTCAAAATCATCGCTGCGCACTTTGTTTAGAAGGTCAATCAGGTTTACCTGAAGCGGCGATACGCCTTTGCTGCCCTTTGTAAGCGGCGTACGGTAAAAGCGCCCCTCGTACAGTCCCGGCGCGTTTTTGGCAACAACCTCAAACAATTCCTTCGTCATAATATGCGAGTAGATTGCCGTTATGTGTTTATAATCCCGCGCGATTAAAAGCCTGAGGATTTGCTGTTCGCGCTCGTTTATAATCCGGTGGTCGAAAAAAGCGAAGTCGCACAGGCTTAAAATTTCGGCGTAAGGCTCAATCTCCGTTATTTTGCTGATTGCAAACCGGAAGCCCAATTCCTTTAAACGCTCGATGCCGGCGATATACTCCGGCTCGGTTTTTACGGTATTGTCAAGCAAAAAGACAACTTCTTGCGGCGGCTGAGAGCACTGCCGGTCTAAATTCGCAAGCAGCATGTAATTGGTAACAGGTACAAAAATCGGCTTGCCCATCGTAAATGTATCAATGCCGACCGTATTGAGCATATCAAGCGGAGCGGACGTCATGACCCCGTCAAGACGCGCGGGGCCCCGGTTCGTATCCAGAATCTCGTTGCCGTCCTGGTAGCGGAACATGTACGCTTCCACTTTTTGGTCTTTATCGAAAATCGGAACGGGAACAATCAATAAATCCATATATGTTCTCCTCTTTTCTTACGCAAGCAGCCTATATGATGACAGTATACCATATCTGCAATCAAAATGCAAAACAGTATTTTTATATTTTTCTTAGAAATTTCAGAAATTCTTGCACCGCCGCGCGCAATTGACAAAGATATCGCGATACTGTATAATTTTCAAGGACAAATATAGTCAGGAAAGGGGTATACTTGTATGATTTATTCTTCGGAAGTCGAGCGTATGTGTCCCGTTGCCAAGGGCGCTTGCCACGGCCCGGCTCCCATACCGGAGGAGGGCAAATGGGTTCAGGTCAAGGAAAACAAGGATATCAGCGGCCTTACGCACGGCGTGGGCTGGTGCGCGCCGCAGCAGGGCGCGTGTAAGCTCACGTTAAACGTAAAGGACGGCATTATTGAAGAGGCCCTTGTCGAGACAATCGGCTGCTCCGGCATGACGCATTCCGCGGCTATGGCTACGGAAATCCTGCCGGGTAAAACCGTGCTGGAAGCGATGAATACCGACCTTGTATGCGACGCGATCAACGTCGCCATGCGTGAATTGTTCCTGCAAATCATTTACGGCAGAACCCAGACCGCGTTTTCCGAGGGCGGGCTGCCAATTGGCGCCGGGCTTGAGGATTTGGGCAAGGGTCTGCGCAGCCAGGTCGGAACCATGTTCGGCACAAGGGCAAAGGGCGCAAGATACCTTGAAATGGCGGAGGGCTATGTAACACGCCTCGCGCTTGACAAGGACGGCCTTATCATCGGCTACGAGTTTGTACATATGGGCAAGGTGATGAACGCCGTTAAAAAAGGCGTGGACGCAAATCAGGCCATCAAGGACGCCACGGGTTCATACGGGCGTTTTGCCGAAGGGGTCAAGTTCATCGACCCCCGTGAAGAATAGGAGGGGATTCGCATGGCATTGTTTGAAAGTTATGAACGCCGTATAGATAAAGTCAATTCCGCGCTTTCACAGTATGGCATAGAGAGCCTTGGGGAAGCCGAAAAAATCTGCAGGGACAAAGGGTTTTCCCCTGCCGATATCGTAAAGGAAATCCAGCCCATCGCCTTTGAAAACGCGTGTTGGGCATATGTGGCGGGCGCCGCGATTGCCCTCAAAAAAGGCTGCAAAACCGCGGCTGAAGCAGCCGAAGCCATCGGAATTGGATTGCAATCGTTCTGTATCGCGGGCTCCGTTGCCGAAGACCGCAAGGTCGGCATAGGCCACGGCAACCTTGCCGCCATGCTTTTGCGCGACGATACGAAGTGCTTCGCGTTTTTGGCGGGACATGAATCCTTCGCGGCGGCGGAGGGCGCGATCGGCATCGTCCGCAACGCCAACAAAAGCCGCAGGTCGCCTTTGCGCGTCATATTAAACGGCCTTGGCAAGGACGCCGCGCAGATTATCTCGCGCATAAACGGGTTTACATACGTCGAGACGAAGTTTGACTATGCTTCCGGAAAGGTAAACGTCGAAAAGGAAATCGCGTACTCCGGCGGCGAGCGCAAAAACGTGCGCTGCTACGGTGCGGACGACGTGCGCGAAGGCGTTGCCGTCATGCATCTTGAGGGCGTTGACGTGTCCATCACGGGCAACTCGACGAACCCCACGCGATTCCAGCACCCTGTCGCGGGGACATACAAAAAAGAATGCATGGAGCAGGATAAGAAATATTTTTCCGTCGCGTCAGGCGGCGGCACGGGGCGTACCCTGCATCCCGACAATATGGCGGCGGGCCCCGCTTCCTACGGAATGACCGACACGATGGGGCGTATGCACTCCGATGCGCAGTTCGCGGGCTCCAGCTCCGTACCGGCGCACGTCGAGATGATGGGCTTCCTCGGCATGGGCAACAACCCAATGGTCGGCGCAACCGTCGCGGTAGCGGTCGCAGTCGAGCAGAGCATGAAGAACTAAGCGATAACCGCTGTGATAAAATACTAAAGCATGAGCGCCCGGCGTCAGCCGGGAATGTCAAGGGTAGTTTAAAGATTCAAAAAACACATTCAATATACAAGGGGCAAAGCGGTTCACGCTTTGCCCCTTGTATGCTATGCTCCTTTCGCCATATATTATTTCATGAAAATTAATGAAAATTATCGTTTTTTTGTTTGAAACTTGAATGTATTTTTGCAAATTGTTATAATATGCGCATAAAAGGGGGTACGGATTGCGGTGCCAGAAAGAAGAAAGTCGGTCACAATGTCCGACGTTGCGCGTGAGGCCGGCGTATCGGTGACGACTGTATCCCATGTGCTGAATCAGACCGCACCCATTTCGTCGGAAACGGCCGAAAGAGTTTTAGAGGCCATCCATAAAACAAATTATAAGCCTCTTGTTCGTACTGAGGCAGCTTTCACAGGCGAAAACAGAACCATTGGGATTCTTGTGCCGGACATATCAAACGAGTTTTACTCCCGCTTTGCCCAGATGATATACAATACATCGTGGGATAACGGTTATACCGCGTTGTTGTGCGGAATGCGCCACGGAAAACAAGTTGGTCTTCGATATGTGAAGGAATTGATTCGCAACGGGATAAACGGATTGATTATTGTTGGGAATTCAATGGAGGAAAAACATATCCTTTCCGCCGCGGAGCGCATTCCGGTTGTATTGGGTGACTGCCATATTCTCAATCATCCCGTATCGTCGGTCATTACAGATAATGGCGGGGCTATGCGCCAGTTAATAAAAAGATTGAAAAACACGGGGTATAAGCGAATTGGTTATATCTCACAGGATATGGCTCTTTCGAATGTTCATGAACGGTATATGGGCTTTAAGATGGGACTGGAAGAAAACGGCTTACCTTTTATCGAGAAAGAAATGATTACAAGCGAATTTTTAAGGCATGACAAAATCACCTCCGCGTACCAGTTGTTCAAGACAAAGCTTACAAAAAAAGAGCCGTTGGCAGAGGTGTATGTCTGTTCCAGCGATTTGATAGCGGTAGGTGTTTTGGCCGCCCTATCCGAGGCGGGGCACAGAGTTCCGAGAGATGTGGGCGTAGTGGGGTTTGACAATATTTCATTGGCGGCATATACGCGCCCGCCGCTCACGACTGTCGCGCAAAATATAGAACAGCTCGGCAGATGCTGCTTTAATACCCTTTTGCGCCGGATAAAAAACAAAAACGAGCCGGTACAGCAAACCGTTATTACAACAAAACTGGTTGTACGGGAATCCGTTCGACTCTAACAACGATAAGGAGGGAATCATATGGCAAAATATAGTGTAATCCTTGGTAACGTCGGCAATTTTTCCGACCGGTACATGACCTGCGGGTATCAAAAAGAATATACTCTGGAAGAATTGTTTGACCGCGTGAAGTCCATAAAAGGCGTGACAGGCGTAGAGCTGGTCGGCACATGGCACATTACGCCCGATAACGCGAAGCGTGTAAAAGAAAATCTGGAGCGCACGGGGCTTGAATTGGTTTCCATTATCCCCGAAAACTTCGGGAGGCCGGAGTATGGCAAAGGCGCGTATTCCTCAAAGGATGCGGCCATAAGGCGCAAGGCTGTGGACGAAACAAAAGAGATAATAGACATTGCGCGTTTTCTCGGGGGGGATTTGTTAAGCTTATGGCCCGGGCAGGACGGCTATGATTATCATTTTCAGGGCGACTACCTGGAAGAACACGGCTGGTTTATCGACAGCGTGCGGGAATGCTGCAAGCACCGCCCCGACGTAAAGATTTCGATTGAGTACAAGCCGCGCGAACCGCGCAATTTCAGCTACCCAGCAACCGCGGCGTCCACGCTGCTCATGGTAAATGAGGTGGGGCTACCGAACTGCGGGGTCACGGTTGATTACGGCCACGGCACGGCAGCACACGAAAATGTCGCGGAAAGCGTCGCGATTTTGAAAAAGTACGGGGATAAGCTGTTCCATATCCACATGAACGACAACTACGGCGAATGGGACGACGATATGATTACCGGCTCGATACATACCATTCCCTTTATCGAGTTTTTCTATTGGCTGAAGCGCACGGGTTATGACGGTTATATTTCGACCGACCAGTACCCGTACCGTGAAGACGGCAGGGATGCCTGCAACGAAAGCGTACGCTGGTTCGACATTCTATATGGCATGGCCGATAAAATTGACGATGCGGAAATCAAGAAAATTTATCAGACAGGAAATGCTTGTGAAATCAGCGCGTTTTTGCGTAAACTAATGTTCAACGACACAAGTAAGTAGACATAACCCACACTTATATTGCTCGACAGCAGGCGCCCCGTTTAACGGTAGGTGGTTGACTGTCTGATGATAGATTAAAAAATCATTTAGGAGGAAATTATTTTATGAAGAAAATCTTAGCATTGATGATGGCAATGGTTCTGGTATTTGGCGTAGCAGCTTGCGGCGGCGGTTCCGCGCCGGCTCCTGCAGCGCCTGCCGCTCCCGCCGAACAGCCTGCGGAATCTGCACCGGCTGAACCCGCAGCACCCGTTGCGTCTGACAAAGACGAGTCCGACTGGGAAATCGTAGTCGTTCCGAAGGACGCGTCCAACCCTTGGTTTGTCCGCATGGACGTCGGCGTTAAAGAATACGCCCAGAAAACCGGACTTAACATCTACCAAAGAGGGACTGCCGACATCGATGCAACCCTTCAGGCACAGCTGATTCAAGACCTGATTGCATCCGGTGTTGACGCCATCTGCGTGGTTCCGGTTGACCCCGGTTCCCTTGAGCCCGTACTCAAACAAGCCCGTGACGCAGGTATCATCGTCATTGCCCATGAGGGTGCATCCCTTGTCAATGTGGATTATAACATTGAAGCGTTCAGCAATGACCAGTACGGCGCTTTCATCATGGATAACCTTGCCGAGGCAATGGGCGAGGAAGGCGTTTACACCACAATGGTCGCCCACGTAACCAATGCGTCCCACAACGAGTGGGCGGATGGCGGCGTTGCACACCAGAAGGTGGCGTACCCGAACATGACGCTGCTGGAAGCCGAGCCCCGCGTTGAATCCGAGGATAACGGCGACATCGCTTACAACACGGCACTCGAGCTGTTCAAAAAATATCCCGACCTCAAAGGCATCATGGGGACATCGTCCTTTGACGCCCCCGGTGTCGCCCGTGCAATCGAAGAACTTGGCCTTACAGGCAAAGCGTTTACTTCTGGCACGGGATTGCCCGCCGACAACGCAGCCCTTCTCAGGAGCGGCGCTGTCCAATCCCTGACCCTGTGGGATCCCGCCCTTGCAGGCCAGGCAATGGCCGCACTGGCAGTTCATATGCTCCGCGGACTGCCTGTTACAGACCATCTTGATCTTGGCGTAGAAGGTTACACCGACCTTGTGTTTAAGCCAGGCAGCACGACCGTACTCGAAGGCCAGGGCTGGATTGTTATCAACGCGGAAAACGTTGACAGCTTTGGTTTCTAAGAAACACCTGTGAATGACCGCCCGGAAATGGATCAGGAAGCTTTTCCGGGCGGCATCCATTTTGCGCAGAAAGGAAGCGATACCGTAATGGCCCAAAGTCTGCTCAAAGCCGTAGATGTAAAAAAATCTTTCGCGGGCGTAAACGCCCTGAAAGGAATAAACCTTGAGATTTACCCGGGGGAGATTCATTGCCTTGCCGGTGAAAACGGCTGTGGCAAATCAACCCTGATTAAAGTGATATCCGGAGTGTATACGCCAACCTCCGGCCATATTGAGATGGGCGGCAAGTCATACAATAAAATCACGCCGATTGAAGCGATTATGAACGGCGTGCAGGTTATCTATCAGGATTTTTCTATCTTCCCGAACCTGTCGGTGATGGAAAACCTTGCGTTTAACAGCGAGCTTGCCGATAAACGCAAGCTTGTCAACAAGAAACGCATGCGCCAAATTGCCCAGGACGCAATTGCCAAAATTAATTTTGATGTGGACCTCGACGAAAAAGTCGGGGCGCTTTCCGTTGCAAACAAGCAGTTGGTGGCGATATGCCGCGCACTGATGTTTAACGCGAAGCTGATTATCATGGACGAGCCGACAACGGCCTTGACGCGTAAGGAAGTCAACGCCTTGTTTCAAATAATCCTGGATTTAAAAGCGCAGGGGATTGCGATTTTATTTGTCAGCCACAAGCTTGACGAAGTATTTGAAATATCCGAGCGCTTTACCATCATGCGAAGCGGAGAACTGGTCGCCACCGGCAATACTGCCGAATTAGACGACAAAAAGTTTACTTATTATATGACCGGGCGCGAGATTGAAGATTTAACGTTCACTCCTGAAAATGTGTCGGAAGAACCGGTGCTTGAAGTTCAAAACCTGAAACTGGACGGATATTTCGACAATATCAACTTTTCGCTGAAGCGGGGGGAAATCCTCAGCATTACGGGGCTGCTCGGTTCGGGGCGCACGGAGCTTGCGCTGACCCTTTTCGGTATGCGGAAAGCGGATGGCGGGACCATCCGCATTGACGGCAAGGACGTGATTTTGAACGCACCTGATAAGGCAATTGAAAATGGGATCGGGTATGTGCCGGAAGACCGGCTGACGGAAGGATTATTCCTGCCGCGCAGCATCGGGGATAACGCCGTTATCGCTGAAATCGACAAACTTGCAGGGAAACTGGGGCTATTAGCCGACAAAACACGTCGGGATGAGGGCGAGCGCTTGATACGGCGGCTCTCAGTGGCAACCCCCGACGCAAACAATGCGTGCAATACCCTCTCAGGCGGGAACCAGCAGCGCGTGGTGCTTGCGAAATGGCTTGCGATTGATTTGAAAGTGCTGATACTAAACGGCCCGACGGTGGGCGTTGACATCGGCTCGAAGCGGGATATCCACGAGATACTGCATAATTTGGCAAAAGAGGGGCTTGGCATCATTATCATATCCGACGACCTGCCGGAAATACTGGCGAACTCATCGGATATCCTGATTATGCGCGGCGGCGAAATCACCGCTTCGCTCAAGCCTTCTGAAACAAACGTAGCCGAACTTTCCGGCTACATGATGTAGGAGGTGCATGACGGATGTTAGTGAAAAAATTGATGCGGCAAAACGAAACCTACATCTTTTTTGTCATCGTACTGTTGGCGTTTGTCATTCAAGCCCGTTCGGGGCAGTTCTTTACGCCCAACAATATCGTCGATTTGGCGTCGGCGCTGGTTGTTCCGGGGCTCATGGCAATCGGCGCATTCATGGTCATTATTTCGGGCGGTATAGACGTGTCGTTTCCGGCACTTGCCTCGCTGAGTATTTATATTACGACCTCGACGCTGCTTGACATGAACTACCAAGGCGGTATGCTTCTCCCGATTGTTATGGTGTGTGTACTTGGTGCATTGTTTGGTGCGGTAAACGGGTTTTTGATTGCCCAATTCAACCTGCCGCCGCTGATTGTCACCCTTGGCATGTCCAGCGTGTTCAGGGGCTTTATGCAGGGCGCGCTTAATTCCCGGCAGCTTGCCACTATACCGGAAGGCATGTCGTCTTTCGGCACATCCGCGCTGTTTGTCGCGCAAAACAGGACGTCCGGGCTGTCGTCCCGCATGCCGGTATCTTTCTTAATCCTGATAGTGGTTTTGATCATTATATTTTTTGTACTGAAATACACGATGTTCGGCCGGGGACTGTATGCAATAGGCGGCAACGAGACAAGCGCCCGCCGCGCCGGCTTTAACGTGTGGAAGATAAAGTTTTTGCTTTATGTCATCGTCGGCGTTATCGCAAGCCTTGCAGGGCTCATCCGCGTGTGCATGATGACCCAGTGCCACCCGACAAACATGCTGGGTATGGAAATGATGATTATCGCAGGCGTCGTGCTTGGGGGCACGGCAATCACAGGGGGCACAGGCTCCCTCACGGGGTGCATGTTCGGCACAATCCTTATCGTAATGGTGCAAAACTCGCTGATTCTCATGGGCATCCCCACTTTCTGGCAGGGGGTATTTCTGGGCATGCTCATTATTATCGGAACCGGAATCAGCGCGTATCAGGTTGTCCGGGCCAACGACCCCGCCCGTAAAAACCTGGGGAGGGCAAGGCTATGAAACAAAACAACAGGGGCCTTTGGTCTTTTCTGAACCGGGACGTATACTTGACCCGCCTTGTCGGTTTGATGATAATCTGGCTTATTTTCATGGCGATTTTTCGCTTCGACCGGTTTTACACGCCAATCAGCTTTCAGACTATGGCGGCGCAATTCCCCGAGTTCGGGCTGATGTCCCTTGGCATCATGCTCTGCATGATTACCGGAGGCATCGACCTTTCGGTCGTCGGCGTTGCGAACTTTGCGTCTATCAGTTCGGCTCTGCTTCTAAAAGAAATGGCATATGAAAATGGGGTATTGCCTGTATATGCGATACCGGCCGCCATGATTTTTGGCATGATAGTCGGCGGGCTGGCTGGCGCCATGAATGGGGTTTTGATTTCAAAAGTGAAAATCCCGCCCATACTGGCAACCCTCGGTTCCCTTGAATTGTTCACGGGTATTGCCATCGTACTGACCCGGGGCAAAGCAGTAAGCGATATCCCGATTCGGTACGCCGAAACCATTGCCGGAAGGCTTTTCGGCGTCATCCCAATGCAGCTGGTTTTCTTTGTATTGATGGCGGTTATCCTGCAATTTCTTTTAACCCGGACCACATACGGTACGAAAATTTACATGCTGGGGACGAACATCACCGCCGCAAAATTCAGCGGGCTCAACACTGACCTTTTGCTGATAAAGACCTATATGCTGTCAGGCATCTGCGCTGCGATGGGCGGGCTGATTATGCTTGCCAACTATAACTCCGCCCGTGCCGACTATGGCACGGTGTATACGCTGCAATGCATTTTAATCGTGGTGCTTGGCGGCGTCAACCCCGCAGGGGGCAAAGGCAGGCTTGGCGGCGTTGTGCTGGCAATCTGTGTGCTTCAAATGCTTTCGTCGGGGCTGAACCGTTTCCCGCAAATCAGCAGTTTTTATATCCCGCTTATCTGGGGCGGCGTACTGATTTTGGTCATGGTACTGAATTATTTCACGGAAAATAAAAAGATAAGGGAATCCTCAAACGATTCAAACACGAAAAAATCCGCATAAGGAGGGGCGCATTTTTGAAAAAAATACTGTTTGCAGGTGAGTCATGGGTAACTTACACAGCGCACACGAAAGGCTTTGATACGTTTTATACATCGTCGTATGGTGAAGGCGCAACGCGGCTGATAAAAATCCTTTCTGACGGCGGTTACGACGTCACATATCTCAATAACGAGGTGGCGGCTGAAAAATTCCCGTATACAAAAGAAGAACTTGCTGGATACGATGCAGTGATTTTGTCGGATATCGGCTCCAATACCCTGCTTCTCAGCGCGGGGACCTTTGTGAGGAGCGAATTTCTGCCCGACCGCTGCGAAAGCTTACGCGATTATGTGAAAGACGGCGGCGCGCTGTGTATGATAGGTGGATACCTGTCGTTCAGCGGAATCGATGCAAAAGCAAGATACGGTCAGACGGCACTTGCCGAGGCGCTGCCAGTTGAAATGCTAGAGATAGACGACCGGTGCGAGGTACCGCAAGGCGTAACTCCAAAAGTGGTAAAAAAAGACCACGCCATCTTAAAAGGCGTGGGGGACGATTGGCCAAGATTTTTGGGGTATAACCGCACAATCTTAAAGAAAAGCAGTGATTCTATCGCGACAATTGGTGGAGATCCGTTTATCGCCATTGCAAGGTTTGGGAAAGGACGTACGGCTATCTTCTCGTCCGATTGCTCGCCGCATTGGGGCTCAAACGAATTTATGGAATGGAAGTCATATGACGGGTTCTGGACAAATTTCGCAGGCTGGCTTTGCGGAGATTGACTTCTATTTACGGTTGCGCGGATGTAATGGGCGGAGCATTTATCCATGTGGATACGCCCGCCAGCCGAGCATGTCTAATGGTCAGTTGCAAGGCGGGGTAAACCATCGCTCCTCGGAGGGAAACTTCGGCTGTTACCTTATTTCCGCGTTCATCCCGGCATCGTTCCTGCGTCCGGCCTTGCGTGGCCATTGGGCGCGTTGGTCACGGAAATTGTCCCCTCGCACCACGCCTCCGACGCGACATTGGCAAGGGTTGCAACTCCCGGTATCCTACCGGCTGCGTGATTCAATTTTCAAGGTGCAAAAGGGTGCTCTTTTCATTTTACAACGAAAAAACGCCTTGTGCCGTATGTCTCAAAATCAGATTTAAAGCACAAATAGGTTATCAGGATTTGCTGATACTGGCGAGGTTTTATAAAGTATCAGCAGATTATTTATTCGGATTGACAAACAATAGGGTTAACCGCAATATTGCTATAGATGAATTAGGACTAACAGATGCTGCTTTGGGTGTTTTGAAAGACAAGAAGCTTAATAATCGCTTAGTGAGTGAACTGCTTGCACATCCTGATGCGCCGTCATTGTTTAGCTCAATGGAAATGTACATAGACCGCAAAGTCCTGCCGCAGATGAATAATATGAAGGCTGTATACAAAGTCGCTGAGGAAGCCATAAAAGAAAACTATGGTGTTGCAGATGACGATGAAACCTTGCGTTTCATACAGGAAGCTGTTGTTGACGAGGATGAATACTTGCGGTTTCGTATAACGGAGAGATACAGTGCATTGATGAAATCTTTGTTTGATACACATAAAAAAGACGCTTTACCTGATGAACAGGCAAGCGTCATAGATGAAATTAGAAATGGCTACAAAACATACCTTGCTGGCAAAGAGAACCCTGAGCGTGCAAAGATGACCTTATTGGCAAAACAGATAGGATTGAATATATCGAAACTCACAGATGAGGAAATCGCTGTTTTGATTAAGGCTTTGCAGGATTCGGAGTTGTATAAGAAGAATCGGAGACGGAAATAGTTGCTATGGCTGCCAAGTAGGAAACAAGTTAAGGCTGACAGGCTGAATTGTTTAGTGGAAGATGGGCAAGGTGGTCAAGATTCCCATATGGGAATCTTGACCACCTTGATGATAACTAATTCAGTATCCCGTCCTCTCCGCGACTTCAGTCCGCTTTACGCAATCTCCCGAATGTGCCGCAGACAGGCCGGTTGCGTATGCTTTAGTAGATATTTCTTTGAAATACCCTTTACAGCATACTACTTCAGCCGGGCGCTTTCTTGCTATCCAAGCAACCGCGTGATGGTTTTTTCAAGGTCAAACTTGACCTTTTCCGCGTCTATCGTCAAGTAATTACCGTTTTCAAACAAGATTTTACCGTCCGCCATCGTCATCGAAACGTCGCTTGCCTGCGCCGAATACACAAGCAGAGACGGTATGTCGTTCACGGGCATCAGGTGCGGCTTATTTAAGTCAATCGCCGCGATATCGGCTTTCATTCCGGCTTCGAGTGCGCCGCAGTCGTGTCTCCCCTGCGCTTTCGCACCGGCCTGCGTCGCCATATAAAGAAGCTCCTTCGGGCTTATGATCGTCGGGTCCCCTTCATATCCTTTATGGATGATTGACGCCAAATGAATCTCCTCGAACATATTGAGGTTGTTGTTGCTGGCGGCCCCGTCAGTGCCGATCGCTACGTTCATGCCCGCCGACAGCATTTGCTTGATCGGCATGAACCCGCTTGCAAGCTTCATGTTGCTTGACGGGTTATGTACGGCCGTAACCCCTTTTTCGCGCATTATTTCAATGTCCCCGGGCTCGGCCATGACGCAGTGCGCCGCAACGGTCGGGTTGTCGAATACGCCTAAGCCGTTAAAATATTCGGCAGGGGTCTTTCCCGCGTTTCTAATCTTGCACTCCTCGTGCTCTTTCCTTGTCTCGGAAAGGTGCAGGTGCATTATGGCGCCGCGTTTTTTGCATTCCTCGCCGTGTCTTCTCACAACGTCGCCGTATGACGTATATTCCGCGTGGATTGCAAAATCGATCTTAATCCTGCCGTCCGCCATGCCGTTGCAGTCGCCGTAAAGGGACAAAGCCTCGTCCATGCGGAAGTTTTTCTCATATGGCTCGGATTTGTCGAACGCCAGAATCGGCCTGTTTAAATTCGCTTTCATTCCGGCGCGTTCAATTTCCACAGCGGAAATCCTCGGCATATCGTACATATCGGTAAAGCATGTAACGCCGCTTGCCAGCAGCTCCATCATCGCAAGGCGCGTGCCGACGCTTATGTCGTCCGGCACAAGCCGTTCCTCAATCGGGAATATGACCTCCTCAAGCCACCGGTGCAGCGTCAAATCGCTGCCAAGCCCGCGCAGCAGCACCATCGACGAGTGTGTGTGCATGTTGTAAATCCCGGGTATCAGAAGATGCCCCGAAAGCTCGCGGACCGATGCGTACCCCTCGGGCTTGTCCTTGCCCGCATACGCAATTTTATCGCCGTCTACGCCTAAGTACCCGCCTTTTATAACCGAGAAGTCTTTTGTCAAAATATCAGCATGGAACAATGTTTTCACGGCGCTTCAACTCCAGTTTCAAGATTTATATAATATACATGATTCACAGGCGTTTGTCAATTCGCGGTCACTTGTCCCTATCCCTGTTTTTGTCGCATAAATCGCGGAACAGCGCCGTTGCGAACATAGATTTGCTAAGCTCGTTTAAAAACACGCTTAAACAAGCAAACTCCTCTTTCGAAAGCGTATTGAAAAAATGGTTTGTCAGCGCCATGATCATTACGTTCAATTCAACGGGATTCACGAAACCGCCTCCATGATATTATATGCGTTTTAAGCGAAATCCGCGAAAGACGTGCTGTTTTTCCTATATTGATATCATTTTAAAGTATATTTTCCTTTAAAATGCAAAAACCACTTACAGTATGTTGTAGGCGGTTTTTAAAAAAATGAATGCAGCAATCTTAAAAAATTGGGGGCGGATTGCCGTCATATGGTTTTTGATGGGCTCCGCTTATTTTTTAGTCGAGATTTTCTGGCGGATGCCCCACGGCGAGAGCCCGCATCCCGTCATGCTTGCAATTGGGGGAGTTTGCGGCGTAGCTGTCGGAGGCATCAACCAAAAGCGGCAGTTTAGAAATATGCCGGTTGTGCTCCAAGCGTTTTTCGGCACCGTAATCACGCTGCTTTTTGAATATGCTTTCGGGCTTTGGATCAACCTTCATATGGGCCTAAACGTATGGGATTACAGCAATCTTTACGGCAATGTGCTCGGCCAGATATGCATCCCGTTTGGGGTGGCGTGGTTTTTCATCATGCCGTTTGCAATATGGCTTGACGATTACCTGCGCTGGGGCTTCGGCTGGGACGGCAGAAAATACTCAATCATAGAGGTTTACCACGACTTTATCCTCGGAAGATAAGAACGACCGTATTTCGAATGTTTTAAAAAATAACAGAAACATATTGAATCTTTCATTGGGTTTATGTTATGATGGTAAAAAATCCAATTGATCGGGGTGAAGTGCGATGGGTTTAAATAATTTATCAGATTTACACATCGACGTGTTAAGGGAAATAGGTAATATCGGATCAGGCAACGCGGCGTCGTCGCTTTCGCAGATGATGGACAGGCCGGTTGATATAGCCATCCCGAACGTGGCTATACTTGACGTAAACGACGCGATTGCCGACATGGGCGGCGCCGAGCTGCAAATCGTCGGGCTGCTCCTTCCGCTTTCGGGCGACGTCGACGGCATGATGATGTTCCTTTTGGGGCGCGAGTTTGCGTGCATGCTGCTCAATGCCCTTATGTCAATGGATGTCAAGGATTTCAGCGAAATTGACGAGATGGGCTATTCCGCCATACAGGAGATGTCGAATATTATGGCGGCTTCGTTCGTCAACGCCATCGCGGATATGACAGGGCTTCAAATCGACCTTTCCCCGCCGTCAACCGCGACGGATATGCTGGGGGCGATTATGAACGCGCCCGCTATCTATTACTCGAATATCAGCGATAAGATCATCTTTATCAAAAATGAATTCGGCACCTCCGACGTAAAGGCCCCCGCCCATATCATCATGATGCCGGATGTGGACTCTTTAAACAAAATACTCGGAAAGCTCGGAATCGACGCGATTTAATGCGGTTGCCCACAATCTAAAACCCCCGCAATATTTGCGGGGGTTTTAATATTTAGCAAAGCCATAATCCTTAGCATTAACCCGTGCCAGTGCGCGGAACCGGAGGAGTATCGAGGGGGTATCGGATACCCTCTCAAAAAAATCTACGGTTTTCTCTTTGCAACGTAACCGGATGCGGTTACACGGTCTATCATGCTGACAAGGTTTGCGATTTCCGGCTTGGAAAGCTGCTCGTCGGCGCCCAGACGGTTGCCTTTGTCCTGCATGGCCATGTCGATCAGGGACGAGAATATGATTACGGGGACTTCCTTTAAGATGTGGTCTTCTTTTACAAGCTTTGTCAGGCGGTGGCCGTCCATCTGCGGCATCTCGATATCCGTTACGATACAGGCGACATGGTTTTTAATCGGGTCGCCCGACGTTTTCGCTTCATTTAAGAAATCCCATGCCTCCTGCCCGTTTTCAGTCTTGATAATGTTATCGTAGCCGGCTTTTTTGATGGATTCGGTGATAAGCCTTGCAAGCAGCATGGAGTCCTCCGCGATTAAAATCGGAATATTTGTTCTCTCGCGTACGCCCATATTATCAATTTCGGAGACCTTGATGCTTGTCTCGGGGCTGATTTCCGCAATGATTTTCTCAAAGTCAAGGATGGATATCAAGCGGTTTTCAAACTCGGCGATACCGGTTGCAACGCCCTCATCGCCGCCGTAGATGATTTTATCCGGCTTTTGAATCTTTGACCATGAAATCCGGTCAATCCCCACAACGGTGTGGACGTGGAAGGCAAATTGAAGCTTGTTAAAATTTGTCACGATGAAAATATCGCGGGTATTGTCTCCCGACGGCGGAAGACTAAGGTACTTCGCAAGGTCGATAACGGTGATTACCTCGTTGCGCGGCTTAAATATGCCTTCAATTACGCGGTGTGCGTTCTGCATAGGCTTGACCATCGAGTATTGCATGATCTCCGTTACTTTTGCAACGTTAATCCCGAATAGCTGGCCGTCAATTGTAAACTCCATGATTTCAAGCTCGTTTGTACCTGATTCAAGCAGGATTTCAGTTTGTTTATCCATTTTCATTGATAATCCCCGCCATTTCTTTAAAATACATCGTTTTAATATTATACCAAGGAATCATTCAAAAAGCCAGCCCTATCTTATGGGTTGCCGCCGTCATTATTTTCATGCGGCGGAGTATCCGGCTGCGGCGGTATTTCCGGCGGCTGGTAGCCGGGCTGCGGCTGGTACGGAGGCTGCTGATACTGCGGAGGCTGCGGGTACTGTGGCGGCTGCGGATAATAAGGCTGATGCGGATAATAATGCCCTTGCGGCGGCGCATAGCCGCCCTGCGCGTAACCGCCGGGAGCCATCCATTGCATTCTCGGCTGATGGTTGCAGATGATAAAGAGGAAAATCGGGGCTAAAAACGCAGTGAAAGGGATTGCTGAAAGAATGGTCCACACCGTTGCGTTTTCAGGCCGGTAACATTTATAGATTTTATACAGCGAGATAATTTGAATGACATATAGGGCAAGGCCCGCTATCCCGGCGAAAGCGCTAAGCGCGGTACCCATTGCCAAAAAGCCGAAATAATCGAAGGAAGAGCCCATAATATCGTCTATTGCCGAGTGCAGGACCGCCGACGGCACAAATGAAAGCACATAAGTGGCAATGGAGCCAAGGAGTATCACGATCCCGTAAAAAGATTTTGATCCTTCGGCCGCGGAAATATCGTCGGCGACGGAGCCAATCCGGTAGTGGCCTATAACGGGTATCCACGCAAGGCCGGCGCCGCTCATGCCCCGGTTTCTCGCAAGCGTATACAGCGCGATTGACTGAACAATCCAGAGCGCAAAAGAAATAACAAGAAGGATGAGCAGGAATATCATCATAAAGCCTATAAATCCCATAAAACCCGTAAAGTCAGGAGATGAAGCAAAGTCGTTCCAAATATCCATTTTATACCTCCCAATACATGAAGTCTATAAAAAGAAGTATAGCATACTTCCGGCCCGGTGGGTAGTATTTATAAAAATAAAATTAATATTCCCGGTAATTTTTGCCGGGAATTTTTTAAAATATTATTTTACTTTCTTATATGAGGTATGGTATACTGTAAGTCAAAGGCTGTTTCGTATAGAAAAGGGGAGACACATATGGATTTATTGATTGTCCCTGTTCCAATTTTCGATAAAGATCAAAAAGTGGAAGCGTACATGTTCCGCTATCAGGACGGCAACGAAATCCTGGACACGAACCGCGGTCCCGGACGCCTTGACGGTGTTATGATGTCCGCCCCGCTTGATATGCTGAACACGGTCGGTATCTATACGTTTACGATGGGCAAACCGATTTTTGTACCGGTTACAAATTATATGCTGATTGCCAACTTAGAACAGCAGACCGATCAACCGCCGGAAAAAGTCATCTTTTTACTTGACGGTACTGTAAAAACCGAGCCGGAGTATATCGCCGGAATGAAACGCCTAAAAGGGCTGGGGTTCAGGTTTGCGCTTTCTAAGATTACGCAGGTTGAGCCTTATGCGGAGGTTCTCGGCCTGTGTGACTTCATCTTTTTTGACCACCGTATCATCGACGAGCGCCAACAGCAAATCTTAAGGCTTCTGATAGCGCGGGATTATAAGCATTTGACGGCGATTTATTCGCATATCAGGACAAAAGAGTTGTTCGGTGAAGTCTCTAAGGCGGCAAAAGGGCTATATGAGGGGCGTTTTTACAGAACGCCGCTGACAAAGGGCAGCAAGGGCGTCTCGCCGCTTCAGGTGAACCTGATCGACCTTTTGAACAAGGTTCGCAGCGACGACTTTGAATTTTCGGCGGTTTCTTCGACAATCGCAAAGGACCCCGCGCTTTCCGTTGCGCTTTTAAAGCTTGTAAACTCCGCGTATTTCGGCGCCCGCAACAGAATCTCGTCAATCAACCAGGCAGTCACCATGCTGGGACAGCAGGAGACAAGAAAATGGATCACAACGGCTGTCGCAAAGCTCTTAGGCTCAGACAAGCCGAGTGAGCTCACGCGTGTTTCGCTGATACGGGCAAAGTTTACCGAAAACCTGTCAGACCTGTTTAAAATGCGCAAAGAGGCGGAAAGCTTGTTCCTCACGGGGCTTTTCTCCGTGCTTGATGCGATTCTTGAAAAGCCGATGAGCGAAGCGCTTGATCTGGTGCATGTCTCCGACAAGATACGCGAGGCGCTTGTTCTGGAAAAAGGCGAATATTATCCTGTTTATGAGTTCATTCTTTTGTATGAGTCGGCGCAATGGAAAAACCTTTCGCGCATTATGATTATCAATTCAATCAAGGCGTCGGATGTTTACGACTGCTACTTAAACGCCCTTTGCTGGTACCGTGATATATTAACCGAAAAATAAAAATCAAAAAAACATGCCGCCGCTTCGTATAAAGCGGCGGCGTATTTTTTTATACGGCATTTTTTTATACGGCATTTTTTTACTTGACAAAAATGAAATCATATTATATAATTAACTAACCGGTTAGTTTTTTATAAAGGGGATCGCAAAAATGCCGAATGAAGCTGCAAACGGCCATAAAAAGGCACAGCGCAAAAAAAGCATAATAGATGCCGCCTTGAAGCTGTTTTCTGAAAAAGGATATGAAAATACGCGGGTCGACGACATCGCAAAGCAGGCAGACGTAAATAAGGCTCTGATTTATTATTATTTTGAAAACAAGGAAAGCATACTGAAATATCTGCTTGATGAGTTTTACTCGGGGCTTGAAAAGTTCTCGGGGGATTTTATCGCAAACTACATAGTAAAGTCGATCAAAGGCGGAAAGCTGGTTTTGCAGGCGGATGGGTTTAAGTTCGAGTCAATGGAGGAGCTTTTACTGTTCGAAGACGCAACGCGGCAAATGGTTGAAGATACGCTGCACTATTTTCTGGATAACAGAGATACCGTCAGGGTCATGATCGCGGAATCCTTGAAAAATTACGATAAATCGCGGGTAAGTCTGTTATGGCTTATGGATTTCAGGTCGATGGATTTAGATTATCTTGAGTTGATGGAGCAAAAAGAAAACAACCCGATTTACAAAATCATAACCGCGGCTGACGGTGACGACAGGCTCTCTTCTTATTACTCGAATAGAAGCGTAATGTACAAATTTTTCTGCGCCGTGCTGCCGTTGCTTAGCATGGCTACCTATTTTGACGATTACAGGAAAGCGAGCCGTTTAAGCGAAAGCGAGCTGCGGCGACGGCTTTTTGAATTGTATTTAAGCACGGCGAATTATTGTACCGTTGACAGGAAAAATCTGACGGTTTCGCTTTATTGACGGCCGCTTAATACGGCGCATAATATAAGGGGGGCGCGGGCGCTGAAGGCCTGTGCGACGGTGGTTTATGGGTGCGATTCTTGAAATCAGGGATTTAAAAAAAGAATACCACATGGGCGAGGTTATCGTCCATGCGCTTCGCGGCGCTACAATGGATATTGAACAAGGCGAATTTGTGGCGGTGCTGGGGCCGTCGGGCTCAGGAAAATCGACGATTCTAAACATCGCGGGGGGCATCGATACCGCAACGTCCGGCCAGGTGATTTACCGCGGCGAGGATATAGGTACATATAACGCGAAACAGCTCACCAATTACCGCAGGCTCGCGGTGGGGTTTGTGTTCCAGTTTTACAACCTGATGCAAAACTTAACGGCGAAAGAGAATATAGAGCTTGCCTCCGAGCTTTCGAAAAGCCCGATAGCGACTGACGAGCTGCTAAAGCAGATCGAGCTCGACGACAGGGCGGACCATTTCCCGTCGCAGCTTTCAGGCGGACAGCAGCAGCGCATCGCGATTGCAAGGGCTATTGCCAAAAACCCCGACATCCTGTTGTGCGACGAGCCGACCGGCGCCCTTGACGTCACAACCGGAGTACAGGTTTTGCGCGTTTTGCGCGAGTTTAACAAGACATACAAAAAAACCGTGGTAATCATTACGCACAACGCATCTATCGGCGAAATGGCCGACAAGGTTTTCTATATCAAGGACGGCGTAGTTGAAAAGATCAAAGCAAACGAAAATCCCGTGCCGCCGGAGGAGGTGGCCTGGTGATTCTGCTTAAAAAGGCAGTCCGAAGCATATGGCGCGGCAAACGGTCTTATATCGCGTGTATTTTGCTGATGGCGTTCGGGATTATGGTTTATCTTGCGTTCGGCATGTCGCATGTAAACTTAAGAGCGGCGGCCGATACGCTGTATGAGGAGCAGCGGTTCGCGGACGCGTTCGCGCTGGTGCGGGATATGCCGGTATCCGCTGCCGGTTCGCTTGCGTCGGTTACCGGCGTCGCCGCGGTCGACGGGCGCATAACGGCAAACGCAAGAGTTATGGCGCCGGGCAGGGAAAACCAGATCATAACGCTGAAAATCCATTCCTTTGACCCGGATGAAACGAATCCGATAAACGCGTTTTTGCTGACGCGCGGCACGGCTCCCGGCGAAAACGAGATACTGATCGGCGACCCGTTCTTTCTTGCAAACGGGTATGAAGTCGGCGATACGGTGGATTTGATCATCAGCGGAACGCAGGTGAGCTTTACGGTAAGCGGCGCCGCGCAAAGCCCCGAGTACGTTTATGTGATCCCGGACACGGGAGCGCTTCTGCCGGACAACGAGACGTTCGGGTTTGCCTACGTAACATATTCGCAGCTTGCGTCGATCACCGGCAGGCAGGGACTGTGCGACAACATTTCGTTTATACTTGACGACGGCGTGAGGTTTGAAAACGTAAAGACAGTGCTTGAGGATGCGCTTGCGCCATACGGGCTTATCAGCGTCTTCGCCCAAAAGGACCAGGCGAGCGCCGCGATGATAGAGCAGGAAATCAACAGCATCGGCAGCATGGCCCAAAGCGTGCCTATGGTATTTATCATGATGGCGGTCATTATCCTGTATATCATGCTAAAGCGCGTGATAGAGCAGGAGCGCGGCTCTATCGGGACGCTGAAGGCCTTCGGGTATTCAGATGCGCAAATTATCACGCACTATGCCTGCTACGGGATCATCACAGGCGGGCTGGGCGGGGTTGCCGGATGCGCCGGCGGGCTTGCGGTGTCCGGATTTTTTACGGATTTATTTTTGGAATACTTTAACCTCCCCGCTTTAACTTCGTCGCCCGACCCGCGCCTGATTTTTTACGGGATGGCGATTGCGCTCATATCCGGCGCGTTCGGCGCGTTCATGGGCACAAGGTCGGTGATGAAGCTTTTACCGGGCGAGGCCATGCGTCCGCCCGCGCCTAAAATCATCAAAAACGACATATTCAAGAAGCTGCCGTTTTTGCGTATGCTTCTTGCGCCGAACGGCTTCATGGCTGTGAGGAACATAACAAGAAGCGGCTTTAGAAGCGCGTTTATCGTTTTGGGAATTGCGTTTTCGTTTTCGCTCATAGCGCTTACGAACTCTTTCCCCGAAATGATGGATAAGATTATGCTTGAGCAATATACAAAGGTTCAGGTGTATGACGTGAAAATCAGCCTTTCAGACCCGCGGCCCTTTACAGCCGCGACCGAGGCTGTTTTCGGGATCGCAGGCGTCACACAGGCTGAAGGGCTGCTTGAGGTTCCGGCGGAGCTAAGACTTTTGAATCTGCGCGAAAACGTAGTCATAACGGGGCTGGAGACAGGCTCGCGCCTGCAAAGGATATACGATACGACAGGTGAGTTTTATCTCGAAGCGCCGCGGGGCGGGCTGATCATCAGCCAATCTCTGGCAAACAAAATAAACGCGCGGCGCGGTGATACTTTAATGGTAAAGACGCCTTACACCGGCGACCGCGACATACCGGCGCCCGTGCTCGGAATCGTAAACGAAAACCTCGGAATGACGGCTTATATGGAGCTTGAAAGCCTTTGCGCGATGCTGGAGGTTCCAAAAAGCGCGAGCGCCGTGATCTTAAACGCGGACGATATGCCTTACGTAAAGCAAACGCTTTCCGACGCCGGCAACGTCTCGGCCGTGACGGACCAAAACGACAGCCGCCGGATTTACGAAGACATGATGCAGACATACAGCTCTCTGTATACCTTCATGTCGATTGCAGGGATGGCCGTGGCTTACGCGATTATCACGAACACGTCGTCCGTTTCGCTTTCGGAGCGAAAGCGCGAATACGCAACGCTTCGTGTTTTGGGGATGTACCCGCGCGAGATTGGAAGGATACTGGGCTTTGAATATTTTACGCTGACGGCGATAGGGATGATTCCGGGCGTTCCGCTTGTGCGGATGCTGAAGATGGGAATGGCAAACATGATGGACGCTTCAATGTTTACGGTTCCGCTGAGCACGCCGCTTTCAAGCTATATAACCGCGGGGGTTTTGTGCGTTGTGACGGTTGCGCTCAGTAATTTTACGTCGGCGCGGCATATAGCGAAATTCGATATGGTTGACGTGCTCAAAGAACGTGAGTAAAAGAGGTTTTGTGAAATGAAAAAATATGTGAAGATTATCGGCGGTTCATTGCTCGGCCTTGCGGCTGCGGGCGGCGTCGCCGCGTCCATGCTGTCGCCTCTCACAGTGGAGGTCACGACGCTTATGGCGGCAACGGCGAGGGTTACGTTTACGGAACAGGGCGCTTATGTTTACGACCGCGTCTTTACCGTCTACCCGCAGGTTGCGGGCGAGGTGCTTGAGATTCAGGTAAAGCCCGGCGACAACGTGACAAAGGGGCAGGTCATAGCGGTGATTTCCGCCACCGATTACGAATACCAGATCAAGTCGCTTGAAAGTACAATCGCCGGGTATCAGGCGCAGATCAACAACCTTTACGCGCAGGAAAAGATAAGCAAGGATCAATATTTAATGACAAGGCAGACATTGCTCGGACAAATCGCCGACATCGACGTGGGAATGAAGGAATATGAGATTTCAAGAAAGGTAACGGAAAAGCAGATACAGCTTCAGGAGGATATCGTCGGCCATAACCAGCGGATGGTTAACCTGGCGCGGGAAAACGCCCGGGAGTACTGGCGGGATTACAGGGGCGGCGGGATAGACCGGGACGAATACCGCGCATACGACAATCAGGCGCAGCAGGCGGTGCAGCAGGCCGAGATTGCGCTTGACGCAAGCTTACAGCAGCTTGAGCTGTTAAAAGCCGGCAACGCAACGATGGAGGGATTCCGGTCACAGCGCGACTCGCTGGAAAGACAGCTTGGCCTTGTGGAAGACAGCCTCGGACGCAGCAACACATGGGCGATGCAGCAGTATTACAACGCCATGATAGAGGGTACGCAGCAGAACATCGAAAGCATGAACGACATGCTCGGGCGCGCGGTTGTAACGGCGCCTGTGAGCGGTAAGATCGACGCGCTGCCTGTGCGTGACAGCAACATCGTCTCGCATTCGATCAGTGTAGCCACGATATCAAATGATCCCGCCGTTGAGGTTTTTGTGCCGATCCGCGAGATTGACGGCGTGCGCGTGGGCGATACGGTTCAGCTTATATTTGACAAGCAGCTTGGCAATGAAACCATGGACGCCACGGTCATAAGAATCGAGGACGAGGCGCAGGTGCAGATTTCAGCCCTAGGAGTGGAGGAGCGCAAGGTGCGCGTGCTGCTTGAACCGAAAGGGAATATAAGCATCGGCTACAGCATGGATGCGGTATTTACGGTGTTTGAAGAGCCCGACGCCGTCGTCGTGCCGAAAACCGCCGTCTTCGAGCAGGACGGAAAAGACATGGTATGGCTTGTGACGAACGGCGAAGCGAATCTCCGCGAGATAGAAAAGGGCGTCGAAACGCGCTACGGCTTTGCCGTAACGTCGGGGCTTTCGCCGGGCGACGACGTAATCACCGACGCCAACGACGCAAACGTAAGAGCCGGACGCCGCATAAAGACAGGGTAAGAACCTGTGAACACAGATTCTTATATGCCGAGGTTTTGCCTTTCAACATAATTGTAATACTCCAAAAGCACTTGCGCTTCAAGGCTTTCACGCGTCTCGTAATCAATCGGGTGCGCAATGTCGCGGTATGTACCGTTCTCGTCCTTTCGGCTGGGCATAGCCACAAACAACCGGTGCGGCCCTTTTACAATCTTGATGTCGTGCACCGTAATTTTGTTGTCAAGCGTGATGGATACAATCGCTTTCAGCTTCTCTTCCTCGCAAAGCTTTCTGATCCGGATGGCTGTAATGTTCAATGAAAGTCCTCCTAATGCGTTATGAACAAACAAAAGGGTGCAGGTATGAAAAATCCATACCTGCACCCGTAAGCAAACAAGTAAACCTGACAGCTTGCCAAAATTGGGGCTGTGAGGTATAATGTATGCGGGTGTCGCGAATGCGATTGGCATGGAAGAGGCTTTTCTTCCCTGTCAGGGTCACGGTGTTTTCGGCGCCGTGACCTGCCTGCTTTATTTGTTTGTTTGCATACAGTATATACCATGAATAGACAATTTGCAAGGGAAATTTATGTTATAGTGCAAAAAAGATCAGGGGGCGCAGACGCCCCCTGAAGCTATTCTGAAAATTTAGGCAGCGCCGCCGTGATTTTCGTGCCGATGTCGACGCGGCTTGTGACCTCGACAAAGCCGCCGTGCCGGTCGATGATCCATTTCGCGATGGAAAGCCCAAGCCCTGTGCCGCCGGTCTCGCGTGTGCGCGATTCGTCGGAGCGGAAGAACCGCTCGAAAATCTTTTCAAGGTCGTCCGGCGGGATTCCAAGCCCGTTGTCGGTGACAGAAATTTTTGCGTGACCGTCCTCGTCGAGCGTCGATATGGTTATCATCCCGCCGGACGGCGTGTATTTGATGGCGTTGTCCATGAAAATCCTGACCGCCTGCTTTAAAAGCTGCATGTCGCCGCGAACCGAAAGCCCGTCGGTCAGACGTGCGTGATACTCGTGGCCCGAGTCTATCATCCGCGTTTCGCGGAACACCTCGTCCGCGAGCGCCGTGAGGTTTACAGTTTCAATATTGAGCGCAATCGAACGGTTGTCGCTTCGAGCCAAGAATAAAAGCTGCTCCACTAAATCCTGCATACCGGCGGCCTCATACTTGATCGCGTCGATGGATTCCTGAAGCGTGTCGGTATCGTTTTTGCCCCAGCGGTCGAGCATATTCGCGTACCCCTGTATGACCGCGATCGGAGTGCGAAGCTCGTGGGACGCGTCCGACACGAACCGCAGCTGTGAGCTGTAGGCCGCGTCAAGCCTGTCGAGCATCGAGTTGATCGCGAACGCAAGGCCCTTTAGCTCCTCGCGCTCGTCCGAGATGACGATGCGGCGGCTAAGCTCGTTTTCATCGATGGTGTTGAGCGTGTCAATCGCGCCGGAAAGCTGAAGCTTATGCGGCTTAAGCGGCACCTGAGGCGCTGTGTTGCGGTGTACGGTCTGCGCCGCCAGCGTCAGCTCGTAAATCGGACGCAAGGTGCGACGGATCGATTTTCGTATCTCAAAGGCTTCCGTAATAAGCCCGATTGCCTGTAAAACCAGCAAGACCGCAAAGGTGTGCTGAAACAGCGTTATGGCGGAGGCAAAGCCGAATGTCGCAATGTAGTATTCACCGTTTACCGGAGACGCAATTAAATAAGTTAAGCTTCTAAGATTGGCGAGAAACGGATGGAGGATAACCCCGCCGTCCCCCCAAAATGGCTCGCCGAAGTAAAGATTTCGCACGATGCCCTCCGGCTCGCCTATCAGCCGGGAGGATACTTGACCTGGCAGCGTAAACCCATTCGGGCGGGAATCCGATATCGTGGGGATTACCCCAATACCCTCAAGGTTCGCAGCGTTTTTAACCGTGATTTCGCTGTGGATAATCAGCGCACAAAGAAACATGGCGATAATCAAAATATCCGTGCTTAAAAGCAGCGCAAACCGGCGCCAGATCTCCCCGCGCGTCAGCTTGCGCTCAAGGGAGGCGTCGCCGCGGGCTTCCCTTTGGATTGCAGTTTTTTCGGAGCTCATAGCATCACTCCTGTTCACGCATCACATAACCCACGCCTCTTACGGTGTGGATATATTTAACGCCGTATTCATCGTCGATTTTACTGCGCAGAAACCTGATGTAAACATCGACCGCGTTCGTTTCGCCGTGGTAGTCGTACCCCCAGACACGCTCGAGTAAAACATCGCGCGTGAGTACGATATCCTTGTTCTCAAGCAGGTGCTTGAGCAAATCGAACTCGCGTTTCGTAAGCTCCAGCACGTCGCCGTTCATAGTAGCCTTGCGGCTTGCGGGGTCAAGCATCAGGCCGCCGAGCATAAGCTCGGACGTCAAGGTAGGCGACCCGCGCTTTCTAAGCGCCGTGCGGATTCTCGCGAGAAGCTCCTCGATTGCGAACGGCTTTGTGATGTAATCGTCCGCGCCCAGATCGAGCCCGGTTACCTTATCCACAACGCTGTCGCGCGCCGTCAGCATGATGACGGGGATCTGCGAGATTTTCCTAACGCGCCTTAACACCTCGATCCCGTTAATACCGGGCAGCATGATATCCAGCAGCACAAGGTCGAAGCTTTGGCTTTCAAGCAGCTCAAGCCCCTCGCGGCCGTCGCCCGCCTTTTGGACCCGGTAGCCTTCATACGAAAGCTCAAGCTCCACAAAGCGAGCGATTTTTTCTTCGTCTTCGATAATCAGGATATTTTCGTTCATATTGTGTCCTCAGAACATTTATTTTTTATCCTCGAAATTAGAAGCCGCGTTCTTGACTTCATTTTTCAGGTGCGTGGCGGCGTCCGCGGCGGAATCCATGACGCTGTTGACGCTTATGTTTTCAAGCTCGCTGCCCTTGAAATAATAGCGGCAGCCAAAGAACAATCCGATTACAATCAGCGGAAGCGTTACCCAAAACGCGAAGATGAGCAAAAGTACAAGTACTGTTACAGGGACGGTGAGGACTTTTCCTCTGTCGCGCCAGACCTCGAAATAATTTGTATTGCCCTTGTGTATGATATTTCCGCACCATTTAAAAAATTTGTTTAACATATCTCCGAATGTATCTCCTTTCTTTTGCGATGGCTGAGGGATATTGATAAGCTGAGTTTCAGGCGGTATGTCCTTGGAGCTGTAGCTTCCGCCCGCAGGCGACGATACCTTGCCCTGCTTTTCAAGCATGATCAGAGCCTCAAGCAAATCGCCGCCGCAAGCGTCAAGCGCGGAGCTTGCCTCCTCGTAAGAGACGTTCGCGCGTTCACGTAATTTTTCGACCATTTCAATGTTCGCCATTATTTTCACTGCCTTTCAAAATTTTCTATGGCTATATAATAACCACGGCACATTGAAACACAATTTGCGGCATATTAAAAAAGGATTAAAACGGGATTGTATATTTTTCATATATCATTTTACAGCTCCCCTGAACGGTAAGCCGTAAGCAGCAGCGACAAATCGTAAATCTTTTCGCTGATTTCCTGGCCTATATCGGTGTCCATGACCTTTATGCGCTGTTGCATGGTTTCAAACACGCTTGTGTAGGAAAGGATATCCAAATTTTCCGCGATGGCCTTCTCCACGCTTTCAAAGGGCATATGGGCGGACAGCCGCAAGCCGTAGGAATTGTAAATCAGCGTATATCCGGCGATGCCGGTATGCGGCTGGTATGCTTTGCAGAACCCGCCGTCAATTACGATAAGCTTGCCGCCTGCTTTTACCGGGTTTTCACCTTTCCCGGCTTTAACCGGTACATGTCCGTTGATAATATGGGATATTTCGCTGTATAGCCCAAATTCCTCTAAAATGCGTATACAATTTTCCTGATTGTCTATTAACCGATAATAGGAGTTTTTTATTTCAACCCAGGTTTCTTCATCCGAAATAAACCGGCGCTCGAAGGTGGTCATCTTATCCCGGCCGAACAGGGGGGACAGCTTGCCGCACCACAAATACCACATGGCGTCCATCGCGTTGTTTTTCTCATCGCCGCTGCCGAAATACCCCGTTCTGGCAACGGCTTCCGCATGATCCATCAGCGCCCGGCCTGAAGCCGTCGCACCGCATAGCTCGACCTGCGCAAAGCTGCCGTCCTCGTTCATGGGGATGCACCCGTGGAACAGCAGGTTTTGGTTTGCGCAGGAGTACATCCCGCCATTGGAGTATAAAAACCGCACATGCTTTTGAAGCCGCTGCGAATGGACAAAAGAGACCTGAAGCCCCCGCATAATCCTTTCCTCCTCCGGCGAAAGACAAAAGGGGCCGCCGGGCTCTACAGTCGGGAAATGGGTATCGTTCATCTCATATATTCTGCCGCCGATCGCCGCCATACCATTAGTATAGTCGATTTTATCAAGCATTAAGCGGTCGTCCATGTCATATTCCGGGTGGCGCATAATGAGACGGCCCTCCAGCTTGAACAATATAACAGTTATCGCCTTGTGGATTTTGGCGGCAATATATGCTTCCTGCTTGCTGCATTTTTCCCCTGTGTGCAGCCGGGGGGCAAACGCTTCGCTGTACCTGTATGTTTTATCCGCGAACATGGCAAGGGGGCGCAGGTTTATGCCGTAGCCCTGCTCCAATACGTCGAGGTTGCAAAAGGCGGCGCTGTTTGCCACAACCGCGGCGACACACGCGGAGTGCCCCGCCGCTGCCGCCATCCAAAGGATATCGTGGTTGCCCCATTGAAGATCGACATTGTGATGCTCCATGAGCATATCCATAATCACGTCGGGGCGGGAGCCGCGGTCAAAGATATCGCCGACAATATGCAGCCTGTCGACCGCAAGGCGCTTTATCAGCGTTGCAAGCGCGATGATAAAACCATCGGCGTTATGCAAAGCGATGATGCTCTCCATGATTTTCTCATAATACTCCGATTGGTTCTGTTCGCTGTAATCGGCGTGAAGCAGCTCGTCGATGATGTAACTGAACTCCGCCGGCAATGCCTTTCGCACCTTAGAGCGGGTATATTTTGAGGCGATATTTTTACAAAGCGCGATCAAGTGCCTTAACGCCCACTCGCGCCAAATATCGGGCGCATCTGTTTCCCGGTGAAGCTGTTCAAGCTTTTGGCGGGGATAATAGACAAGCGAGCACAGCTCCGAGCGTTGCTGCGCTGTGAGGGTAATGCCGAACAGGTCGTCCATCTTCTCGCGTATTACGCCTGAGCAGTTGTTCAGGATATGGGTAAACGCCTCATGCTCACCGTGCAAATCGCTTAAGAAATGCTCTGTCCCTTTCGGCAGGGTGAGGATTGCACGAAGATTAATAATCTCCGTGCAAACACTCTGGATACTGGGATACACGACGGCAAGCTGACGCAAATACTTTATGTTTTTCCGGATTTGTTCAGTTATATTCAATACAATCCTCCAGTAACACATTAACGATGGAAAAGAGGCGGTAAAAACCGCTATGACGTAAATCGCCAGCCACAACGGGAACAGCCTCTTTAAAACGGGTTGTAAAACCTGCCGCCGTTTACTGCGTTTAATGCGATGGAAACCGCGACAAGGACAGCGCAGAAAGCAATCGCTAAATAATCGGCGATGCGGTAGGGCCTGTCGTTGTACCATGTACGCGTCTTGTTTTTGCCGAAGCCGCGAAGCTCCATCGCGTTTGATATTGTGTCTATGCGCCCAAGGCTTGAAAAAATCAGCGGAAAAATAACCGATAACACGTTTTGCAGCCGCTTTATAAGCCTTTCGTCTTTAGACATATCGATTCCCCGCGCCTGCTGGGCGCGGCTGATGTCGTCGAAATCGCGCTTCACGTCCGGGATATAGCGCAATGTCAGCGCGACGGAACACGCGATTTTATAGTTTACCCCAATGCGGTTTAGCGACGACGAAAACTCGCTGGGCTGCGTCGTCACGATAAACAAAAGCGCCATAGGCAAAACGGAAAAATACTTCAGTATGACGTTAAACATGTAAAATAGCTGCTCCTGCGTCAGATAATAGCGTCCGAACAGGTGCGCGATTTCATGGCGGGCGCCGTAGATCATCACGCCCTCTTCCGGCGAGAACAGGAAAATCGCGACGCTGTTTATGAGCATCAGCACGGCGATGAAGATAACAACGAACCTTATCTCCCGAAACCGGATTTTTGAAATTTTGAAAACAATCGCGGCGCCCACGATCATGGCCGCCAAAAAGCGGGTATCATACGTAATCATGGCGGCGACGCTCGAAAGCACCGCCATGAGAAACTTTGTGGCGCCCGTCAGGCTGTGCACCGGCGAACACCTGTTTATGTAGCCAAGCCCGAGTTTGCTACTCAATGTTACGCACCCGCCTGTCGTAATCGATAAAATGCTGGACAAAACCGGACGTGTTTTCAATCCCGCATCGCTTGGCAAGGCTGTAAAGGCTGGTTTCCTTTAGGCTTGCCATTTTTACAAGCTTAGGGTCCGTCAGTATTTTAGCGGGCGTCGAATCGGCAAGCATCCGCCCGCCGGAAAACACCAGCGCCCGATTTGCGTATTCCAGCATCAGGTGCATGTCGTGTGTGATCATGATGATTGTAACGCCGGTTTTATTAAGCCTAAGCAGGAATTCCATGATTTCGGTGTAATGGCGGAAATCCTGTCCCGCGGTAGGCTCGTCCAGTATGATGATCTCAGGGCGCAGCACCAGTATCGACGCGACCGTCACCCGCTTTTTCTGGCCGAAGCTCAGCGCCGAGACGGGCCACGAGCGAAACGGATACAGTCCGCAGATTTCAAGCGTTTCATTCACGCGCTGTTTGATTTCGCTTTCTGAAAGCCCCTTTGTCCTAAGGCCGAGCGCAACCTCGTCAAAAATCATGGCCTTGCTTATCATCTGGTTCGGGTTTTGCATGACAAAGCCGATTTTTTCGCCTCTTAAGGCGATGCCGTCGTCCTTTAAATCCTTGCCGGATAACAGCACCCGGCCTGAATCGGGCGTCTCAAACCCGCAGATGATTTTGGCAAGCGTACTTTTACCCGCACCATTTGTACCGGCGACAGCCAGCATCTCGCCTTTATAAACTGTAAACGAAATATCGGAAAGCGCCTTTCTTCCCTCGTCGTATGAAAAATTGACGCCGAGGACCTCCAAGAACGGGATTCCGGATGAAACGCGGGGAGGGGGAGCCGGACACGCGAACCATGATTTCACCTTATCGGTATCCGCGTCGTATAGGCGCATTGTATCGATGTTTTCCGGCGACATTTCGGGGGTGATTTCGACGCCTGAATATTTGAGCGCGGTAAGGTACAGCGGCTCGCGTATGCCGTATTCGCCCAAAAATCCGGCGGACAGAAGCTCGTTTGGCGGCAAATCGGCGACGACGCGCCCGTCTCCAATCAGGACGACGCGGTCTACATGGCGGTATAGAACATCCTCCAGCCGGTGCTCGATGATCAGCACCGACGTGCCGGTTTTGCGCATAACGCGGTCGATTAAATCGATTGCGCCGCAGCCTGTGGCGGGGTCAAGGTTCGCAAGCGGCTCGTCAAAAAGCAGAATACTTACGTCGTCAACGATTACGCCGGCGAGGCCGACGCGCTGCTTTTGCCCGCCTGAAAGCTCATACGGCGCGTGGGAAAGATGCGTTTCGATTCCTGTCATCGCGGCGGCTTCCTTTGTAAGCGATATCATTTCGCCTTGAGGCACGCAATCGTTTTCCAGGCTGAAGGCGATGTCCTCGCCGACGGTGAGCCCGATAAACTGGCCGTCGGAATCCTGCAAAACGGTTCCGACAGTTTTTGAAAGCGAAAAAAGGCTTTCCTTTTTAGTATCCCTGCCGCCAACCAGCAACGTGCCGGTAATCTCGCCGGGGTAACTGAAAGGGATAAGCCCGTTTATACAATGAGCAAGCGTGCTTTTACCGCTGCCCGAGGGGCCCACGACCAGCATCTTTTCGCCTTCACGAACGGCAAAATTTATATCATAGAGCGTGGGCCTTGCCTGGGCGTTGTACTTAAAACCGAAGTTAGTAAATCGTATTGCGGTGTTATCCATTATTCCTTATCAAGGCTTCCTTTTTTGGTGCGAGTTCTGCTGTAGGCATAAAGCAGCAATGTACCGATTATGGCGGTCGTTACGATATTCGCCGTACCCGCGATAATCCCTTGCATATATACCTTGCTGGCAGGCTCCTGATAAATCAGGATATCGAGCGTCGGGGCGACAATAAACCAGCCGATACCGTTGCCTACGACATTCGCGATATTGAAAAGGATTGCGCTTTTTGTCGTGAATTCTCCGGCCTCGACGTCAATTTTGCGGCCTACTATGCCGATGACGCCGCCGACAGCCGCCGATGTTACAATCCAGCTCCACCACGGGCCCCAGCTTGTAAAGTCAATGAGCGAGTGTCCGATAAGCCCGATCAGCGCGCCGGCAAGCGGGCCGAAGACTACCGCCATGAAACCGAGAAACGCGTATTGCAGGTTCACGCTGGTGTTCGCGAATACAGGAATCGCCGCAAAACGCCCAAGTACGAAAAACAAAGCGGAGCCGATTCCTATTGCGACAAATGTCTTCACAGTTACGTTTTTCATTGTCAAACTCCTTTACGTAAAAATTTGGTAAATCCGACAAAACCAGTATAGCATAGATTATACTTTTATGTAAAGTATAATATGTTTGCTTATGTTTGCTTATGTCAACAGACCCTAATCGTCAGCCACAAGCCTGCTCCACCGGTCAAGGCACTCGTCGAGCTCTATGCGCTTGCTTTCCAGGGCTTCATACTTTTCCTGCAAAAGCAAGTAGTCGGCGGCAAGCTCCGGGCTGCCGATTTCCTGCTCGAGCCGTGATATCTCGCACTCAAGAGATTCTATTTTAGACTCAAGCCCCGCGAGCTTGCTTCTTTGCGCCGCCTCCTCGCTGCGCTGCTTTTTAGTCCGGTAGCAGCTCCCGGTTTGCCCCGGCTTCTTTTCCGCCTTTGCTCCGGGCGTCGGAGCGTCGGGCGCTTCCGACTGTTTTTGTGCAATGTACCGGTCATATCGTCCATGATAAATTTTCATTCCGTCCGGATGCATCTCCAAAATCTTATCGGGGAATTTGTTTAAAAGGTAACGATCGTGCGACACGACCAGCAAAGTGCCGTCAAATTCGTTAAGCGCTTTGTCAACAGCCTCTTTTGAGCCAAGGTCAAGATGGTTTGTAGGCTCGTCCAGTATCAGCACGTTGCCGTGCGAGAGCATCAGTCTTGCGAATTTAAGCCTTGCGCGCTCGCCGCCGCTCAGTATGCACACGGGCTTTTGCGCGTTTTCACCCGTCAGCCCCACACGCCCCAGCGCCGTGCGTATCGTGTGCTCATATTCACGCGGGTAAACGTTCCACAACGCTTCAAGCGCAGTCTTGTCTCCATCAAAGCCGCCTTCGCTTTGGTCGAAGTAAGAAATATCGCAGTTTCGCCCCCACTCAATCATCCCGGCGCATTTAAGCTCGCCTGTAAGCGACCGCAATAACGAGGTCTTGCCAACGCCGTTAGCGCCAATTATCGCAAGCTTCTCGCCGCGTTTCACCTCAAGATTCAAGCCGCTTAGAAGCTGCTTTTTCCGTTCGTTTTGTCCCACCGACACGCATAGATCTTTTACGGTGAGCACATCCCTTACCGGGTCGCGCGATTTTTTAAACCGGATAAGCGGCGGCTTTGGCGCGGGCTTTGGTTTTTGCAAATTTTCTTCCAAACGCTCAAGCGCTTTCTGGCGCGATTTTGCGCGGTTTGAAGTCGAGGCCCTTACAATATTTCGCGCGACAAAATCTTTCATCTCGGCGATTTCGCGCTGCTGTGCCTCATACTCGCGCCGGACAAGCTGATCGCGCTCGTCCTTTTGACGCACATACGCGCTGTAATTTCCGCTGAAAACTGACAATTCGTTGTTTTGCAGTTCCCAAACCGTGGAACACAGCCGGTCAAGGAAATACCGGTCATGCGAAACGATGATTAACGCGCGCTTGTATCCCGCAAGGTAATCCTCAAGCCACAGAAGCGTCTTGAAATCGAGGTGGTTGGTCGGCTCGTCGAGGATCAATAAGTCCGGCGTCTGAAGCAAAAGCTTGCATATCGCAAGTCTTGTGCGTTCACCGCCGCTCAGTATCCCGACAGGAGTTTCGGTATTAACTCCCCGAAATCCCATCCCGTTTAGGACAGTGGCGATCTTCACTTCCGTATGGTAGCCCTCACGCGCCTCAAAACAAGCCTGTAGTTCGGCGTAACGCCTCTCAAGCTCTATATAATGGGCAGAGTCCGGCGACGTTTCGGCGATTGCGGCTTCAAGCCCGCGTATGTCCCGCTCCATTTGATTCAGGTGCTCAAACACGCCTAGCATCTCCGACATGATTGAATTTTGCCCCGAAAGCCCGCCGTCCTGACGCAGTATGCCGATGCTCTTGCCGTTTGAACGGGCCAGTGTTCCGTCATCCGCCTCAATATCGCCGTTTATGATATTCAGCAAAGTGGATTTTCCCGCACCGTTCGCGCCGATTAAGCCTATGCGGCTGTGCTCGTACACCCGCGAGGTAATTTGATGCAGAATAAAAGATTTGTCGTCAAAGCTTAAGCTTATATTATCAAGTGAAACTATCATAGCTATTATAATAATCGATATTGCGTATACTTGCAACAAGATTAAAAATTGCATGAGGATACCGGCCGGCGCAGCTATCACACGTCAACCGCGCGAATTAACAAAGTATGAACAAAACTTGAAAGCAAACAAAGGCAAGAATATACACAAAAAGCCTCACTGATATAAGGGGGCTGAGAAAAGATGAAAAAAGCATTAGATTACCTTAAAATGGTAGAAAGCTTTGATATTCGGCAACAAGGCAAGGTATTGCATAAATTGAGCGAAATAATCGGCATAT
>Ga0099364_10001396_pt1 | contig 40033 bp, 36 predicted proteins | sample TergutTh196P3_FD_73070 | JGI IMG/M metagenome (GOLD analysis project Ga0099364, IMG submission 73070) | Microcerotermes parvus P3 segment gut microbial communities from Pointe-Noire, Republic of the Congo - Th196 P3 | ecosystem: Host-associated > Arthropoda: Insects > Digestive system > Gut ... | reverse complement strand
CTCATAATTGCAGTCAATTTCTCAAGTTGTTTGGACTCCCATTCTGCTTTTCTTTCCTCCCTTTCGTCTTCAGGAGTCCATTTTTTGAAGACCGACTCCGGCAAATCTTCACCTGCCGCTTCTGCCTCTTTAATTTTCTTTGATGCTTCAATAAATCTCTTAAAGTTTTTGTTGATTTTTTTGTTCCGCGCGGCTTCGCGCTCTGCTTCAAGCTGCCCGGGTAGTTTAAGCACAAATTCTTCCTGTTTTTCCTCAAAATCCTCAAAAGGTTTGTATAAACCTTCTCGAACCATTCTGTTTTGCATGGTTGTTATAAGCTTCGCTAATTTTAGCTGTTCACTCCAGACCTCATAAGCGAATCTGCAAGCTTTTTTGGCATCTTTTTTGTAGTCGCCGCTTGATTCAATTTCAAGTTTTGCGTTACTGTTTATTGTGATTTCCATTTTTGATTTCCTCTTTCTTTAAAAATTTTAATACTAACATCATAACATACTTTCTTGGAACATGCAAGGTATATTTCCGGGTCTTTTGGGGTCTTTTGGGTCTTTTTTAAAGCAACAATAATTCAGTGTCATTACCGATAAGTTTAAAACCGGTTGACAGTTGATTTTTAGTTCTCATTTCAATCATCTCCTTTCTCCATTAAATCATATAACTACTATAACACAACAAAACGGACATTTTGGGACAGGATTTTAATTTATTTTTGAAACAAAAACACCGCCCAACACAAACAAGTGCCGGGCAGTGCATTTCTTCATAATTTTAAATCCATCGCCAACGGCGACACCACAACTGTCAACTCTCAACTGTCAATTGTCAACTGTTTACATCGTTGGCAAATTGCTTAAATTATTTTTGTCATTTTCGTCGGGCAAAGACTTAAGATATTCTGTCCCCTTATTTTTGGCAATGCCCACACCTTTTATCCCGCCCTGTCTGGCAAGGTTAACCGCATCGCTTTTGTTCACTAAGCTGCCATCTTCAAGCTGATAGCCGACAATTTTACCGCCTGATTTTTTCAGTGCAGTTATACTTTTAGCATCAGCATTAGGCTCAGGCAATTCGCTCATAGCGTTAAGCGGCAGAATTTTTTTTAAATTCGACATAAAATTCCCCTTTTTCGGTGACAATTGACGGCAGTCAAAAACAAAAAGACAGACAACCGTCACTAATAGTCTAAGAATAAAAGCCGACAAAATACGTGTAAACAGTTGGCAAAATTGTCAAAATTGATACAATCTGCACATTAACATTCCGTTATAAAGCTTTCGATTTTTGGTTGCTTTTTGCCCTAAATAATGTTCAAAGTCAGCGTTTGAGTTTATAACGTAAATCTCGTTATTGCCTTTTGGAAAAAGTGTTTGCCCCATACTTTGATAAATCGCGGCGGCTTGAGTCTCGTTTAACATTCTCTCGGCATATGGCGGATTCGTTATAAGTTTCATGTTTTCGCACTCATATTTAAAATCAGCGATGTCCCGCCGCTCGACACTGATGTGTTTCAGCAGCGCAGGGATTTTAACTTTTCTTATATTTTCAGTCGCAAGTGCCACCATTTCGGGTTCGCTGTCAAAGCCAAAGGCATGAAAATTGCTTTCTTTAATGTTAGCTCTGAGACATTCCCTCACATCTTCCCAAATTCTTTTGGGAATGGCTTTCCAGTTTTCGGCAACAAATCGGCGATTAATTCCGGGTGGAATGTCAAGTGCCTTAAACGCCGCCTCGATTAAAATTGTGCCGCTTCCGCAAAAAGGGTCGGTTACAATGCTATCACTTCTGACACCGGCAATGTCACATATTCCCGCCGCGAGGGTTTCTTTAAGCGGTGCGCCGCCCGAATTGGCGCGATAACCGCGTTTGTGAAGCCCGTCGCCGGTAGTGTCAAGATAAACGCTCATTTTGTCTTTAAACAGAAAAAAGCGTACAGGAAACAAAGCCCCCGTCTCACAAAGCCGCGTTTTATACCGCTTTTCCAAAGCATGGACGAGTGCTTTTTTTACCGTTCGCTGAAGAGCGGGTATGCTACTTAACGCCGATTTTACAGACTGCCCCTTCACCACGGGGAAACGCCCGTCTTTTTCGATGAGCGCGGTGCTTTCGGCATTCTTAATATTGTCAAAAACATCGTCAAAAGTTTTTGCGTTAAATTCAGCCAACACAATCCCGATTCTCTCTGCAACAGAGCAAGAAATGTTAGCCATAGCCAAGACACGCTCATCACCGCTGAAATTAACCCTTCCATCGATTATTTCCAACTCTTTTCCGCCGGCGCGTTTAACCTCAAACGAAAGCGTTTTCTCAAGCCCAAAATGGCAGGGCGCGGTAAATCTAAAAGTCATTTTTCAACCCCTCAAATAAATCGTAGTTTCCCCGTCGTTTGAGAAAGTTGGGGTTATTTCTAAGATTCGTTTTGATTTTATTGAGCGCACCATATCGCGTAATACCGTTCCGCTGTTGCAGCCGTGGATTACCACGATTTTTTCCATGCCGGGTGGGGCTTTTTCAATTTCTCTCAACAGCCGTTTTCGCGCCGCAGCCGAAAGCATACCGTGAAGATTTATCGTTATGGATTTAGAAAAATTCATTTGATTACCTTAGACTTTCCGTAGTCGGGGCGCTCGCCCTTTTCCTTCTTGTTTTTGATTAGTTGCAGGATTGGCTCGTTATTGCCGTCGTCATCGGCAGGGGCGAGGGCATCGTTATGTTTTCTGAAAACAACGAGAAGGCGCACAGAATAAATCATACCGAACAGACCAACCCCGACAAACAGCAAAAACGCAATAACAACAGGGGAAATCATGCACCCATAAATCAATGCGGCTGTGCAAGCCAACAGGATAATTGTGTTTGGGAAATGTTTCAGCGACATTAAAAATGCTGTTTTGACAGTGGCTTTCACCGTATTCTCGAACACCGCCTGAACCGCGAAAACATAGTGTATAATTGCCGTCCAGACTAACAAAAAGCCAACGTTAAGCGCGTAAAACACACGTGACGAAAAGTCGCCGTCTATTTCAATGCGCATATCCCAAAACCAAAGCCCCACAAACAAAACGACTCCCACCACAGCCATCGGCACCCATATAAGGGTTGCTTGTTTGAAGTTGCTTTTAAAGGACTTGAAAAAGTCTTTAAAGATGTTTTCGTCTCGCTTTCGCAATATTTTTATGCAGACATCAAAGAGGGCAGTCAAAGATGCCCCCAATGTGATGAGCGGAATGCCGGTGATGAGAACCAAAAACGACAATATAAAAAAGTCGCCGACTCGCGATATAGCCCGAAAAACGGGATTGTCAATACTGAAAAAACTCATTTTTTTAATTAATTGGCTTCTGCCAACTGCCTTTCGATATACTCTTTTGCCTTCACGGCGTTGTCGGGGTTGGTGTTTTCGAGTGTCGCGTGGATAAACGGCTTGCTTTTTTTGAGATAGCTTAAAATTTTGCGATAATCCATCTCGCCGTCACCTGCCGCAACCGATTCAAGTTTGTTATCAACCTTGACAAAATCCTTTATATGAACCGCCATAATGTCATTCCCCAAAAGCTCAATGGCTTCTTTATGAATATTTTCACGCTCGTGGAAATTGTCAATTGACAAGAGGTTAACCGGGTCGAAAATAACCCCTAAATTAGGTGAGTTTATTTCGTCTAACACTTTCCTTGTTAGTTTCGGGGTACTCATAACGTCTTTCGCGACAGGCTCAACGGCAAACATAACCCCGAGTTTTTCGGCATAACTCAGCACTGTTTTAAGGTTTTTTATAAGGGTGTCATAGCCGCCGTCACCGGGCGTTTCGCTCCCCACCATGCCGACTTTCATAATTGATGCTATGCGAATATGCGCCAAATAACGCTCAATGTCAACCGTTTCAGATGAGAGGTTGAGATAGCAACCCAAAATCGCGACATCAATATTATTTTGCGAAAATAATTCTTTTAAATGCATGGCATAACCGGGAGTCAGCGCATCATTCGCCACGCTGTACTCCGAAATAGATTTCGATAACGCCAAATGCGCGCACTTAAACCCTTTTTGCCGTACCAACGGCAAAAGTTCACTAAGAGGTAATTTCTCACCGTCATGAAGCCGTAGTCCTATATTGAGCATAGCTCTTACCCCCTTTCAACCTCGTTAACATTTTCAACAACTAAGTCATCGCCTTCGTGGTTTTCAATCACGACATTTTCAAGCAAGAGGCGGTTGACATTACAAGCATAAATGCCGTGTTTTGACATGGGTGGAATGTTACAGCGCATTTCAGCTTCACCGGTTTTTGCATCGTCGGCGAATTTTATTCTCACATTTCTCATTATTATTTGCTCGATTTTTCTTTCGGGCAACCCTGTGAAATAAGCTGCCGCGATATGCGCATTTTCGCAGACGACATCTTCAATTACAAGAGTTTTGATTTGCGGCGTGCGGTGGTCAATGGGCAGCGGCTCTGTGTTTTGAACATAGTCGCTTTTTCCGTCGGGGTCACAGAAATAAAAGCTGTTAACCGCAAATGGTGTCTGCACATTGTCCATCGTGATACACGAAAAGGTAATATCATCTAAAATCGACAACCGCCCACGCCCACGCCGCGTTTTTACCCTTAACCCCCTGTCAGTGTTAAGGAAAAAGCAGTGCGACACAATCACGCCCTTAACGCCGCCCGCCATCTCAGAGCCGACAGTAAGCGCGCCGTGACCGCTTTCCATAAGACAGTTCGCGATATATATATTTTCACAGGTTCGTTTATACTTTTCAGCCATATAAATTTTGCAGGATTTAAGCGCGATACAGTCGTCGCCCACGTCAAAGTGCACGCCGATTATGTGAACGTTTTTACAGCACTCAACATCAATTCCATCGGTGTTGGGAGAGTCAGCGGGGTTTATGATGTTCAGCGCGATAAACTCAAGATTTTTTGAAAAATAAGGGTGGATGTTCCAACTTGGGCTGTTTTTGAAGGTTAGCCCGATAACACTTATGTCGCTTGAAGCGTTGGTGAAAAACAATCGCGGTCGCCACGCCCCTCTTTTCACTTTAGCATCGTGCCACCAGTTTTCGTCAGAGGCGTTGCCGAAAATTTCGCCCTCGCCATAAATTTCAACGTTTGAAACATTCAGCGCGTTTATGCAAGAGGCGAATTTTGAAAGTGGGTTGCCTTCCCACGTTCCGAGATTATATTCGCTTAAGCCGTCATAACTTTCAATTATGCCGGGTAAGACAGCATGGGCATACCGCTCGGTGTTCATAATCAACCGCGCGCCTTTTAAAATTTCGATTTTGACATTACTCATTAAAAAAAGATTTGTCACGAGATAGTCACCGGGGGGTATTAAAACACGGCTCTTTGGAGGACATGCCATTATGGCAGCCTGAATGTAAACCGTGTCGTCTTGAACGCCGTTGCCTTTCGCCCCAAAGTCGCGAACGCACAAGGTAACGAATTCTTTGTCGGTTCTAAAGCTAAGTTCATGCTCTTCTATATAAACCGTATAGTCAGTGCCGGGTTTAAGCGTGAATATGGGAACAATTGATTTGTTTGTTTTAAATCGGCGCGGCTCCGACACAACCTTAGTTTCGCGGATTGAAATTTCATATTCCTTTTTTGTGTTGTAATGTCCGCCATCGTCCATTTTAATCACGGCGAAACGACAACCTTTTTTTATAAGTTTCGGCTTCATTTTCCATGTCCTTTCTGTTTATGACATAGGGGCGACGGTGTCTCGTCGCCCCACGCTTTTTTAATTGTTTTAAAAAATCTAACCCTAACCTAACCCTAACCTAACCCTTAACACTGCCCGCTGAAATCCCCTCAACGAATTGTCTTTGCGCCAAGAAGAAAACAATGAGCGACGGGAGAATTGAAATGAGCGACAAAGCGAGAACTAAGTTCCATTCAACGGTGGCCCCCGAGTCACCCACCGCACTTCTTACGAATATTGCCGCCGGATATCTCTCGGGTGACGTAACATAAAGCAACGGCCCTAAGAAGTCGTTTGACGACCACATGAACTGGAACAACCCTGCGCTAACCATTGCCGGCTTTAACATAGGACAGATAATAATAACTAAAATCTGAAAAGCGTTACAGCCGTCAATCTTAGCCGCTTCGTCAAGTTCGCGCGGAACAGAGCGCAAAAATTGCACTAACATGAATACGAAGTATGACTCTGTCGCGAACAGCGTTGACGCGATAAGCGGAAGGTAAAGCGGTGAGTTAACCCAACCCCAAGAATTATACATGATGAATTGGGGAACGTTCATTACTACCTGCGGTAAGAACAATGTTGACACCATGATTGCGAAGAAGACTTTTTTGCCGACGAACTCAAATCTTCCGAACCCATAGGCTACAATTGTGCTGGAAATGATAGTGAAAATAACCTTAGGAATTACGATTAAATAGGTGTTAATCATTGCTTGCCAAATGTTAATGCTTCCGCCTAATGTGGTGGTGGCTGCTTTTGCCCATCCGCTAAAATCCCAATTCATCGGAATGGGTGAAATTGAGCCGTAAATTTCTGCGTTGCTCATAAATGTCGCGCCTATCATCCACAACAGTGGGTATATCATGATGATGCCAACGATAATAAGCACGATATATTTGATGACAGTTGCGATTTTTTGTGACGCCTTATAACTTTCTACCATTCTTTCTCGCCCCCCTTACTTAACATCATCATAGTAAACCCATTTTTTCTGGCTTACAAATGCAACTATACTCAATATTGCCACAATCAAGAACAATACCCACGCCATCGCGCTCGCCATACCCATGTCATACTGCCTGAATGCGTTGTTATAGATTAGCAATGCGATTAGCGTAGTCGCCCCGTCCGGACCACCGTTTGTAATAATGAACGGGCCGTTAAACTCTTGAAACGCCTGAACGACTTGTGTGATAAGGTTGTAGAATATAATCGGGGTAATCAAAGGAACGGTGATGCTGAAAAACTGTCTCACTTTTGAAGCGCCGTCTATGGTTGCCGCCTCATAGAGGTCAAGAGAAACCCCTTTAAGTGCCGCTAAGAACAATACCATTGCCGAACCGAACTGCCAAATTCTCAGCGCGGAGATAATAAACACCGCCGTGTCCGACTCACCGAGCCAGTTGTATGGGGCCAGCCCGACAGCACCCATAATGGTGTTAATTACGCCCTCGTTGCTGAACATCGCTTTCCACAATACCGCTATGGCAATAGAGCCGCCGAGAATTGACGGAATGTAATAAGCGGTTCTGAAAAGGTTAACCCCTTTAAGTTTGTAGTTCAGTATGTAGGCAACAAACAGAGAAACAATCAGCTTCAAGGGAACAGTGACAAAAGAATACATGAAAGTAATTCCCAAAGACCTGAGCGGAATGTCATCTGTGAAGACAAAAGCATAGTTGTCAAAACCGACCGCATTATGTGTTGAGGTCATGTGGCGCAGTAGGTTAAAGTCGGTAAAGCTGTAATAAAGAGAGGAAGCGAATGGGTATAGCCTGAAAATCAAAAATCCGACAAACCAGAGAAGAATGAACATAAAACCGTAGTTTCTTTTGCAAAACGCTAAAAATCCGGTTTGCCCATATACGCCGGCGTTGTTACTAAAACTTGACATAATAACCCCCTATACTTCTTTATATTAACATTAGTCTTTGCGCATATGCCATCATAAACGGCCCCGCGCCTTTAGCGTCGTTGTTTGCTTTGGTTTCAGAGATGTAGTATTCAACTGAGCCGTTGCGTGTAGGGTTGTTTTCGGGGCCTAACCCTGCCACACAGCAAATGTCGGAGAGAATCCCGTCATTCAACTTGTGCTCAACAATCCCGTCAAATACTTCTACCCCTTTGTCTAAGTATTTTTCTCTGTTTAAAACGCCCAAACGAACGCCCTTCATAAGCGCGTAAGCGACCATTGACGAACCCGATGTTTCGGTGTAGTTACCCTCAGCGTTGGGGTGGTCAATAACTTGATAGAAGAGTTTTGTTTTGGAGTCTTGTTGCGCCAAAATCGCATCTGCAAGCTCTCTGAAAATATCAATAAGCACGCGACGATGTTCATAGACTTGTTCTGAAATGGCATCAATTGTGTCCACAAGTGCCATGAAAAACCAACCGATTGAACGCAACCAGAAATTGGGTGAAAGCCCTGTTTGTTTGTCTGCCCAAAACATCTTTCTTGCTTCGTCATAACCGTGATAATAAAGCCCGGTTTTAGAGTCGCGCATAAGCATTTTGACGTTTTGGAATTGTTTTGCTATGTCTGCATAATTTTCTTTGTTGTTGTAACGCGTTTCATATTCCGCATAAAACGGTTGCGCCATATAAAGCCCGTCTAACCAAACTTGATTAGGATAAATCCCCTTATGCCAGAAGTTCTCGGTTTTAGTGCGCGGGTGCTGCCTTAAATTTTTAATCAAGAACTCAATGGCGTTTTTGAATTTTTCGTCTTTAGTATAGTCATAAGCGCGATATAAAACTTTGCCGCAGTTGAAACCGTCAATATTATTCGCGCCGGTTTCATAGTTAGTGATTGTTCCGTCATCGAGTATTACCTTTTCAAGATAGTTAACCACATATTCGATATACTTTTTATCTTGAGTAACGTCAAACAACTGAACAAACCCCGTGAGAACACAACCGTCCTCATAGTTCCAATAGGTCTTATAATTTGTATAGCTTTTATATAAAGCATCAATAAAGTCCTGAACCTTAGTTATTTTTTCCATTTTTCAAATATGCCCTTTCTTCACTTTCTGCATAAATTGTTTAGCCTCTATCGAGTTCTAAAACAGCGGTGACTTCATCGCTGAGCATTTTTGCCGCTTCTGCTGATGTAGCTGAGCCCGCGCTGACTCTTGAGAAAGTTCTGTAGTAAACGCCGGTTGCGCCATCTCTAAGTGTAGCATCTTCAAACAAGGGGTCAAGTGGGAACTGAACCCATGCCATAACTTTTTGGTTAGCATCCATGGTAAGCTCGTCTAACAAGTTTTGGCTTCTTGTGTTTTCAAGGGCTTTTCTTGAAAGCGGAATGCCACGTTCTGAACCCATGATTGAAGTTCCTGCATCATCGTTTAAGAGGAACTCGATTAATTTAGCAGAGCCGTCTTTGTTGTTAGCACTTGCAGATATGCTGAACACCATCGAAACTTTTGAAAAACCATAGCCTTGGTTGGTGTGTGGGCCACCAAAGTCAGGGAAGAAATCGCCCAAAACGAAACTTTGGTTTTCATCCATAGCTTCTTTGAATTTGGGGGCTGAAGAGTCCCACTCAAAGATGCCGCCATAACGTCCGTCAATCCATTTTGCGTTTCTGTCAAGAGATTGCGCGCCGTCACCTGTGAGGTTAGCAATAGTCGGGATAACGCCTTTTGCTTCCCATTCGGCAAACAAGTCATAACCTTCAGCAATTTCGCTTTCGGTGTATTGCAGAACATTGTCAACTACCCATGCTTTGCCATAGATTGATTGAAGGTAATAAACCATTAAAATCATACGGTCATATTCGCCTAAAACCAACGGGAAATGGTCTTCGCCTAAATTGTTTTTAATCGCTGTAGTTGCCGCATAAAGCTCGTCTAAGGTTGTGGGGATTGAAGTGCCGGCCCTTTCAAACATAGCTTCGTTCCAGAAGAATATGCGCCCGGTTGTGGAAACGGGAATACCTAAGAGTTGCCCTTCAATAGTACATTGGTCAATTGAACCTGCATCAAATTGTGCGAGGTCAATTGTGCTTGAATAACCATTCAAATCTGTTAACACGGGGTTTCTGCCGAAGTTTGTGAACAGGTATAACCAGTTCCAGTTAAGTTGGCAAACATCAGGGGCTGTGTTAGACATAAAGCCGGTTGCCATGGTTGTTTCCCAACCGTCCCACGCGCCAAAACGCGCACTTGTTTTAATTTCGGGGTTTAATTCTTCAAATTTTGCAAGGGCTTCGTTTGTTGCTTCGTGTCTTCCTTCGCCGCCCCACCATGATACGGTGATTGTGCTTTGGCCGCCACCGCCGCCACCGCCACCGCCGCCACCACCGCCGCCGCCACTGCCGCCGCCGGTACATGCTGACATAACTGACATTGCCATTGCCGCTGTTAATACGCAAGCTATAATTCTTTGAATTTTCATATGATTTCTCCTTTATTAAAATAAAATATTTGCCTTATTTCGGCTGTTTTCCGATATAAGCTAAAATTCCTCCGTCAACGTATAGGATATGCCCGTTAACAAAGTCTGATGCGGGAGATGCCAAGAACACTGCGGGCCCCGCAAGGTCTTCGGGGTTGCCCCACCTCTCGGCAGGAGTTTTTGCGATGATAAAACTGTTGAATGGGTGCCCTTCTTCGCGAAGCGGGGCAGTTTGCGGAGTGGCAATATAGCCGGGGCCTAAGCCGTTGCATTGGATATTCCGCCCACCATATTCAGAAGCTATGTTTTTGGTGAGCATTTTCAGCCCGCCTTTTGATGCCGCGTATGCTGATACTGTTTCGCGACCAAGCTCTGACATCATAGAGCAGATGTTGATTATTTTGCCGCCGCCGGATTTGAGCATCCCGGGGATTACCGCCTGCGACATGATGAACGGGGCGTTCAGGTTAACATCAATGACTTTTCTGAACTCTGCCGCACTCATCTCTTCCATGGGCTTGCGGATAATCATGCCGGCATTGTTGACGAGAATTTTAACAACACCCGCATCCTTTTCAATCTTTTCGACCATCTCCTTTACTTGTTCTTCGTTGGTAACATCGCAAATATAACCTTTGGCGTCAATACCTTTTTCTTTATATGCCGCCAAACCTTTGTCCACCATTTCTTGACTGAGGTCATTAAACACGACTTTAGCTCCGTTTCCTGCTAAACCTTCAGCGATGGCAAAGCCTATGCCGTGCGCCGCTCCGGTAACTAAAGCGACTTTTCCGTCTAAACAAAACTTGTTTTTTGACAAACAATTATTCATTATGTTTCTCCTTAAATATTTTATGACCGACTAATGAGTTTTCCCGGTCTGCTACCAGCGGCTCGCTGTCTCGCCGGTTGAAAAAGCTCAAGATGAACCAGCGCGTGAGCTATTGCAAATAAAAACGAGTTTCCCCGGTCTACCACCGGCGGTTCGCCGGTTAGCGCATGTCTTTTGTGGGAACCCAGTCCATGTCATCGAAGGCTTGGTTTTCGCCCACCATTCCCCAAATAAACGAATAACACTTTGTCGCGCTCGCGCTGTGCACTGACCAGCTCGGTGAAATTACCGCTTCTTGGTTACGCATGATTATGTGTCTTGTTTCGTTGGGTTCACCCATATAATGGAACACTACCGCATCATCGGGAACTTCAAAATAAAGATAGACTTCCATTCTTCTGTCGTGGGTGTGCCAAGGCATGGTGTTCCATACGCTGCCCGGTTTGAGCGAGGTAATACCCATTACTAATTGACAACTATCTACCTGCCCCGGAACTATGTATTTATTGATTACACGCTCGTTACAGGCTTCACCCGTGCCTAATTCAACTTTATTTTCGGGGAGTATGTCGTCTTTTCTAACCAACTTGATGGGATAAGCTTTGTGGGCAGGCGCGCTGTTAAAATAGAATTTTGAGGGATTGTCTTTAGCGTCGCTTTTGAAAGAGATGTCTTTCGCGCCCATTCCGATATAAATCCCGTCTTTGAAGTCAAGTGCATAGTCTTTGCCGTCTATGGTTACGACACCTTTGCCACCGACATTGATGATTCCCATTTCTCTGCGTTCTAAGAAATACGCTGCGCGAATTTCTTCACCCGCTGTCAAAGTCAACGCATTTGAAACGGGAACGGCAGAGCCGACAATAATCCTGTCGATATGGCTGTAAAGGGTTTTAATTTCATCGGGTTTAAACAAATCGTCAATAAGAAATTCCTCTCTTAAACGGTCTGTGTCATAATGCTTCACGTCTTTTGGTGAAGCGGCTGTTCTAAGTTCCATCAAACTTGCTCCTTAAAATTAAAAATTAATAAATTATAATTATCTTTGAACTCTTCCCGATGCATCACCGCCGGCGAGTTTTGTTACTTCAGCAACGTCAACAAGGTTAAAGTCGCCTTCAACAGTGTGTTTCAGACAGCTTGCCGCAACCGCAAACTCAATGGCTTTTTGTGGTTCAAAGCCTTCAAGCGAAGCATAAATTAAGCCGCCGCCAAAGCTGTCGCCACCGCCAACACGGTCAACAATGCGCACAGGATATTCTTTTGAGAAATAATAGCCGTTGCCGTCATAAAGCATAGCCGCCCAGTTGTTGTCACTTGCTGAGATTGATGTTCTTAAAGTAATGGCTACTTTTTTCATGTTAAAACGGTCCATAAGTTGTTTCGCAACATCTTTATAACCATCATGATTTACCGCACCCTTGGTGACATCTGTCCCCTTTGAGGTAATCCCGAATACGTCGCCTGCATCTTCTTCGTTTGCGATACAAACATCAACATATTGGCAAAGCTCGCCCATTACTTTTCCTGCTTTTTCTTTGCTCCACAGATTGTTTCTGTAGTTTAAGTCACAGCTTACGGTAATATTTTTTTCTTTAGCTTTTTTGCACGCTTCAAGGCAAACAGCAGTAGCAGAGTCGCCTAAAGCAGGGGTGATTCCCGTGAAATGGAACCAGTCAACGCCGTCGAAAATTTTATCCCAATCGAAGTCGGCGGTGGTGGCAGTCGAAATAGAAGAGCCTGCGCGGTCATAAATTACCTTTGAGGGTCTTTGACTCGCGCCTTTTTCGAGGAAATAAATCCCCACTCTGTCGCCGCCGCGCGCGATAAAGCTTGTGTCAACGCCGTATTTTCTGAGAGAATTAACTGCCGCTTGACCAATTTGGTGTTTGGGGAGTTTGGTGACAAATTTAGCGTCATAGCCGTAATTCGCAAGAGAAACCGAAACGTTCGCTTCTCCTCCGCCATAAGTCGCGTTGAATTTTTCAGCCTGAACAAATCTGTAGTACCCCTCCGGTGCCAATCTTAACATGATTTCGCCAAATGTAATTACCCGTTTCATTGCTTATACTCTCCTTTTTATAATTTATTTTAGTTTTAAAAGACATACAAAAATAAAGAATTCTGCCACCGGCGGCTCGCCGGTTTAAGACTGAACTAAATGAACTGCGAAGCCGCTGAGTTCGCCTTCGAGATAAACGGCTTTGAGTACGCCTGCGCCGTCTCTCTTTTCGGTGGTTTTATCGAATTTGACACCGCGTTTTTCAAGGTGATAGACGGCGCGTTCGATAAAGTTTGTTCCGATTGCTATATGACCGTTTTTGCCTAAGTAAGGGGTTTTCATAACCTCGATGAATTTGCCGGCGAAGTTTGAGCTGTTGCCGGGTTTTGCTTTAAAGCCAAACAATTCATCAAAACGATTTGCGGTGTTTAATGCGTTGTCGTTGCTTGTTTCGTTAATGCCGATATGAGCTAATTTAAAGCCCAACATAAGCTCAACTGCTTCACGGGTGAGACGGGTGATTTTGTCAAACTCTCCCGCGCTGACCATGTCTTTTGTAACCATCCAACTGCCGCCGCAAGCGATTATTTTATTAAAGTTGAGATAATCGAGAAGGTTCTTGGCGTTAACGCCGCCTGTCGGCATAAAGGTGATGCCTGTATAAGGAGCCGCCATCGCCTTTATCATGTTAAGACCGCCGGCTTGTTCAGCCGGGAAGAACTTGACGGTTTTCAACCCTAATTCTATAGCTTGCTCTACGTCAGAAGGGTTAGCGCAACCGGGTGCCATCGGTATTCCCTTGTCTACACAATACTTAACTATTTTTGGGTTTAAGCCCGGGCTGACGACAAATTTCGCTCCCGCCGCCACCGCGCGGTCGGCTTGCTCGGTGGTAAGAACTGTCCCTGCCCCCACCAACATATTCGGGAATTCTGTTGACATGATTTTGATGCTTTCCTCCGCCGCCGCTGTTCTGAATGTTACCTCGGCGCAAGGAAGCCCACCATCGCAAAGTGCCTTTGCCAAAGGCTTTGCATCTTTAGCGTCATCCAACGCAATGACCGGAACTATACCGATTTTTGAAATTTCCTCTAAAACAGTCATAACATACTTCTCCTTCATTTTTTTCATATTTTATACTCGTTAACGAGTAATTCCAACACAATTAACTGTCAACTCTCAACTGTCAATTGTCAACTATAAAGTTACCCCGGTTTTAAAAATCGCCATGTCGTAGAGTTTCAACTCTTCGCTTTTAATCAGCTTTCCGTTTGCTGTTTCAATCACGAAGTCTAATAAATCCGCGCTTAACTGTGTTATTGTGCGTGTCCCGTCTACGGCATAGCCTGTGTTGAAGTCAATCCACCCTGCCTTTTTGGTGAACAAGGCGGTGTTGCTTGAAATTTTCACGGTGGGAACGGGTGAGGCAAAAGGTGTTCCCCTGCCTGTGGTGAATAATACAATCTGCGCACCTGCCGCGGCTAAAGCGGTTGCCGCTATAAGGTCGTTTCCGGGGGCGCAAAGCAAATTCAGCCCGTTTGTTTTTACTCTCTCGCCATATTCCGATACACCGCAAACGGGTGAAGTTCCCGATTTTTGAGTGCAACCCAACGACTTATCTTCAAGCGTTGAAATTCCCCCTGCTTTGTTTCCGGGTGAGGGGTTCTCGTAGATTGGCATGTCGGCTTTCTCATAGTATTCCTTGAAATTATTGATAAGACTTACAATCTCGTTGTAGACATTCCCGTCTTTCGCGCGATTCATCAAGATTTGCTCTGCCCCGAACATCTCCGGCACTTCAGTTAGTATTGACGTTCCACCCATTGAAACCAATAAATCTGAAAACTCGCCGACAACGGGGTTAGCCGTTATTCCCGAAAAACCGTCTGAGCCGCCGCACTTTAAGCCAATCACCAACTTAGAAACAGGAAGCTCAGTGCGCCGTGCCATCGCCGCATGTTCAATAAGCTCGTCTAAAAGTTTCTCACCGACAGCGACCTCGTCATCGTGGTCTTGCGCTATTAAAAACTTTACTCTATCAGGGTTGTACTGCCCGATATAATCTTTCAAAATTCCCACGCCGCTGTTCTCACAGCCGAGACCGACAACCAAAACCGCGCCCGCATTTGGGTGGTTGACTAAGTTAGCCAAAACCTTTCGGGTGTTCTCTTGGTCTTCACCCATTTGAGAACAACCATATGGGTGAGGAAAAGCAATTAATTCATTAACCGGCGAGCCTCCGGTGGCAAATTTTTCTTTCAAACGCTCACGCCCGTATTGTTCGAGAAGTTTTACCGTTCCGTTAACACAGCCAACGGTGGGAATAATCCAAACCTCGTTGCGAACTCCTGCAGTGCCGTTCTCACGCAAAAAGCCATTAAAAGTGCGCGGTGTCATCGTAGCTTTCGGTGAATTAGTGACATCAACGGGGTTATATGTATACTCAACTTTTCCGCTGAGTGCGGTTTTCAAGTTATGAACATGAACCCAATCACCCGTTTTTATATCGCCCTTCGCGAAACCAATTCTCTCGCCATATTTAATTACCGGCTGTGCGTTATCAATGTCGCAAATCGCTATTTTATGCCCTGCCGGAACGTCATGGTTAACAATAATGCTAACCCCATCGAGTTTAACCTCGAAACCTTTTGAAACGGCGTTTATGGCAACTATAACGTTATCTGCGCCGTTGATTTTAATTACCTGCATATAATTCTCCGTTATTACTCGGCAACAACGGCAGTTATTGCTTCTCTCATGCCGTTCTCGCGAATTGAACCTAAGTATTTTGAAACTTTGTCGCAAAGCCCGTCAATTTCATTTAAGTCTGCCCCGAAGAAGTCTTTGTTGCTTAGAAAGAGCTTGACTAATTCGTCAGCTGCGAGTTTTGAGTTTGCCGCGAAAAATTCCAAAACTGCCTTATCATCTCTTATATTATATGGAATGTCATTGCGGCTTCCGATTAATACGCCGTCTTTAAGTTGAGTGCCGTTATAAAAAGCAATAGTTGCCGCAATTGAGAAGCACAGCTTTGAAGGCAACGCGCCTTTGCGCTTAACATATTCGGTAAGAGACGGCAGACAGCGCGCCCTCCATTTTGAAACGCTGTTCAATGATATATCTAAGAGAGCGTGTTTTATAAATGGATTTTTAAACCTGTCTATTACGGCGTTCGCAAAGTCTTTAAGCTCTTGCGGCGGCAAATCTAAAGTCGGGACAATCTCGTCAAAAACAGTGCCGCTCATGAACTTATAAATCAACTCATCGTCCATTGACTGACCGACATAATCATTACCTGCCAAAAAAGAAGCAAGCACAAACGAGGTGTGCGCACCGTTGAGAATCCGCACTTTTCTTTGTTTATAAGGTTTCTGATTATCGGTAAAAATCACAGGCAATCCCGCCTTGTCAAAGGGGAGTTCGCCACTTATATCGCGGTCAGCCTCAATTACCCACAGCGCGAACGGCTCACCTGTGACGGTAAGCTTATCTTCATAGCCAAACTCCGCGAATACTTCGCTCTCGTCTTTCGGATAGCCGGTGACAATCCTATCAACCAACGTTGAAGCGAACACACAAGCCGAGTCCAACCATGAAACAAAAGACTCTTCCAATTTCCAGTCGGCACAGTGGAGTTTGACAATTCTTTTTAGTTCTATTCCGTTATCATCAATCAACTCAACCGGAAGGATTATCAACCCTTTGCTTTCATCGCCTTTATAATATGTATATCTCTTAAATAAAAACTTAGCCAACTTAGCCGGATAAGACGATGGTGGGCAGTCCTCAAGTTTACAGGAAGAATCGTAGACAATTCCTGCCTCGGTGGTGTTGGATATGACAAACCTAAGTGTGTCAACCTCAGCGAGAGCGCGGTATTGTTCGTATTCTTTAATGCAGGAAACCGCATTGTTACAGCAGGTTATAATTCGCTTTTCAATCTTTTCTTTGCCGTTTTCAAGACCGCGTAAGAACACGGTGTAAAGGCAGTCTTGCGCCTTAAAAGGTTCAAGTGTGCCAAATTCAATCGGCTGTAAAATCGTAACCGCGCCGCCCCACCCGGTTTTCTCATTCAAAACATCGAGCATATAATCCGCGAAGCCGCGCAAGAAGTTACCCTCCCCAAACTGTATTGCTTTAACGGGGTTGTTCTTTCTTTCAATCTTCAATTGTGATAAATTTGTCAAAAATATTCACCCGTGCCCTTTCTGCACAATCGTGCTTGTTGAATTTTCTGTGTATTTAAGCAGTTTGTCGGTTTTTTCTCAATTATAGACAGGGATAATAGGTATTTTTTACATACCTTTATTTAACATTATACTACTTGTTTGTGAATATGTCAAGTATTTAGCCGAAATAATTTAAAAAATTTATTTATATTTACTAAAGGCAACCTAACCCTCTTATTTATCTAATATGTACATATTTAGTCATATATGTTGTGCATAACAACTATTTTTGTTTTTGCTATTGATTTAAGCTAAAAATAGCGGTATAATTAATAATGATAAATTTATTTAAGGAGGAACTTGCTCATGAAAAAGTTTATGGACGAGAATTTTATGCTTCACAACGAAACGGCGGTGCGGCTGTTTCACGATTATTCCAAAAAGCTACCCATTATTGATTACCACTGTCACATTAACCCTGAGGAGATTGCCAAAGATTTGAGGTTCGAGAACATCACGAGGGTTTGGCTCGGTGGCGACCATTATAAGTGGCGACTTATGCGTTGTGCAGGGGTGAACGAAAAATACATAACGGGTGACGCTTCTGACCGCGAGAAGTTTCAAAAATACGCTGAGACCATCTGTCAATGTATCGGCAGCCCTGTTTTCCACTGGACTCATCTTGAACTTCAACGTTATTTCGGTTATCATGGGGTATTGTCAGGCGACACGGCTCAAGAAGTTTGGGAGCTTTGCAACGAAAAACTTAAAGAAGCCGCGATGTCGGTTCGCGGCTTAATCAAACAAAGCAACGTTGAACTAATTTGCACGACAGACGACCCGATTGACTCACTTGAGTGGCACAAAGCCATTGCCGAAGACAAAACTTTTGATGTCAAAGTTTTGCCCGCATGGAGACCCGACAAGGCGATGAACATTGAAAGCCCTGAGTTCTGTGATTATATCGCTAAATTATCAGAGAAAAGCAATATTGAAATCAAAAGCTTCGAGGACTTAAAGGCGGCCGCCATTAACCGTATGAACTTTTTCGCCACCATGGGCTGTAACGTCTCTGACCATGCGTTGGAGTACGTTGACTATCTGCCGGCAAGCAATGAGACAATCGAACAAATTTTCAGCAAGCGCGTAAAAGGCGAGACATTGACAGAGACTGAAATCAGAAATTATAAAACGGCATTCATGCTGTTCAGCGCGGTGCAATATCACAAAATGGGGTGGCTCATGCAGTTGCATTATGGTTGCAAACGCAATAACAATCCTCTAATGTTCGAGAGATTGGGACCCGACACCGGGTTTGACTGCATAAGCAATTTCGCCCCCGCATCTCTGATGGCTGATTTCTTGGGCGCGTTAACAAAAGACGACACCCTCCCCAAAACCATTATATATAGTCTTAATCCGAACGACAACGCCGTCATAGACACAATTGCAGGCTGTTTTCAAGACGGCAGTTGTGTCAACAAAATTCAGCACGGCTCGGCGTGGTGGTTCAACGACCACAACACCGGAATGTGCGAGCAACTCATTTCGTTAGGCAATGACGGCTTTTTGGCAGGATTTATCGGAATGTTAACCGATTCACGAAGCTTCTTGTCCTACCCACGCCACGAATATTTCAGAAGAATACTCTGCAATTTAATAGGGGAATGGGTTGAAAAAGGCGAATACCCTGCTGACATGAAAAGGCTGTCTAAAATAGTTGAGGATGTTTCTTATTATAATGTTAAGGAATACCTGACGAACAATTGACAATGTACAATTGACAATTGACAATTATTGTGTCCGCTTGCGCGGACGAGTTGTAGGGGACGGGCTTGCCCGTCCCTTCTCTTATAAACAGCTACAAATTTTCAAAAAACTTGACTTTTAAAATCAAATATGCTAAAATAATATTACAGAAAGCGAGGTGTTATTTTGAGCAGTAGAATTATAAAGGCGATTTTGCCTGTTAAGCAAAAAGACAATCCATATAGAAATTCAACTTCGAGTAACTCCCGAGCTTAAAGAACGCGTAATTTATTACAGTTCAAAACTCATAACAGAGCAAATGGGTAGCGGTGATAATTACGACACAATTAAGAAAGTTATAAGCATAATAATTACGGAAGAAACGCTGATTGCCGATAGCCCGGAATATCATCATCGTTTCGTAATGTTCGACCAAAAATCGAATGTTGAATTTTCTGATTTGTTGGAAATACATACGCTTGAGTTGAGCAAATTGCCACCCAACACTGATGGCACAGAACTGTACGATTGGGCAAAGTTTATTAACGCCGAAACGGAGGAGGAGCTAACCATGATTGCTGAAAGGAATCCGCAATTTCAACCGACTGTTGTCAGATTGCGTGAGTTGTCTGGCGATGAAAAGGCACGTGATTTGTATGAACGCAGGGAAAAAGCACGGCGTGACCATAATATGTTTGTTCGTGGGGCTAAGCAAGAGGGGATTATTGAGGGGCGTAGAGAGGGGCGTAGAGAGGGGCGTGTTGAGGGTTATGCCGAGGTTGCGCGAAACCTTATCGCAATGAATATGCCTATGTGGCAAATTGAAAAAGCCACAGGTTTAACACACAAAGAAATTGAAAGTTTGCAACTGCAATAAAAATTCGTAACACCAAATCAACCACCGCCCGACAAACTGCCGGGCGGTGTTCATTTATTTTCAGCCGCAGGTGAAGGGATTCGAACCCCTGTGGGGTTTCCCCCAAACGGTTTTCAAGACCGCCCCGTTATGACCACTTCGGTACACCTGCAAGAGAAATATCGTGTTGGCTAAATCAAACTCAAGAGCAATTATTAGACCACCCGAAAATCTCACTTTTAATATTATATCATAAATTAAACAAGATGTCAAGAATAATAGTTTTAAACTTTTTAAACTTTGCTATGAAAATTTTGCGCAATATTTATATTAATTTGTCCATTCCTTGCAATTTGCGCTGTGGCTACCTTGACAAATTATAGAAATAGTGTATAATTATTATACAAAACTTGAAGCGGAGGGCAGACACATGAGCGATTTGCGGAACATTACCATTCGTCAAAAAGAGCTTTTGGCTGAGCTTGAAAACGAAGTCAAACACATAGAGAACAGCGATTTAACCAAAGAAAACGCGAGGCTGAAGGCAGAGCTTGAAAAGCTGAATATCGAATATGAAAAATCAGCACAGGCTGCCGAAAGCTTGTCTCAGCAGAACACCGGCTTGAAGAACGCATTGTATGAGCAGGTCTATAATGAAAAAGTCAAGATTGTTCATACCACAAAAGAAAAATTAGAAATATATTTCAAAAGCTTGTTTGAAGGGCAACAAAACAGGCTTAGTGCTCTTGAGTGCAGCATAAAAAGCAGAATAGAGCATATGACCAACGCATTGCATGAAAACAATGTCGGTCTTGACACCGAAATCTCCCGAAAACTCGGTGAGTTGGCAGAGCAGGTTAACGTTCAAATCACAGAGACACGCGCACGCTATGCGCAAACTCATGGGGCGTTTTCAGAGAACGAACATGACGAATTTGAGAGACTAAAACAAGAACTAACTACCGAAAGTCAAATTTTAGCCATTACCAAAAAAAATAATGTCGAGAGATTTGTCGGGCTTAACTTGCTGAATATAATCGGCATATTGTTGATTATTATAGGAGTTATTACCGCCGCACACTATACGTATGTTCAACTCCCTGATACGCTCAAAGGCGTTATGATGTTTGTGTTGGGCGCGATTATGCTTGCGGCGGGTGAACTTTTGAACAGAAAAAAACCAAACGTCTTCTCGCTCGGAATAACCGCCGGGGGAGTCGGCGTGCTTTATACCGCGCTTGCCATAAGTTATTTTGGGCTTGAAATTCTTGGAATGTACCCTGCGTTGGCTTTATGCGCCCTGATAACGGCGGTCACATTTATTTTGTCAACGCGTTATAATTCGCAAACAATACTTGCGATTGCGCTTGTTGGCGGATATTTACCGCTCTTTTCAATAATAGATGGCAACAGCCTTCCCATGCTTTACGGCGCGATGGCTTATTTTGTTGTGTTGAATTTACTCGCGCTGATGGTTGCGTTCAAGAGAAAATGGACAATCGCGACATACGTCGGAATGTCGCTGAACATTATCGCCACGGTCGTTATTTCGGTTATAATGTCGTCTTCAGATATTAAAGCACTGTTACATAATAAATTCATAACCGTCGCTTATGTAATGTTTGCGTTTTTGGTTTATTCGGCAGTTCCGATAATCAGCACTTATAAAGAGCGCTTACGTTTTAAAAAATCGGATGCCGTTTTGCTTTCCATTAACACGTTTTTCAGCAGCTTGATTATGTATCTGCTCTTTTATTCGTTTAGTTGGAACGATGCTACGGGGCTGTTATCAATTGCTTTCGCGGCGATTTATCTTCTGCTCGGTCACTTACTCGAAAAGAATTTTTCGGGCGAAAAACATGTGCAAGCGTTGTTTTATTTGACGGGTTTGACATTTGTGGTTTTAATTATTCCGTTTCAATTCGGCAGCGCGTGGTTGACACTCGGTTGGCTCGCGCAAGGCGTTGCTCTCACCACATACGGAATTTTAAAGGAGCAGAAACATTTCAAAATTGCCGGTTATATCATAAACGGATTGTGTATGTGGGCGTTCTTATTCCTTGATTTAACGTTGAGAGTCAATTTCCTCTTTTCGTGGAAGTATTTCGCAGTAACCATCGGCAGTTTAATTATTCTCGGGGCTTATATGTATAAAAAAACGCTCTCAAGCGGTTGGCAAAAAACTTATAAGTGCATAGCGATTATAAATTTGTGGATTTACGCGTTGTATATTTGCAGTGAGCTAAACGATTTGCTTTACCGTGTCACTCAAAGCGCGCAGAGATTTTATAACATAGATTATCTTGTTTCGGCATTGGCAATATTACTGACGTTTTCAATCGCTTATGCCGCGCCGCGAATAAAAGTATTATCAGATATAGGGACTAAAATAATATCAATCATTCTATATATATTAGGGCTTTTTTGGCTGTTCGGCTTAAACAGTTGGAGTACACCCTATTACGCCGAAGCCCCACTCGGTGTAGCCATTATCGGTTCAGCGGCACTTGCGCTGATTTCACTTCTCTCGGTTTTTGCGGTGAGCGACTTTATAAAGTTAATCGTCTTAGACCGCAAATTAGGGGTGGAATGGTATCCACTAATAGTTTCGTTGTATTTCATAATAATACTCACGCAAAATTTAATAGCGCAATATGCCCTGTCTTTTGCAAGCGCGTGGCTCAGCATAGTTTATATATTAACCGCGCTCGCCTGGATATTGTTCGGCTTCGTGAAAAGATATTCCTTTATAAGAAGGGCGGGGTTGGGGCTTTCACTGTTTGCCGTTGCAAAACTGTTTTTAGTTGACCTCGCGGTTTTAACGCAAGGCTACAGAATAATTTCGTACTTTGCGTTAGGAGTAAGCCTTGTAGCTATTTCGTTCGTTTATCAATATTTCAGCAAGAGATTAGAATTAAAGATTGGGGTTGAAAGCGATGTTGAGCAAAGCGATGTTTCAGAAAATAATTAGCTTGAGTCTTCTTGCGTTATTTTGCACAAACATTTTAGCGGAAGAAACCCAAATAAACACCGCAACCATCGAAAACAGCGGCGAAAACAAATATAAATCCATAAGGCTTACCCCCGAAATTTATAACAACGCAAACAGCGATTTATCCGACCTTAGAATCAAAGACTCCAACGGTGAATATCTCCCGTTTTTCATTCGCACGGGCAAAGACGAAAAAATTGAAACCGAAATTATGCCGAAATTCAGCGTAGAGGAAGAAGACAAAACAACCCACGTTTTCATCGATGGGCTGAAAAACTTAAACCTTGAGCAGATGACCATTGAAACCGATAGCATGTTTCGACGACCGGTAAGCACTTCTTTAGGCGTAAGTAAAGAACTTTATAATTTGACTTTCGGTGATACAACTCGCACTGACACGACCATCTATTTCAACCGTTTAGCGTTTCGTGACGACACATTCCTCTTGACTATTCGCAATGGAGATGATAGACCTATAAAGATTAGCGGTATTGTCGTGCGCTTCTATGCAGACGAGTTGGTTTTTGAGGGCGGTGCAGGAGATTACACCCTGCACTTTGGCGCAGACCCTCTTGTCAAACCGCCTGTTTATGATATTGTAAGGTATAAAAACGAAATCATCAATGAAGAGTTCGACCATCTTGAAATAACACAGTTTTTCTTTGCCCCCACGATTGAAGTATCGATTGAAGAGCCGGAGCCGCAATCTTTCGATTACACTTTGCTTTTCAATATCGCGGTTGTTGCGGTTGCTGTTGTTTTAGCGTTGGTTATTTTGCTTAAGCTTAAGAAGAAATCGTGAATAAAAAGAAAAGAAGAAGAAAAAAATTATTTCCTAAATTTAGCCCTTGTTTTGATTCGGGTTTTGTGCTATAATTAGAATTGTATATATTGGATGGAATATGAAGTATATAACGATAGGTAAAAACGCGCTCAAGCAAACGGCATCGTTAGCCCCGATGGCAGGCGTTGCGGATTATGCGTTTAGGGTTATTGCCAAGCGGTTTGGGGCGGCGCATGTTACGAGTGAGATGGTCAGCTGTAAGGGGCTGTGTTATGAGGATAAGAAGTCGCAAGTGTTGGTGGGGGTAACAGAGCTTGAGTCCCCCATGTCTGTTCAACTTTTCGGCGCGGAGCCTGAATTTATGGCAAACGCCGCCAAAATCGTGCTTGAAACAAGTTCCATCGGCGGCTCGCCGATTGATGTTAATTCCGGGTGCCCTGTCCCTAAGATTGTGGGGAATGGGGCGGGTGTTGCTCTTATGAAAAACCCTGAATTGTTAGAGGACATTATCAAAGCGGTTGTTCGCGCGGTGGACGGGAAAACTCCGGTGACTTTAAAAATCCGCTCAGGGTGGGACAAAGACAGCATAAACGCCTGTCAAGTGGCAAAAATGGCGCAAAAGTCGGGCATAAGCGCGCTCACCGTTCACGCGAGAACAAGAGAGCAATTTTATTCGGGCAAAGCCGATTGGGACATTATTCGACAGGTGAAAGAAGCAGTGAGTATTCCGGTAATAGGCAACGGCGATGTTTGCACGCTTGACGACTGTATCAGAATGTATGAGCAAACAGGCTGTGACCTCGTGATGGTCGGAAGAGGTGCCTGCGGCAATCCGTGGCTTTTTCGTGAAATAGAGCACTGGTTTGAACACGGCACGCGCTTAGATTATAAGCCCGATTTAGCCGAAAAAATGGCGGTTATGAGGGAACATGTTGAGCTTATTGTAAGCTCGAAGGGTGAATTTATAGGCATGAAAGAAGCGCGCAAAGTTGCAGGGTGGTATCTGAAAGGAATAAGAGGTGCCGCTAAATTAAGAAATTCTTGTAACAACATGAGGGTTTTGGGTGACTTATACAAATTAATTGATGAGGTATCTTCCGGAGGTATGTTCTGATTGATGATAAGACTGAAAATTTTACCACTGTTTTTGTCGGCTATTCTTGTTTTCTTTGTTGGATGTGATATAGTTGTTGAGGGTGAACAAGAAGCTCAACCAACCTCTTCCCCTGAAATTGAGATTTTGCCGTATCCTGTTATAATCAACGATGTTGTAATAGACTCTCAGCCGCGCTCTATAGTTTCGCTGTCCCCCGCGCTCACTGAAATTGTTTTTGAACTCGGGGCGGGAGAAAGGCTGATTGGGCTGTGTTCTTATTGTGATTTTCCGCGTGACACTGCTTTAATTCCCGATGTGGGGGGCAGTGCGCGACCGGATATTGACAGAATTATCGAGCTTAAACCCGATTTGCTTTTAACTTCAACCCCTATCGCGCCCAATCACTTGTTTGCAATGGAGCAACACGGTATAAAAACACTTTTAATCGGTGCGCCAAACGACCTTGAAGAATTTAAGAGGATTTATGAGGGTTTAGGTCTCGTGTTAGAAGGGTTGTTCACCGGTGCGCAGTTGGGGGAAGAACAATTTTCCGTAATTTTAAAAGCCTGCCAAAACGCTGACGTGGTTAACATCGGCAAATTTATCTATATAACAGAGGATTTTAAAATTGCCGCAAACGGCACGTTAGAGCACGCTGTTTTTTCATGCTTCGGCGAAAACGCGGCTCAAGGGCTTGAAGGCTATGTCACGGCAGGCGAACTGCTTGAATTAAACCCCGACATAATCTTGCTTAACAATAAATACACGGTCAACGATTTAAGCGACAACGAGCTATTCTCTTCTCTTCGCGCCGTTGAAGACAAAAACCTGATTTATATCGAAAACATCTATTTTGAACGCCCAACTTCAAGAATTGTCACCCTTATAGAAAAAATGATTTCTGATTTTAAAAGGAGTTGATTATATGGTAACTACTATTCAAAGATGGGGGAACAGTCAAGCAATAAGATTGCCCAAAATTATATTAGACTCGTTGTTGCTTCAAGAAAACGACCAAGTTGATATTGTGGCAGAAAATGATTCTATAATAATAAGAAGGTCAGCGCGCAAGCGGCGTGCTAAAAAAAGCATTGATGAAAGGCTTGAAACGTTTTATCATAAACCAATAGACGAAATTCTCGCTGACGAAACCTTGTACGCACCAACGGAATATGATTGGGGAAAACCGATGGGAAAAGAAGTGTGGTAGAAAGGATATATAAATGTATATTCCAAATCAGGGCGATATTATTGTTATGAATTTCGACCCACAAGTGGGATTTGAACAGAGCGGCAGACGACCTGCATTAGTCGTCAGCAATGAGAAATATAATAAACACTGCAAAATGGTAATGGTTTGTCCAATAACGAGAACCGATAAAGACCACGCCTTTCACATTCGCCTTGATGGTGAGACTAAAACTACAGGAGTAATTCTTTGTGACCAAGCTCGTGCATTAGATATAACTGCCAGAAATGCCTCATATGTAGAAACTGTTTCAGACGATATTACAGACGAGGCTATAGATTTGATTTGTTCGTTTATAGAGTAAACGGCTTTAAGGAGACAAATGTGCTTACTTATTTGAGAGATATTTTAGATAATCTTGTTAGCATCGTGAGAACGATGAGCTTTGTTGACTATCTTGACATATTGCTTTTGACTGTGATTGTTTTTGGGGTGATTAGATTTGTTAAAGAGACGAGAGCAGTTCAGCTTATCAAGGGAATCGTTGTGTTTATGCTGATGATGACGATTATTCGCCAGTTTGACTTTAAAGCGTTGGGAATTATAAGCGACTCGCTTTTAAATGTCGGTATGATGGCGGTTATCGTTATGTTTCAGCCCGAATTACGCCGAATGTTAGAAAAGGTGGGCAGAAATAATGTCGTGCGCTTGTCTTTTAACCTTGAAGGGAATTTGTCGGACATTGTTTCGAGGATTGTCAGTTCAAACGGGCAAATCGCCGCCGCTTGCGAACGGTTGTCGCGAAAAGCAACCGGCGCGCTGATTGTTATGGAACGACAAACAAAATTGGGTGAACAGATTGACACAGGGGTTGTCATAAATGCCGAACCCTCTGAGCAGCTTTTAGGCAACATATTTTTCCCTAACTCGCCAATGCACGATGGCGCAGTGATTATCAGAAACGGAACATTGACGGCAGCGGGTTGTTTTTTGCCGAAACCTCAAAAAGAAGAAATGATTGCTAAAGATTTGGGTTCACGACATCGCGCGGCAATTGGCATGAGCGAGGTCAGCGATGCGCTAATCATCGTTGTTTCTGAAGAAACGGGGACTGTCTCAGTCGCCGAGAACGGAATACTTACAAGAGGTCTTAATGAGAAGATGTTGAATGAGTTGTTGAACAGCAAAATTCTCTCGGACTATGGCGATAACGTCCTCAAAAAGGACAAGAAACACATTCCAAAAGAAAAAAACAAAAAAGCCAATAAGAAAAAGGGGTCGTCTTAAAGTATGAACAGGTTCTTATATTCAATCAAAAGAAATATAAAATCGATGGTTTTGGCTTTGGCGGCATCGGTTGTTATTTGGTTTGCTATTTCGCTTCAGATTTTCCCTGATGTGGTTAATAGCGTTGAGAATCTTCCCGTTAGCATTGAACCCACAATTTTTATGGAAGAAAATAATTTAAGCGTGGCAAAAGGGAGCGATTTTAATGTCACCGCAAGAGTAGAAGGAAAGCGATATGACATAGGCAATCTTCGCCCCGAGGAGTTCTCGGCATATCTTGACCTTAGCTCTATTACCGGCGAGGGGCAGTATGAAGTCCCGGTTAAGGTGAACCTTAATAAAGACGTGGACGGTGAAGTTTATCCCGATGTTGAAACCGTTGCCGTTAATGTTGTAAGAATAGCGGAAAAAACCCTCACGATTGAACCATTAGCCGCCGGAATTATTGTGTCGGACGGCTTTGAGGTTGACAGCGAAAACTTGAAAGTAACGCCGCCAACCGTTACGTTCAAGGGGGAAGCGCGCTATGTTGATGCAATCACCCGCGCTGTAGTGAGAGTCGAAAATAACACCGAAATTACCTCTACCACCGAAATGAGAGGTGAAATTATACTCTATAATAATAACGCAGTGCTTCAAGAACCCGAGGTCGAACTTGACAACAGCGACTTTAATGTGACGTTGGCAATTCATAAAGTAAAGACATTACCCACATCTTTCTCGATTACCGGCTATCAGTCGAATTTCAATATAAGCAATCTTTTAGATAAGATTGTAGTTCATCCCACCGAAATAACAATATCATCGCCCGACAATTCGATTGACAGCCTTGACCGCATTGAGTTGGCTCAAATAAATATAAGTGAATTGGATTATTTTGCGTTGAGGACACCGCGGCGTGAAACCATTGCCCCTATTTTACCGCCCGGTTATAGAAATATTTCGATGAATTCATCGGTGAGCCTTAATTTTGAGGGTATTGAAGATTACGGGGAGCTAATCTTTACGGTGTTTTCGGCTGATTTGAAGATTATCAATCCGCCGAGTGACTTTGATGCAAGAGTTCTTACCGACGCGCTGATGGTTAACGTGGTTGGGCCTTTAAGTTTCTTGCAAGAGCTAACCCCTGAAGATATAACGGCAACCGTCAACCTTATGGGGTTGGAGCATGAAGACGGTACAAGAAGAGTTAATGTAACCTGTCGAATTGAGGGGAGTAATGTCCCTGCTTGGGTGTCGGGAAACCCGCAGGTGGATATTATGTTCACCCGAAGATAGGCGACTGACGGCAAATTCGACAAATTCTATTGGTAAAAATAGTTAAATTTTCAATATGAATGTTTAAAATTTAGTACAAACTATTAAAATTTTTCGCTTGCTATTCCAATTTCATAAGTTTTGTGGTAGAATTAAGATGATAGCAATAAATAAGGGGGGTGTCGCAATATGGAACGTGTAAAACTGAAAATCTGCAACCGCGACTATAGTTTAGTGACAGATGGTGATTCAACGCGGTTAGAGGCTATTGCTGAGAGTCTCGAAAAGCAGATTGTTGAATATTCAAAAAATCTAAACAAAAGAAGCGAGAGCGAGGTGTTGACTCTTGTCGCGCTTAACATCTTAGAGGAGAGCGACAAGGAAATAACCGCGTGTAAAAACGAACTCAAAGGCATGGAGCTTAAACTTTCGGAACACGATAAGAAATTAAACTTTGAGCTTGCCGAAAACATTCACAGCGCGAACAGCGAGATGGAGCAAATTGCGAATTTCAAAGACAGCGAAAAAGCAGAGATGCAAAGAAAGTTGTTGGAATATGAGAACACTCTTGAAAAGTTGGTTGAGGAGAAACAAAGTGAAATCGCCCTGTTAAACAAAGGCTTTGTAAGCGCGCAGGGTGAAATGGAACATATCGCAACCATAAAAGAAGAAGAAAACATAAAATTGCGCAATACCCTCAACAGCTTTGAGAGGACATTTGACGAATACACAAAAGTTAAAGAGGCTGAAATAGTCAAGCTAAGGGAAGAGTTAGACGAGAGTCGTGCGGAATGTGACGAGCTTAGACAGCGGCTGGCGGCTTTAGATGACGAGGGTCAAATATCGTTATGTTAGAAATTTTAGCACCCTGCGGGGGAGCCGATAGCGTTTGCGCCGCCCTTAAATACGGGGCGGACGCTGTTTATTTAGGGGTGAAAAAATTTTCGGCAAGACAGTCGCGAAATTTCACCTTTGAAGAATTGAAAGAAGCCATAAAAAAATGTCACAGTTTTAACGTAAAAGTTTATTTAGCATTAAACACCCTTATTTTCGACAACGAACTTGAACAAGTAGCAGAAATTTTAAAAGAAGTCACGCCGGACGGCTTTATTATACAGGATTTGGGAGTTTTGCGGTTAATCAAAGACCGTTATCCTGATTTGCCGGTTCACGCTTCTACGCAGATGAGTGTTACTTCGGTGTCGGGGGTGAAGATGGCGGCGAGTTTAGGGTTTAAACGTGTGGTTTTGGCAAGAGAGTTGTCTTTTAAAGAGATTAGTGCGATTACTGCAGTGTCGCCCATTGAGACAGAAGTTTTTGTTCACGGCGCGTTGTGTGTGTCTTTGAGCGGACAGTGTTACATGAGTGCGTTTTTCGGCGGCAGAAGTGGAAACCGCGGTGCTTGCGCACAGCCGTGCAGACTGCCGATGAAAGCGGGAAATTTAAGCCATGCCTTGTCTTTAAAAGACATGTCGCTTATAAGTAATATAAAAGAGCTTGAAAACATAGGGGTGAGTGCTATAAAAATTGAGGGAAGAATGAAACGCCCCGAATATGTGGCGGCAGCGGTAAATTCTTGTTATATAGCGCGTGAGGGTGGCAAAGCGGACACTAAACTTTTACGCGCCGCCTTTTCAAGGGGAGCCGATTTTACCGATGGCTATTATCGCGATGATTATACTAATATGTCGGGGATAAGAAGCAAAAAAGATAAATCGGCGTTCAATAGTTTTGATATAAACAGATTAAAACAAATTCGAGAGGTAGAAGTTTAAAAATGATTGATTATAAGAGCGCGTTAGACAAAGTTTTGCTTAATGTTCAAAAGCCGTCACGTTATGTCGGTGGTGAGGTGGGGGCTGTTTATAAAAATGTCGAACCCGTTCGCGGTGAGTCACTGCTTCGCTTTGCGTTTTGTTTCCCCGACACATATGAGATTGGAATGTCTCATTTGGGTCTCAAAATACTTTATTCGTTGATTAATTCCGTTCCTCATTATTGGTGTGAGCGGGTGTTTATGCCTGCTGACGATATGTATGAAGCGATGATTGAAAACAATATAAAGTTATACGGCTTAGAAAGTCTTGAGCCGATTGCCGATTTTGATTTTATCGGGTTCACCTTGCAGTATGAGTTAACGTATACCAACATTTTGGCTATGTTAGACTTAGCCGGCGTGCCGTTGTTGGCGAAGGACAGGCATTACCCCATTGTAATAGGTGGCGGCCCATGTGCTTGTAACCCCGAGCCGATGGCGGCGTTTTTTGACCTTTTTGTAATAGGTGAGGGGGAAGAAGTTACGCTTGAACTCTTAAAGTTATACGAAAAGTTCAAAGCGCGCAACGCCGAAAAAGAAGAGTTTTTGAGGGCGGCGGCGAATATAAAGGGTGTCTATGTGCCATCGTTATACGATGTAAAATATAACGATGACAAGAGCGTAAAAGAGATTGTTCCGATTGATTCCGCGCCCATGCCGATTACGAAAAGAATTGTTGAAGACCTTGATAAGGCTTATTTTCCGACTAATTTTGTTGTCCCCTTTTGCGATATTGTTCATGACCGCGCCGTGGTTGAGGTGTTGAGGGGCTGTTTTAGAGGTTGCAGGTTTTGTCAGGCAGGGTTTATCTATCGCCCCTATCGCGAAAAGACAAAAGAGACTATAGTTAGTCAATTAAGCCGTCTTTGCGATAACACAGGATATGACGAGGCATCCCTCACATCTTTGAGCACAAGCGACTACAGCGATATTGAGGGTTTGTTGAGCCAAATTTGTGAATATACAAATAAAAATAATATTGGATTGTCATTACCCTCTTTGAGGGTGGATAAGTTCAGCTCGCAAGTGCTTGAAAAAATCAAGTCGGTGAGGAAGAGCGGCCTTACCTTTGCGCCCGAAGCGGGAACGCAAAGACTACGCGATGTTATCAATAAAAATGTAACCGAGGCTGATTTAGAAAAGAGTTGTCGAATTGCCTTTTCGGGGGGTTATTCGAGTGTTAAACTCTATTTTATGGTGGGGCTTCCCACCGAGACCCTTGAGGACATCGAGGGAATAATAACGTTGATTGAAAATGTCATCGAGGTTTATTATGATGTGGGAAAGACATTACAAAAAGCAGAAAAAGCAAAAACTAAAATTCGCCCTGTTTCGGTGTCGGTGTCGCTTTCAACTTTTGTGCCGAAGCCTTTTACGCCTTTTGAGTTTGAACCGCAGGTGTCAAAAGAGGAATTTGATGCGCGCCGACGGCATTTATTGTCGCTGTTGAACAACAAAAAAGTGAGAATAAGTTGGTCTGATTATGACGAGTCGTTTTTAGAAGCGGTGTTGGCAAGGGGCGACCGCCGCTTGTCTGACGTAATTCTCAGGGCGTATAAGTTGGGCTGTAGAGCGGATGCGTGGGGTGAGCATTTTAAGCCGAATTTGTGGGAACAGGCTTTCGCTGATTGCGGTGTTGAGCCGCAATTTTACGCCTTGCGCAAACGAGAATATGATGAGATTATGCCCTGGGCGCATTTAGATATGGGGTTAAAAAAGGAATTTCTCATCAAAGAAAATAAGAGAGGCTTGTTAAATGAATAACCATCAAGAATTTACAGATGTGAGAGTTTTTTTCAGCAAGACGGGAATAGCGAAATATATTTCACACCTTGATTTATACAGGACTGTTCAGAGGGCTTTAAAGCGTGCAAAACTCCCTGTGTGGGAGACACAAGGGTTCAATCGGCATATATATCTCACGTTTGCTTTGCCACTGTCATTGGGGACACAAGGCTGCAGAGAGTCTATGGACATGCGTTTAGTATCGCCACTGCCGTTTGATGAGATGAGCCTTCGTCTTAACAACGCCCTTTGTAACTCAATCAGGATTTTAGAAACCGCAACCCCGATTATGAAGCACACTATGATTAAAAAAGCCGAATATAAAATCGCAGACATAAACATTGAAACGTTCGGCGAATTTCTGAACAGTGAGAAAATAGAGGTTGAGAAAAAAACCAAAAAAAAGAAAACCCTCATAGACCTAAAGCCGTTCATTGAGGGCGTTAAACTGAATGACACTGATATAACATTAACACTTCCGGCAGGGAACGACTTTAATATAAACCCTGTTTTATTGATTGAGGGTTATAAAAATTTTATGTCTGAAAAAGAACGCGCGCTCGTTGCCGAAGGTTCACTTACGAGAACACGGGTCTTGACTGCTGACGGTGAGGAGTTTAGATGAGGGGGTTAAAGCGAATTTGTGCAGAAAGGACAGGCTTGAAAAAAATGAATTTTTCAAAAGTTAATCAACTTAAATCAGAATTAGCAACGCTCAGACCGCTTAATTCGACTGAATTAAAACGTTTGAGGGATGGGTTTATAGTCGAGAACACCTATAACTCAAACGCAATAGAGGGAAACACCCTCACTTTGCGCGAAACCGCCTTAATCCTTGAAAAGGGGATTACTATAGGCGAAAAGCCGCTAAAAGAGCATTTAGAAGCAATCGGTCATAGAGATGCCTTCGAGTTTATATTTAGCCTTGCCGATAAGAATGCTGAACTTACCGAAAGTGTAATAAAACAAATTCACTCGCTTGTTTTGATGAATGATGCGTTAAACAAGGGTGTGTATCGGGGTGTCCCCGTAACAATTGTCGGTGCGCTTCATGTACCCACGCAACCATATTTGATAGAAAAACACATGGAAACGCTCTTGATAGAGTATAACCACAACAAAAAAGAAAGGCATATCATAGAAGCAGTCGCCGAAATGCACCTGCGCTTTGAAGGAATACACCCTTTTATAGACGGAAATGGGCGAACCGGAAGGCTTTTAATCAATCTTGAATTAATCAAAGCCGGGTTTTTGCCCGTAAATATCAAATACGCCGACAGGCGCAAATATTATGAGTGTTTCGATAAATACTTTGGTGAAGGGCACACATCGGAACCGTTAATTGAGATGTTAATAAAATATGAAGAGGAAGAGCTTGTCGGGCATATTGAAAGACTTTAAGCGTACTGTAAGGTGTGGGCTTATCCGCCCCGGTTCTCTGCAAATACACGCCCCTAAAACTCTGCAAACAGTTTTACCTCATCAAACACCGGTAACCCTTGTAAAGTTTGCTTTGATTTCTTCAAACTGTCTCTAAATTCAAAGCACATGGTATCATCTTCCGGGTCGAATGTCGAGACACACTGATGTAAAATCGAACGCCCGATAAGGCAGTCGAAGTTGGCGGTGTCGGGTACGATTACAATCACGTTGGTAAGATGTATCTTGTCCATATAAAAATTAGGCAGCACATACACCGGTGTTTCGTGAATTTTACCGTATACGCCTTGCGAACGGACATGTGCGAACGGTTGTAATATGTTACCTTTTTCATCACGTATTTCCGGCAGTATTGTTGCCATTCTTTTTCTTGAAATACACGTATGCCTTGCGCCCGTATCTATTAGCGCATTGAACGGCTTGCAATAGCCGTTTGAAGAGCCGCCCACGCTTGTTACAACGCATTTTAACTGAAACGGTTTGAAATCCATCACAGCATTTTCGCATTCAAGATTTTTGATTAAAAAAGTCAAACTTCAAAACCTCCCATAAGAGTTTCTTGGCTTCGTCTGCGTTTAAGCTCCTCAACACCGCCGATTCCTGCCCCAAATGCTGTGATTCCCCGTCCCCTCATACTTTTGCTAAAACTCTCTAAATATTCCTGCGCTTTTTCCGATTCGCTTTCTTCGCATATAAACAAGACATAACTTTTCCCGAATGGCTTGTTACTTACGGACACGAATATTTTATCCGCATATTTAGATTCAAGTTCAGTGTCTTCCCCAAAATCCAACGCTTCGTTTCCCCAATAATCTTTTAACATAGATATTCACCCCCTAAATTTAGCTCTACCTCTTCCTATAATTATATATAACTATTATAACAAATCCCCCGCCAAATTGCAAGAGTTAAAAAAAGTTTCAAAATTAGCTAAAGTTTTATAAACGCTAAACGATATAATAGCTGTAAGGGTCTGGTGCGAATTGGTTTTTTAAGGCAAGACGCTTATAAAAAACTTAAAACCAAAACCTTTGTTTTGCAAGACAAACACCAAAACCGCGCCGGAAAACCCGGCACCGCTGAAAGACTTTCAGCGTAAAAATTTAGTTCACTCGATAAGGATATTGGGTGAGGAAAGAATTCAAGGAGGAATTTATCATGGCAGGAATGGTAGTACAACACAATCTTAACGCGATGAACGCTAAAAACAAAATGAGTATCAACGTGAGCGGCGTTAAGAAAGCAACTGAAAAATTGTCGTCAGGTTTTAAAATCAATCGCGCGGGCGACAACGCGGCGGGTCTCGCAATCTCTGAAAAAATGAGAGCGCAAATCCGTGGTCTTTCACAAGCAATCAACAATGCAAATGACGGTATTAGCCTTATTCAAACAGCTGAAGGCGGCTTGAATGAAACTCACGCTATTCTTCAAAGAATGAGAGAGTTAGCAGTTCAATCAGCAAACGGCACATATCAAAACCCTGTTGACCGTGAAGCTATGCAACTTGAAGTTGAAGCTTTGAGAACAGAAATTGACAGAATTTCTGAATCAACCGAATACAACGGCATTAAATTGCTCGACGGCTCACTTTCAGGCGTTGGCGGTTTAAACAATGGCTACGGCGCACGCTTTGGCGTAATCGTAGGCCCTGGCGACCACGCTTGGGAAGGCACAATTACTGCTGATATAGCAGGCGTTGGCGTTCAATTTGTTCATGATGGAGCTTCAGGCCCCGGCGGTGAAAACGCAACTTGGGATACCACTTCTAAAGTTTTGACCATTAACCTTGCTGCAGGTCGTTCTTACACACAATCTCAATTAGACGAAATCATTAAAAACGCAACCGTTACCAAAGGTGCTGATGAAGATGCGGGCGAATTCCCTGTACCGAACATCAAAGTTACCCTTGAAACCGGCGTTATTAAATCAGTAGAAGCTATTTCTGAAGACACAACCGAAATGATAACCGTTGGCGGTATTAGAGCTGACTCAGGCTGGCTCGAAATTCAAGCTTATCTCCACGGCGGTTCAGAAGCTGAAGCCGGAACAGACAGATTTGCTGACCGTATCAGATTTATCTCTAATTCTTATGGTCCTGATGCACGTGAAATCACAATCTTAACCGACTCTGCTCGTGGTCAAGAAAGAGTAGTTGCTCAACTTGACGATGAAGGAAACGGCCCCGGTGTTGACCCTGAAACCAACGAATTAACAGGTACATTTACATTGCACCTTGCTACCGGTATTGAATACACAGCAAGAGATATCGAAAATATCTTAGCTAAAGCCGGTCTTGACATTGAAGTTCAACTCGGCTCAGCTATTCCTCCCGATGGCGACGTTACTTTCTTGGCTAACACGGCGGTTAGAGATGCCGATGATGCTCTCACAATTAGCTTAGACGGCTCTGAAAACGAAGATAACGAAGGTCGTGCAGGCTTCGGTGTTGGTAAAGAAAGAGTTGACTCTGTTGGCGAAGGTTTGACATTCCAAATCGGTGCTAATGGCGTTGCTGACCAAAGAGTTACCCTTAATGTTGATAACATGAGTTCAAGCTCGTTAGGTCTTTCAAGCATTAACGTTGCTGACCGTGAATCAGCTAATGCGGCAATCAAAGCTATTGATGATGCGATTAACACTGTTTCTATGCAAAGGTCTGCACTCGGTGCGCTTCAAAATCGTCTTGAGTATACAGTTAACAACTTGTCTGTAACTCACGAAAACTTGACAGCCGCTGATTCTCAAATCCGCGACACTGACATGGCTGCTGAAATGATTGAATACACAAAATCAAACATTCTGCAACAAGCTTCACAAGCAATGCTTGCACAAGCTAACCAAGCTCCTCAAGCAGTTCTGCAGTTGCTCGGCTAAGCGCGACTACCATTATAATAAGCCCGCGCCGCTTTGTGCGGCGTAGGCTTATACTATACCAATATCGTTATAGGTATAGTGCATAAAAAAGCAAATTTTGCCGACTTGCCGAACTAATTTACAGTTTGTTTACAATTTATTAATATTTTTATATTATAATAGTAATTAGAAGAGTGGTAAATTTTACCACAAAACAATAAGCATTAATTAGTGCGGCAGGTGTCCGGCTTGCTGTACTGCAGGATGCAGTATTTAACTATAGAACATGGAGGAAAAGTTCAATGAAAAAACAGATTTCAATTATTTTAGCAATAGCAATGTCGTTGTCGGTTTTCGCCGTCAGCATAAGTGCAGAAACTAAAATCGCAGAAGGTTATGCAATATTCCATGAAGCCCCGGGTGGCGATGAACCATATGCTAATCTTGAAGACGGCTGTGACCCGGTGGAAATTTGGGCAGGCGGCGGCAGAGCAACCATGTCAAACGGCGCGGTTGTAGCAAGAAACCTTGTTCAACTTAACCTTTTCCACGACCTCACCAGCAGTGGGGAATTCTACAACGTAACTGCGGCTCGTTCAACTCTTTGGAATGTCGCGGCGACCTCATCCGGTGTCCGCTTAGGCGAAGGCAACAAAATTGTAAGACCTGCCAAAGCTGTTACCGACATTGCAAAAGTTGCGCGTGGCAGAGTTCAAGCAGGCAGAGAAGAAGGCAAAGTTTGGGTTAATGCATACCACACCAACGCTGTTGCTTTAAACAAAGATACAAAAGCAGAAGATATTAACGAATCAATCGTTGAATTTGATGTTAAACAAGCGGCAAACATAGTTAAACTTGTTAGCCCGTCAACTTCTTCCGGGGCTGCGCTTTTAAACGCCACAAGAAGCTTGAGCCAAGTTTCTGTTCCCGTTGGTGTTGAAGCAAGATTAAACGTTTTCGGTATGGTGAGAGGCGACTCTACATCGGCTAAACCGGCGCACAAAGACAACACTTACAGCGTGACCGCTGTTGTTAACCCTAAAGTTGCCGGTGCTACTATTGATTTAGTCACTGCATATGTTAACGCTAACGATGTTCTTGTAATCAACTCATCTTCAGGCGCATACACAAGTGGTGTTCTCAGAGCAAGAGTAACCGTTCAAAACGACCAAAGCGGCAGAAGAGTTAACCTCACCGTTAACGTGGGGAACTCTGTAACAGAAGTTAATTCTTCCGGCGAATATGGTAGCAGTGGTTACTTCGCATTTAATGTTCCGGCGGCTGATATAAACAGTTCAGCTAATCCGCAAACAGTTAACAAAAACATAACTGCTGTCTCTAAAACACTTAACGGAACAACTCCTGTTTACCTTTCGTTGCCTGTACCGGCATCGGCTACTACAGATAAACCTGCGGTTGCTATAATCAAAGGTGGAGAAATAGACACTGATAACCCTCCTACCGGTCTCCTTCTCTTTAATAATGGCAATCCGAGAATAACAGTTCCCGAATCTTTAAGGGCTCCTACAACCCTCAGAATTCAATACAATGCAGGCACAATGGCACTCGCAGTAACACCAAACAGAAACACACCACTCGGAACCTACACAGCGATTGTAGTGTTTAACTCAAACGCTATTCTGCAAATACCGATTATTATTCAAGCGGCAGATGCGCAAGTAGGCCCGTGATAATCAACAACGTTTAAAAACGTGAAAATCTCCACCCGATGCCTTTGGTGTTGGGTGGGGGTTTTTTTGAAATGTGGTGAAAAACGCTTGACAAATCTTTTGAAATATGTTATTATAATAAAAACAGGGCAAAACCTCAAACGGTTGCGCTCAAAAGTTATTGGTTAAAAAAAGTAACCGCTAATCTTGAACGAGGGCGGTTACTTTTTTGTGTTTCGATTTGCCAATATAGCTACGACAGTGACAACTGTCATTGATACAATATAAGCTATCTCCATACAAACACCTCCTTTCGGAAGTGAACGCAACCGTCCGGCACAACGCCGTTTTCAATTTTGTCCTGACCGAGTTTCCCCGGTAGTTACATTATACTACATTTTTTTGGTTATTTCAAGGGTTTTTTGAAAAAACACTTGACAAAATTTTAAAAATATGTTATTATAATAAAAACAGGGCAAAACCTCAAACGGTTGCGCTCAAATGCGTGGTTAAATAGTAACCGCTACACTTGGGCGTGGGGCGGTTACTTTTTTGTGTTTCGATTTGCCAATATAGCTACAACAGTAACAACTGTCATGGATATAATGTAAGCTATCTCCATACAAACACCTCCTTTCGGAAGTGAACGCAACCGTCCGGCACAACGCCGTTTTCAATCTTGCCCTGACCGGGTTTCCCCGGTAGTTACATTATACTACATTTTTTTGAAAGATGAAAATCTCTACTCTATGCCTTTGGTGTTGGGTGGGGGTTTTTTGAATGTTTTTTGAAAAGTGGTTGACAAAACTTTTGAAAAACTTGACTTTCAAAATCGAATGTGATAAAATAATATTATAGAAATTCAAGTTGAACCGTCTCCGGTTTTGCGCGAGCGCATTCTGTATTACACTTCTAAAATGATTACAGGACAAATGAAATCGGGTAATGACCATTCTGACATTAAACAAGTAATTAGCATAGTAATTACCAACCACAATTTTATAGATGACAGCGAGAATTATCACAATTGTTATACGCTGTATAATCCCGAAACAGGTTCGGAGTTTTCTGATAAGTTAGAAATACATACGATTGAGTTGCCGAAAATTCCTGCTGCCGATGACGGTACGCAATTATGGTGGTGGACTAAGTTTTTGTCTGCCAAAAGTAGGGAGGAATTCACTATGTTAGCAGAACAAAATCCACAAGTTGAAAAAGCCGTTGTTCGTCTTATGGAACTGTCCGCTGACGAGAAAACGCGTTTGGTTTACGAGTCACGCCATAAAATGGAATGGGATAATTGGGCGCGTGAGAGGGCGGCTGTTGAGAAGGGTAGGCAAGAGGGCATGGAAAGGGGCATACAAAAAGGCAGACAAGAATGCATGCAAGAAATCATTGAAAGGTTTAAACGAGGCGGCATGTCCGAAAACGAGATTGAGAGGTTCTTGCAGTAAGTTCTGATTGGTTTTTGAAAAACGTAGGGGACGGGCTTGTTCGTCCCGCAAGAACACAATTCGGATTAACAAACAATTAGGGACGGGCAAAAACATCGGGACGGGCAAGCCCGTCCCCTACATTTTTTTAAAAACCCCTTGACAAAATTTTAAAAATATGTTATTATAATAAAAACAGGGCAAAACCTCAAACGGTTGCGTCCAAAGTTGCAAGTTAAGTAACCGCTATCTTTGGTCGAGGGCGGTTACTTTTTTGTGTTTCGATTTGCTAATATAGCCACAACAGTGATAACTGTCATTGATACAATATAAGCTATCTCCATACAAACACCTCCTTTCGGAAGTGAACGCAACCGTCCGGCACAACGCCGTTTTCAATCTTGCCCTGACCGGGTTTCCCCGGTAGTTACATTATACTACATTTTTTTGGTTATTTCAAGGGTTTTTAAAAAAAAGATGAAAATCTCTACTCTATGCCTTTGGTGTTGGGTGGGGGTTTTTTGAAATGTGGTGAAAACCCCTTGACTTTTTCAGCGATTAATGTTAAAATTAATACAAAGAAAAGGAGCGTTGTATGGCAGAAGAAAAAATAAGTTTTGACCGAATTATGAAGGAAATCATTGAAGTCTATCCGGCTGAAAATATTATACGTTTTATTAATACGGTTTATAACGAAAAAATCCCACTTGACAGCGA
>Ga0099364_10001395_pt1 | contig 40037 bp, 32 predicted proteins | sample TergutTh196P3_FD_73070 | JGI IMG/M metagenome (GOLD analysis project Ga0099364, IMG submission 73070) | Microcerotermes parvus P3 segment gut microbial communities from Pointe-Noire, Republic of the Congo - Th196 P3 | ecosystem: Host-associated > Arthropoda: Insects > Digestive system > Gut ... | reverse complement strand
TAAAATTGCATATTTTCAGATTCCTCATTTCACTACGTTTCATTCGGAATGACGAATTATACTTTGGGGTAGTTCAGGTTCCGCTGCGGCAGCGCCGCAGCGGAAACATGCCACTTTAAAGGAATGAAATGGTCATTCCGAGCGTAGCGAGGAATCTTGGTCTGCGTCATTTTATACATAACTTTACAATAGTACCTTCCTATTATTGTAATGTACAGTTTGAATTAACACCCTTTATACCTTATTTTTACCTTATTTTTCCTACTAAACAATGGTTCGACATGGCTCACTAACCACCTTAATAGATGATGAAATCTCCCACATGTCATGCTGAACTTGTTTCAGCATCCCCTTTGTTTTTAGGGGATTGCGGGTCAAGCCCGCAATGACAGGTAGGGTTGTTATGTACTTTTTCTATTAAGGTTGTTAGTGAGCCATGTCGAACTATTGTTCTGTTAAAAAAATAAGGTATGAATAAGGTTACTTTTTGAAAAGGTTAAATTTCAATCATAAAATTTTGAAATTCAACTATATAAATATTGAATAAAAATTTAATCTGTTAATAGTGTTTTAAAATTAAAAAATTTCAACTACTTTTGCCGCAAATTTTTAAACAACAATTTGAGTTATGATAAATCAATTAAAACCAGCAGTGGTGTGGAGTTTCTTTGATGAAATTTGCCGAATACCGCGACCTTCCAATCAAGAGGGTCAAATAATCGATTACCTGATAAAATTTGGTAAAGATTATGGATTAGAAACCAAACAAGATAAAACCGGCAACGTTCTTATCAGTAAGAAAGCGAGTGTCGGCTTTGAAAATCGGAAAACAGTTGTCCTACAATCGCATATAGATATGGTATGTGAAAAGAACAGCGATGTTACTCACGATTTTCTAAAAGACCCAATTATTCCTTACATTGACGGTGATTGGGTGAAAGCCAAAGGAACTACCTTAGGCGCAGATGATGGCATTGGAGTTGCCTCTCAATTAGCGATTTTGGCATCAAATGACTTAAAACACGGTCCCATTGAATGCCTGTTTACGGTCAATGAAGAAATGGGTCTGACGGGTGCATTCGGACTTGAAGAGGGTTTCCTTACAGGAAAAACTTTATTAAATTTAGATTCAGAAGACGATGGCGAAATATTTATCGGCTGTGCGGGTGGCATCGACACTCTGGGCAGTTTCGAATATGAGTTCGACACCGTTCCTTCTTCGGCGTATGCTTTTAAAGTTTCTGTTTCTGGGCTTCAAGGAGGACATTCAGGCGATGATATACATCGAGGTTTAGGAAATGCCAATAAAATTCTTAATCGGTTTTTATGGCAAATTAGTAATAAGTTGAATTTTAGGTTATCAGAAATTGACGGCGGTAATTTACGAAATGCCATCGCACGTGAAGCCTGGGCTATTGGAACGGTCGATTTTGACAAAAAAGAAGACTTACGTCAATTCCTTAATATATATATAGCCGAACTTGAAAACGAATATAAAGGAATTGAGCCAAATTTATCCTTGTCATTAGAAAGTGTTGAACTTCCAAAGCGTTTATTATCAGAAACATTACAACAACGACTTCTTAATTGTATTTATGCAATTCCACATGGAGTAATTAAAATGAGCCATAGTATACCCGGTTTAGTTGAAACTTCTACCAATCTTGCTTCTGTAAAGATGCAGGATGATGCCATTTGGGTAACGACAAGCCAGCGTAGTTCCGTTGAATCAGAAAAATTTGATATTGCCAATATGGTTGAATCAGTTTTCAGGTTATCTAACGCAAAATTTTCACATTCAGATGGTTATCCGGGATGGTCGCCAAATACAAATTCTGAAATACTTAATATTGCTGTTAAGACCTACGAAAAACTTTTTAATGAAAAACCGCAAGTTAAAGCAATTCATGCAGGTTTAGAGTGCGGGCTATTTCTGGAAAAATATCCTCAATTAGATATGATTTCAATAGGACCTACAATAAAAGGCGCTCACTCACCCGACGAAAGACTACTCATTTCAACAGTAGAAAAATTTTGGAAACATTTGCTTGAAATTCTTATCGAAATTCAATAAATTGTATTACTTTTGCGGCGTTTTTTTCTAATAAAATTATTATGTAGTTATCAGTTATCAGTTATCAGTTTTCAGTTTTCAGTTTTCAGTTTTCAGTTTTCAGATATCAGTAATGAGTAATCAGATATCAGTATTCAGTAATCAGATACTAATTTTCAGAAATAATTACGTTTATAATCAGAACATTAGAAATAACAGAATTGATTTTAAAATAAATAAAAATATTTATATATGGAAAAAGTTAGAACAAGACACTTTCAATACACGGGATTAGATGATTTTGACAAATCTATTGAAGAACAGATGAACGAGTTTTTCGAGTCGGAGTGTGTAAGTGCCGAACAAATTATAAGTGTCAAATATTCAGCGCATTCAACTGAAGGAATAAATACTTATACTGCATTGGTTGTTTACAAAACGAAATAACTACATAATCTTTTGAGATGGAAGTAACTGCCTCTTTGTTAGACCAAATTAATTCACCTGCCGATTTGCGTAAACTATCAAAAGAAAAGCTTGAAATTTTATGCAATGAATTAAGAGAGTTCATAATAGAGGCAGTTTCCAGCAACCCTGCTCACTTAGGTGCAAGCCTCGGAGTTGTTGAGTTGACGGTTGCTTTACATTATGTATTTGATACTCCGAATGATAAAATAATTTGGGATGTCGGTCATCAGGCTTATGGTCATAAAATCTTGACGGGCAGAAAAGAACGATTTCACACTAATAGGAAATTCAAAGGTATAAGTGGATTTCCGAATATTTTCGAAAGTGAATATGACGCATTTAGCGTTGGACATTCCTCTACTTCTATTTCCGCAGCATTAGGAATGGCAATTGCAGCAAAAAAAAACCAACAAAATACTCAATTTGTTGCTGTTATTGGTGATGGTGCGTTAACAGCGGGACTCGCTTTTGAAGGTATCAACAACCTCGCCGCAAATTATTGCAACGTTCTTATTATCGTTAACGACAACAACATCGCTATTGATGCCAATGTTGGTGGTATGAGTGATTATTTGGTCGATATAGCCACAAGTCACACATATAATAAGGTTAGACGAGAGCTTTTTAAAACGTTAGGGAAAATTAAACTTGTCGGTCCCCGTTCGCGAGATTTGATTATAAAAATCAATAATAGTATAAAAACGTTTCTTACCAAACAAGCCAATATTTTTGAAAGTTTTAATATCAGATACTTCGGACCTGTTGATGGACACGACGTTGAGCGCCTTGCAGATGTACTTACTGATTTAAAAGATATTCCGGGTCCGAAGGTTTTGCATATTATAACAAAAAAAGGAAAAGGTTTCAAAATTGCAGAAGAAAAACAGACCGAATGGCACGCTCCTGTTGGAAAATTTGACAAAGATACGGGTGAATATTATTTTTCAACTACCGAAAAAAGTAATTCAACTCGTTTTCAGGATGTTTTTGGAAATACAATTGTTGAATTAGCCCGAATGAACGAAAAAATTGTTGGAATTACTCCCGCAATGCCCACCGGTTGCAGTTTAAATATAATGATGAAAGAGATGCCCGACCGAGCATTTGACGTTGGAATCGCCGAGCAGCACGCAGTAACTTTTTCGGCAGGTCTCGCAATGGGCGGACTGTTGCCGTTCTGTAATATTTATTCTTCGTTTATGCAAAGGGCTTACGACCAAGTTATTCATGACGTTGCCCTTCAAAAATTGAATGTAGTTTTTTGTTTAGATAGAGGCGGATTAGTAGGTGCTGACGGCGCAACGCACCAAGGAGCCTATGATTTGGCGTACTTCCGAATTATTCCTAATATGATTGTTTCTGCACCAATGGATGAAATTGAGTTACGAAACCTAATGTACACCGCACAACTGCCTAATAAAGGTGCTTTTTCAATTCGCTATCCTCGCGGAACTGGATCAATTATTGATTGGCAACAGCCTTTTAAAGAAATTCCTATTGGAAAAGGTCGTAAACTGCGCAACGGTAAACACTTAGCAATTATAACCATTGGAACCATTGGACTTACCGTTTCGAAAATTTGTGAAGATTTTTCGAAAAAAGGTATCGAAATTGCTCAGTTTGATATGCGTTTTGTTAAACCTATTGATACTGAATTACTTCACGATGTTTTTACTAATTTTAAAAAAATAATTACTGTTGAAGATGGCTGCCTACAAGGCGGAATGGGAAGTGCGGTTCTTGAATTTATTGCCGATAATAATTATCAAACAACTATAAAACGGCTTGGTATCCCGGATAATTTCATCGAACACGGAACTCAAGAAGAACTCTACAAAGTGTGCGGTATTGACGAAGATGGAATAATTAAGGCAATTACTGAATTTGGAATTATTTAGAATGCAAAATCCTGAAAATGAATGATTTATTGATATAAATATCCCCCTGTATAAATTTAAAACTAAAAATACTTATTTTTATGTACGAAAATGATAAATTTTTATTTTGGTTAATATTCGGAACGTTCTTATTATTTGTTGTTTACACAATAATAATTGTTCGCTTTTTTTTGAAACGGATTTCTGAAAGTGAAAAAAGAAGCGTTATAGTGCAAACCGGTGCTGAAGTCAATAAATTAAGATTTCAGGCTTACGAACGTTTTACTCTCTTATTAGAACGTCTATCGCCTGAATCATTGATAGTTAGAGAACAAAATCCCAAAAATAAAGGATTTATGTTTCATGCGCACCTTTTAAGAGTTATCCGACACGAATTTAGCCATAACATTGCAATGCAAATATATGTTTCAGCAGAAACATGGCACAAAATTAAAACAGCAAAAGATAAACTGTTACAACTAATTAACACTTCACTTTCTAAAACAAAACCCGAAAGTTCTGCATTAGAGTTAGGAAAAATAATTATCGAAGATGCAGGAAAAGAAGTAAATGCCTATTTTAACATCGCCATCGAAGCGTTGCGAAGTGAATTAGATGAGCTTTTTAGGATATGAAAATTGGAATTCGCTGAGTAGATTGATTTGTTGGGGCGAAAGCGAATATCGTCCAATACATCATTCAAAAAATTGTAAATTAGGTAATTAATTAGGTTGTATGTGATTTCATTATTGGCTACTGAGGTTGTTTTGTATTGTAAAAAAATAATATAAAATAAAGCTAAAAAACACCAACGAAGTAAAAGGAAATACGAATTCAAAATTGATAACAAACTACTTCAGTTTTGTAAATAGTTCCAAATCAAATCTTTCAACGATGTAATACCTTCTCCTGTAATTGATGAAATAAACTGAAACGGTAAATCTTGCATTTCGTTTGTGATTTCATCTTTAAGTTCTTTATCAACTATATCTGATTTTGAAATAGCAATTATTCTGCGTTTATCTAATAGTTCGGGGTTAAATTTTTTGAGTTCGTTTAATAAAATATTGTATTCATTTTTAATATTTTTGCTGTCTGCGGGCACAAGAAAGAGAAGGATAGAGTTACGTTCTATATGTCTTAAAAAACGGAGTCCAATTCCTTTTCCTTCGGCTGCTCCCTCAATAATACCGGGTATATCAGCCATAACGAAAGATTTATGGTTTCTATATTCAACAATGCCAATATTTGGCACAAGAGTAGTGAATGGATAATCAGCAATTTTGGGTTTGGCAGCCGACACCACAGACAAAAGAGTAGATTTACCCGCATTAGGAAAACCAACTAAACCAACATCCGCAAGTATTTTCAGTTCTAAAACAACACTTATTTCAATACTTGGTTCGCCGGGTTGCGCAAATCGTGGAGTTTGAAAAGTAGATGATTTAAAATTAACGTTCCCAAGACCACCTCGACCGCCTTCTATTAAAATTTTTTCTTCGCCATCTTCGGTTATCTCAAATAAAAATTGGTCTGTATCGCCATTTTTAGCAATTGTTCCCAAAGGGACTTCAATTATTTTGTCGTTACCATTTGCGCCGGACGAACACTGCTTACCGCCTTGTTTGCCATCTTCAGCGAAAACGTGCCGTTGGAATTTTAAGTGAATTAAAGTCCAATAATTGCGATTCCCTTTAATTATAATATGCCCACCACGACCGCCATTTCCACCATCGGGACCTCCCTTAGGAACAAATTTCTCGCGCCTTAAATGCGCCGAACCTGCCCCTCCCTTCCCCGAACGACAGAATATTTTTACATAATCTACAAAGTTTGACATCTTTTTTAGTTTTCAGTTTTCAGTTTTCAGTTATCAGTCGTTAGTCGTTAGTCATTAGTCAGTTTTTAGTTGTCAGCATTCCGCTAGGAATGCATCGCTTGGTAGAAATAAATCAATCAAAACACCTGCATTCCGTTAGGAATGCATCCCCAATCAGTTTTTAGTTATCAGTTTTCATTTTTTTCAACCGTGAACCCTATACCGTGAACCCTGTACCGTGAACCCTGTACCGTGAACCGTGAACCCTGTACCGTGTACCGTGAACCATTTTCCCATATCTAAACTCTAAACAATAGCGACAACTCTTGCGGGTGCTCCATCTGCTTTTTCAATTTTTAGAGGGAGTGCACATAATGTAAATAATTTGTTACCAACTTTTTCTAAATTACAAAGATTTTCAAGGAAAATTGTATAGTTAGTTTTTAAAATTTTACAGTGAATTTTAAGTTCTGTTGCCGCAGTGTTCAAATCTTCAGTAGTAATAGGGTCGAAAGATGGTGCATCAATTCCTATTCCTTTTAATTTGCGCATATTAATCCAATCAACAACATAAGAGGATAATGTAGGAAAATTGCAAAAATATTCCTGCTTTCCCCAAAGGGCGCTGTGTCCAGTATTAAACAAAATAAAATCGGCTGCATAAAGGTCTTTTCTTTTATCTTCAAGCAATTGCATTGTTATTTGCTTTCCTTTGGCTACTTTACGACAATCAATCACTAATGCTTTTCCAACAAATTGTTCAATATGATAATCATCAAGGCTAAAACCGTTTTCGAAAAGGTGCAAAGGCGCATCAATATGCGTTCCTGTGTGGGAAAAAAGGGTTAGTTGTGTTTCCATAAAACCATATTCAGCATGTGGAAATGCAACATTCAGTTTTGGTGCCTCAGTACCCGGATACATGGGCATTCGTTCTGATATTGTGTGTGTTAAGTCGATTATTCTTGTAATTTTCATTGTGCAAAGTAAAAAAATTCTCTTTATAAAACCAAAAAAAAATATTTTTCGGTATAAAAAAATTATCCCAGAAAAAAGAAAAATCATTAACTTTGCGGCGGCAAATAAATTAAATCCTAATGAATGTAGTTGAAAGTCTTAATATTTTTTATAAAAAATTAGCTCTCTTTATAGAGAATAAAGAGTTAGATAAATTGCTTTTGTCTGAAAAACGAGATAAAAGTTCTGATTTAAAAAACGTTATAATCACTCTTGTGAAATTAAAAAAAGGATTTTTCCTAAATTTTGTTTATCGATATAAGAAAAAAGATATTACAAAAAATTATTCCTTATATGATGGTTTCGAAAATATAAAATGGGAACTTTTGACAAATTTTTACAATGCCAACCTGTTTTCTCAAACTCATGAATTTTGTTTACAAACAAAACCTAACGGAAAAGTTTTGTTAACAAGAAAAAAACTGACTGTCAAAAGAAATATAACATTTAACCACGACAAAACCAAACCACGACTGATTCAAACTTATAACAATACCTATTTAAAAGAATTGGGAGTTGTAAATTCTAAGTGGGAAATTCGCCAAAATATGAATAATAAATATCAGCAAATTTGCCAATATATAGAACTTATTCAGCCATATTTGACCGATAAAATTTTGCAAAATGATTGTCAAATTGTAGATATGGGGTCAGGGAAAGGCTATTTAACTTTTGCATTGTATGACTATATTTCAAATGTTTTACAAAAAAATATCAAAATGAGAGGCATCGAAGCCAACGCAGAATTAGTAAGTACCTGTAATACAATAGTAAAGAAATCAAACTTTGATAATTTAAATTTCATAGAAGGAACCATCAAAGATGCCGAATTAAATCGAATTGATATTTTGATTGCCTTACATGCATGCGATACAGCAACCGACGATGCTATTTATAGAGGAATAATTTCTAAATCTTCTTTGATAGTCTGCGCACCGTGCTGCCATAAACAAATCAGAAAAGAATTGAACTCCACTACTCCTTTTGACAACATTACTAAATTTGGAATTTTAAAAGAACGTCAAGCAGAAATTATTACTGACACCATTAGGGCATTAATATTGGAAATTTTTGGATACAAAACAAACGTTTTTGAATTTATTTCAACCGAACATACCCATAAAAATGTTATGATTGTTGGTGAAAAAATTAGAAAAAACAATCCCCAAAAACAAAAAATTCTAAATAATATTACCTCTCTAAAACAAATTTTCGGAATAAAAGAACATTATTTAGAAGGCTTGTTAAAAGAAAATTTTTTCAGTCTCAAAAAAACGACAATTGATTTTGCGACAAGTCAGTAGTTCTGAACTTTAATATTTTCACTTAAAGTATGCCTTTTTCTGTCGGGATGATAGACAAAATACCGCGTATCAATTTTTTCTATTGACTTTTCAATTTCACTTATTTACATAATAAATGAAAAAGCAATCGCTGCAATTACAATCAGTAAGACAATTGATAAACATCCTTTTTTGTTATTATCTAAGTTTTTCAGGATATTTTCGGCTTGTTTCAGTGCTTGTTTTTCTCCGCGTTTGAGCAGTTTCAAAATTTTTGGAATCATTGTGTTATATCTGTCTTTTTGTCCCTGCGACAACAAATGCGAAACGTTTTCTAATTCTGATCTTATGTCTGAAATTGCACTTGGCGGGGTATAATCAATTTTACCTTTTTCGTATTGTGGAATTTTTACTTCTAATTCGTGCAAAATATGTTCAAGGTCGTTTAAGAGAATATCGTAACTATTTAGTGGCTGATTTATATCAAGGCTGCCCTCATCTCTTACAATTTCGCCAAATTCGTTGATTCTAAATCCTTGCTGCGAATTAAAAATTTCGTCAAAACATTCAAAATACTTGGCTTCATACCATTCATCCAAAGTATCTGTCGTTATCATTGTATCCTCCAAAATGTACTTTCCATATTCACGCTTTAACTCGGATAGCGAAAATGGTCCAAATACATCGTTGTCAATACTGATAAAGTACAGCATCTCAGTAGATTGAGATGCTGTACTGAATGCTCCAGTATCCATAATGTTCATTTAAATACTATTGTTCTTTTCTTCCGAAATAGATAGTATTGTAAGTTTTGTTTACTAAGTTGTGCTGATTGATTATTTTTGTCAAAATAAGAATATTTACAAAAATCATCAACAAACTAAACACAAAACTAATATCAGGCAAAAGCGTACTTGCAATATTGATTGCAATGTTGAGAAAAAACAGCCCCAAATATGCTGCCCCTGTAAATCTTTTATCTTTGCCTTGGCTTTCGAGATAATTTGCTTCTCTATTAAGCCAATTGTAATACCACACAATGCCATAAATACCAAAGGTAATGATCATTAGTCCCAATGTGGGCCAAAAACTTCGCGTGTGCTTACCGTCATCAACACAAGAAATGTTTGTTTCTTTCGCCATCGCAAAAGCAACAACAATTCCGTAAATACCTAGTGTAAAAAGTGATAATAGATATACTTTCCATACTTTTCTATCGTATGGAAGCAATTGTGCTATATTTTCTTTTACACTGCTAAAGAAATAATCCTCTCTGATTATTTCACCAAATTCATTAATTTCAAATTTTGCCATCGTTTGTACAAATTAATTGTTATTTATTATTATTATTATGTAACTCTTTATCTTTTTGAGAATAAGGCACTTCAATACTTGTAGTAACTTGTAGGGGATATGAAAATATTTCAGCGTTTTCTCCCCCAATGTTAGGGTTATTAGTGTTACAAATCAGTGTGTATTGCGATAGGTGATTAATCAGTCGCGGAGAATAGTTTTGATTATTTCTATTCAGAATATCAATCGCAAGTTTCACGGCAATAATTGTAACAAAGTCAATATCCACCGAAATTCCCGGTTCGAAAGCGGCTTTGGCAAGGTCTTCTTCGTTAGTATAAAATTTGCGGTTTTGGGTTGTCCGTCCTGATGTTTCTCCAATAGCCCACATAAAGTCGGAATAATCGGGCATTCCGTCGGGTAAGGAATAAAAAATTTCGCCTGCAAAGGCGCGTTCCCAGCAACCGATAGACATTAAAGGCATTCCTACTTCTTTTGCTATATGAGCGGCATAGAGATCTCCCTCGCGGTTATCTGCACCTCCAATCACAATGGTATCTTTATCACAAAATTCATTAAATATCGAAATAGGAACATCTTGAACAATGGTATTCTGAACAATCACTTTTGCAGTAGGATTTATCTGTAAAATTCTCTCTTTAACGGCTTCGGTTTTGTATTTTCCTACGTCATATATACCACATTGGTGCCGACAAATATTGTGATATCCAACTATATCGTTATCTATCAGCAAAAAGCGTCCAACACCTGCTTTTGCCAATGACAATGCTGCCAAGCTTCCCACCGAGCCGCATCCTATCATCATTGCACCGGTTTTGAGCATCAAATCCGACTCTAAAATGCCTATATTCCGTGAAAAAACATCTAGTTTTAGGGAGTAAGGCTCTTTTTTGCATAAAATGTTGTCAGGTGTTATAAATTGCAATACACCCTTCTCGTCATAATAGCCCGTCAATTTGTCAGAAAGATTTTGCGCTGGTTTTTCTTTAAAAACTTCGCATATATCCACCTGCTTTTTGTTAATATCATTGCTTAATATTGATGTAATATTGTAAAAATTGGTATTTTCTATGAAATATCCATACAATTTTCCTGTCAGTTTTTCACTTTCCAAAGTAGAAGGAAAACAAACAGTAGGCTGCGCTTTTAGCTTTTTCTTGGTTATTTTTGCCATAAAATATCAGTAATTAATTTTTTTATCATTTTATCTTATTACAAATTCTTCAATCTTTATTTCTTCATTTACCCATTTTTCGAACAGAATAATCCATTTCATTACGTTTTCAATCGTTTTTACTCCTGATGCGGGGTTATAAAGTGCAAGGTCAAGATAGTAACTATTTGACATGTCTATTTTTACAAATGGAATGCTGTTTTCTATTTCAACAAGTTCATTTAAGTCAGGTTCTATTAGGTATATTCGCAACTGCTCTTTCAAATTTCTATAGTTTCGTGCGTAAGCAAGCTGGATAATCCATTCCCGTGTAGTATTTACAACTAAAATAAACGTAACAAGTCCGTCATTTATGTCTAATTTGGCTTCGGGGTATCTCTTCCATATTTCTAGTTTTTCTTGTTCAAAGGACAGTGGGTTTGTTTCATACCAACCTCTTTTGGCATTAATATATTCTAGAATTTCAATTTCAGGTATACCCGAAAAATAGAAGTCTGCAGACATCTTTTTGATTTTTTTGAAACCTTGCCACCAAAGAAAAACAACAAAAGCAAAAAAGAACATACATAACAAAATTGAAATAGTTTGCGTTGTTTCTTTTTGTGAGAATATTAAAAAATTATAAGTTCCGTGCAAAAGAATTGGCACACATATTGACAATGTGATATATTTATGTCTATGTTCGGGTAAAAATTTTGCGTACGAAAAATAATATCCCATTGCTACTCCAAAAAGAGCATGGGCAGGAACGGCAGTGAATGCCCTTAATAATCCGACCCCAACACCGTTTTGTAAAACATACAGAATATTTTCAAGAGTAGCAAATCCCAATGAAACAAACACGGAATAAATAATACCGTCAAATCTTTCGTTAAAATTTCGGTTTTTCCACACTAATAAATAAAGCATCACAAATTTAAGAAGTTCTTCGGGTATGGCAGCACCAGCAAAAGAAGTTACAAATGCGTTAAAGAAGTTATTATCAGTATTCGGTTCTACTGGAATAATCAGATTTATTACCGAAACCACCGCAAACACAAACAATGTCGAAAAAGCTCCCAATCCGAAAGCAATTAGTAACAATCCTAATGGCTCTTGTTCATATTTATCTCTTCTATAAACATAAAAAAGGATAATTGCCGCAGGCAAAACAGAAAGTATTAACAAAAACAATATCATATTATTACATTTAAAAATGATTGCGTTTATTCTTCTGTAATTTTCTGTATCTAATGAATAATATCGTCAAAAACAATAAAAAAGTGACATTCCACCATAAAAACAAAAGACTTTTTACTTTAATATCCGCTTTATCTATGTCAAGATTATTATAATGAGACTCTCTAATTTCATTTCTGAATTTCATTTCTTCATTTTTAACATATTCCTCCCTCTTTTTAGCAATCTCTCTATTTATCATTATAGTATCGGTATTCATTTTATCATTATTTTCTAACTCTTTTCGTATTGTATGGACTTTTATTTCGTCAAAGGTATTTGCTGCAATAGTTTTTTTATCATTTAGCTCGGACTTATTAGGAACAATATTAAACATAATTTTGTAAAGAATTTTAATATCTTCGTTTCCTTTCAATTTATAGTACGAAAAAGATAGCGACAAAGAGAGCGTAAATGCCATTAAAAATATACTAAAGAAAAAATTATTTGAGTCTAAAAAATTAATTATTTGGGAAATAATACTTTCATTTTTGGGGTATTCAAAGGATTTTTCTGATTCTCTCTCGTAGTTCTTTTTGATATTTATCAATCCGTTTTTTTTTTCGTCAGATTGAGAATTAGAAACGGTTATTGTTTCTGAAAAATGTTTTTTTGCAAAATATACTTCGGGAATTAAATCATCTCCAATTTCTATCTCAATTTTGTTGTATATCAGCGGGTTTGAGGTAACATGATACATCGTTAAACGAATATTTGGGTCTATGTTTACTAACCCTGAAATAGCTCCCTTAGGGTTTAAAAGTGCAAAAGTGCGATTTGTTACGTCATCAGTTCCTGAAAAAGTATCCAAACTTCCAGGATGTCGGTGCCATAGCCCCAACAGATTTAGTTCTTGTTCATAATCAGCGACAACCGATTGCGCCAAATAATTAACAAAGTCAGTGTCATATTCAAAATATGCTCGTTCAAAGATAGAGTTCGGACCGGGAGGCAATACTTCCATCACAATCCACATTCCGTTATCAAGGATATGACCTAATAAAATACCACCCGTTTCAAGTGGGTTTTTCATGCGTGTTTCTTTCTTTATGCCCTCATAAGCCTTATTAGAAAAAACTACACATTGACAGTGGGTACTCATTTTATATGTATTTAAATATTAAAAATATTTTGCACAACTCTTTTATAATCCACCATGTTCGTTAAATTTTTCTACTGACAGATCTCCCATTAAGACTAATTCAAATGCCATAAGCCATTTCACGGCCCATGCTATAACCGATGCGGCTGATGTAACTTCTTTTCCTGTTTTAATATTACCTGCTTCTGCTGTGCATAGATAGAGTTGGTTATCGCTATCAATTAACAAATGTGCTGGTTTCCATCCTAAATCTTTTATCAAATCATTGATATCTGGCTCAACGAGATATACTCTAACCGAGCTGCCCATTATCTGTTGCGGATGATTGTTGTTGTATACCGCCATAATGTACCAACTGCTATCGCCCATAACTCCTACGTTAAGGGAGCCAGTCCAGGCTAATCGTCCGTCATCCAATTTTTCAAGTTCAAAATGTGGGAATGCGTGAGTCATTGCCGCTTTTTCGGCAATCAACAAACTTGGGTCTTTTTCATACCACTGAGCAATGGCTAACTTCCCCGAAGGTATAGTTATGCCTCCGCCTTCAGAAGGATTTATTACTGAGCCTTCTCGGTTAATAGGAATTTTTTTTCCAGATAATAATTTATCTCTCAACTCCTCACGTCTGCGCTTTGCAGCAGCGTCGTCTATTGCTAACTTCCCCGAAGGAATTGTTATACCTCCGCCGTTCTCGCTTAGTTTGGTAACTGAGCCTTCTGGGCTAATGGGGATTTTTTTCCCAGACAATAGTTTTTCTCTCAATTCTTCACGTCTACGCTTTGCGGCGGCATCGTCATTTGCCAGCCTTCCGGCTGGTATTATTATTCTTTTATCCATGTGATTAAAAATTTTAAAAAATTTATATTTAATTTAATTAATTCTTCGTTATTTTCTTAATATGTTTTTTTCTTCTTCCATCTTTTACCAATAGTTGTCTCTTTTGTTCATTATCTCTTTAACTTCGGGTGCTTTCAATTCACTGGGGTTTGGACCATCGGATGGTGACCAGTTTTCTCTTGTGCGGTATTCGTTGTGAATTGTTTGGCTTTTGTGCCTACTGTCGCTAATATTTATTCCTCCCAAGGCAGCCATTTCTCTCTCTTTTTCGTCAAAAAAGATTAGTAGTGCACTTAATCCTTTTCCGGTTATATCCATACCGCCATTGATATATAGATTTACTTTTTCTTCGTACTTGACTATGAACTTATCATAAAACCTTTTTGCGACCGAATCTTGCCAATCTTCTTCAGTGGCAAGGGCTTGCTTTGATAGATGTCCATGAATTTCAAAAACTTGTTGTACGTAATCGGGTATCATTTTTTTATTTTTTTTTATTATCTACTTCTTTGGTATTCCCTAGCGCAAAGGCAGATTGGCAGAGGCCGCTTGCAACCGGCACAGACCATAGAAACTTCTGCAGATGCAATTTGATTGTAGTTGGCTTCTTCTTTTTGTTTTTTCTTAACCTCTTCTGCTGCTTTTTGGAATTTTTCAACCTTATCGCAGGGCAAAGTTTCGTTAGGATATGTTTCTTCTATAGTTCTACCGAGATATTCTTTAACAACAACATCAAGGATTTCGTCCATTTTATTAATAGCCTCATCTGTATGCTGTTCCGCAATATATTCAAGAGTTACTTCACCTCCATTGGGGCGCAATGCACCAGTCCGAAACTTATATTCCGATATTTCATGTTTTGTTTCTGAAATAATTCGTTCGGCAATATCCAATTTTCTTTTGCAATCATCTTTATATTGCCGTGCAGTATCGATGTCACTTCTTTGGCTGTCGCAACTCGGATAAACATTTCCATCTTCGTCTTCTCTTTGTGAGTCTAAACACCTCCTATAAGCTTCTTGAGCTTTTTGTAAATTTTCTTCAGCCTTTTCAAGTAGTTTTACGAAATAGTCCTTTTGTTTTTCGAATATTTCCAACATCTTTTGGATATAGGCATCTATATCTTTCAAAAGTTTAAGCAACGAATCACCACAATAATCAAGCGCATCTTTCAAACGCACAAGAGATTTATAGTCAGATATATAAACAGTGCTATCAGTCATCCTATACTCACTTTTCTTCTTTCATATTCTTTAGTAATATCTATTCTTGGGGGTAAATATGAATTTGCCCAATTCTCATATTTTTCGGAAATTTCGATAATTTCTTCTCTACTTGATTTAAATTCATTATCAAATTCGTCGTATTTGTCGTCTTTCCAATCTTCTGCAAGGCCTTTAAGTTGGAAAGATAGTTCCTCGTAGGTATTTTTCAGGTTTATCGATAACTGTATTAATTCAGTCTGCAATACCTCTAACTGTTTGGAACTCACTGTGATTAAACTGTTTTCCATCGTAATAAAATTTTATTATTTTTATAAATCAAGATATCTTCTTAGAATGTTTTCTAAGGGTAATAATACATCTTCTTCAAATTCTTTTATTTTTTCACACAAAGGATTGATTTTTTCTTTGTCTTTATCAAATCCTTCTTTAAATTTCACAAATTGGCTATCTTTCCATGTTTTTGCTACATCTTCAATGGCAACTTCTGTATTTTTTAGCTGCTCTCTGAGGTCCTCAATTGTATCAATCAGACCGTCTCTAAACTTCTTCATTGATTCTACGTCATTTATTATTCTGTCACTCATATTTTCTTATTTATAAGGTTTAAATTTCACTAAAATTCTATTTTTGTTATTATAATAATAGCATCTGTTTTTGGAACTTGGTCTGTTCATAACGTACAATCTGTTTGCTACGTCACTACCAACAATTTTCCCAGAGTCTCTTTCTTCCATCTGAAGCGCAACCCTGTGAGAAAAAAATGAGATTGTATCTCCAATTTGTTGTAAATTAGCCACATTATCCACTTGTAAAATTGTAAATACACCTACCAAAGGACCATTATTTAAAATATAGTTCAACAATTTTCCTGCCTCGGAAACGTCTTCTCCTCTTCTGCCACCTTTTTTGAACATTTGTGCAAGTTGGAAGGAGTAGAATGAGAGGTAAATATGTTGCTGTGCTCTGTTTTCGTCTACTTTTCGGGCATCTATTTCGGTTTTAATCTCTTGCATAGCCTCGATAACTTCATTCGTTTTTGAGACAAAAACAATTTCAAAACAATTTCCTGAAAAATAACTTGCTGGCAACTGAAATAGCGGATCTGAGGGTCTCATAAAATTGAAAAAATACCATTTAGCCGATTTGTCGGAATAATATGCCATTGCACTCAAAGATGAATTGATTGCGATTTTTTGAGCTACATCTTCTTCTCCCCCAATAATCAGGATATTGTCGTTGGACGATTTGTGTAGAGTTGCGCTTACATCATAGTCAGAAATAGCAATTGGCTGTCCGAAAAATATATCAACATCGACAGGATCTTCTTGGGGTGTAATCCCGTGATTTTTAAAGTCAGGCAGGTCAGCGCTACGGAATATTATTACATTCTTTTCTTTGTAGTTATTAATTAATCCGAATGATTTAACTTGTTTTAGCAGGTTGTCTATCTCTTTTTTGGGGATAAAAAATGTTTGCACTTTTTTGTTTGTATCTACAACTCCGGATTCTGAGTTGTAAAAACATTCGCCAGTTCTGAGATATGGTACTGTATTCAATCCAATAAGTCCGATGTCTGCGGGAGAACATTTGAACACAATCCTATTTGCAATTAAATCTTTTGGCAAGATATAGCTATGAATATCAGACAATTTTTGAGTTGCCAAAATCAAATTGATTCCAAACTTACGGAACTCCTTAATAATTATATGAATTATTGTCATTGCCTCTTTGCTTATATTGTCGTTTTCGATTTCGAACAATTTTTGAAATTCGTCAATAATTATTAATTGTCTTGGGATTTTTTTGTCGGGGCATTTTGTTCTCAGATCTACTATGTTACTTACTTCGTTTTTTCGACAGAGTTCCATACGGCGACTGCCTTCTTCTTTGAGTTCTCTAAGAACGCTTAATCCAAATTCTCTTTCAGCTTCGGGTGCGATAACTTTTGCGTGAGGTAAATTATGACGTGCGTATGTATCAAATTCAACTCCTGAAAAATCCATAAGAAAGAGTTCTAATTCTTCGGGGGAATAATGAATAGCCGAGTTACTAATAATTGTATGTAAAAAGACGCTTTTGCCAGAACCTGGTATGCCAATAACAACAGCCGAGTTTTGTCCGCTTTCCTGAGTAATTGACAAGCTTACCAACTCTTTTTCTTCTGAAATTCCAAAAGGGATTTCTATCATATTAGAACTTTCGTGTTTCCACCAATCTAATTGTGCAGGGACAAAATTGGCAAATGTCACTACTTCGGCTGGCTTTGTTTCCAATGACCTATTTACATATCGCACAATGTCTTGAATTTGCGAAACCCCTATTTTCTCAAAATTAAAATGTTGGATATTTTTGTCTGTTGAGAAAGGATATCTTGCTGATATAAAATCATAAGTCAGCAGCAAGTGGTCAAATTTGTCTAATTCAAACGCAATGTACTCCTTTTTTGCATTTTCAGAACTTTCTATTTCATCTTTGTCTATCATTAGAACTATATGAATGCCTGCGCGTTGCCCGTTTTTCATCAGTTGTTTCAATAATGTCAAAGATGTATTGGTAAGACCTACAGGAAATGCCTTTATTATCAATAATTGATATTCTTCGGGATTTTCTTTGCCTTGATTGTATTCGCCAATATTTTTAATAGGATGAAGTAATAGGTTTTGAATTACATTTTCGATGTATTGTGTTTTCTCTTCGAGGCAATCTTGTATCTCTTTTTCGCGTGAATAAAAGGACACTGACTTGTTTAGTGATTTAAACAAATCGGATATTCCTTCCATTTCTTGCGCGTCAATAGTGGTTATTTTGAATTTACCAGGTAAAGATGCCATAAAAAGACGTGCCGTCAGTGTATTTATGAAATCAAAACACTCTTTTTTTGTTTTTTTGTCGTAGTGAACTACAATATTTTTTTTGTCCAATATTATAGCATATTCAAATTTTGTGAAAGAAAACATGTCGTCGAATATGTTAAAGACGATGACATTCTTTCCTACTAAAAAAGACGAAGTTGGGAAATGGTGGGATTGAGGTTGCAATTGTTTCCACACAATATTGTCGCTATCTGCGGTCTCGTAAAAGTTTGGAGCAATAGCGGGATTTTGTCTGTAAAACTGTTCTGTAACGTTATGAATGGCTGATAATATCTCATTTTTAGAACGACTCTCCATTCCGCCGCTTGCAATCCATTTTTGAGTTTGGTCGCCCATTAAGTTCATCAACGCAATAAATTGGTCGCAAGCAGCGTTGTAGTAGTCAATCTTATCAAGTAATTCGTATGAAATTGAAGGATATGACCTAATAAAGTGCTGCTTGTTTTCGTTTGACAGATTATCCCTGAAATCTTTTACCAGATTTAATAACGATTCTTTTGTTATCGTTTCCTCTTCGTTTACTGTCCGTGATATGTATTGTTTCAAAACAACGTTTTCTTCCTCTAATTTTATCAGATTTTTTTCTTGAGACTCAATAATTTCCTCTAGTTCCTGTTTATTTAAAATTACTTCTTCGTGCTTTAATGATTGCTCTTCTAAAAGTTCTGAATATTCTGATTTAATTTTTTGGAGTTCTGAATCATACTCTTCCTTTTCTAAATCTCTTAAATGTGTCAAGGTGTTGAGTAAATTGTCAATATTTTTAGCGTACTTCCAATTATTCATACCGTTTATTCCGAGCAGGGTATCATCTTTTATATCTAAGTAAACCAACTCCATAATAGAAAACGGACCGTAAATCTGGTTGTTTTCCTGATAATAGTAAGACAATTTATAAATATCAGGAGCTTCATTGTTTTCTTGGTGAGTAGTTTTAATGTAAATCTCCAATTCGGGAAAATCAATAGCAGGTTTCCACACTGTCCTATTGTATGATACTAAAGTATCCTCCTCCAGAGGATAATCTCTAAAATTTTCCAATCGATACGGACCGTAGTGTTGACCATTCAAATTTATGTAATAGGTTTTATTCATATTTATTTATATATATGTTTTATGACAATATTCTAACTATTTCTTTTGCGTCAGATTTTTTGAATCCGCACGCTAAAATTTTGTGTCCGCCGAGACTTTCTATTGCGATGTTTGCAAAAAATAAACCTGCTCCTGCAGAAACACTTGCTATATTTTTTCGAGTAATTATAGTAGTTTTATAACCAAAAACATAGCCTTTATAATAAGTAACTTTCACATTATCAATTTCTAACCTGTCAGGATACAATGTGTTTTCGTTTGTCGAAATTCTACTTGCTGTAAAGGCTCTCATATAATTTGTGTTTTATATTATTGTGAATTTGATAGTTGTAAAATTGTGTTCAATAAATTGGGTATATCTCCTGCCCGATTCCAATTTTCAATACTATTAATCCCCAAAAGCGAATTTTCACTTATGTCTAAATTTACTAAATCATAAATCGAAAACGGACCATACAATTGGTGACCTTCTCGGTAATAATAGTTCACATCAAACAAATGTAAATTTTGATGTCCGTCGTAGGTAGTTCCTTCATTATCATCCTCAACATCTTCACGGAAATAGTTTCTTTCTAAGGTATTGTTTTCATGTGAGTTAGGTCTCATTGGGTGATTAAAATAATCCTGTCTTAAATTATTCCTATTTTGCTCTTTTTGTATCTCAAGATGATAGTAAATAAGTTTAAATAAATTAATAAAAAAGAAAGGGATAGCCAATAGTGCTGTCATTAATAAAAACGAAATTACTTTCAAAAAACAACCTATTCCTTCATTTTGGGAAAGTGAGGTACCTTGAAAAATATTATTTCTCCACGTATCTCCTACCCCGACATAAACTAACCCTGCCAACCCCAATGTACAAACTACAATAATGGAGGCTTTTCGTTTCATTTTTAGTTCGGTTATTCTATTCATGAGAACAATTATTTTATTTGTAGGTCATTGAATAGTAGAAAATGATTGATATACTGATTGCAGATAGTTCTAAATAGCGATACACAGAGCAAACTCCAAAGAAAAGAGCGTTTGAAAAGAAACGTCCGTAAGAAACTGATTATCAGCGAGTTACAAAGAAAAAGTGACCCAAAAAATTTTGGATAGAAAGCACAACTATTAAAGCTGTGTGCGACTAAAATATTTTTTGAAACACCTTTCATCTGCAGAAGATCTATAATTTTTTTATAATGTAAAACTATTCATCACTTAAAATCAGTAATTTACGCAAAAATTATTTTTAATTTTCAAAATTTAAACGTAAGGTTTTGAAAAATGTTTCATTTTTTTGAAAAAAAATAAAAATTATTTTTTTAAAATTTTATTTTCAACAAACTAATTATTGATTTTTTCTCTATTTTTGCATTTAAATACAAAAACAAATCAGATAATCTAATGATAGAAAAATTCGGCAAAACGTGGTGAGGTGAGCATTGGCTGCGGTCGCTCCACAATGTTGATTATAACAACCGTTTACCTCGCGGTGCTACTTATGCTCGTTCGGGAAGAGTACAATCCATTAAAATAAAAGGAAATCATGCTATAGAGTCATTCCGAACAAAGTGAGGAATCTTTTGCAATTTCCTAACGGAATGCGGCTGTTTTGATTGATTTATTTCTACCAAAGCGATGCATTCCTACGGAATGCCGAAAAACTAACTAATGACTAACGACTAATAACTGATAACCGAAAACTGATAACTGAAAACTGATAACTGAAAACTAACAACTATTCAGAAGCCACACAATAAATCCATTTATTTCCTTTGATAACAATTTTTTGGTCTGTAAATGCGGGAGTAGCATATATTTTATCTCCTGTTTGGAAAGAATTAATAAGGTTGAAATCTCCTTTTGCAGAAAAAATAAATATTTTTCCGTCAGTTGCTGCGAGATAAATTTTTCCTTCAACGATAATTGGGGATGAATAAAATCCCGTATTAAGTTCCATTGATTTAATTAAACTTCCCGTTTTAATGTCAAAAGAGGCGACCACTCCGTAGTCGGTAGCGATAAAAAAGAAATCTTTTGTAGCGACGGGGCTAGCTACTTCGGGCAAAAATTCGTCATCTTCCCAAAGTACCGTTCCGTCAGTTGCATCAATGGCAATCATTGTAGCATATTCACTTGCGCCGACAACTATCCCGTTTGCATAAGCGAGGCTTGCGCCCACTTCACCCGACATACAAACTACACGCCAATTTTGTTCGCCATTATTTGGATTATATGATGTAATGCTTGGATTTCCAATTAAAAGCAGTTGGGGTGTATTATTTACATAAGCAATAATCGGGGAACTCCATGCAATTTTATCGGGGCGTTCGGTCATCCACCGCTGATTGCCCGTAGCCAAATCTAATGCTATGACCCTCGGAGAATTGTGGTTATCATATTGAATAATTAATAAATTTCCAAAAATAATTGGAGAAGAGGCATATCCGTAGTGGTTGTCGGGGATACCAATATTTTTTGACCAAATAAGTTTTCCGTCGATATCGGCACAAATAACGTCTCCCATACCAAAGATAGCACAAACATATTTACCATTTGTAACAGCGCTCGGAGCCGCTAATCCTGTATCATCGGTAGTGTCGGGCATTTTGGAAGGTGAACCCGGAATATTTTTTGCCGCAAGTCGCCACAATTCTTTACCCGAACTTAATTCATAACAAAATAACTCACGCACCGCATCGTCAGCACCTGTGAAAAATAGTTTATTCCCATTAATGACAGGAGAATTAAATCCTTTTCTGGGTACTTCTGCTTTCCACAAAATATTTTTCCCAGAAGTTAAGTCCCATGTTGTCGGAACTTTTGATGATCCATTTATACCAAGCGAATTATTACCTCTAAAACCATTATGCGTAACTTTTGATATTTCAACTACTTCGAGTAAATCTGACGAAATTGAATCGGTTTCAATCTCTGTTAAAATATCAATAGAATCTGAAAGCAAATATAAATCATTTTCGATGCTATTTGTTTCATTTTCAGACATTTCTATCTCTATTTCAGGAATAGTTTTATTGTTATTATTTGTTAAATATGGTGAAGTTAAAATAGCAAAAATAATTCCACCAATACTTATTGTTGCAACAATCCAAACAATATGTTTTCTTGCTTTAGATTTGATTAACCAAAAGTCAATAGGGTCTATCTCTTTGTCAGGAATATTTTTTGACTTTGCATAAAAAATTCTGATGGAAATCACAAAAACAATTACCATAAAGAGTAAAATAGCAATGCCTAATTTCATTCTACTTTGGTTTATAAAATATGCTTTTCGGGCTAACAAATCCAATTCTCGAATTTGCTCTAATAATTGAGGGTTGTCGCCGAGTTCTTCGTTTGCTTGTTTTAGTTTTTCAATGATTTCAGATTGAATAGTTTCCGAACTACTAACCTGAAAATAGTTAGTTATCAGCATTATAGAAAATGTGATGATAAAAATTACAGAAACCGCTGCAATGTTTCGGGTTATTATTTGTTTCATCTGGTTATTTTTTTATTACGGTACACGGTACGCGTTGTATGGTTTATTTTTTTTCATTTGTAAATATTATGTATGTTACCGAAATTGTTTGTTATTGAACGTATTGAAATTGTTATTGAGTTTACCGAAATTGTTATTTCTAATGTCTCAATCCACAATCTTTATTTATTTAGAAATGCAAAATTACCACTTTTTTTTGATATTCAAGTCACTTTCTAAAATTTTTTGCAATTTTCATAACGGTTTCTAAATGTTCCCTCTTGCATAACAGCCTCTTTATTTCAATGTTGGCATACTCAACTCCTTACACAGAGAAAAAATTCGGGGTAGAATTTTGTAAAAAAATAAAAAAAATATTTTTAATTATTAAAAAAATAGTACTTTTGTGAAATAATTTAAAACCATAAAAGATTAAAAATTCACATTACTAAAATAAAGATTTAGACACGCAATCAAATGATTATAAATACATTAGAGTTAATTCGTGAAATTAGTGGCTCAATAATAATATAAATAATATGAGAAAGAGAATAAACAAAACATTTTTTTTGGTTAATTTGGTATTATGTTGCAACATTTTAGTTGTCAATGCCAATGACCCGATTTTAGACATTTCAGTTGCTCCCATTATTATCAATGGCAATAGTACTGAAAATTACATTATTACAGGTTCTACCGATAAAAATAATATTATTGTAGAAACCGGTTATAAAGGAATAATAACGTTACGAGATGTTAAAATAGAATTAACACATCCTGATCCTGAGTTACCTCCCTATCCCAAGTTACCTCCGGAACCTGAACTACCTCCTCGCCCCGAATGTCCTCCTCAACCCGAACTACCTCCCGAACCCGAATTACCTCCATATCCCGAACTACCGGATCCCCCTGATCATCCTCAACCAGATCCTCCATTTTCTGACCCCGATTGGGATGCATATTGGGCATTATATAATTTTCTTTTGGATCAGTGGTACGCAGAATATTATGCAATTATGGCGCCATATTGGGATTTATGTGGAATAATTTTACAGCCATGGCGAGAGGAATGCATTGCTATTTGGGCTCCATGGTGGGTAGAATATGATGCAATTATGCAGCCATATTGGGATGAATGTAATGCAATTTTGAATCCATATTGGGATGAATTCAATGCTATTTGGGATTTATGGTATTCTCAAAGACCCTTACATTCACCAATTTCTGTAAAAGGACAAAATAATTGTTCTAATCTCACTCCTGTAACTAATGTAGATTTTATTTTAGAAGGTGATAATTATTTGAGCCCTCTGATTCCTGATCATTATCGTGAGGATGATAGAGGTTGGTCGGCATTTCATGTGGAGCAAGGAGCACAAATCAATATTTCTGCAATTAATCCGTCTGATAATTCAAGTGGAACATTAAGTGCTATATCACATACAAGGCATGGAGGAACGGGAATTGGTGCATTGGCAGGTCTCCCCGAAGCAACTATTGATTTGCCAATTACCGGTGGATGTCAATCGCCTGCGACCGCTGCTGGTGGTAATATTGTAATTTCGAGCGGAAAAATTACCGCAAGAGGTGGACACGGTGCAGGGATTGGCGGCGGTTTCAGTTACTATTACGACGGTATGATTGTTATTTATGGCGGTGAAGTGAACGCTTCTTCAATTTTTCATGCCGCAGGAATTGGGAGCGGATGCCCCCTCGGTACAGGAATAGTGCCTTGTTACACATCAAATAGTTCTATTATTGTACTTCCTCCCGCTACTATTGCTGCTTCTGGCTCAGGACATGACGAAAATGTTCCTATATTTGACCTTGCACTTGCAGGAACTAATACACTCGTTTACATTGGAGACCCCCAAAAGCCCGAAATTACAGTACATACAGAAGATTTTGAACCATTTGCAAATATTTATGTAGACCTTTCTGAAAACCCTGATATTGCACGTGTTATCAATGCAACTGTTCCTAACGAAAGGCTTGATATTAATCAAGTTAAGTTTGGACAGGCAAATAATGCGGGTATCTACACATTTAATGGCATCCTCAATGATAATACAACATTTTTTACAGACGCAGTAAGTTCGCAGCCCGAATATTTTGGAAGACCTTATTTGCCTAAAACTGTACGGTTGCCCGGACCAAACTCAGAAACTGTTATTTTGGAACTAATGAAAACCGATTTGACAATAGAGGCTTTTCCATCTATTTCTATTTGTGAAAATAATTATTCGGATTCTACTGCATTAAACCACGCTTTTCGTATAAAGATAACATATTTAGACGGTGCTCAAATGTCAAATGTTATTTTTGAGATGGCTGAAGGCAATTTATCCGACTTTTTGGCATCTGATATGAAATTCTATTCTTCCGATGGTGAAACAGAAATTTCTACTCCAACAACAATCAATAAAGGAGATATTTTATTTGTTGCCATTCCAATTAAATTAGGAAAATCGGGTGGATTTTACTCGGATGTCTTGCGTATTAGCGGAAATTGGGGTGGAGTGCCTACAGGATATATTCGTCAAATTGTTACTCAAAATATTGGTATTGTTAATATTACAGTTATTGCAAATCCCGAAGAGGGTGGTTCAGTAATTGGTACTGACAGTTATACTTGCGACACGGATGTTACAGTTTCGGCAACACCAGCCGATATATACAACTTTGTTAATTGGACAGAAAATGATATTGAAGTATCTGATGCCCCCAATTATAATTTTATTGCTACCGAAGACCGTAATTTAGTTGCCAATTTTACACTTAAATCTTATGAAATTGTTTTATATGCTGACCCTACAGAAGGAGGTACTGTTTCGGGTGAAGGAGAATATACTTATGGTGAAAGTGTTACAGTTTCGGCAACCGAAAATGAACTATACCATTTTGTTAATTGGACCGAAAATAATGTTGTGGTTTCAGACGAACCCAATTATACTTTTATTATAACCCAAAACCGTAATTTGGTTGCTAATTTTGTAATGCTTTTTCTCGTTACGGTTGATGTTAATAATAGCGACTATGGTTCTGCAGCAGGCAATGATTTTTACAGAATATCAAGTTTTGCACAAGTTAGGGCATTTGAAAACGACTGCTACAGATTCGAAAATTGGTCAATAAACGGAGTTGTGGTTTCGACCGACAATCCATATTCTTTCGAAGTAACTGAAAATGTAACAATTACGGCAAATTTCAGTGCGCTTGATTTCGATACATATTCTCCTATCCTTTGGGATAATACTTTTTTACTTAATCTCAAAAAATTAAGAGAAGATGGTTATGAAGTAACTGGTTGTCAATGGTATAAAGATGATATCGAACAAATCGAGACTAATACAATAAACGAGTTCAGTTACTCTGAAGGTCCAAATAGTTATAATTTGCTAAAACCTGCACCTACTTATTATATGTTTAAATTAAAGACCCAAAACTTTGGCAATTTATGTTCAACAAATAAGTTTATAGACAACGGTACTACCGAAGATGATGACGAGGAAACCAAATCGACACTGATTGTATACCCAAACCCATTCTCATCGGGGGTTCCGTTTACTATTGAGGGTGTTACAGCAGGAAAAGCCATTAATATTTATAACCAGATGGGAGTTTGCGTGTACAATACGATTGCCACAGACGAAATAATAACCCTTAAACTTAATTTCCCTGCGGGATTCTATTTTATACACGCAGATAAAAAACAAATAAAGATTGAAATTGTAAAATAGTTGTTAGTTGTCAGTTTTCAGTGAATGAGTGAATGAGTGAATGAGTGAATAAGTAAATGAGTGAATAAGTGTAGGGGCGCACCCTTGCGGTCGCCCTCCTTGTAATAAATAAATGAATGGTGTAGGGGCGCACCCTTGCGGTCGCCCTCCTTGTAATAAATAAATGAATGGTGTAGGGGCGCACCCTTGCGGTCGCCCTCCTTATAATAAATAAATGAATGGTGTAGGGGCGCACCCTTGCGGTCGCTCTCCTTCTAATAAATAAATGAATCGTGTAGGGGCAAACCTGAGTGTTTGCCCAAATGTTCGATAATAGACTTTATATAACATGAACAAGTTAAAAAAAATAAAGATAATTCGTTTCGTTTTGATTATCACAGCTTTGGTAATAACTATACCTAACATTTCTTCTCAACAAACGAAAAATGAATTATCTATTAATGGTGGAGTGGGTTTGTCGGCATTTATTATGCAGCCAACTTTGGAAAATGTTTTACCAAACGGTATTATCGGAGATATTGGTTTTGGATTAACTTTCTTTTTACATCCCAAATGGGGTATTTATCTTGGAGCGGGCATTGGATTGGCTCAACCTGTGGCAAAAACAAATAAAATAACTATTTTAAATTCAGGACTTACCGACAGTAATGGTTATCTTTTCGATTTACATACCAATCTACTCTACTTTACCGAACAACAATCGATGAGTTTTTTAAGTGTACCATTAATGTTACATTATCAGGCGATGCCTCAAGGCAGACTATCGGCGCAACACCGAGGTAGAATAAACTTTTTTTATGCAATGACAGGTATTAAATTCATTATTCCTCAGAATAGCCAATACCGATCTAATACTACGTCACTTACTAATGCTGCATATTATCCCGACATGGACAATTGGGCGGGTACTCAAACTTTTGCAGGATTAGGAACTTTTGAGGGCGTAGGCTCCGAAGGCGATCTCGAACTTGATATGTTTGTTGCTTTTTCACTCGAAGCAGGTATAAAAAGTATCATAAACAAAAAAATGTTTCTCTACACAGGCTTATTTCTTGACATCGGATTAGAAGACCCATACCAAAATAGACGTTTATCTTATACTGACCAAAATGCAGCAGTTCTTATTTCAGAAACTTCGTTTTTGAATTTTTCTGATAAAATTACTTTTACTGCAGTAGGTTTAAAATTACGACTTGCTTTTACATCACTCAAAAAAACACAAAAATGCGACCATTGGATATATTGAATTTTATGATAATTCTATTCTACATTTTATCTATGAATCCACTCCGAAAAGCCCTATTATTTTACCACAAGGGTCACAAAGAGATTTCACAAAGGACACAAAGTATTAAAAATCAACTAATATCAACTTGTGCTCTTTGTGTATTCTTTGTGTACTTTGTGGTAGAAAACACTTTTCGGAGTCGACTCGTCTATTAATTTTACAAAAAACAATGTTAAAAGGAAAAAAAATAATTCTGGGAATAACGGGTAGTATTGCTGCCTATAAAGCGGCATATCTTTTGCGGTTATTAGTAAAAGAAGAGGCAGAAGTACAGGTTTTAATCACTCCTGCGGGCAAAGAATTTATTACACCCGCAACTCTTTCGGCACTTTCCAACAAGCCGGTTTTAGGAACATTTTTTGAAACAAATGACGGAACGTGGCATAGTCATGTAAATTTAGGGTTATGGGCAGATGTTATGATTATTGCACCCGCATCAGCAAATACAATAGCAAAAATGGCAACAGGAATTTGCGATAACCTGCTTTTAACTACTTATTTATCAACTAAATGTCCCATTTTTGTTGCACCTGCGATGGATTTAGATATGTTTGCACACCCAGCAACTCAAAAGAATATTTCTTTGCTTATTGAGCGCGGTTGCAAAATAATAGAGCCAAGTACCGGAGTTTTAGCAAGCGGACTGCACGGAAAAGGACGCATGGAAGAACCAGAACAAATTGTCGAAATTTTAAAAGATTTTTTCGAAAATAAAATTCCTCAAAAAAGTCTTGCAGGAAAAAGAGTTATGGTTACAGCAGGTCCAACCTACGAAAATATTGACCCTGTGCGTTTTATAGGAAATTATTCATCTGGTAAAACAGGTATTGCAATCGCCGAAGAATTAATTAAAAGAGGCGCAAAAGTAGATTTGATTATCAACTCACATCTACTATCCTCAAGGGAGAAAGAGTTGTATTTCAACACATTAGGAACGGCAAGGAGTGAAGTTATATCCGCTGATGATATGTATCGAGAAGCATTAAAGATTTTTCCAAAAGTTGACGCTGCTATAATGACGGCGGCAGTTGCCGATTTTAAACCCGCAAAATATTCCCAAAAGAAAATTAAAAGAAATGATAAAAATTTAACCATCGAACTATCTCCAAACCCAGATATTGCCGCAAAATTAGGACAAATAAAAAAATCTAACCAAATATTAATCGGTTTTGCACTAGAAACACATGACGAAGAAGTTAATGCCTTCAAAAAATTAATATCAAAAAATCTTGATTTTATTGTCCTTAACTCCCCGTCAACCAAAGGAACAGGATTTATGACCGACACAAACGAAATTACAATTATTGATAAAAACAATTTTAAAAAGAAATATCCTCTTAAAACTAAAAAAGAAGTTGCATCTGATATTATTGATGAACTTGAAAAATTATTGAAAAAATAACAAATTCTTATAGTGATTTAACATGAATTTACACGAAATAATAAAATTCTTTGAAACCCAATTTCCTACTGCCTTGCAGGAAGAGTTTGACAATTGTGGACTTCAAGTGGGAAACCCCGAAGATGAAATAACAGGCATCCTTCTAACTTTGGATGTTACTCCCGAAGTAATCAAAGAAGCAGTAACAACTAATTGTAACCTAATAGTTTCGCATCATCCCGTTACTTTATCTGGAATAAAAAGAATGACAGGAAATAGTTTGCCTGTTCAGATTTTTAGGGAAGCGATTCGTAACGAAATAGCAATATATTCGGTGCATACAAACATCGACAATCTCAAAAATGGAATTAGCGGTATTCTTGCCCAAAAATTAGGTTTAATCAACACAAAAGTATTGTCTCCGAAAAAAAACTTGTTGCTTAAATTAGTAACTTTTGTACCTCTTGAGTTTGCTGATAAAGTTCGGAATGCCTTATTTGAAGCGGGTGCGGGGCGTATTGGCAACTATTCGGGATGTAGTTACAATATTGAAGGCGAGGGTACTTTTTGCGGAGATGATTCCACCAATCCTTTTGTTGGAAAAAAAGGAGAACTACACTTCGAAAAAGAAATCAGAATTGAAACAATTTTGCCATCATTTCTTCAAAAACAAGTTCTAAAAGCACTGTTTGACGCACATCCTTATGAAGAAGTAGCGTATGATTTATATCCTCTTGAGAATCAATGGGATGAAGCGGGCATTGGAATAATTGGCGAATTAGCAGAAATCGAAAAACCTGAAGTTTTTTTGAAACGTTTAAAAGAAGTTACAAAAGCGGGAGTTATCAGGCATTCAAAAATTTCTGGGCATCAATTGAAAAAAGTTGCTATCTGCGGCGGTAGCGGAAGTTTCTTAATTAATGACGTTATAAAAGCCGGTGCCGATATTTTTATTACAGGAGACATTAAATATCATCAATTTTTTGATGTTCCAAATAACGTAATCATTTCTGATATAGGACATTACGAAAGTGAGCAATTTTTTAATGAATTTTTATTTGATATTATTTCAAAAAATTTTCCTACTTTTGCGGTCCGAATTTCGGAAATAAATAGCAACCCTATAAAATATTTTAGTTGAATGGCAACAAAAGAACCAAAAACAAATATCGTAGAATCTTCGGTAGAAGATAAACTTCGTTCACTTTTCAGTTTGCAAAAAGTTGTGTCTGAAATAGACAAACTAAGAACACTCAGAGGCGAGTTGCCTTTGGAAGTTCAAGATTTGGAAGATGACGTTGCAGGTTTAGAAACACGTATTTCGAATCTTAATAGCGAAGTAAAAGAATTGAGCGACAGCATTGTTCTGATGAAAAATAAAATCAAAGATGCGGGGCTTCTTATTAAGAAATATGAAGCGCAACAATCTAACGTTAGGAACAACCGAGAGTATGAATCACTTTCAAAAGAGGTTGAATATCAAAATTTAGAGATTGAACTGTGCGAAAAACGTATCAAAGAATTTAATTCAGAAATGAAGGCAAAATCTGTTCAGTCAGAATCGTGGAAGGAGCAATTAACAGGCAGAAAATCTGACCTTACAACAAAGAAAGCAGAACTTGAGGAAATTATTTCAGAAACACAAACCGAAGAAAAACGCCTCGTCGAAAAAGGTAAAAATATTGAAAAACATATCGATGAACGTTTACTGACAGCATTTAAGCGTATCCGAAAAAATGCACGCAACGGTTTAGCAGTTGTTACTGTTGCACGAGATGCATGTGGAGGCTGTTTCAATAAAATTCCACCTCAACGACAATTAGATATTCAGTTAAGAAAAAAAATTATCGTTTGCGAATATTGCGGTAGAATATTGGTAGATAGCGAAATATAGATAGTGTGGGGATATACGGATTGGCGGATTGGACGGATTTTCACAGATTGACGGATTTTCACTGAATGCATGTGTATGTTTGCCTAAAAATTTCGGTCGTTTTTCTTTTCTGACTACGTCAATGTGACCCCCAAACAACCACTAACATGACAATAGTTCCTGACTTCCTCAATGCGACACTCTGCGCAGGAGTTCTGAATATTTTGAAAAAAAGGTATTAATGTTTTTGAAACAAAAAAGAGTTAATTTATTTTGCGAAACACTAATTAATTAAGTTATCTTCTTTTTCCTGACTTCGACAATGCGACACCCAAATAGTATAAAATCGGCATTTTAAGCCACTTTAACGATTTTTTGCGGCACTCACTAAAAATCTTATGTTATTGATATTCAGTATATTATAAAATTATTTTTTAAAAGTGTCGAAGTCAGGAGTTCTGAAAATGCTTGCGCGAAACATTAGTTAATTACCTTCTTTTTTTCTGTTGTGTTCCTTTGCTTCTACTTTTATTGCTGCTACTTGGTGATTTTTGTTTCGTTTGACTCTTTTTGTCACCTTTCTTAATCTGATGAGGCGGCTTTTGTTTGCCGAGGCAAATACAGATACGACAACGGTCGCATTCATAACCTTTTTGTATCGGACCTCTTTTCTTTGGCTGGGATCTAAGGTCAATTTTTACTGCACCGTAAGAAAGTTTCAATTTAATCCCTGCCGCGAGAGGTGTAATAGTTGATGGATATGATTGTGAATTTAAGACACTGTTAATTTGTAAATCATTTGTTACTAATGGCGGCATATCAGCCGAATTTTGAGCATTTACATTACTAACATTGTTGAGTCCATAATCTAAATATAATCCAATATACAGGATGAGTCCGTTGTTATTAAGTATTCGCTTTCTACCGAGTTCTGCAGAGGCAAAAATAGCGGGTTTAAATTCAAAATTTCCGCTTGCTTTGTTATCCGGATAAATCCCAAAACCCATAAATTGTTGGGTTGTATATTCGTAATTTTCAAATTCGTAGTAACCAGAGTTCCTAAAAGTAGCGGTTGTTTTGTATGCACCGTTCATTGGCAGTCCAAATTTTCCACCAATTGCAACATACCACATTCTGTCGCCGGATGTTTGAAATTGAAGCATCAAAGGAATTTGAAGCATCATTGCGCGCTGTTTCTCAACAAAATCGCTAATCTCGCTACGAAATTCAAATGGTGAACCTTCGTTGTCAACAGCATCATAACTTAATCGAAAAATATCAGATTTAAATTTAGTGTTGTACATTGCAACTTCAACGCCCGTACTGATACCAATATTTGTCGAGAAGAAATAAGTATATCCAATACCTAAATGACCTCCGAAACCATCTTTTCGCACTCCGTTGTCAATATTGTATTGCAAAGTAGACAGACCTCCGCCAATATATCCCGAAAATTCATGTCTATACTGTGCTTGTGTAACTGTTGAAAATGAAACGATTACAATTATCGCTAATCTTAATAGAAATTTACTTGCTATCAAATTCATTGTACAATTATTTTAAGTTCTTTCTTTAAGCCGTTTTTGCAAGTAACAATAAAAAAATGAACACCCGTTGAAAAATTAAGATTGACGGGAGTTATTGTTCCTTCAGTCTTAATATTTGCTACCCTTAAACCCAAATAATTATAAACTTCAATTGTAGCGTCTTTAAAAATTTCATCTTCTGTATCTGTTTCAATATAAATAGTTTGCCCTTTTGAGACTGGATTTGGATATATATTAATACCCATTTTTCCAAAAGAGACATAGTATTGGCAACTTTTAAGTACGCCCGAACTTGTAGTAATTTCTACATGGTAATTACCTTGCGTAAATGCACCTCCGTGTGGGTCGAATGATAAAGATTGCCCTGTTCCTTGCGGAATTGGGTCGTCATTAAAAAACCACTGAAATGTTGCAGAATTGAAATTAAATCCTCCGTTGTTGCCCGGATTGTTGATAACAGTGAAAGTGTTGTCCGACCATCTTATTTTTACTAATTGCTCAAAAGGTATCATCCGTTCAATTGTAAGCAAATAGGTACTTTCAATTTGTCCATTTTGCGATATTACTGTGATTATAAATTCATTGATGCCTGTTGTGAGAAAGAACGTGCGGTTATTTCCATATTCATCATTGATAATTATAGTCGCTAATGGATCTGCTGTTAAAACTAAAATGGTTGCTGTGGGGTTACCGCATTGAGTATCAGTGAAAACAAAATTATCTCCATCTTTATCAGCTGCTTGTCCATTCACGTTGATTCCAATTAATTCGGTACTTACAATCGTAAGTGTTCCAAAAATATATTCAAAATAATAATTATCCGCTGCACCGCCCGAAACTAAAATTCTGTCGGGATAAACGCCTGGCAAAGTGTTTGAAGTGATATCGCTTGCAATGTTAATAGTTGGCAATTGTGTCAAAACGGATTCATTTTCTGCACAGGCAAAACCTTCAATTATATACTCAAGGTCAACATCGTTAGGATTTGAACCATATATCATTATTGCATCTTGCGCTATAACTGTAAGAAGAGCAGGATTAATGGTCAAAGTTCCTAAATAAATATCGTTTGCTATACAAAAATCACTACCTGCATCGGTTGAAATAATATTTATCGTGATTTGATATGTACCTACATTAATTGGCAAGTCAGGAACATCATTGTAAAAAATTTCAAAGGTTGGATTTCCATTTATTGCTATTATTTGAAGGTTAAAAGGCTGGCAATCGTATTCTTTATCAATGATTTGGAAATCAAAATCATTTATCGTGGGAACACGTTTGACATAAATATCTTTAATTTTAATAAAACCGATATTTGTTCCGTTAGCAAATCTTATACCACTTGCGTTGTTTTCTATATCCCACATTGCTGTTGCATTTGGCGGGCTTTTACTGAGGTCTGTTTCAGAATAAATGCAATATACAGTGTTTCCTTTCTCTTTGTCCCATCCTATAACTATTCCCGTACCAGTTGCATCGGTGAATGTATCGGCATTTATCACATTTCCAGCTCCCTTTATATCGTCTCCAAATGCAAAAACAATTCCTCCTGTAACAGCAACTTGTCCGATAGATTCAATAGCCACACCATAAGTTGCTCTAACAACTCCACCCCGAACGGTAACTGCGCTACTTGCATCTTCGTGTTTAATTGCTATTCCAAAACCGAGTGATGTTTCATCAAAAGCACTTACAATACCGCCTTCAATAGTTACAGTACTTGTGCTATAAATGGCAATTCCTGTTGTAGTAACCACTTCGCCAGTTCCACTTACATTGACCAAATTATTATATCCTGTTGCAGAAATAGCCGTTCCTGTTGTATCTCTGACTATTCCACCACTCACCATAACAATATTATCATCTCCTTCGGTAATAATTCCTTCAACCGTACCATCTGAAACAGAGATAGTTGTGTCATCGCCAAAGGAAGTTATTGAAATCACTTCACCACCAGAAATATTTACTTTTGTATAATTCCCTTCTGTTAAAATATTTCCCGGAAATCCACCCGATACTAAAACATTTGTATTATCACCTGTTGTATTAATGTCTCCTATTTCACCGGAAACAACTTCAACTTTATTGTTAATACCTTCAGTTGTAATTGAAACAGTCATTGATGAAAAAATTGTTGCATCATTGTCCACAAAGACCTCATTATCAACTCCAATGCAATAAATAGCAAAGTTATCAGCCAATACCGTTCCTCCAATGACGTTTACTTTGTTGAAACTACCTTCGGTTTGAATTCCAATGCCGCTGCAATTTGCTTTCACATTTCCGTCATCTGAAATAACGACTGTTGCATTTGCGCTTTCTGTTTTGATACCAATACCGTCGTAACCAATTACTTCTACCTTTCCTAAAACATTGATAATGTTTCCAGAATTGGTTGCATAAATTGCTACGCCGTAGGTACCCGTTGCGTATACGCTTCCTGTTGTTTCAACGATTATATGTCCAGTTGTTTCAACGGCGCTGCTTTTAGTACCGTTTGCTTCAATAGTTCCGTTTATGATAAAGGTATTACTTGCGCCCGTAATATTTATCAAACTATTTACTAAACCGTCGCTACCCGTAATATCTGCATCCCACGATATCGTAATACCGTTGTTAGCAATATTAAACGTTATTGTTGCGGGGGCACTAATTAAGGTGCCAATCACCGTAACATCGTCTGATATTGTGTAAGTTACTCCATCTGCGGCACATGACCAAACAGAATTAACTTGTCCCGCGTTATTCGCTCCAATATCAATGTTTTGTGCATTCCCTCTAATAAATATAAAGAAAAACGCAACAAAAAACCACGAAAAATAGATGTTCTTGTTCATGAAAAAAATTTTTTTAAATATGTTATTTTATGAGTTATCAGTTATGAGTTATCAGTTATGAGTTATCAGTTATCAGTTATCAGTTTTCAGTTTTCAGTTTTCAGTCTTCAGTCGTTAGTCTTTAGTCTTTAGTCTTTAGTCTTTAGTTTTCAGCATTCCGTTAGGAATGCATCGCTTGGTAGAAATAAATCAATCAAAACACCCGCATTCCGATAGGAATGCATCCCCCATTTTGTACCAATTCATAAAAATTTTTTTATATGTTATTATATCAGTTTTCAGTTATCAGTTTTCAGTTATCAGTTTTCAGTTTTCAGTTATCAGTTTTCAGTTTTCAGTTTTCAGTTTTCAGTCGTTAGTCGTTAGTCTTTAGTTTTCAGCATTCCGTTAGGCGATGCATTGAATTTATTGAAATGAATGCATCGCTTGGTAGAAATAAATCAATCAAAACACCCGCATCCCGATAGGAATGCATCCTAATTCTGTACCATCTCATAAAAAATTATTTTAATATGTTATTTTATCAGTTTTCAGTTTTCAGTTATCAGTTTTCACTAATCACTAACCACTAACCGCTAACCACTAACCACTAACCACAAACCGCTAACCACTAACCGCTAACCGCTAACCACTAACCGCTAACCACTAATCACTAATAATAGCTTTAATTCCGGGTAAAATTTTACCTTCAAGATATTCGAGCAATGCTCCTCCTGCTGTTGAAATATATGAAACGTTTTCTGCAAACCCAAATTGGTTAACGGCTGCCACTGAGTCTCCTCCGCCAATAAGTGAAAATGCTCCTTTTTTTGTTGCAGCCACAACGGCTTCACCAACTGATTTTGTTCCTGCGGCAAAATTTTCCATTTCAAAAACTCCAACGGGACCGTTCCAAAGTATTGTTTGAGAATTTTCTATCACTTTTTTAAAAGTTTTAGTTGTTTCGGGTCCGATATCTAATCCTAACCAGCCATCAGGGATTTCATTGTTGGCAGTAATTTTTCTGTTTGCCTCGTTCTTGAATGCATCGGCAACTGTTACATCTTTTCCGAAATATAGGTTTACTCCTTTTTCGGCGGCTTTTTTCTCGATGTTAAGTGCTAATTCTAAAAAATCGGGTTCGCAAAGTGAATTACCAATGTTTCCGCCGTGCGCTTTTATAAAGGTAAAAATCATACCTCCTCCTAAAATCAAATTATCTACTTTATCTAAAAGGTTTTCTATAATTGTAATTTTTGAGGAAACTTTTGCGCCTCCCATTATAGCCGTAAAAGGTCTTTTAGGATTAAAAAGAACTTTTTCGAGGCTACCTAATTCACTCTCAATCAGATAACCGAACATTTTATTGTCGTTGTCGAAAAAATCTGCAATGACGGCTGTAGATGCGTGCGCCCTGTGTGCCGTTCCGAAAGCATCGTTAACATAAACATCTGCAAAAGAGGCAAGTTCTTTGGCAAAGTTCTTTTGTTTAATTTTCATTTCGACTTTTGCAGCTTTTTTCGTTTCTTCTGAAACATCTTTTGGAAGTTTCGGCTTTCCTTCTTCTTCTAAATGAAATCTAAGATTTTCAAGCAGCAAAACTTGACCCGCTTTCAGCGACTCTGCCTTTGTTTTTGCTATTGTTCCTACGCAATCTTCGGCAAAAATCACTTCTTTGCCAAGCAATTTAGCAAAATGCCCTTTTATGTGCCGCAAAGAATAATCTTGATTAACCTCTCCATCGGGTCTCCCCAAGTGCGACATAACTATTGCCGAGCCGCCATCATCCAATATTTTATTTATTGTTGGCAATGCCGCACTGATACGTGTATCATCAGTTACTTCAAATTGTTTGTTGAGCGGTACGTTAAAATCAACACGTACAATCGCTCTTTTTCCTTCAAAATTAAAATTTTCTATCGTTGACATAATTGAATAAATATTTTTGACATAATTGAATAAATGTATAGTAAATTCCTGTTTTACAAATATTTCCGTTACAATTTCATTAGAACTTAAATAAACTTTTATAACGTAAATACCAGATAAAATATTGTTTATTGAAAAAGTTTCTATTTTTTAAAACAAATATCTCAATCCAATTCCCAAATCGAACCAAGGCGCTGCGCCTCTTCTATGTATGTATGGTGAAAGTCTTAAATCTAAAGAAACTTGGACGGGTATTTCAGTGAATTTATATTCGGCACCACCGTTTAAGACAACTGCAAGTGAGACTCCTCCTTTATAATCTGTGGGATTTTTTCCTGTATAACTCCAAAGACCGAGTGCAGCACCTGCACCAGCGTGCCAAAAAAATCCGCTTTCAATGGGAAATACAAATTGATAAATTCCTGTAACGATACAACTGTTCCAACCGGGACTCCAACTCCAACCCACATCTGCCTCTAATCTGTCGGGAAAAATATTGGTAGTCTGAAATGATACTTCTGCACCGGTGGCTCCAAGCCGTAAACCTATTGCGTTTTGTCCGTTCAAATGAACCATCAATAACAAAAAGATTATTACAAAAAGGTATTGAAACTTTTTCATTTTATTTTCATTAATAAAAAAGGATGAATACTTAAAGTATCACATCCTTTTCATCATATATTTATAACTTCCTAATATCTATAAAAACACCTTTTATAGTTCTAAAATCTTTTCCATTACTGTATTTTCACCGACAGTAACTTTCACAACATAAGAGCCAGTTCCAACTCCAAATTGTTTTGCGGAAAATTTGTATTCTTTTGTTCCGCTTTTTTCGTTTTGATTTGCTAATACTGCAACAAGTGTACCTGCTGCTGTATAAACAGAAACGTTAACAAATGCTGCTTCTTCAACGTCAAAGCTAATATTTACTTGACCTACATAAGGATTTGGATAAACATTAACTTCAAAAGCGTTATTGTCAGCAAAACTGAATAGATCATTGGTGATAATTACAGGGTTGTAGGCTGCTTGAGTACTTGAACTTGTTCTTCCGTTTTTGTCGGTATAAGTACTTTTAATAAGGACAAGAATTGGAAAACGATGTTCGTTCACATACCACCTAAAAGTTTCATTTACAATGTCGTAGGTGCTATGTTTAGTTTCATTGGTGTAGCTTTTCACTTCTTTTACACGTAAAGCGTTAGGATATTTGACTCCACCGGGTAAAATTAAAGTACCTGTACCGTCTGCTGTAACAGAATAATTTCCGATAATGTCTCCGTAGTGTTCGCCTCTAACGTTGTAAACTCCGTCAAACTCACCTTTGTATGAGTTTCCGTAGCGGAACGGATATTTCATTTTAATGAACGGCGTCCTGTATTCAATGGTTGTATTTCCACTACCAGACGCATATCCGTAGTGTTTGATGTCGTTCTTATTGACATCAAAATAGAAAAAGTTTCCAAATTCTTCTAAAACAGAGTTACTGCTTAAAAATAGTTCGGAACTTTTGCCCCTTTGTGGTTGGTCAATGTTTCCAACAAAGGAATTTGTCATTTCAAGTGCAGTGAAATCCCAAACAACGTTTTTCCCTGCAACACCCGGCTCAACATATTTTGTCAATAACATCGGGTTTTTTTCGTCCGGAATTAATCCGTGAGTTTTGTAAGTAAGTGTAGTTTGTGCGCTTAATGACACCAATAAGCCCACTGCAAACAGTGTTGAAATTACTTTTTTCATAAATCTAATGTTAAAAATGAATAAAATTTTTTATATTTCAAAGTGCAAAGATAAAACACTTTTTTTTAACAACCAAAAAAAAAATCAAAATTTTTGAATTTTTTTTATTATTTTTTATCTAATTATTTTTAATCGTTTTATTTATTGTGAGTTATGTAAGCCAAGTATTTTTATAATATTTGTATTAACGCAAAGAACGCTAATACAGATTTCTTTTATTCATTTCTTTGGTATTTGATATTGTGTATATACATTCATTTCAATAAATTCAACGCATCGTCTAACGGAATGCCCTCATTTTCTCATTTTCTCATTTTCTCATTTACTCATTCACTTTGGGGTTTCAATAAATAAACATGATAAAACCCCTATTTTTTGAAGGTACACTTAATAACATTATATATTTAGGATATCTGTCTTCCATTATTCCCTTATTCAACTTAATATAAGGGAAGAGTTGTTAGGGGTTGTTCATTTCTACTAAGGGTACTTTTGTGAAATAAGGGTTTCTCTAAAAAAATTTGCAATAATTATTTCTTGATTGCTCCTTATTTACTCATTCCTCATTCTCATTCACATATTCACTCATTTACTCATTCCCTCATTTCCTCATTTACTCATTTATTAAGGGCGGGCGACCGCAAGGGTGCGCCCCTACACTCATTTACTCATTTATTAAGGGCGGGCGACCGCAAGGGTGCGCCCCTACACTCATTCCCTCATTTATTAAGGGCGGGCGACCGCAAGGGTGCGCCCCTACACTCATTCCCTCATTTATTAAGGGCGGGCGACCGCAAGGGTGCGCCCCTTGTCTCGTCCTAAAAAAAGTTTACAGATTTATACTTAAATACTGATATTAATTTACAATTAATTTTTAATCCTATTTTATGTTTAC
>Ga0099364_10001394_pt1 | contig 40038 bp, 34 predicted proteins | sample TergutTh196P3_FD_73070 | JGI IMG/M metagenome (GOLD analysis project Ga0099364, IMG submission 73070) | Microcerotermes parvus P3 segment gut microbial communities from Pointe-Noire, Republic of the Congo - Th196 P3 | ecosystem: Host-associated > Arthropoda: Insects > Digestive system > Gut ... | reverse complement strand
GACCATTGCCTATTTCACTGATAAAATCAAGCCGTGCTCCAATTATCGTCGCTCTTTGGCGCATATTTTTCATACCCATACCGTGCCTTGGATCCATGTTTTCCAGACCTACACCGTCATCGGAAACACATATCAATATTTTTTCTGACAACCCCTGGTTATAAGGTCTAACGATCAATGAAGCATGGCTTGCTTTTGAATGTTTCTCTATATTTGTCAGAGCTTCTTGAATCATGCGGTACAAATGAAGTTGGTTCTCAGGACTTAACATACCAAAGTTAATTTTTCCGTCAATGGAAAACGGACATGCAATACCCGTCCGCTTGGAAAAAGTTTCACATATATCTGCTATAGCAGCCGTAAAAGAAAGTCGGGTAAAATCCGGAGATGAAAGCTCTATACAAATTGATCGGATTAAATCCGATACTGCCGGGTCTTTAATCAGTGGAAGCACGGTATCATGGAGTTCCCGGGAAATGCGGCGGCGTTCCGTCTCCAATACATCAATCGCCCAATTGGAAAAAGCAAGACTTTTTGATTCCCGCTCAATCGCACGGCGTTTTGCCAAAAATAAAAAGCACAAAATAAACGTAAGAAAAGTGATGACCAGAACATAGAGCCATGTTAACTGAATATACATATCAAGGTTTTGAGGCATAGTTATTTTTTAGTATATAGTATATACTACATTATGCACAAGACACGGATACAAACAACGGATACACAAAACAACCTGTTCCCTTACGCTCATAAGCCAAAAATTATTATGGTAGTTTTGTGCATTGGTGCAGGTATACTCAATATTGTATTTAATACAATCAACTTAGACATTTTCAAATTCCCCCTGTATTTTGATACAATTATGACGGTATCTATGACCCTGCTTGCCGGCCCTGTGTATGGAGCCATAACCGGAGCTTCTACTAACATTATCACTAACATTATCGATTTTAAATATTGGGGATGGACGGGTAATTTGTTTGCTATTTGCAATATTGCCACCGCACTGATTACTTGGCTCTTTGTCCGTTTTTTTCCGCATGAATTAAGTATTGGACAAAAAACCTACGGCACAAATTTTTCCAGCCGCCGTTTTGAGACGGCAATGAACCGCCTTATTGTTCTTATTCTGCTGTCATTCGCTCTCTGTCTGGCAATGAGCATATTGGGGGGACTTATATCAACTTTTATGCAATATGTGCGGTCTTTTTACGAAGTTGAAGATCCTAATCCCGCAGCAGCAAAACTAGGTGCCACACTGTTTCACGGGGAACTGCCGCTTGTCCTTGTGCAAATACTGTCACGCATTCCGGTTAATATTATTGATCGTCTTGTCACAACTTTTGCCGGCTACATCATAGCAAGACTTTTGTATTTCCCTAAAACCTCAACCTAAGCCTAGCCGCGCATAGAATAGAAAATTCCCCGCTGTCAAACACCTCTCTATTCAGAGGGATAGACTGCGCCATTAAAGTCAAGGTTGCCCCCTGAAAAAGTTCATGGCTAAAGGTGACAAGGGGGGTAAAAGAAACATTATCCAAACAGGAAATCAGCCCAAAATTAATATTTGTAAAATCATTAATTATCCATGTAAAGCTGTTGAACAAATAATGTCTGTCCGGCATACCTAAAAGATTTTTTTCAAGATCAAATGAGGTCGATGATGATTCGCCATTGTACAAATATTCAGCCAGAACGATTAATTTACCGCCAAAGAAAGAATAATCCGCACCAATGCTAAGAGAAAGCCCATCCCATTTAGTGTCCGCTTCATAGTTGTAAGTGTAGAGAGCATCCAATACAAGCCCAACTTCTACATCCGCTTTGACAGAAAGCCCCGCGCGGTGAAGCCCATTCTTTGAGCCTGCGCTTTCATTAGGAATTTCAAAAGAATACAGCGATTGAAAACTTGCCTTACTCCAATGATTTTCAAACGAAAGACCGACAAGAACCCCTCTGCCGTCATTCAAAAAAGGATCACGAGGAGCGGCGGTGAATCCAATTAGTTTAATATCGTCCTTTGGGTACAGTGAAAGAGCCGCTCCCAAAATACCGCGCGGACGAGCATCCGGCTTCAGGGGATTCCTTGGATTTAAAAAATCCGACGACCCCCACACCTGCCCATAACCAAACGGCAAGCGCATTAGCCCGCCGTCAAAGCTTGCCGTTTCAAAGTTAAGCCTAAAGTACAACCGCTCAAGCTCAATTGCCGCAACATAATTTTCACCCTCAACAATCCCTGCCGGATTCATAGCAGCCATAGCTAAAGCGTAGTCCCCGGCAGCGGCAATAAAATTCACCGCCCCGTAAACCACAGCTTTATTATCCCGCAACCGCGACTGAAACCGAATATTAGCAAATTCTTCAATCCCCAAAGAAAATTCATCCCCCGCACTCACAGAAACAGAAGAATCCAAAATACCGTTTACCGTAAATTGCGCAGACAGAGGAATTTTAGCTAATACTAATAAAAAAATAATTAATATTAATTGCCTCATAAAATATCTCCTGTTAAATTTTTAATCACTGAGTTCACAGAGGCACTGAGTACACAGAGGAAGAATAAAACTAAATTCCTTCTCCGTGAACTCTGTGCCTCTGTGTCCTCTGTGAGAAAATATTTAGAGTTACCGCTCCAAATTCCGCATACTAAACACAGAATCCGGAATAGCCCTATCCATCACAACATTCTTCATTATCATCGTAGTCTTACTATCCCTTCTCAACAAGTCTCGGACTTCAACTTCCACAGGGAATCGTCTGCCCGCAATCTCCTCTATCCTTACCATTCTGTATTCCTTTAGTTTTGCCCCGGAAAGAGCGAACAACTCATATTGCAGGCAGTCCCCCGTCTGCTTGTCTATCCACAATTTACGCGTGGGATAACTTTCCGTTCTTCTTCTCGCGGTTAAAGTTAGCACCCAACAATCCCGCCCATTGACAACTTCCGATCCGGAGATAACGGCATCATAACGGTTTGACAAAGGATCGTTGTCCATAGTGTCTTCATAAGACATATCTGATCCCATCATGGATTCCCTCAGCATGTGGCCGGAGATCAACATTACTTCCTCATTGTCAGGCGAATACATCCACAACCTGCCGTCTCTGCGCAGGTATCTTGTCCCCGCATCCTCACGATTCGTAAATTCGATAAAGCTGTGAGTATTACCCCGTGCCCACGCCTTCATTGTCTTAACAAACCGTCTGCCGCCATGCTCAATAATCATCTCACCTTCGTACTCGATTGTGTTGTAAATCTCATTCATTTCCATACGGCGCAAAAGCTCCGTAGCATTCGGCTCCTGCGCCATAACACCGCCAACAACCAATAATGTCATTGCCATTAACATAATATTCTTCTTCATACTTATTCTCCTATAATTTGTTTAGGTAGCAACTAGCAAGTAACAGGTAATTTATGTCCCCTGCTACCTGCTACCTACTATCTGCTACCTGCTATCTGCTATCTGTTCCCTGCTACCTTCGTAATGCCTCAACGGGTTCTACTCTGGCACTCTTAAGTGATGGGATAAATGTAAACAATGATGCAATACCCACGCCTAAAAAGAATGCGTACACTAATGTACCAATATTGAAGTCAAAGAAAATAGCGTTACTCATGGGCATATCGCTGAAAGTGTTTCCGTACATATCCCCCATTCGTATTGGGAAATTTTGCAGCAAGCCCGCAAGCGTTCCGCCCACAATAACTCCGCACAATGCGCCAAATGTTGCAAGAAACAGTGATTCAAAAAAGAACACCTTTACAATTTCCGCGCGGGTCATGCCAAGACTTCCCATCATGCCAATTTCCTTGATTCTTTCATGAATGATCATTACCACTGTATTGATGATCAAAAAGCTTGCAACAATTAAGAATACCAAAAAGATAATTGTGTAAAGCGGAACTACCATCTTCATTACGGCAACCCAGTAATCATCGTTCCAGTCAGTTACAATACTATCCTGTCCCAAAAGGTTTTGCACAGCGGCAGCAATAAAAGGAGACTGCGTTTCATCATCCGCATAAATTACAAGCTGTTGAGTTCCTTCGTCTAACACCAACAATCGTTGAAGCCTTTCAATGTCAACCATAATAACCTGTTCATCAAATTTGATATAATCAAAATTAAAGATACCTGTAATAACAGGACTCCAGATTTTATCAGAAAATTGCGCAGAGATTGTTTTTTGCGGAATCCTATCCCCAATACCAAGCCCTGATTTTTGTGCAAACACATGACCAACAGCACATTCATTTGCGCCGGGATTGGGGTATCTTCCTTCTACAAGCCCGTTATCTCTATTAGTTAGATTAAAGTGATTTATAGCGGTTTCACCCTCAATGTCTAAACCCCACAGAATAGCGTGTTTAATGGTGCTTTCCTGCAAAGTAGCCATTGTTGCAATTCTTGGAAATACTGCGCGCACACCCGGTATTTTTTGAATATCTGAAGCAAGCTCCTTCCAACTCCTGCCGTTTGCAACAGGGTACTGAACAGGCAGATATTCTTTTTCCGCTTCATATTGAGCGGAAACAACTCTGGTATGCCCTAATTCATAAACCTGCACCGTATCATTAATACTCTTTGTCATTCCATTTATCATGGATGAATATATAATGATAAAGAATACCGCAATTCCAACGGCAGTAAAACAAAAAGCTGTCCGTCTTTTGTTACGCCAAATGTTTAGGAACGCAATCTTTATAAGAGTGCCTGTTCCGCCTTGTCTATATTCGTTATTCATTTCTTCCCCCTACTCAAACCTGAGGCTGTCTGTGATTGGCATCTTTACCGCTTTTCTTGTTGGGAAATATGCCATAACAGATGCTATCAGTGTTGCAACAATGCCTGTTCCAATCATTAACGGAATATTCCATACACTGCGGAAGATACCGGTTGTGCGGAAACCAAGACCGCCCTCCATAATGTCCGCCATAGAGCTGACATCCCATCCAAATTCTACCATTGGATAATTAATAATTGCACCTAAAACTATTCCTAACACGGAACCAATAAACCCAAGAAAGCCTGCTTCCAGCATATAAGTCATAATCATTTGATTATCAGTCATACCCATAGCGCGCATCATACCGGTTTCTTTTGTCCTTTCTAAAATTGCCATCAGAATAGTATTAGAGATTCCTAAAAATGAAAGAATAAAAAGCAGAAATGCCAAAACTTGCGGCGCTCCGGTTTGTATTGCTTCATAACCTAGATAATCTTCTACATATTCAATCCATGTACGAACTTCAAGTTCCTCAGGCAAAGACAGCCCTTTAGCATTAAGCCCACGGTTGAGCGCGGCAGTGATAACAGCGGAGCTTTCACTTTTGCCGGGAAGCCGTGAATCCGGTGCATTTTTTTCTCTTATAACAAGCTCTGTTACAGCCCCTTGAAGCATCATGCCCGCTTCATCCTGTAAAACATCTAGCGGGATGTAAGCAGTGTTGCCATTTGGAAGAGGAGCCGGAGAATTAATTACCCCAACTACCACAACATCAAAAGCCTGAAACACATGGTTTACCGCGCCTGAATAACCCGCTCTTATCATTGCATCAAGAACTAAGTCCAGTTTTTGCGGGTCACTCTCTATTAAAAGATATGCGTTAATAATGTTTACAAACTCATAAGCCGCTTCCACAATCTGCACATCTTCCCCGCGAAGAGCCGGCATAAGCTCGCCTTCCCACTTGTCAGAACGGATTGTTTCCGGCACTGCCTTTATATCGATGACAGCGTTGATCCGTAAATCATTGCGGCTTGTTGCCGCAATTAAGTTCCAGTATCTGTCCAAATCAGACTGAGGAACATTCTTTTTTAAGATCATGCGCTCATTACCTTCAATATGCGTAACTTCAGGAGAAAAAATATCCGTAAACGACGGCGCAATATCATACAAAGAACGAATAAATTCCGCATCTGCGTTATTGCGGGAGACTTGAGCAATTATATCTTCCAAATCCAATCGGAAAGGCCGGGTTGGAATTCCTACTTTTAGTTTTTCTGCGGCAACTGTTCCAAGAGCAATTTCAAAATTGCCGTTTTGTACCCAGCGGCCAAAGTCAACATACGGAACATAACGCATTGTCTGCGCTTCATACTCAGGATCAACCCCATGAAATAAAATTGGAGCAGAACCGGAAGTTGATATAAGCGTACCGGAAAAAATATAGCGGGGAGCGCTGTTGTAACCCTCGTTATCAAGGGCTTCTTTGTAAATTTCCCAGTCCTTAAAATTTTCATAACTTGGCATTTCATCTTTCTTTTCAAAGTAGAGCTTTGTTTGCAGCTTTGCCGCGCCCATTTCAAAGTTGACAATATTTCTGCGGGACTCAATTGCCATACCGCCAAGCCAACTGTTTAAAAAGATATAAACCGCAACGCTGACCATTATTGCAAGAGAGGTAAGAATAGTCTTTACCTTGTGCCGCATTAGGTTGCGCATGGCTATCTTTTTTAATTCCCAAATTCCTTGTATAGTCATTACTTACCTCACTTTATTTCCGTTCGTCGCTTTCTATTTGTCCGTCACGAATACGGATAAGACGGCGCGCGTAATCCATAACCATTTGGTCGTGGGTAGAGAAAATGAATGTTGTTCCCTCTGCTTTGTTTAACGCCAACATCAGCTCAAGAATTTCCTTGCCAATTGTGGAATCCAAATTTGCAGTGGGTTCATCCGCTAAAATTATAGCGGGCTTTTTTACAAGAGCGCGCGCTATAGCTACCCGCTGCTGCTGACCGCCGGACATTTCTTTTGGCTTTCGTTTTGCATAACCTTCAAGACCAACATCATTCAGCACCTTGTTGGTTCTTTCTTTTATTTCCTTATGAGGAACACCAAGAAGAGACAACGGAAAAGAAATGTTTTCTTCTACAGAAAGCACAGGTATAAGATTATAAGCCTGAAAAATAAAACCAATGCTGTGCCGGCGCAAAAGAGCAAGCTGTTTTTTTGACATGTTTAATGTATTTGATCCGCCAACAAAAAGATTCCCGCCCGTCAGAGTATCCAAGCAGCCCGCAAGGTGAAGGAAGGTTGACTTGCCGCTCCCGGAAGGCCCCGCAATGGCGGCAAATTCCCCGCCTTGGAATTCGAGATTCACGCCGCGTAAGGCATGAACTGTTTGACCGTTTAATCCGTAGTCCTTAACTACGCTTTCAGCTTTTACTACCGTCATCTTATCCTCCAAAATTAATTGTACTATTCTTCTAGTACAAATATACATGTACTAGTACAATATGTCAAGTGTTTTTTGAAAAAATTTTTTATTTTTTGCTAAAAAAGTCCTCCGAAAAAATGTAGACCTACTACAAAAAGTCCCCCGACTTAGTGTGGTGTTATTACACAAAGTCCCCCGTAAAAGTGTTGTTTCATAACATAAAGTCCCCCGACTTAGTGTAGACATATCACATAAAGTCCCCCGTAAAAGTGTGTGGATATCACACTAAGTGCCTTGACTTAATGTAATCCTTGTAGTAAACTATATGTAAAGAGGAGAAAATGAGAAGGTATTTGCTTTCTGCCCTTAAAGAATGGAAAGAATCCCCTAACCGCAAGCCATTGATTCTATATGGTGCAAGACAGGTGGGCAAAACATGGCTTTTAAATGAGTTTGGGCAGGAAGAGTACAATCAGCTAGTTTACTTAAATTTTGATGACAATAAGGAATTAAAAGAATATTTTGAAAAAGACCTTGATACTGCCCGGATAATCAATGCCCTAGAAAGTCATTTTAATGTGAAAATATCGAATGAACCTGAAAAAACATTGATTTTTTTTGATGAATTACAGGAATGCCAGCGAGCCAAAGATTCTCTAAAATACTTTAATGAAAACGCTCCGCAGTATCATATTGTAACGGCAGGCAGTTTCTTGGGGGTAGCCAGCGGCAAATTCCCCGTTGGGCAGGTTAACAGCCTTACGCTGCACCCCATGTCTTTTTACGAATTTCTGGAAGCTATAGGCCGCGGAATACTAGTAGAAACTATAAAAAAATTTGACTATGCCCTAATAGAAAGTTTGTCTGGTCTTTTAATCGATTTACTTAAAACTTACTATTATGTAGGCGGTATGCCTACTGCTGTTGAATGTTATGCTATGTCTCAAAATTTGAATGAAGTCCGTATTATACAAAATGAAATTTTAAATAATTATAAAAGTGATTTTTCCAAGCATATATCCGTACATGATATTCCCAAAGTACGAATGTTGTGGGATGCCATACCTGTCCATCTTGCACGGGAAAAGAAAAAATTTGTTTACAAGGACATAAAATCCGGCGGGCGGGCAAGTGAGTTTGAAAATGCTTTGGATTGGCTTGTAAATACCGGGCTTGTTTATAAAATTCCCAGAACCTTAACGCCCAACCTGCCTCTTGCCAGAGACCAAGAGCGCGAGGCTTTCAAATTATTTATGATAGATACCGGTTTATTGTGTGCAAAGATAAACGCAGATTTATCCATATTTTATTTAGCAGACCCCAAAATTTTCCATGACTTTCACGGAGCCATGACCGAACAGTTTGTATGCCAGGAATTAAAAGCAACATATAGAAACCCACTCTTTTACTGGGGCAGAGAAAAAGGAGATGCTGAAATTGATTTTATAATGCAGTACAAAAATGAGATCATCCCCATAGAAGTAAAATCAGAAAGAAACACCCAATCAAAATCCCTTAAAGTTTACATGGAAGAATACAACCCCAAAATAGCGGTAAAAACATCGCTAAAAAATATTGGGATTAATAAGGGGTTGTACTCTGTTCCGTTATACATAATTGCTTCACTTTTTGAGATACTGGAATCCTGCCCGCCGCAAAACAAATGAAACTACTCCGGTTTCTCTTTTTTCAGCTCATTTAATGCCGCAAGTCCAAAGACATCCTTTGTTTTAAGTTCTTCCGCCATTGAATTCGGAACCAACATCATGGAATTTCCGGCTTTTAGGCCTTCATTCAATATGGTAAGGATCTTCAGCTTCATTGCGCCTTCATTCTTTGCATAGATCGATATTGCTTCTTCCAGCCTTCTGGCAATTTCAATTTCCGCCTCTGCAAGGAATACCCTGCCCTTTCTTTCCCTTTCAGCCTGCGCCATTCTTGAAAGCGCATCCTGTAGTGGTTCAGGAACCTGAATATCCGTAATTTCGATATACTGAACGGTAATTCCCCATTCGGTAGTTTGCTTTTCAACTTCTTCCTGTATTTGCTTTTCAATAAGGTCTCCGCGTGCCAAGAAAGTTGTCAAATCATTTTTGGAGATTACATTTCTTAAAGCAGCCTTTGCCGCAAGAGCAACTGCTTCTTCGTAGTCTTCAACTTCAAGGGCGGCTTTCTGCGGATCCCAAACCAGCCAGAAACAAAATGCATCAACATTTACAGTTACGGAATCCCCTGTTAAAGTTTCCTGCGCATAAAAATCCAGCACACGAATTCTTATGTCCATACTCTTATAAACCTGATCCAAAAGCGGAAAAAGAAAATATAAGCCGGGTCCCTTAACTTTGTGGAATTTGCCAAGCCTTAGAATAACAACCCTTTCCCATTCATAAGCTTTTCTAAGTGAAAAAGCCAAAAGAAACGCTGTTAAAATACCCAGAGAAAAAATTAATAAAGGAATTCCCGCCTGAGCAAGAGGCGCACATACAATCATTAATGACACGGAAACAGTCACTAAGAAAATTAATCGAATTAGGCCAAGCGCATAATCCGGTTTACGGCGGCGGTGCATCCTTCTTGCTATGGGCTGTATTCTTCCCTCAACATTGATATCTGCTTTATTCTTTTTCATTTATGTCTCCTTTATACGACGCAATTAAAGCGGACAACTCCCGCTTTTCAACTCCTAAATCATGCATATCATTAATAAACTTGCCCAATACTTCTTTAATTTTTCTGTTCAGGCTGTCATCTTCTATTACAGGCTTTTTGTCAGAAATAAAAGTTCCGCTTCCTACCTGCGTTGCCAAAACCCCGCGTATTTCCAATTCGTTGTACGCCTTAGCTATGGTGTTAGGGTTTGTTTTTAGCTCAACCGCCAGGGTACGAATTGTAGGCAGACGGTCTCCGCTTTTCATCCTCCCGGATAGTATAGCATATTCTATCTGTTGAATGATCTGCCTGTAAATGGGTGCCCCATTCCCGGTATCCAGTGAAAAATTGATAACCCCTTTTTGGCCTGCTTTTTCCTTTATCATACTTGTACTATTCATCTAGTACAATTATAAGAGGACTAGTACAAGTTGTCAAGGGGGCTTTTGTGGTGGTTGTGCCGAAGCAATATTGGTCTTTTTTATAGAAAGAAAAATCAATTTTTTAAAAAACATTTTTTGATACGCTTATGACGCACTTTTGAAGCGGTGTGAATTTTATAATTTTTTATCGACCTTCCAAAAACCGAGCGTTGCTCTGGAAGAAGGCGATAAAAAATGTTTCTAGGAGAATTAAAATGAAAAAGAATCTTATTGCAGGAATATTAGCTCTTATGCTAGTATTCACCTTTGCTTCCTGCGACTTGTTTGAAGAGGAAGTAACACCTAATGGCGTGCAACTGAAAGCCAACGAATGGGTAGATGAAAATGGTTTGGAATCTAACTTTCTGAATCCGACTATTACCTCACGCACCTATTGGTTCCGCGTTACTAGCGGCACCCGGTACAATGTCTATCTGTACGACTGGGACTATGACAACAACTGGGTGGATGCGGTGGCAACCGGAAGGTATTTTGGTGACGATGATACTACTTATATCACTCTGCAAAGCTATACCACATTCAATAACATAGCTCGTACAAATGTTGCCTTCAACAGAGTTGACCCAAAATATGAAGTTCCTATGTCGTTCACAGCTAACAAAAGCGGTTTTGCCGTAATAACGGTAGAGAGGTATATGAATACATCCCCAACAGTTGAAGGCTGGTTTGATTTATCCTACACCGTTGGTAATCCAAATGCCAGTATTGTAGCAGCGCCCAGCGTTAATGCAAGATCAGTTGTCAGTAATCCGCTTGCACCGTCTAAACCCGGCAGAGGAATTAACTTACAAACAACAATAATAAATAAAGATTAGATGATTTTTGTACAGAAAAATTCTGTGTTCTTTGTTTTCTTTGGCTACCGGTGTTGAGACCTCCTAGTGTTGCAGAACACTAGTTCAACATCGGGAGCTTTCTTTGACTTGCTCCACCTTAAACCGCGCAACTTCCTGCATTTTACAAAGCACCGCTACACAAGCGCACCGCAAGCACAAAAAACCGCCCCAAATGAGGCGGCTATTGTTAGTTGAAAATATACGGAGTAACCTACCTTCTCGTGTACATGCCTCTGTATGACGCTCCTGCCGCGCCTCCGCCGGAAATGGTCAGTGTATTGCCAGAGATGGTAAAGTTCATTGGTTCGTTGCGGTCGATGCTTAATGCCGTGCCGCCGCCAGTTACTGTGAAGCTGCGTCTTGATACAGTTTCGTTGGGACCGGGGCTGGTAACATAGAGAACTTCGGTGTTGCTGGTAAACCGTAATTCTACATTTACGGTTTGGCCTAATGCCGTAACCGAGCCGACCCATGTTCCGCGAAGCCGTGCAATAGCGGCGTTATTGAGTGGTGCTTCACGCTCTAATCTTTCCCGCTCTGCTGCTTGCGCTGCTTCCCGTTCGGCTCTTTGTGCGGCGGCGGCAGCTTCGCGTTCTGCGGCGGCTGCGGCGCGTTCGGCGTCAATTTCCTCTTGGCTTCTGCCGCTTGTTGCTTCCACCGGATCTGACTGCGGGCTTGATCCAAAGCGGTTAACGGCTTCCAGTCTGACAAAGTATGTAGTGTTAGGCTGCAAGTTTCTTACAAGAAAACGATCTGCATTGATGTTATCACCTGCCAATCTATATCCGCTTGCGGCTGTTGTGGAAATGTATACTTTGTAACTTTCCTCGCCAATGGCACGGGTCCATGTTGCAATAATGGATGAAGGGTTTGATGCCCTGGCAGTCAGGCTGGCGGGTTTTGCAGGAGCAACTTCCCTAAGAGTTGTTGCAGAGAACAGTTTGGATTCAACGGGCCCGTCTTTTTTAAGTTCAGCCACTATCTTGAACCAATATGTGGTATTGCCTCTCAAGCCGGTAACTGTTGTTGTTTTTACACTGGAACTTACTTTTGCAGCCTCTCTGTATGTACCGCCTTCAGTTTCTGATATTAATACAATGTAACCGGTAGCACCGCGGACTTCATTCCATTTTACATTTAATTCTCTAAAAGTAGCTGCTTCCGCAGAATAAGTCTCCAGCGTTTTTGGCGCAAGTCCAAAAAGAGTAGCGCATCCGGTCATTAATACTGTCGTCATTACGAGTAATAAAACTAAAATTGTTAGTTTCTTCATTTTTCTTTCCTTAAAAAAATATTTTTATACATAAAGAACTCCTTGTTTATTTAGTAGTTAGTGGTGAGTGGATAGTGATTAGAATAAAAAAAACTAACCACTACTCACTACTCACTACCCACTATCCACATCCCTATCTAACAATCGTTAAGTTGGCGTTGTTTCCTACCTGAAGAATCCTAAACTTATTATTTTCGTCATTGCCTGCACTCCGCCATGTGTGTATGCGGTTGCCGTTGTTCGTGTTGCCGTGCTGTAGGTTAAGGGTACGCTCATGGACAGTGTGGAATTCAAACACTCCCTCGCTTACCCTTCTGATCCTGAAACGCTGACCGCCGCCGTCATGTCTGTCCCAAATAATCATAGCTATGCCGTTATCGTCTCTACCTCCTTGAATATCAACGGCGCCGCGAACTCTGTTGGTTATTACATACCATGCGTCTCCCATATGGTGCAAACGGAAAATACTATTCTGCTGACCTGTGAAATCCCACAAGTGGATTACGGATCCATTTCTGGAGTCCGAATGTTGAGCCGACCAGATACCGTTTCTGACATTGGTTCCTGCCCGTGTTGTTTGAAACACCACGTCAACATTCTGCGGCAAATTGGTTACCCACTGCGAGGCAGGCTGTGCGGGCTGGGAAGGTGTTTGCTCACCCGGGCGAGACGGCGGTGCCGGCGTGGTTGGCTGCCCTTGCCCCGGTCGCGGTGGCGGGTTTTGTGCTGAAATCTGCAATGGCAGCACTAGAACTGTCATTACAACCGTGGTTAAAACTGCTAAGAGTTTTAGCTTAAATGTGTTCTTCATAAGAACTCCTTGTTTATTGAGTGGTTAGTGTCTAGTTTCTTTTCTAGCCACTAACCACTTTTCTTTTGTTGCCGCCTCAAACGAGGCGGCTGTTGTTAGTTGAAAACGGTGCCTGACACTGGCGCGTTTACCAATGATTCCCTACGGCGTTCTTGTAATAACAATACCGTTAGGTGTCACTAAGGTACCATTTTCTTTCAAAGTGTATTCGTGAAAGTTAGCTGCTGAGCTAAAGTACGAATTTTCGGATACGTCTGATCTATACGAGTGCACGCCTACAAAAGAGTTGGTGTAGTAGGAGGTCCTCAAAGTGACCGACTGTTGCTGTGTCCAAGTGCCTGCAAGGAAAGGTGAAATGTTTGTAGGTTCTAGTCCAGTTTGCGAACGCCTGAAAAGTACGGTTGTACCCGAAGCCATTCCTACCCTCAAGTAAGTGTAATCGCCAAACACCTCTACTTCTTCATCACGTTCATTTACAAACGCCAAGTCCATAAGCTTGCCCGTTCCTTCCTGCACTACGCCGTCTGTACGGTTGGCGGTAAACTTTACATCGTTATTGCTGTTAAGCCCTACCAACGTGGCAAAGCCTGTAGGGTTCACAGCTGTGTTAAGTCTCAGAGCCTCTACACCCTCGTCGGGGCAAAACGCAATGAAACAACCGGAGTTGGTGACTCTTGCAAAGCCAAATGTAACAGACTCCCATACCCCCACTAACTCTTCGTCAATATTGTGCACGTCTTCTTTGAAGTGTCTAATGCCCATTTTTCCGTAGTCGGTGTCAAACTCAAACAACGTTCTGGTATCGCTTATGGTTACCTTGAGCGTGCCAAACGCCTCGCCCGCGTTGGTGATGGTTGCGTTGTACGTTCCCTTTTCGTCCTTCAGCTCGTTAGTCCACGTAATGGCGCCGCTGTTGCTGTAGCTTTCGGTGTACTGAATTACGTACTCGCTTGCCCCCTTGCTAATGGTAAGCTCTACCTCTGCGCCCGGCTCATCATACTCAAAGAATATGCCGGTGTACTTGGCATCGAGAAAGGTTGGTCCCGTTGTACCGCCGGGGTTGTTGGGATCGATGAATTCATCCTTGCCGCGCATTTCGTCCGCGCCCGGGTATAAGCAGGCGGTTACGGTAAATCCTATAATTGCGGCAAAGGCAATAATCACTGCCGCCCTAAAAACTGTTGAAAGCTTATTTCTGTTTTTCATGGTTATTCTCCTTAATTAGAATTTCAGTGCAAGACCAAGCTGCACGATAGATATTTGGCTATAACCCACTTCAAGATAAGCGCCGATCATTTCGGTAAAGTAGTATTTAACACCTAAGTTAATGCCATAGAGCATAGTGGTGTGGTTAAAGTCGTTTGTCTGTTCGCCGCCGTTATGCGTAAAAACATTCTGTTCGGGCCAGAGCAAGATGCCCAAAGTCAAGCCGCCATAGGTGTCAAGATTAGGAATACCCAGATCGATATGCCAGTTTCCCTTTACCCCGATACCTATCAGCGATCCCGTCCATTGCCCTGCAAGCGTTTTGGGATCACCTTTGTTGTCATACCCGGTAACGCCAAAGCACACCCCTGCCGTAATAGGCAGACCGTTAAGGAACTGATTCCCCACATTGTATTCAAAGCTTGCCTGAATAGCCGGAAGCGATAAGTCGTAAGGTAGCGCCCCTATACCCATGTTGATTCCCGCGTGGAATTTCTGATCCCCGACTCCTTCGGCAAACTTTGTAAAGTTAAAGTCCAATGCCGAAACCGTACTTGCAGCGGCTGTTATCATAAACAGCGCCAATGCCGCAATTGTTAATTTCTTTTTCATCTAATAGAACTCCTTAATTTCGTGATACTATTTTTTTAATATCACAATTTTTTTCCCTCAACGAGAGATGATTAAATTGTAAAAAACACACTGCCTCAAGAACGCCTCACAAGCGCATCAAAAGAGGGATTTTAAATAATTATTTGTTGTTTCCGCCCAGCTGTATTGGGTCATATATTCACCCATGTAGCTGTTGGTATTAGTACCGGTAAGTAAATCGTATAAATCACAGGAAACTTTATCTTTTGCTATACCTATGTGCCCACGATGTTTAATAAGTACACCAAAAGCACCTGCCGCATTTAGTGTATGCGTTAAATCTGCAACCAAAGTTCTAAACATACTTTTTATAGAAGGAGAATCTTCCCTGTTATCCCAGATAACGGCAATAATTTCATTGTTATTGCACAATGCACCCTGACGGCTTACAAGGTACGCTAACAATTCTTTTGTTTTGGAGCGGCTAAAGATCAAAGGTTTTTCACCGGCAAAAACTTCAAAGTTCCCAAATGTTTGAACGCGAATCTTAGCTGTTTTTTCTACGCTGTTAGCAATCTGTTTCATACTTAGCAGATCAGTGTAAAACATAGACCGCCGCAATACAGTAATAATACTGCAACTGTTGTGCATCAATTAATTACTGCATATTCTTTTTTTGAATTCGATCTAAATACATATTTGTAAACTCCGCCCAGCTGTATTGGGTCATAAATTCACCAAAGTAATTGTTAATTCTTATACCGGCACAGAAATCATATAGATCACAGGAAATCTTATCTTTTGCAATACCAATAAATCCCCGCTGTTTTATTAAAATATCATTCATGGACATACTCTTTAAGGTTTGTGTCAAATCCATTACTAATGTACGGAACATACTTTGCAGCGCAGAAGTATCGTCCTTTTCTTCCCATATAACGGCAACAATTTCATTGTTATTGCACAATGCCCCCTGGCGGCTTACAAGATACGCAAATAACTCTTTTGTTTTAGAACGACTAAAGATTAAAGGTTTTTCATCGACAAAAACTTCAAAGTTTCCGAATGTTTGAACCCTCAGTCTTTTTTCTGTTCCGTTATTTATAATTTTAGATATTTTGTCTTCAGGAGGATTTTGTAAAAATGTGCTCTGAATATATTTAATTTCTTTAGAAACCGCTTTTACCGTAACCGGCTTCAAAATGTACCCGCTTGCACGCAGGGCAAAAGCATCCAGCGCATACTGGGAATATCCCGTAACAAATACAACATAAGTTTTTCCACAAATATCTTTTAAAGCTTTGGCAAGCTGTAAACCGCTCATTCCCGGCATTTCTATATCCAAAAACGCGGCATCTATCCGGTTATTTTTGGCATATTCAAGCGCGGCTTTAGAAGTGGGAAAACAGGAGAGAGAACAATCCGGCAGTGCTTCTTCTATAGCCGTTTTCAACCCTTTAAGAGCGTGTCGTTCGTCATCAACTGCAATAATATTCATACCTAACATTGTATTACTTATCATTATAAAATAAAAGCGCACCAATACCGCACCATTTCTGTATCAATTTTTGCATTGTAAAATATTGATTATTACTGTATAATATATTTAGATATGCCAAATTTTCAAAAAATAAATTTATTAAAATATCTTATTCCCATTTTCTATGCGGCAGCTGTTGTATTAATGATTGTCTTTGCATGGAATCAGGAAAAAACCGTAATGCATATCGATCTTACAAAAAGTCCGGCTTATATCAAACGGGGTTTTGATCATGTTCAGCTTGTGCCGGAAAATTTTGACCGGCTGGCAGAAGACCTTAGAGCGCAAAATAGTGACTGGGTGCGCTTCCATGAAACATGGCCGTTAGTGGTTATGGATTCACTGTTGGCGGATTTACCTAAAAGAAATTTTATGTCGCCTTTAGGCGGAGCAGAAGAAGAATTTACTATATTGATACCTCTGGAAATTGATGCGGAATCTTTTTACTTAACCCCGGGTCTTTACTTAGCCGGCATTGGAGATAACTGGCAGATATTTTTTAACGGCGCATTAATTGCTTCTGAAATACATCTTGATAAAAACGGAAAAATCTTAGAACAGCGATCATGGCGGGATATTTCTTTTCCAATAGATCGATCTTTAATTCTTCCGGGAATTAATATACTTGCCTTTAGGATAATAGGAGACCCAACTTACGGCAATACGGGGCTTTTTTATGGTTCGTCCTATTATATTGATGATTATAAAGCAATTGAAAAGCGGCAAGGCAATTTTTTACTGTTAATTTTAAGCGGTATTTTTCTTATTTCCGGCATTTATTATTTATCATTTCATACAAAACAAGAAATATATTATCTATTGTTTAGTATTTTTTCTTTAATGCTGTTTGTTTTTGCCATTTTTAGGCACAACGCGATTAATCTTTTTATTCCCAATACTGCAATTTCTCAACGAATTGAATTCTATGCCTATATGCTTGCGGTTATTGCATTTGGGATGTTTACGGAAGCATTTGGCAGAGGAAAAATAACAAAAATATCATGGGGTTATTTATTTTTTACTGTGTATTTTATTGCAACAATACAATTTTTTCCCGCTAAACAATACCGCAATGATTTTGCGTTAATTGTAAATTTAACAAATATTCTTTACTATTTATATGTTTTTTCTTACAGCATTGTTTATTGGTATTTCTTTGATAAAAAAGGCCCAAAAGGTAATAATTTAGATACCTCCGTAATTGCTATTATTTCCGGCACACTATTAATTTTTATAAGCGATATTTTTGAAATAGCATCTTATTTTATTAGCTTTTCCAATTATAACTTTTTTCTTTCCAGTACATTTACGGTACAAATTGGAATGATTTTTGCTCTGGCGCTGCGGTATAAAGAAAGCCGGGAGCAGGTTAGCAACATGGAAAATGAACTGCAGCAAAACCAAATTGCAATTATGTTAAGTCAGATACAACCCCACTTTATGTATAATTCTCTTGCGGTAATTCATCAATTATGTACAACTGACCCAAAAAAAGCTGAAGAAACGGTTATAGAATTTTCAAATTATCTGCGCGGAAATCTGGATTCTTTAACAATTAAAGAACTAATCCCATTTGAACAGGAGCTGCGCCATGTAATCACATATCTTGCGCTGGAGAAAAAACGCTTTGAAGAAAAACTAAACATAGTATATGACCTTAAAATAGAAAATTTTAAGCTGCCGGTGCTGACACTCCAGACAATAGTAGAAAATGCGGTAAGGTACGGCATTACAAAAAAAGAAGATGGCGGCACTATTAAGATATCAACGGAAAAGGCAAATGATAATGTGGTTATTACCGTGACAGATGACGGTGTGGGATTTGATTTAAACAGAGAACAGGGAACAGGGAGTAGGGAGCATATTGGTTATCAACTTGATAATCAACGGAGTCATGTTGGGCTTGAGAATGTTCGCAGTCGTCTTAGGACAATGTGTGGTGGGTCGTTGGAAATACAGAGCGAACAGGGCGTTGGTACAACTGTTGCCATTATTATACCTATAAACAAAGAGAGGGTTTATGAATAATAAAAAATTGTGTTTAATCTTTTTTGTATCAATAATAATTTTTGCGGTGATTAGTTGTGTAAACACACCGGCAAATAATGAAGCTTTGCAAGAAGAAGCTGACACAAGAGGACTGCCCGCTCCGCCCGGATTAAGGTGGTTTCAATCAGAAAACAATGCTGTTCTTATAGAGGAAGGCGTTTTTATAAACGGAGTAGAATGGGCAACTCATAATGTTAATAGAGACGGCACTTTTGTTGAAAGACCGGAAGACTCCGGCTGGACTTATCAGTGGAATTCCATAAGAGCGGAATTTTCTATGGGGCAGTCCACTGCCGGTTTGCTGCCTGCAAGTTTTTTCACCAATTATCCTGCGGGCAGTTCTTGGGAAAAAGAAAAAGACCCATCCCCGCCGGGATGGCGTGTTCCCACAATGGAAGAAGTTAGCAGTCTGCTTGACACAAGCAAGGTATTGAATGAGTGGGTAACACAAAACGGTGTTGCAGGCAGAAGATTCACAGACCGTTCAAGCGGCCAGAGTATTTTTATTCCGGCTGGCGGCAGATGGTACGCCAATTTAGATGCAGGGGAGCGCAATTTACGGAAAATAGATATAGGAACAAGTGGTCACTATTGGACAAGTACCGCAGACGGTAATTACGGAGCGGCAGCATTTGAGTTTAACTCCGGCAGTGCTTCACTTACAGCAAGCCATCGTGTTATGACGAATATGATTAGGCCTGTTGCAGATAGTAGTGAGTAGTGAGTAGTGAGTAGTGGGTAGTGAGTAGGTAAGAGAGAAGAGAGGGAAATGAGAAAACTGAGTTTTGTTTTGTTAATTAGTCTCTTGAGTTTTTGCTTTGCGCCTTTGGTTTGGGGGCAGGGGAAATTTGCTTTGGTGATTGGGAATGGGGATTATATCGATATTACAAGGCTTAATAATCCGGTGAATGATGCTAATGATATTGCTCTTGCGCTTGAGGGTTTGGGGTTTAGTGTGGTCATGGTATTGAACGGCAGCCTTAGTCAAATGGAAGAAGCGGTTTTGCAGCTTAAAGAGTATCTTAGTACATCGGCTGATTGTTACGGTTTTTTCTTTTATTCAGGGCACGGTGTTCAGTCTGTTGGAGAGAATTATTTGCTCCCTGTTGATGCCGTTATTCCAAATGAAAGTTATTTGCGTAACAGAGCGCTTTCCATGCAGGCTATACTGGATGCGCTCAATACCGCCGGGAACAGGCTAAATATTGTAATTTTAGATGCCTGCCGCGACAATCCCTTTAGCTGGAGCCGTAATATAAACAGCGGTCTTTCTCCGGTAACTCAACAAAATATAGAAGGCGTTATCACTGAAGGTAACACCGATCAAAGCCGCAGCATGGGTTCCGGTATAAGCGGCGGAGTAATCCGTCAGCCTGCGGGAAGTATTGTTATGTATTCCACAAGTGCGGGAGAAACAGCCAGTGACGGCAATGGCAAAAATGGTTTGTTTACCACGCATCTTTTAAACAACATAACAATACCGGGACTGGAAGTAAATGAAGTTTTCAGGCGCACCGGCGCGGATGTTTCACAAGCAAGCGGCGGACAGCAAATACCTGCTATTTACAATCAGTTTTTTGGCACTGCGTACTTTAGACCGCCGGAGCCTGATACAACGCCTCGTTTGCGTACGCTGGGTGCTTTTTTTGGCAGTTCATTTAATGCGCCATGGGTTGTCACAACAGTACGAGCAACCTTTGCGCCGTTTAATTATTCGTTTTTGGAATTAGGCATTGATATTGGACTTGTAAGCGGAGCAGCAGATGTTGGGTATTATTCTCTGTGTCCGTTTATTCATTACGCATTCTTTTTGCCTTTTAGCAGTTTGTCAACTAACAGAAAATCATCTGATAGAATATCAGCCTCCGGCTGGTATATCGGAGCAGGCGGTGGCTACATAACAGCCAATTATGCTTTCCCTGAAGGTGATGTCAGAAGAAACGGTTTTGTCATGGATATTATTACCGGCTTTACCCTCTTTAATTTTCTGGATATCTCCTACACCCTGCGAACAAACTTTAGCGGAGTTACAAATAAATTTTCATTAGGCTACACTTACAGGTGGAATTAATTAAATTTACAGGAGGAATTGTAATGAAAAAAACTATAGCATTTTGGATTGCCGCTTGCTTTATTTGCATAGGCACTACCGTATTGATCACAGCCTGTGATCTTTTTGGGGATACAAAAAGACCTGTTATCCTTACAGGTATAGAGATTACTGGACAGCCAGAAAATACCTCTTATATCATTGACGAAAGTCTGGATCTTGGCGGACTAGAGGTAAGCGCCATATACAGCGATGGCTCCAGTGAAGTATTGGAACATGAAGACTTGTCTTTTTCCGGGTTTGACTCCGACACGCCCGGCAGTAAGACCGTCATTGTTAGTTACCAAGAGCATACTGCAGAATTCCAAGTCACAGTTGCATTTCAATTTACTGACATGGATAGTTTTAAACGCTACCTTGACAGGCAGACCGCCGGAACAACCCCTGAAAATCCTGTCTTCCTGCCCAAACAGATAGATCTTGGAAACATGACCGAATACGACTCAGGCTGGCAGGAGCTGCTTAGAATTATTGATGCGGCTGAAAAATATGTTGCCCTTGATTTGTCCGCCTGTACAATGACAGGGACTGAGTTTGATCCCGACAATTCCATTGCCGTTGGTAAAGACCTCATCGTGTCCCTTGTTTTGCCTGACGCAGCGACAGAAATAGCCGATGGTGAATCGTATACGAAGTCCACTTTTCAATATTTTTCGTCTTTAACAACAGTCAGCGGTGCGAATATCGAAACTGTTGGTGAGCTTGCTTTTAGCGTTTTAAAAAACCTTGCCAGCGCAAACTTTCCGGCGGCAGTAACAATCGGCGCAAGCGCATTCTATGAGTGTACAAGCCTTGAAACTGTGTATTTCCCCAATGCGGTAAACATTCGTTCTTCTGCCTTCTCCGAGTGTACTAGCCTTGTCAGCGTGGATTTCCCAAAAGCGAATTTTATTTACGATGCTGACGATTGGTACTCTATTGATCAATATGTCTTTTCTAAGTGCACAAGCCTTGTCAGCGCAAGCTTTCCGTCAGCAACTGCAATTGTACAGGGGCTTTTCGATGGTTGTACAAGTCTTGAAGAAGTATATTTCCCTAATGTGCAATATATTGATGATAGTGCATTTATGAATACCGAAGACATTCCCATGACCATTACCCTAGGGATAACTGCCCCTAGAATAGATGGCACGCCTTTCAATTGGTTTGAGTGGGATACAGAATATAGTTCGCCAGCCGGGAAGATTGTTACCGTTAGAATTCCGCCCGATGCAAGTGGCTATGATGATGAGTGGCAGAACGATTTTGGTTCATATGACTGGGGCTATCCTTTAAAACCAAGTGTTGATGTAGTAATGGAAACAATCCCGTGATCTTGCGTCCCCTCTTGGGCATTAGTATTGCTGTATTGCTCACAGCTTGCGGCCTTTGGGGGGATATGAATGATTTGCGGCCGGTAATCCTTAAAGATATAACCATCACCGCTTACCCGGAAAAAACCAGTTATTTTTTGGGTGAAGAACATATCGATCTTACCGGACTTGAAATAAGCGCCATGTACAGTAATGGCTCCGGGAAATTAATAGAAAATTATTCCTACACCGGTTTTGATTCCGCTACGCTTGGCAGCAAAACCATCATTATTGATTATCAGGGGTTTACCGCAGAATTTACTGTCACGGTTGCCATGACGCTTTTTGATGTGAACAATATCGTACCATACCTTGCTGCAATGCCGGATAAGGGCGGCGCTGCCGACAACCCTGCCTATCTGTCTATGCAGATAGAACTTGGAAATATGACCGATGGCCGTTCAGGCTGGCGGCAGATTCTTAATGCCATTAATGAGGCAAAAAGATATATCGATCTGGATCTGTCCGCCTGTACCATGAACGGCACAACGTTTGATCCCGATAATACCGTTGTCATCGGTAAAGCCTACATCGTATCTCTTGTATTGCCTGATGAAGCGAAATCCCTGGAAGCCCTTAGACATGATTCCCTATTTAATAGAACCTTCTACCATTTTAACACTCTCTTGTCTGTCAGCGGCGCAAATATAGAAACTATCAATGAAGGGATATTTAACTACCATACAAGCCTTGTAAGCGTAAGCTTCCCTGCAACAGTAACCATTGGCGATTTTGCTTTTTATAACTGCACAAATCTTTCCGGTGTGGACATTCCGGCAGCGGCAGCCATTGGCGATTTTTCCTTTTATGGCTGCGAAAGTCTTGTAAATGTGAGTTTTCCGGCTGTAACTAAAATCGCCCCGCTTGCTTTTTGGAAATGTACAAACCTTGCCAGTGTAAATATCCCTGCTGCAAAACTTATTGACGAATGTGCTTTCCGGGATACCGGAGACACTTCCTTGACCATTAAACTTGGGGCAACCGCTCCTGCGATAGGAGAGAATATATTCTGGGAATGCCCGCCGGAGAAAACCGTTACTGTGCAAATTCCTTTCGGGGCTGCGGGCTATGACGAAGAATGGCAAGACCAATTTAGTAATGTTGGGGGATTGCACAACATTAACTTGGTAATAATAACCCAGTAAATAACATTCAAATAATCAGGGGCTGTAATATGAAACTTGCCCCAACGGCATCTTAACTTGTTGACATTGGTTAACAAAGAGCAAAGTTAAAAAACTTCGCTCTTTGTTAACTATTTGTTATTTGTTATTTGTCATTCGACCCCTATTACCAGTTCCCCGTCTACTACACTGATTGTAGAGTCGTACCTAGTTTCTAGGCTGCCGACGGGAGTAAAATCGTTGTGTTCAAAAGAACCATAGACCAATGTGTTTACTCCGCTATAGAAGGCATGGCCACGGCCGGTATCTGTACCCGGAACCTCATTCTTGTTGTCGCCGCCGTCGTTGCCGTAAATGATGCCGCCGCCAAAGCGGAATGTCGCGCCGCCGTTGTACACCCCGGCGCCCACGCCGGTGGCGCCAGTGATGTTGCCCGATATCCGCGCCGAATCGCGCATGATGAATAATCCGTTGACCATACGCACGCCGCCGCCTTCAGTAGCGCCACGATTTCCCGATACCGCCGCATTATCCCGCAAAGTGAATGTTCCGCTTTGTACATAAACGCCGCCGCCCTCCTTTGATGATCCATCTGATATGCTATTGTCAGATACGGAAGCATTGTCCTGCATGGTAAAGGTTCCACTATTACTTACACACACTCCTCCGCCGTAGCTACTGGCACCGAGTACGGTGTTGCTGGCCACCTTGGCATTGCCCCGCATACTAAAGGTTCCACCCCTCATATACACCCCTCCGCCATAGGAATAATTACCGGAGCTGTAGACAGTGTTGCCGATAACAATCGCATTGTCATACATAGTAAAGGTTCCGTCTTGTATATACACGCCGCCGCCATATGCATAACTAGTAGCGCGGTTGGTATTGCCGAAAATTCTTGCAGCGCCTTTCATTTCCAATGTGCTGCCATCCATAATACGGACTAATGGTTCAGTATTATCACCGCGCCCTTCCAGCGTAATATCCCGCAGAATGACCGTTTGCGTACCGCCCAGTTCCAACAATTTGCCGCCGCTGGACAGGGTAATGATACGGTTCCCCGGCTCGCCAGTACCCCGGATAGCTACCACAATATTCGCCAAAGAAGACATAATTCCAAAGGTATGACTTGATCTCCCCGGTAATGAAAAATCCCCGGCAAAATTAATTATGTAATTTTTATTGTGGCCAATGCTGTTAATTGTAATGAGGGCGTCGGTCCACTCCGCAGCGCTGGACACGGTTAAAGCGCGTGCAATAACAGTTCCATCGTCAAAGTCAGGGTCGTCTTCTGTCTGCCATCTGGCATAAAGAGTAATGTTGGCGGTAACGGGAGCATTAATGTCCCATGCAGTGTTTGTGTCCGCGTCGGTATACCAGCCGCCAAAACTGAACGGCGGATTATCGGGAGGATTATATGGGAAGGACGCCGCCATGTCGGGTTCAACATACTGCTGTCCTACCGTGTTACCCCAACTGTTAAATGTAACCACGAAAGCTGCCCGCCACCAGGCGTACAGGGTAATGTTGCCGCTGACAGGCAGGTCAAAGTCATAGAGCGTAGTCTCGTTAAACACTGTATCGCTAGTGTGCCAGCCGCTGAATATAAAGCCGGTGCGAACAGGATCATCGGGCTGTTCAGCAAAAAAGCCGGGCAGTACAGGCTGTATGGCAACAGCGCTTCCTTCCATACTGTTAAAGGTTACAGTATACGGAGTAGTACTCCATTTTGCATAGAGTGTAAAGCCGCCGGTAACCGGCGCTTCAAAATTGTACGGTACGGTAAAGTCCGGGCCGGTGTACCAGCCGTCAAAACCGAAACCGTCCTTAGTTGGGTTCGCAGGCTGGACAAGTAAGCTGCCATGATTTACAGTTCCGTCAGCCACTGCACTTCCATCGTTACTGTTAAATTCTACTGTGTACTGATTAATTATCCAGTTTGCATATAACAGAATGTTGATGGTAACCGAACTATCAAAGTCATATTCAGAGGTTAAGGCCGGGTCGCTGTACCAGTTATCAAATTCATAACCAGTCCGTGTTGGGTTCTGCGGTTTTTCTGCTTTTTCGCCATCCTTTACAATAACTGCATAAACAGTGCTGCCCCCATTGGGGATAAAAGCTACAGTATAAATGCTGGAAGCGTCATCGCCTTTGTCACCCTTATCGCCTTCATCGCCCTTCGGCCCCTGGGCTTTTTCCCCTGTGTTATAATCACCAATCCACCAGTTACCATCATCTCCAATGTGCGGTATTGTTCCGTCAAAACCTTCAGCCCTAATTTCGGTGTCAGTATCGCCAATCCACCAGTTATTGTTAGGGCCAATGCGCGGTGTTGTTCCATCGACACCTAACGCTTTTATTCCAGTGTCGGTTGTACCTATCCACCAGTTATCATTATCACCAACATGCGGTGTTGTTCCGTCAAAACCTTCAGCCCTAATTCCGGTGTCATTGTCGCCAATCCACCAGTTATTGTTATCCCCAATATGCGGCGTTGTTCCGTCTACGCCTATAGCCTTTATTCCAGTGTCAGTTGTTCCTATCCACCAGTTATTATTATCTCCAATATGCGGTGTTACTCCATCTACACCTTCAGCCTTTACACCGGTGTTGGTATTGCCAATCCACCAGTAGCCGTCTTTTATTTCCGGAATAATACCGTCTTCGCCTTTACCGCCCTGAGCTGCCAGTATGTCCCACTTGCTGCCGTTCCAAATGTAAGAATTCTTTGTTGTGGTGTTGTAATAAGCCCAGTTTGTTTGAGGATTGCTAGGCGGTTCAGAGAGTTCTCCAATCCAGACAATGCCCATCAGGCCAAGATCGGTAGTGGAAATTGATAAAGGATTTGGATTCATGGTTGTAGTATTAGAGCCGCTTACACTTACAGATGCCCATACAGTGGTGAAATTTCCTTTTATTACAAGAATAAGGTAATTGTTCCCTGTCGGAATATCGCTTATGGTAAACTGACCATCAGGGGCAGTTGCTGCCATATACGAAGTTCCTGCAACACAGACCAAAAAACCATAGTTGTCGATTTCTGTACCATCCAACAGAATCCGCCCGGTAATACTTCCAACCGGAGTCAGATTAAGGTTGGCGGCTGTAACTGCCTTTCCTGCCTCAACTGTAATATTTATTGCAACAGCTCTTTCTTTGCTATTCGGCGATGAAGCATAAACTGTATATGTTCCGGAAGCAATGTCGGAAAAAGTATAAGAGCCGTCGGCGGCAGTTTGCGTAACGCCGACTGCAGTCCGTGCTGCCTCAATGCTACGCGCCCCCTGTTCAATGCTGCGCGCTGCTGAAAGCGCCGCAAAAGAGCGCAGGCCGTCCGTCTTTTCCAGCGTTACAGTGATTCCCTCATGGCTGCTGCTGTTATTAAAACGGGCAAAACCACTGATAGAACCAGTCGAAGACGGACCAACCCCCGGCTCTTTACAAGAGGAAAAAATAAATAGAATGGATAAAATCAAGATAAAACAGGTATATTTACTATTTTTATTTAACATAATTATACTCCCTAAACAAATCGAATTTACAGGCAAAACATATGACAGATCATTTCTATGTCAAGTGCCCAAGATTCCCCAACGGGGCTTTTGGTATTATATTATGTAAAAAGCGGGATTGTCAATATAATTGCGAACATATTTTAAAAATATTTTTTAAAATTTGGTAGATTTAGCATCCGGCCACAACGATTCTCTTGCCGTTTATATTTTCTTCTTTTATGTAGATTTTTTCATCCCATGACTTTGTTGTATCGCGGTCAAAGATAACAAGCCACCCTTTCTCTGAGCCGCATTTGTCCATATACTCTGATATTTGTTCCAAAGAGTGCGCGCGGCTTCTTTCACTTTGTAAAATTTTAAGTTCGATAGGATACTTGTAGTCGTCGTAAAGAACACAGATGTCGGCGCGTTTTGTGCCTAATGCCATCTCTCGCTCAATTTTTCCGCCGCCGTTAATCACTCGTTGCAGAAATGCTTGTAAAACAAGGTGGGTAGCGGCTTCATCGTATTGGTAAAGTTCGGTCTTGTAGATATTCTTCCAAATCTCACTGTTTTCACGCCAGTAAACTTGAAAATCTTTTATTAAATAATCCATATCCATCTTACCGTCTTTTATGTAGCGCGGCGGAGAAAATTCTGTATATGTGTTTTCTATGGATTCTTGAGCGCCTTGATTTAAAGCTCTTACAATCATTTCCGCATAAATAGGATTTGCCGCATCGGTTTTACCATTCATTTCCCGAATAAGACCTAAATCTCGTGTGTAAATATAATCATCGTTTGTTCTATCCATAATTTCATCGCCAAGAATTAGCGGTGCTATTATTTTACGGATTCTTGGTTCTCTTAGTTTTCTTATAAGGCTGTCAAAATGTGTTCCTCTTGTAAGGATAATATTTTGAATAGCCTGTTTAATAATGTCTTTGGTGATTACTTTTGAGCAATCTTTTTGAGTTATTTTTTCCGTAGCTTCTCTAGCTATAGCATTTACAAGCCACGGCTGTCCTTGCGTGTGTTCAAATGAATAATCAACTGCTTCCGGCTCAAAAACCTGCATGGTTTCGGCTGTATGCTGAGCGTAGAGTTCGGCAACTTCGTCTTTTGTGAAGTTTCTTAGATTGATATATTCTGTTACTATGTTAAATGGGCTTGCGGTTCCTAGTGTCTCAGAATCCGGGCGAACCTGTGCTTTGTAATCCCGTAAGTTTCTCATTCCTACAAGAGCGATAGAGTGAATGAATGGGGCAATTGCCTTGTTTACATAGCCATACCTAAGCTGCCTTAAAAAAGTTACAAGCGTTCCATTTGACAGGCAGTCCGCTTCGTCAAAAAAGATAATTAGCGGTTTATCCAAGGTCTTGCAATATGCAGTAAGCGAATTCTGTAAAACGCCGGTGGTATCGCTGTAATCGGCATCTTTTGCAAACCCTTTCGGCATATCGAACATATCAAGAGCAGCCTTTATTAACTTTACGATTGAAGGAATACCCTTTTCCGGATCGGTAAATTCACTCATAGCCTCTAAAGAACAATAAAGAGCATAATACCTCCCACTTGAGTTTAATTTGCGGGTAAGTGCCTGTAAAAGCGTGGTTTTTCCACTCTGGCGGGCTGCATGAATAAGAAAATACTGTTTGCTGTCAATAAGCCCCATCAGCTTATCGTCAATACCTCGCAATGGGTCGATTATATAATGCTCTCCCGGAATACAAGGCCCGGCTATATTAAAAAATAACGGCATAAGTTATTATACATGATTTTTAGCTGAGGGTGCAAGCAAAAATACAGTATCTCTTTCATCATCAGATATAATATTCATTTTCTGCCTAATTAATTCAACACTTCTTCCCTGTCAGCAAGCGTAACTTCTAAAACAACAGGATTGCCGGCGCGGATTATTTCTATTCTGATGACATCTCCGGGGCGGGAGGATTCCAGTGATGAATACAAATCCGCAAGGGTGTTTGTCTTTACTCCGTTAACAGCAGTGATAATGTCTCCGCCAAGGTAGATTACGCTTCTGCCGTACTGAACAGGTTCTGTGCCTTGCCGCAAGCCCGCTCTTTCAGCAAGCCCGCCGCGTCTAGTGCGGGAAACAAGGAGCCCGGAACTTACAGGCAGCTTGGCATAATTAACAAGGCTTGGAAATAACTGCACAACTGTTGCATCTACCCAGCCCCTGCGGACTTTGCCATGTTGGATAATTTCTGAAACAACCCGTTTTGCAGTATTTACAGGAACGGCAAAACCAATGCCCACAGAACCGCCTGACGGTGAATATATCATCGTGTTAATTCCTATCATACGGCCTTGAGTGTCCAAAAGCGGGCCGCCGGAATTACCGGGGTTTATTGAAGCATCGGTTTGAATCATATTGCGGATAACACGGTTTCTGGAAACTTGAATGGGGCGGCCTAAACCGGAAACAATCCCCACTGTTAGAGTGCGTTCAAGGGCAAAGGGATTACCAATTGCCAGTACCTTCTGCCCCACCATTAAATTGGAAGAATCTCCGTAAGGAATGGCAACCAGTGTCATGCCCTGCGGAGGATCAAACTTTAAAACAGCCAGGTCACTTTCAGGGTCAGTGCCAACTACCGTGCCTTCAAACTGACTGCCGTCTGCAAGATTTATAAAAATTTTGTGAGCCCTGTTTATAACATGATTATTTGTAAGGACGAACCCCCGTGTGTCAATTATCGATCCTGAGCCGGAAGATCCCTCTTGAGGAATAGGCTGAAGAAACCAGTCTATTGCCATAATTTCTGTGGTAATGTTGACAACGGCGGAATTGAATCTTTCATAAATGGCGATATTTTCCCGCTCACCTTCTGAATATTGGACAAATTCCTGGGTATTAAGAAGCAGGTAGTCCGATTGGTTTAGCTTAAATTCCGGCTCCTGCGCTTGAGAATGTACCGAGGTATCTTCCCTGCCTTCCTTTGCCGATGGCTTAAAAACACCAAACCCAATGGCTAAAAGCAGAACAATAAGCCCACTTGCTGCTGAGAAAATAATAACCTGTCCACGACTGTATAAACGCATTGTAAATCCCCCTACTCTCTTACATATTAACACAAAAACACCGATAATAACAGTATATATGGTAAAATTTCTATTAAGATCGATACTTTTCCTTGCGGGCTTTTTTCCGCTTTTTGCTCTTGATGTGCCTGTTTCCCGCATATCAGATGATTCGCAATTAAGAATTGGATTACGAGATTCATGGTTTTACGATACTCCTGCCTCCGTATTATCCCGCCGCCCTGCCATAGAGCAGCTTCCTACAGGAGAGAGGGTGGAGGTAAAAGCCGTAGAAGGCAGAAATGAAATAATGGTGATTATTTCCCGCCAGAATTCACAGGGGCAGTTTCCGGGATGGGAACAAGGCTCATGGATGCTAACCCGCCGTAAAGATACAGGAGCAGGTGTACTTATAAGAATTTTTCTTAGAAGCGATCAATTTACATATATCGATTTAAAACCAATGGACTCTGACAAAGCACAGATGGATGTAGTTTTATACGGCGGTTTTATGGCAAGATCCTTGCCCATTGCTGTCCCATTTGAACGGCTTTATACCATGCAGTTAAATGAAATCTTACGGCTTGCGGGAGACAAATTCCCCAGAAAATATTTTGATCCTGATCCGGCAATGTACAGAGACAGCCGTAATTTTATAACTCAAGTACGGCGAAGGCTTGGAGAACTCCGTTATGCGGATGACGGCGCAATTGATGAAACCGGTAATTTTATTTTTATAGAAACTTTGCAAAGACAGCCCCCTTCAACAGCGGGGGTTAACTGTTCCGGTTTTGCCAAATGGCTAATTGACGGCTGTCTACGGCCTGTAACGGGAAACCGTCTTGCTGTAGCTCCCTTAAAAATGCCGTTTGGGGACAGAGGCTCGTCATTTACCATAAATTGGGAGAACAATCCCAATCAAGGAATTGAAATTCCGTTTGAGCATAGGAGAGACCCGCACTTTGGCCTTGACTGGATTCGCAATCTTGCCGCAGAAGCAAACGGCACCCTGCGATCTTCCGCACATCGATCTTTAGAAGAATTTGAAGTCCGCAATGACAGTTTTTCTCAAATTTTAGTGAATGAAAATCGATCTTTTGTTATTCATAATTATCCTGGGTTTTTGCCGGAAGCAGGTTATGGCTTTGAAGGGTTGTATCCCCTGCTCTACACTCTTGCTATTGAAAACCCCTTTTCTTTTTATCTGGCTGCAATTAACAATGAAATAGGCGCTGCCATAACCGAACAAAATCCGCGCGGTGCTCCCCGTCTAAGACAATTCTACCATATAGCCGCACTTATCCCCTACTTTGACGAGTCAGGCAACTTCCGCATAGTGGTCTTTGAAAGCGCAACGGAATCTTCATTCAACGGCTTTAACAGGCGCTACCCCGGACATTATATCAATCTGGTACAAGTGTCCGTTCCTTCACGGTTTGATCCGTAGGAATACTGCACTTGTCCATTGACCCAAGTTATGGTATAATATCAGCATGAAAAGAATAATATTAACAGTTACCTTATTATTAGCCGGGATGGCAGTCTTTGCACAAGATTTGTCATACTTTACCAGAGAATACGAGCGGGCGGACAGCTCTTTTGCCGAGCGGCTTGCAGTTCTGGAGACTCTCCAAGATGTTGGAGTACAGGCAACACCGGAGTTCTACCACAATGCGCTTAAGTTTTTGCTGACCAGAACTCCTGATATCGATTCCAGAAGGGAACAGGAAGCTGCGGAGAAATCTGTGGTTATTTTGGCACAGGCGCTGGGAGCGGCTAAACTTTCTGCCGCAGCTACAGACCTCTGGCATGCCGTTGAAATTTTTGATGTTGCAAGAGAAGCCCCCAAAGACCCAAGTGAAGGTCTTGCAATGCAGTCTTCCCTTATTGCTTTGGGAGATGTTGACGGAAAAGCCTATATTCCGCATATCGTTCAAAGATTGACAGATTACAACACCCAAATCTACAGAAATGCGGAAACTAGGCGCAGGGTACAAACGGCGGTAATTGGATGTATTCGCGCATTGGAAACTTTTAAAGATGCTTCCGGTTACAGACCGGTGTTCTTTGCTTATACCGGCAGTTGGGATCCAATGATTAAACAAATAGCAGGTAATGCTCTTCCCAATATTCTTGAAGATCCTGCGGATATAATTATTGAAATTATCCGTGATCCTTCTGTTCAACCGCCTATCAAATTGGAAGCATGGAGAGAGATGCTTAAAACAAGAGCACCAAACGCTTCCAAGGCAAAGGTGGCGGCAACCGCTCTTGAAATTGGATGGCTGGTACAGACAACTAACCGTCCGCATCAAGTAAATTTAAGAGAAATGCGTAAAAGTGCGATTGATGTTATTCGTCAGTTTGGCGCTTCAGGAGATACTATTTATGCAGACTTGGAAAAATCATACAGCAATAACTTTATCAGCAACCAGCCGGATTATGATGAAATAGCGGGCGCGTTGAATGCTCTTGCAGCGTTAAAAACCGATGAAGCAGTTGCGCTTCTGCAAAAATTCCTTTCTGAACTTCATGGAAGAAGAAGATCTGGTCCGTGGGGACGCAAAGAAAGGCAGCTTTTTGAATGGGTTGTTTCCAGCATTGGCGTTACAGGGACTCGTTCTCCGGATGTAATACTTCTGCTTTCTACAATCCAGCGGTCAGAACAACAATACACTGCGCAGGAACGCGCAATGGCAAGGAATGCTTTGAATGCATTAGGCAATTAAATGTCTAATATGCCGTTACTGACCGTAACAAATTTAAGTAAGCGCTTTAATCTTGAGGCGGGCTTTTTTGCCCGCTTTGGACGGTTTGTAAATGCGGTTAATGATATATCTTTTTCTATTGATAAAAATGAAGCTTACGGACTTGTGGGAGAATCCGGCTGCGGTAAGACTACAACCGCACGGATATTAGTGCGAATGTATGAGGCAGATACAGGGAAAATTCTTTTTAATGAAATAGACACAAGTAAACTTAAAAAAGAAGCATTGCAGAAATATCGTGAAAAAGTCCGCTATGTTTTTCAGGATCCTGCAAGGTCGCTTAACCCCCGAATGAGTGTGTATGAAGTTTTGGTTTCCGGCTGCAGAAAACCGCTAAGGAAAAAAGGTGTAAAAGAAAAAGAACTCCGTGAAAAGGCTGCCGCTATTTTAGAAGAAGTAGGGCTAAGAGCAGCTGACCTTGAAAAGCGCCCGTCTGAATTTTCCGGCGGACAACGGCAGAGAATCTCCATTGCGCGCGCTCTTTTAATGGAACCGGAATTATTAATATGTGATGAAGTTGTTTCCGCGCTGGATGTATCAATACAGGGACAGATATTGAACTTGTTGCTTGATATTCGTAAAAAAAGAAATATATCTTTTTTGTTTATTGCCCATGACTTAAAAGTAGCCTGTTATTTTTGTGACCGTATTGGCGTAATGTACAAGGGAGAAATGATGGAAGAAGCTCCGGCGGCGGATTTGTATAAGGAAGGGGTGCATCCGTATACAAAGCTGTTGTTTTCTTCTGTGGCGGGGAAGAAAGATGAAGAGCCTCGCGCAGAGGCGCAGAGAAATAGAGAACGCAGAGAAGATATTTTTGGCTGTTCTTTTGCTTCTAGGTGTCCACAGGTTACGGAGCAATGTTGGAATGAACATCCCCCACTAAAATTAATAAAAAATGGTCATTTAATAAGATGCCTCAATATCTAAAATCGCTTTTCTACCTGCTACCTGCTACCTGCTACCTGCTCCCTGTTATTAATGCGCTTGTTCTTTATAAAGGTAAGCCGGCCTTAGTAAGGGAGCGGACAGATGATAAGTATAATATTTCTCTTGAAGATGGATCGCAGATAAAGGTTAGGGATAAAGATATTGAGCTTTTGCACTCCGGGCCGGTTAAAAGTTTGAATGAGCTGGAAACAGTTGATCCTAATAGTACGGCAGTCCGTGAAGCATGGGAACTTTTATTGGATGATGAAAACCATACAATAACCCTTAAAGAGTTGGCTTCTATTGCGTTTGGAGACTTTACCCCTGCCGCTTCTTATGCGGTTTACTGTATTTTACAGGATGGTTTGTATTTTACGGGAACAATTAATGATATTAAATTGCGCGACAAGGAAGAAGTAGAAATTGAAGAAGCAAAACGCAATGAAAAAAAACAAGAAGGTAAAGAAAGACTTGATTTTTTAGATAGATGTATAAACAACCGGCTGGAAAAAACTGATTTACGGTTTATGCAGGATGTAGAAGCCTTGGCTTATGGAAAGTCTGCAAAAAGCCGTACTATGAAAGAACTTGGGCTTTCTGAAACGCCGGAAGATGCCCACGCTCTTTTATTAAAAACAAGCATTTGGACAACAGAGATAAACCCCCACCCTAGTCGTTTTGGAATTTCTGTTAACAGTGCAAGTATCTGCCCTGCCCCACCCCCTGCAGAAGAACGACGGGATCTTTGTCATCTTGCCGCTTTTGCTATAGACAGCCCATGGAGCAATGACCCTGATGATGCTGTCTCTATTGAAAAAACAGCGGATAACTTTTATACACTTTTCGTTCATGTTTCAGACCCCGCTTCTTCTATCACGATTGACAGTCCTGCAGAAAAAGAAGCCCGTGACAGAGGGGCTACTCTTTACCTGCCGGAAACAACCGCACGAATGTTAGCTGACAATTGCCTCCCAATGTTTGCACTTGGTTTAAGCGAGAAATCTCCCGCTCTTACTTATAAAATGACAATTAATGAAAGCGGAGAAATTACAAGCACGGAAATTTTTCCTTCTGTTGTAAAAGTGCAGCGGCTTACTTATGAAGAAGCGGATAATTTAATTGGAACTACTTTGTCTGACTTAAATGAACTTGCTATGCTTTTATTAAAAAAACGAACAGAACAGGGGGCGGTAAATATCGATCTTCCTGATGTACATATCTATATAGACAACGGAGAAGTTTTTATAAAACCTTATGACAAAAACCTTTCATCTATTGTGGTAAGGGAATGTATGATTGCCGCAGGTGAAGGTGCCGGAAACTGGGCAAGTGAAAAAGGTTTAGCCCTGCCGTATTTAAGCCAAGAGGCGGAACTTCCCGGAAAAATTCTTCCCGGTTACGCAGGTTCAATGCAATTAAGAAAAAGTATGCGGCCTAGAGTTATTTCTACAAAACCGCGTCGGCATCAGGGTTTAGGTTTGGATATTTACACTCAGGTTACAAGTCCGCTTAGAAGATACACAGACCTTCTTGCACATATACAAATCCGCGCCTATTTATCCGGCAGCCAAACACTTTCTGCAGATGAAATATCCGCACGGTTTGGTTACAGTGAAGCCGCGGCAACTGCCTGTATTCATGCTGAACGAGCATCAGATATTCACTGGAAAATGGTTTATTTATCCGGCAAAAAGGATTCTGTCTGGGAAGCAGTTGCTATAGAAAAAAAAGGTAACCGCTGGCTGGTAATTATCCCGGCACTTGCGCTGGAAACTCAAGTTGCGCTCCAAAAAGATGTTTTGCCTAATGAAGAAGTCAAGTTAATTTTAAAATCTGTAAATATCCCGCGCGGAGAAGCAGTTTTTATTCAAGAATAATCAATATTAAACAGCATACACATATTCTTTTAGTTCATTGGCATGACTGCGAATCTTATTAAGGGCTTTTAGCTCTATTTGACGGACAGTTTCAGGAGATATATTCATCTTGTTGCTAATTTCTCTTAAAGTGTGCCGCTTACAGCCGTTTAACTGATAACGGTAATTTATTATTCGTCTTTCTCTGTCTTTTAGTTTGCTTAAAATGTGCATTGCGCCATCGCGGGAAGATTGTTTTAATAAGTTTCTTTCCGGGGAGTATGTGTAATCTTCATGAATATCAATACTGTTTATGGTTTCATCATTCCTAAAAGTTAATTCAAGAGGAAGAGAATCCGCAGTCATGTTGATAATAGAATCGACATCCTGAACAGAAATACCAAGTTCTTTTGCAATATCTGCCGTTTGCGGCTGCTGCATCATCGTTTGACAAAGAGTATTGTATGCTTGTTGAATTTTTCTTAAAGTATTTTCCTTGCGCTGAGGAATTCGTACTATTCTTCTTTTATTTACAATAAAACGAATTACAAACTGCCGTATCCACCAGCCGGCATAAGTGCAAAACTTTACATTTTTACGGTAATCGAATTTTTTAGCAGCCTGCATAAGACCCATATTGGCTTCTTGGATAAGGTCAAGAATAGGAATGCCGGGGACACTGTATGAACCGGCAACTTTTGCCGCAAGGCGTAAATTGGAATTTACAAGTTTGTGCAGGGCGTTATTATCGCCATTTTGAATTTGTTTGGATAACTCTTTTTCTTCTTCTACCGATAAAAGAGGAAAAGCTTTAATCTGCTTAAAGTATGTTTCAATGAGGTTGTCGTCTTTTGCCATCTTATTAAACATATTATCCTCCCGACTAATCATTATACAGCAATATTTGTGCCAAGTTCGGCAAAGTATCGATTTTTATAGTTAATTCTTTATTAGATAAGGACTTAAATAACATTCACAATTGTTTTAATGTATAGAAAAAGTCGGATGTGTATAAAAAATGATACACTTGTATTATATTTTTCTATATGTTAAAGTAAGGCATGGATATTGGAATTACATTTTTGGAAAAAGAGGGCAATGTTTACTATTATGTAAACTGGTCTCCGTTGGCAAAGGCCGACCGTTATGAAATTAACGCAAAAGTTCCGTCTGTTGGCGGTGTTTTTGAATTGTATTGGATGGACGATCAAAAGCGCCTTCGCTTGTTCAATGTAGGTCAGACTATTTTTGGCGGGCTTAGAAGTGAGCTGCGCCGGCTTACAGACCCTGAACTTTGTATGAATGATGAAAAAACAAAAAGAATACTGGAAGATAAAGAAATATGGTACAGGTACTCCTCTACCGACTCCTCCAATATTATGGCAGATGTGGTTTGGTTTTTTATGCAAAGATATTTCCCGGAAAAAGAAGATCTAAGACATTCCGGCCGTTATGAAGAAGTATTTATAAAAGAATCAGAGCCGGATAAATTACTTTGGGTTCCATGATAGAATATATTGTTTCTTCAAATATCGATGATAGGGTGCTTGCCCGCACAGCGCGGCTGTTGGAAAACGGCGCGTTAGTTGCTCTTCCCACAGATACAAGCTGGAGTATTGTCTGTTCATTAAAATCCCCCGCAGGTATAAAAAAACTCCGGCAGCTTTCCACAAAAAGGGATGAACAGCATTTTACTCTTTTATGTTCAAATATTTCACAATTTGGAGAATTCTGCAGTATTGATAATACTCGTTTTAGATTGATAAAACGCCTGTCCCCGGGGCCTTATGTTTTTATTTTAACTACTCTGCATGGAACGGAAAAAATACTGGATATTAAAAGGCGCGAGGTTGGTGTAAGAATTCCTGATTACCCTGTTCCTATCCGTCTGATAGAAACTTTACAGCACCCGCTTTATTCTATAACTGCAAAGAAAAGCCATATTAAAGGCACTATTATTGAAGATGATGACAAAGAAGAGGATGAGCTTTTTGAAAGCGGGTGGGAACTGGAAGACATAGAAGGGGTGGATTTAATTCTGGATTCCGGAGAGGAACGAGAGCGGATTTTTTCTACTATTCTGGATATGACTACAGATGAGATTAGCGTACTTAGAAAAGGCGCGGGCAACTGGCCTGTGTAAATTTCCTGTACAACAGCGATATTCCAAAGCCGCCAAAAATAACTATGAATCTATCCACAATATTGATGGGGATGCGGGAAAGAATCGCTGTTGCTAAAATATGTACATTGTTCCTTAATAGGCCAAGTTTGAAATTGTCTTCCGGGCTGAATTCCGGAGTAATATTAAATTGAGTTAATATAAAATCAATTATTCCGCCGGCAATGCTTACAGTTATACAGGCAATTACAGACAGAATTAATAAGTGTACTAGAATACCTGTAAACGAACCAAACGAGGGATTTTCTAAAAAAGCAGTTTCAGGAGCCGTCATTTTTTTGCGGTAAAGACAGACAGCTAAAACTTCTAGGATTGCGCAAAAAATAAAAGCGTTTATTACCCAAATATCACCCGTATGGTAGCCTTGTAAAAAGATATACCTTATAGAAGAAAGCGTAAAATATAAAATCACAGTTAAAAGACCGGGAATAAGCCCCGCAAAAAAGCACATGGCAACGGTAAACACCGTGTCCGCATACAGGGGGATATTTGCCAGATCTGTAATCAAGTACCTAAAAGCAACATTCCCAAAAGCGGAAACCACACAGAGAACTATAATTTTCCAATATTGTATGCCTTTCATAAATATCTTATTATATACTTAAATCAAATATGATTAAAGTATCTGTAAGTTTGACTATTTTGATTCTCCTCATGACAGGCTGCCGTTTGGGCAGTCCGCCCTCTTCAATCTCTGATGTGTCCGGAGAATGGCAGGATATTAAAAACACCCTGATTCACGCTAATTTTAGCCATAAACCGCCGGAAATCGGCATTAATACAAAAATTGACGATCTTTCCCTCTCATTAACTAGTTTTTTTGGGTCTCCTGTTGCCGGTTTGTACAGGAAGCATAGTCTTAAAGGTATGGAAGAGGCAGCCGGAATAACGGATTTTATTCAAGGGTTAAAAGAGGCAGTGCAAAACAACAATATGGATGCAGTTTTTTTAATGATGCCGGAAATTGATTCTAAGCTGGATATATTGCAAAAAATAGAAACAAGCCTTTCTGACAGAAGTTTGAATAATTTTCACAAACTTTTTGTAATCTTTTCTTTGTTTATTATAACAGTTATTTTTGTAAGCGGATACTTGTATTCAAGACTGGAAAAATCAGAAAAAAGAGAAAAGCAAACAATGAATTTTTCCCGTGAAGCAGTAGTTGCACAAGAACAAGAACGACAAAGAATAGCGCAAGAATTACACGACACTGTTTTGCAAGATCTTTCAGGAATGTCTTTAATGACTTACAGTATAGGAAATGTGGAAGCCTCTGATGAAAGAAAACGCATTTGTAAAGATGTTTCTGAATTACACAGGAAATTGATGCTGCGGATTAGAAACCTTTGCAACAATTTAATACCCATTGATTTTCAAAATCTAAATTTTGGAGATGTGTTTAGGAGTGCCGCTATTAAGTTTCAAGAAAGAACCGGAGTTGAATGCCGGTTGTCAATAGCTGAAAATATCGATAAAGTAAAGTTGGATGCCTCAGATAGTGAAAACACAAATCATATACATTGTTTCCGTATAATGCAAGAATGTCTTACAAATATAGAAAAACACGCAGAAGCTTCTGAAGTTATTGTATCTGTAAGCACAACTGAAGAAGGAAAACTGGAAATTGTAGTTTCAGATAACGGTAAGGGTTTTAACTCAGGCTTTACACCGTCTGATTATATTAAACTTAGATTACAGGGGCATTTAGGTCTTTGGAATATGCATGAAAGAGCCGCTTCTATGAAAGGCACTTTTGACATTTTCAGTAAACCGGGTAAAGGTACAAAAATTACATTGAGGGTTCCCGGTGTCCTCAAAGGACAACTATGACACAAATAGTTTTAATTGATGATCATCCCATTGCAATTCAGGGAGTTAGGACAATGCTGTTATCAACGGGGCGATTTTCCATTGCCGGGACTGCAAAAAATTTAGCGGAAGCGTGCAGTCTTATGGAACAGCTGGAAACATTGCCGGAAATTGTAGTCCTTGATATTTCTCTTGGCAAAGAAAGCGGTCTTGATTTTATCCCCATGCTAAAAGAAATCACTGAAAGAAGAAAAGCTGTTATCGGGGGTGTTAACACCCCAGGGGTGCTGGTCTGCTCCATGCATGAAGATTATTTAAACATACAAAGAGCCATAAATACCGGCGTACAGGGTTACATAACAAAATCCGCAGAGCCGCAAGAGTTTATAGCCGCTATAGAAACAATAATTTCAGGAAAGAGTTATTTCCCCAAACAATTTTCCGCTGAAAAACCGGACAACATATCCGGCCTAACCCGCCGTGAAAATGAAATTGTATCACTTGTAAAACAAAACTTTGCCAACGAACAAATTGCCGAACTCCTTGGCATCAATATAAGAACCATAGAAAACCACCTTGGCAATATTTATTCGAAGCTCCATGTGACTTCTCGCAAAGAGCTTGAAAATCTTTAACAAATAAGCTAAAAACCCCCAAATTTCCCCTATTTTTTGCTACATGGTCAAAAACCGTGCGTAAAAATACTCATGACAAAGTTTTAAAAAGGTGGTTGAATTTAAAAATAAGAACAGATGAAAAGGAGAAGTAAAATGAGAATAAATCTAACCACTTACCA
>Ga0099364_10001393_pt1 | contig 40042 bp, 29 predicted proteins | sample TergutTh196P3_FD_73070 | JGI IMG/M metagenome (GOLD analysis project Ga0099364, IMG submission 73070) | Microcerotermes parvus P3 segment gut microbial communities from Pointe-Noire, Republic of the Congo - Th196 P3 | ecosystem: Host-associated > Arthropoda: Insects > Digestive system > Gut ... | reverse complement strand
AGCCGCGGATAGCACGGATATACACGGATAAAACGATCTGTGCTCTCCTTGTCATCTGCGGCTGAAAACGTCCATTTTGATCCCGGTTACGGTATATCTTCTCTGTATGCTTGCCTTTTTTGTTTTCTTCCGTTACAATGGGGAGTTATAATGGGGTGTAGTTTCCCTTTTATGAATTAAAAGACAACGACAATATCACAACAAAGACGAAACAATGGCAAATACAATCAACGTCGCCCTGATCGGCCAGGGTTTTATGGGTCGGTCGCACTCAAACGCCTGGGGACAAGTTGCCCGATTCTTTAACCCGCCCCTTATGCCGGTGATGCATACGGTTTACGGGATGGAAGGGGAAAACCCTCAAGAATTTGCAACCAAGTGGGGGTGGAAAAACGCTTCTACCGACTGGGAAAATTTGGTCAAATCAGCCGATATCGGTATCGTCGATATAGTGACTCCCAACTTCATGCATGCTCCGCCTGCCAAAGCAGCAATCGCCGCGGGGAAACCCTGTGCGTGTGAAAAGCCGATCGCCGGAACGCTTGCCGAAGCCAGGGAGATGGCCGAAGCAGCCCGAAAAGCCAATGTTGATTCGTTTGTTTGGTTCAATTACCGTCGGGCTCCCGCCGTAGCGTTTGCACACCAACTGGTTAAACAAGGTGCGATTGGGGAAATCCGGCATATTCGTGCGTCTTATCTTCAAGATTGGGCGGATGAGTCTGTTCCGTTCGCCTGGCGGTTCAAACGGGAATTAGCCGGAAGCGGGTCGCACGGCGACTTGAATGCACATATCATTGACATGACCCGATTCGTCAGCGGACTGGAAGTCGAAACCGTCTGCGGTGCCATTGCGGAAACCTTTGTCAAACAGCGTAAAATTGTCGAGCAAGATTCCGGCGGCGGAATCGTAACCGATGAACAGATGCGCTATTCCAAAGCCGACGGCGGTGCCGTCAAAATGGGCGAAGTGACTGTGGATGATGCCGTGCTGTTCCTCGTTCGGTACAATAACGGTGCCGTCGGTTCCTACGAAGCGGCCAGACAGGCAACCGGTAATCAAAATGCCAACGGCTGGGAAATCAACGGAACGAAAGGGGCTCTGAAATTTAACTTTGAGAGCATGAATACGTTGGAATACTATGACGCCACTCGGCCTCGCGGTGTGCAAGGCTGGACGACAATTATGTGTACGCACGGTGCAACACATCCTTACGTGGCAAATTACTGGCCAGATGCCCATATTATTGGGTATGAACATTGCTTCACCAGTATGGCCTACGACATTTTGCTCAAATTGGCAGGCAAAGAGCCGACGGTTCCCCTGCCGGATTTCAATGACGCTTACCAAACGCAACGGGTTCTCGAAGCCGCAATGATCTGTGCAACAGAGAAACGTTGGGTGCAGATGAGCGATGTGAAATAGTCAGGCCGATGGAATATATTTTGCCCGGCGTGAAATTGTCCCTTTTGAGCAAACAAGGATACAATGCAAACAAGGATGCAATGCAAACAAGGATGCAATGCAAACAAGGATGCAATGCAAACAAGGATGCAATGATATGTAGATAGACAATATCCGTAAATATCCGTAAATATCCGTGCTGCCCGGTCAAAGGGTAGCCGGTTTGCATCCGTTTTCTCGTATAACAATAGTCATCATCGCAAAAAGCGCACAACAATATGTCCGACAGTATATCACAATATTTGCTTAACCTTACGGCGGGTGATCCCGAAGCGGCTGAAAAAGTGTGGTATGATTATTTCGGTAAGTTAGTCCGGCTTGCCAAACGTAAACTCGATGGATTCCCTAACAGGGATTTCGACGAAGAAGATGTTGCTTTGAGCGTGATGAAAAGTTTTTATCAAGGTGCAAAGCAAAACCGTTTTACGGTACTCAATAATCGTACCGACCTCTGGAAGATTCTGGTAACGATCACTGCCCGAAAAGCAACCGCCAAGCGGCGTGCCCATTTAGCCCAAAAGCGTAATAGCGGCAAGACCAGGGGCGAATCGATATTTATGGATGATGAAGAAGCACTGGGCAACATATTCAGCAAAGAGCCGACGCCGGAGTTTGCATTAAGTGTTGCTGAAGATTGCCGGCAGATGTTAGATCAGTTACCGGACGAAACGTTTCGTCAGATTGCCCTTTGGACATTGGAAGGATACCGCACTGAAGAAATAGCGGAAAAACTAGGGTGTGTGCGCCGTACCGTAGAGCGAAAACTTGAACGGATCAGAGAAATTTGGTCTGATCGGGCTGGGTAAGCAACGTACCCCAGCATACCAGAGCGTTTTTTGAATTGCCGTTTGAATTGCCGTGGTCTTGCGTTCGTTATTCTATCGCGAGATGGAGACAGTCGGAGCCCCCGTTAGCCGCCCCGACCTGCGGGGCGGTTGGTCAACTCGCCTATTTGTTAGCCGTCCCGGCCCTGCGGGGTGTTCCTACGCGAAATACTGCGCCCCGCCGGCCGGGGCGGCTAACGGGGTGACGAATTTTTTTTCCATAGAAACACGTGAAACGCCCTGTGCACGGGAAACGCTCTATGGCGGCCATATGGTGATTTACCCCAAAAGCATGCTACTTGAATTACAGTCGTTCTGAATTACCGCCGTTCCAAGGCATGCACAGCCTCAAGGCATACACAGCCCCTACAACACGGACTCCAACGGCGTCTCGGGCAGCATACTGGGACACACCTCGTAAAACAACGGAGCACCCGGGCCTAACGGCCAGCCTAAAAGAATCCAACCTATTAAAAATGCCGTCCAAACAATGTATAAAGCAATCGAATACGGTAACATCGTTGCTGCAATCGTCCCGATACCCGCATTTTTATCATACTTTTGGAAATAGACGACAATCAACGCAAAGTAAGCCATCATAGGGGTAATGATGTTTGTAACACTATCGCCTATCCGATAGATGACCTGTGCAAACTCGGGAGAATACCCCAGCAGCATAAAAATGGGAACGTAAACCGGCCCGACAATCGTCCATTTCGCCGATGCACTTCCCATAAAAAGATTGAGGAAAGCCGCAAATGTTATAAAAAGGATGATCAAAGGGATCAGTCCGATGTCTGCACTTTTCAGCACGGCCGCCCCGTTGATCGCAATCAGCAATCCTATATTACTCCAGTTAAACCACGCAACGAATTGGGCGGCAAAAAACACTAAAACGATATAAGCCGCTATGGTTTTCAGGTTTTCTCCCATGGCGTTAATCACATCTTCGGCCTTAGTGAATGTTCCAACGGTATAACCATAGACAATTCCGACGGATACGGCTTTCAAAAACAGCAAGGCGATAAAACCTTTTAAGACCGGAGAGGAGAGAATGTCGCCGTCGTCGCCTCGCAGTAACCCTTCTTCGGGAATCAGGGCGAAGAGTAAGAGGAGTAGCCAGGCAAGAGCAACCAATCCGACGCGAAACAGGCCTTTTTTCTCTAAATCGGTTGGCTGTGCTAAACTTTCGCGAGGGACATCGCCGGTATATTTCCCCAATCTGGGCTCGACCCATTTGGCGGTAACGGCCGTACAAACGACGGCAACCAGGAAGGTGGATGCCGCCATAAAAAAGTAGTTTGCCGTTGGGAGCACGGTATAGCCTTCATCGAGAATATGAGCGGCTTCGGTTGTAATGCCGGCAAGCATCGCATCGATAGTTGATATGAGGATGTTTGCGCTAAATCCTCCGCTCACTCCGGCAAACGCAGCGGCCATACCGGCTAGCGGATTTCGCCCAAGAGAATGGAAGATCATACCGGCAAGGGGGACAACGAGTACGTAACCGAGATCGGATGCAACGTTTGAAATAAGTCCGGCAAGGACAACCATAAACGTAATATATTTCGCCGGCGTTTTGACGAGCATATAATTGACGCCTGTCCGAATCAACCCGCTGCTGTCTGCGACACCGATTCCTAGCAAGGCGACTATCACAATTCCGAGCGGTGCGAAATTGGTAAAATTCGGGACTGTGCCGAGGATAATGCGTTGTATTCCGTCTCGGGACAGCAGATTGACGACATCAACCTGGTTGTCGGTTGCGGGATGTATGCCGTTCCAGCCGAGCAATGAACCGATGGCCGATAAGACGAGCGTTGCGAGAGCCAGTAATCCGAACAGTAGAGCGGGATGGGGCAGAGCGTTCCCCGTTTTTTCGATCAAGTAAAGAAATCGTTTCATAAATTTAGGAAAATCCAACCACCGCAGTCTTTGATATTATTATTGTTTTAACTGAGTAAGTCCATTTTTCTAACTATAAAAGCAACAAGGCGAATGCCGAAATACCTCTGAAATACCTAGTGGTATGCGAGTCGAGACCGCAATTTTAACCGAATTGAGCAAAATTTCAAGCCGGGTAAATGCCGGCACCGTCTGGCCTGCGTGCCTTGTCCCTGCACAAGGCAAGAGCAGTGTAAGCGGTGTAAAAAGCAAGAGCATCGTAAAAATACCACTCGGTTACTGTATTTTAGCAAAACAGAAATTTCGCTCTATTGACGGATGGATACTATATTGACGGATAAATAAAAAGGTGCTAGAATCGCTCCGTAGCCCTTTGATACTCGGTAGTGTTTCAAACTTGTTGATGCGGCAGGCGTAATGCTTGTTTTATAGGCTTCCGGGAGCCGATTCGACAAACTTTGGCACACACCGGATATGTACGACCGGATATACCATAACCCAGCGATAAGAACAATTTTGGGTGAATGCTAAACGAGTTGCGTGGGTACTGTATTTTGAATCATTGAAAACCAAATGCCGAATTATTTTACCGACAATCAGGACATTCAATTTTTATTTGAGCACTTTGATCTTAAAGAGATCGCTGCCATTCAAGAAAAAGAAACGCCCAATGGAGATGCGGATTATTTGCCCAATGGTCTCGATGATGTTGTCGATAACTACCGTCAAATTCTCGAAATCATCGGCGACATCGCCGCCAATACGCTTGCGCCCAGTGCGGACCAAGTCGATGCCGAAGGGAATACGCACAACGCCAGCGAAGGCACCGTAACCCTTCATCCGCTCGTTCGTCAGAATATCGAACGGCTCACTCAGGCCGACATGATGGGATTTACTCTGCCCCGAAAATACGGCGGTTTGAACTGCCCTATCTTGATTTATTCTATGGCGACGGAAATCATTTCCCGCGGCGATTGTTCTTTCATGAATCTGTTCGGCCTGCAAGGAATAGCCGATACGATTTATGCTTTTGCGTCCGAAGAGATACAAGACGATTATTTGCCCAAATTTGCGTCGGGTGAAGTTACCGGAGCGATGGTTTTGACCGAACCCGACGCCGGAAGCGATTTGCAAGCCGTTCGGGTAAGGGCTGACGAATTGCCGGATGGAACCTGGGTGCTTAACGGTGTCAAACGCTTTATCACCAACGGTTGCGGTGAGGTTTTGCTCGTCCTTGCCCGAAGCGAACACGATATAAAAGATGGACGCGGCTTGAGTCTTTTCGTATGCGAACGTTCTCCGGCAGTCAAAGTTCGATGCCTGGAGAAAAAACTCGGTATCCACGGCAGCCCGACCTGCGAATTAACGTTTGAAAATGCTCCCGCTCGCCTTATCGGCGAACGGCAACGAGGTTTAATTACTTACGTCCTTGCCCTGATGAACGGTGCCCGGCTGGGTATCGCATCGCAATCGCTGGGGGTTGCCGAGGCGGCCTATCGGCTTGCGAGAACTTATGCCAATAGTCGGGAACAGTTTGGTGCTCCCATCGAACGGCTGGCCCCTGTTGCGGAATTGGTTGTCGAAATGCAAGTCAAAATCGAAGCGATGCGGGCATTGACCTACGAAACTGCCCGAATTTGCGACCTTGAACACAATACCAACCGGTTACTCGAACGCAATGCCGACGCTCTGACGGAGGAAGAAAAAAAAGAATACAAGAAAAACAGCCGGACATACAAACGGCTTAACGCAATGCTGACTCCGATGAGTAAATACTACGGAGCAGAGGGTTGCATATCTGTAGCAACGGATGCGATCCAAGTGCTTGGCGGCAGCGGGTACATTAAAGACTATCCCGCCGAAAGGTATCTTCGGGATGCAAGAATCACTTCGCTCTATGAAGGAACGAGTCAACTGCAAATTGTTGCGGCGATTAAAGGAATTACGAGCGGGGTGTTTGCCGGTTATGCCGAATCGTTTGAACAAAAAACGTACAACGATGCAAAATTGGAAGAACTAAAAGCCGTATTGACTAAAGATCGGGAAAAGTTGCAGACGGCAATCGGTTTTGTAAAAACACAGAGCGGGGCGTATGTTGATTTGGTTGCCCAGAAACTAGTCGATGCGGCAATGTCCGTTTTGATCGGACATTATTTTCTGGGGCAAGCCGAGAAGAATGATCGTAAAAAGAAAGTTGCCGAATTGTTCATTTTGGGACAATCGCCGATCATTGCAATGAAGTGTGCTCAGTCCCAACAGGGGAATATGCAGATACTAACGGATTACGAAGTATTGGCAGGCCCTGTCCCCGCGGCATGAACAGTCGGCGTCACCGCGACGTGAGCGACAGATACCGACACCATGGAATTGGACTCCATGGAATTGGATGCCATGGAATTGGATGCCGGCTGGCGTGTTGTCTGAAAATGGGAGCGGTTCGGCCTGCTATACCGTAACCGGGATCAAAATGGACGTTTTCAGCCGCAGATGACAAGGAGAACACAGATCGTTTTATCATCCGTGTATATCCGCGGCTGCCAAAAAGACCATGGTCAGGCCGTTTGCAGTATATCACAAAGTTGGGACACAACCCTCATTTTTGACAGAAGTATTTTTGACAAAAGCGGAAGGGAAATCCGTTTTCCGCAAGTTTTGGCAGAGAAAAACTTTGGCAGAGAAAAACTTACGCAACGCGATCAACGAAACTGCCGCTGGACCGGTCGTTTGCCGATTGCGGCTGATAGGTCGTTTTGCCCTGGCCGCGAGTTTCCAGCAACTCAAGAATTTGCGAAACATGAATGAGCGATTTCCGTGACATCGTCCAGTTGGTGTACGCCAACAGGCTAATTTGTTGCGTGCGGTGCCTGGTTTCGTTGAGAATCTTTTGAACATCAAAATTGTTCGGGAAAAAGTGTCCGCAAAGTTGTTCGATCGAATCGCACGGACAACTTCGCAGCCGGGCTGCCGTCAAGAGTTCTTCCCGACGTTCGAGCATCTTTTGCATCTTCCTAACCATGACTTCCTCTTCGGCAGCAATCAATGCAATCTCTTTTTTTTCCGGCTTGACCAAAACCGCTTGCTTTTTACGCAGGACGTCCAGCATTTGATTTTGTGCGCCGGCAAGTTGGTGTAGATAATCCTGAATGTCTGCTTTCATAAGTTTTGTTCCTGTTTGTTTTTGTTAGTTTGATTCGTTAGTTAGTTTGTTTTGCGGGCCGAAATGGTCCTCGGTGTAGCCGATCCGATTGTTTTTTATACACGGAACGACCGTTGGACGCATAACAATCCCGCATAATGCAACGGGGCAGGAAACCGGCGGTATCCTAGCCCGCATTCTTCAGTAAATAGTTCAATTTTTCCACCGCATTGCCTAACCATTGCGATAATGTTTTATTATGTACCCCAACGGCTTTTGCGGCTTCTCGGTGGGTTAAACCTTGAAAATAAACCATATAAACGGCTTTTTTCATTTTATCAGGCAATGCCGCTACGGCTTCCCGAACGAGACACGTCATTTCCTGTTCCATTGACTCTTCAACTGGTTCGGGCTTGTTTTCCGCCAAGGAGTCCGCTATACAGCAGTTACCGTGATTACGGTCTTGGGGTTCATCGATGCTGATGACCGAATAGCGTTTGGACTTCCGTTGGTGGTCGATGGCTTGATTCGTTGCGATTTTGTACAACCAAGGCCGAAAGGTTCGGCCTGTGTCAAACTTACTGCATTCTCTCAATACGGCCAAAAATGTTTTTTGAAAAACATCTTCGGCATAGTGAGCATTACCGAGAAACCTATACAAATAATTGTACAGTTCTCTTTCGTAGCGTTTGACGAGTTCTCCGAATGCTTCACGCCCAAAAAAATCGTTGGGGGCAGCATACCGATATTCCAGCAACAGTTCTTCGTCCGTCCATTCTTTCCAGTTGCAGTCTATAGTTTGGTTTGTCGTTCCATCAGTTATAAGGTTCATTGTCCACCTCTCTTTTAGTGTAATAATTTTTTGCAAGCAGTACAAGTTTACTTTTTTGCTGTTTTCTTTTCTTGACTGGTATAGTATCACAATTCGTGCCAATTGAAGTCAAAATAAAAATTATTTACGCAAACGCTATAAAACAAGGGCGAAATATATGTTTTCTGGGGGGAGTATTCAAAAATCCAACAAGATTTCTGCCGGTTAGCAACGGGGAAAGCATGCAAAGATTACAAATTTTTCTTTCGTTTATTGTGTCTGATTTGTAAAAAAGGGAAAAACGCCTGTTGCGGCAAAATAGTGTTGTCAGGCAGAAAAATTGCGGATTGCCCGCCATTCTGGTCATATAGACCCGGCGGCTAACTGGCCCAGGGCGGGCTAACTCAAATCCCGACTAGGCGGGGTGGCGATTTTTGTCCATAGAAACACGGGAAACGCTCTTCATAAACGATACCTCTGCGGAAACAATACCTCTTCATTTTCTATGCCGATCTCTCTGGTTTTGTTAATATGGAAAAATTGCAAAAAATAGGTCAACTGCGTGAAAGAAGCATGCCGATAGAAAAGTTAACGAACAATGCCTAGATTGCGCAGCATACGCAGTTTTACAATTTTTGTACCGCATAGTTTGTTTATTTTGCTTGTTTTATAAGGCCAATTTTTGGGGGAGTGTGGATATGAAACCTAAAGGAATTTCAATTACCGTCATCGTTGTTCTATCGCTTGCTTTTGCCGTATTCGTTTCCGTCGGCTTTTTAACCGGCGGATTCCGTAAATCAGCACCCGTCGTTTCTGAAGAACAGTTTCTTTCCGTTGTGAGAGGCCAGGCGAACGCATCTCAAGAGTTGGTTGCCCTGATCGAACGGCATCAACGCCAGACCGAAGAAACGCTGCGCAGTCAAACAGAGCAAAATTTACAGACCAGTTTGCAAGCATTGACCTGTCAAGTTCGCGGCGAGTTGGAGAATTATATTCATACAGCCCAGCAATTAGCCTTGACGAGCGCAACGGAAAAGTTAAATATAGACCGAAAAGAACGCAGCAACGAAATCGAAGCCATCTGGCCGCGGCAAGTTCCGCAACAAGTTCAGTTCTTGTTTGTGAGCGACAGGACAGGATCACGCCAACCGAGACGCATAACGATACGGGAAGGTGCCGTTGAGGCTCCGGCTGTTACGGTGCTGGCCGACGTTCTGTTGTCCGATGCGGTGCTTTCGGCGAATACTCCGTTGGAAACAAGTGATGCGGACAATGTCGATACTGACAATGTTGATACTGACAATGTCTACGTCGGCAATACGGATACGGAACAGTCCGATATGGACGAATCCGAAAACGGTCAATCCGAAGGGTCCGTTTCCGAATGGACTATTTCGGGTTTAGTAGAAGGAGATGAAGTTGTCGATGGTTTTGTTGCCGACCAGATCGTTGCTGATTACATCGTTGCCGACCACATCTTTGTAGAGCCGTTGAGAGTGGAGGCCGAGGCCGATGGGGCTGTTGCCGGCCTTTTTGCAACACTTGCAGACGGTGAAACGGCAAATACCCATGCGGTAGAAACCCATGTTGTAGAAACCGCAGTGATCGAAATTGCAGTGATCGAACCCGCCGACGCAACAACGGCCGGGTCGGAAACGTTCGCCGTTATTTTTTCCGACTTGCCGAATTATAGCATATCACAACCTTATAGTATATCACAATCTTCGCCGATTTTTATATTGGAGTCGGAAATTGAGATAACGCCGTCGTTTGAATCTGATTTACGGGGGCAGATTGCGGAATTGGAAGGGCTGGCGTCTGGCGATTCGCCGCAGCCTGCCGTATCCGACGAGACAAACCTTGCCGGCACTTCATCAAATGAGCCGGTACATTCCGAAACAGGCGACGAACAGAGTACACCGAGTGCGGAGTCTGCTACGGAACTGGTTGCGATAGAACAGTCGGCGGCGGCGACGGAATTGGTTGAGTCGGAACGGGTTGAATCGGAACTTGTTGCGATAGAATATGCTGTAGAAGAACATGTCGTAGAAGAAATTGCTATAGAAGAAATTGCGGAATCCGCCGTCGGGATCGTAGTAGATACGGCGGACGAATCCCCCGCCAGCGAATTATTATTCTGCCCCGAACTGACCGAAGAGGAACAGGAATCCCGGGGATTTTTGAAAGAACTCAGTTTTAGGATTGTGCAACAAGACCGGAAAGTCGTTGCCGCTTGGTTTTGCTGGGAACCCAGTACGCTTAATGTTCACTCGACCGATCGTTTTTCGATACGAAGCCGGCAGGGAGTAGATGGTATTACGACGGATGTGTTGTCGAATCCCGACACGATGCCTGCCTATATTAACGCCATTCGGGCTGGGCAGACTGTCGTCTCTGAACCGCTCCATCAACAGGGCGACTCTATCGTTACGGTTTCGTCGCCGATTCGTTATCGATCTCAAAATTTAGGTGTTGTCGGGATCGACATTGCGACATCGGCGATTTCGGAATCGTTGCAGGAGATAGTGCGGGCGAATCCTATTTTGCGAAATGCCGGAAAAGTATATTTGCTTTCACCAGATGGAAACATTGTTGCATCAAACGATGTGAATGTCCGTGCCGGAAGTCAAAATATCCCTTTTGATGCCCGAACGGAAATATCAATGGAATCACCGTTCTCATTACAGGGACAACGCTGGCATATTCGGCTGGTTATTCCAAAAAGAACGTCCGACGCATCCGTCCTGGCATTCCAGGCAACGATACACGAACAAGGCCAACGGGTTCAAACACACGGTGAAGATTTTACCCGAACCCTCGGCGAATTGCAACAGCGATTGTATAATGACGAAACAACCCAACTTCAACGGTTGGATGGCCGTTGCCGCACAATCCTGATAGCAGCATTCGTCGTTCTTGCTGTCATCGCCTATACCTGGCGCCGATCGCTTGCCCGACTGTCCCAATGGCATGAACTCACCCAACAGCAAATCCTGAACGCAATCACTTCGCCGGTCTTGCTCGTCGAGTCGGATGCCCGAAACGCCGGGAAAAACAAAGCCGCAGAGGAATGGGGAATCGAAATGATTGATGCACATATTAAGTCGGCTGCTGTTCGGGGCAGTCATGTCGAGATGGTCAAAGTTACCGGAAACATCTATGAAGTACATACGAACAAACTGTCGGGGCTTCGCGGTGAGCCGGTCGGTTCTGTCCAGGTCTTTGAGAATAAGACTTTCCAGGAAAAGACCCGGGAGCAGTTGCATGAGGCGGGGAGTATGGTTCATGCGGCTCAGAGTGAAACCGACGGAATCGTATCGACGACAAGTGCGTTGCAACAAGGGATAGGACAAACGGTTCGGCAGATCGGTGAAGTGTCAGAGTTTATCGCAAAGACAAACGAACTAGCAGAGTCTAATGGCAAAAATGCGGTGGACGCAAGCCGATTTACCCGGGATGCGGTGGATGCCGCTTCGAAGGGGCAAAAACAAATGAAAGATATGGTGGGTTCGATGACGGATATATGCAAGATGTCCGAACAGATGAAAAAGGTCATTAAGACGATTGACGAGATCGCCTTTCAAACAAACCTGCTGGCGTTAAACGCAGCCGTTGAGGCGGCCCGGGCTGGGACACACGGTAAGGGTTTTGCGGTAGTTGCGGAAGAGGTTCGCAACCTGGCATCCCGCAGTGCGAAGGCGGCGAAAGAAACAGCCACGTTGATCGAATCGAGTAATACGCAGATTCTCGGCGGTGCCGACATTGCCAACGAAACGGCGACGGCGTTAGATGAAATTACACACTTGATCGATGGGGCGACTAAACTGGTATCGCAGATTGAGATCACGTCGACGGAGCAATTATCGCAGATGCAAGCGATTTCGCAAGGCCTGCGGCAAGCGGAAAGTTTAGTGCAAAGCAGCAGTCAGGGGATGGACAATGCGGTGTCGGGTTCGCGGCAGTTAGCCGAACTGATCGAGCGTCTTCGGGCATACTGTGCGTAGGGTTGGTGTAGTAGGGTGGGTGGTGCGAGGAGAATCTAGCAGCCGCCCTGTCCCCGTTAGTCGCCTCGCCCTGCGGGGTGTATGCGAATTGACAAGTTAGTCCGGCTGGCGGGGCGTTCCACAGGGCGTTCTTACGCGAAACACTGCGTGTTGCAGGGCAACTCGGCTAGTGGTGTAAATGCTCCAGGCCGTTGTGTAGAGACAACCCCGACTGGTCGATTTGTCCCATCCGCCATGGCTTGTCAATTTGGAAAGAAGGAGGTACAATAGGGATATTGAGCATAACTGGAACGAGTATAGGCGGGATATACTGCTCCCCGCCCGATATTAGAAATTGCTATGGCAGCGAGTGTTGAAGATTTCGTTAAAAGGCTTACCCGGAGCGGTAGGCGATTCACGTTTGTTTTCACGGAGGATTTTTTCTCGATCACCGGCAAAACCGGCATCCGAACCGATCGGTTTCGTGATCTACGCAATACCGTTCATCATGTTCGGCATCGGAAAGGTCTCAACGCCGAAATTCGTCAAGAAGAAGATATGGTTCTTTTCGATGTGGATGTTGGAATCGTGAAAAACGGGTTTTCCAGTTTCATGACGTCTTTTGAGGAACTGGCCAAAGGCCCTTTTGCTGATACGGCAATGCTTTACGGAATGGGAGAGGGTCAGGTTGATGCCCGAAAGGCCAAATTTCAAATCGATTCTTTTATGGCCGAGAAGAACATGCAAACGATTCCGACCAAAACACTCATTGAACGGTGCCGGCAGCGTAAAATCGTTCTGGTAGCCGAAAGTCCTGCCGACCTTAAACGGCCTAGTGTAGAGCCATTTATAAACCTTCGGAGTCAACTGACAAAGATATTGGTCAATCCCGACAAGGGTCCTGTCGTGGATTGTCAGGTTTCCAAGATATATCAAGTGGGGAACACAAGTACGTTGTCTTCCTTGCTCAATATGTTTTGTGTGCATTATTAGTTTGTGTGCATTATTAGAACGAATCGTGCATTGGAGTGGTGTGATATTGCGTTCGATATTCCGTCATCCGGCGGGCAGGTTAGCCGTCTTGCGTGGTGCTTGGTCAACGCGTCTATTTGTTAGCCGCCCCGGCCTGCGGGGTGTTTCTGCGCCGGATAGTGCGTGTTGCCGGGCAATACGGCTAACGAGCCCGACCAGGCGGAGAAGGCGAGTGTGTAACAAAAACCAGGCCAGATAGACAACAGGCCAAATAGGCAACACACTCAAACAACACCACTCAAACAGTATCATTAAAACAATACCGGGAAAAAACGATGAGATTAGTAGTTAACGGTGAAGATTTTCAATACACTCCAGCATCTCCGGCGTCAGAGAGTTCGGTTCGGCACTTGCTGGAACATCTTCAGTTAGCCGGCCGGCCTGTGGCAGTTGAACGGAATGGACAAATAGTACCGCATGCAACGTTTGACCAAACGTCCATCGTCGAAGGCGATGTGCTGGAGATCGTTACGCTCGTCGGCGGCGGATAAGCCGGAATGAATATGCCGGCTGGAGGCTCCGGCCTGTCCCATTACTCACTGCTCCATTATTCACTGCTCCGTTGTTCAGTATGGATAACCATCCAACGAGCCCGATAGACAGGCCGTTCGATTTGAGTTATCATCCAGGAAGAGAGCCCGGATGATTGCTCCTCTTGCCAATAAAGACAATCGTCCGGTAGAAATTGGCATGCCGTATATTCTTCCGGCGGGATGTAAAACGTTAAACGTTTTTGATTCGCCGTATGAATGATTTTGCCGTGCCGGACGGCAATCCCTTCCCGAATGAACACGTCCAACCCATCGGCTGAACGACCATGGTTGACATACCCCGTCGTTGCTGCTAAACTGTACGTTTCGCAGACTAACTGCCAAACGCCCGTCAACGGCGATATGTTGACTTCAAGGATCGTCCAAATCGTTTCTTTTTCCCGCCGGGTAGCCAACGGCGAGACTGGTTCATGAATTTCATCGCCGGGGACGGGTTGCGTAGCGTCGGGGGCGTCAGGGCCTGCCGGGCAAGGCCAGGATGAGATGGGGATATACCAATGTGCATAATTCACCGGGACGGGCGAAGCAACGACTTGAGAATACCGGCGATGCCGATACCGACGGGGTAAGGCCTGTTCGATGTCGCTGATCGTTTGCGTTTGATGATGCCAAAAACGGATAGATTGAGTATGCTCGATCATAAAAAAAGCGGGGAAAGCGGGGAAAATTTGAGGGAGTAAAGTCAGATGGAGCCGATGGTTAACTCTTACCGGCAAACGGTAATCTCTTCGATACCCGACTCGCTTGCCGCAATCTGTTGATTGCACCATTCGACGGTTTCACGCAGTTGTTTCAGGTAATCCGTCCAGAGGACGGTTTGTCCGTCGATGTTATACGAAGGTTTCGGGTTTACGGTCAGATCGGCAATCAGGGCTAAAGTTTGTGATTTAATCGTTCGGTACATAGCATTGATGATATAGCATTGATGATAGGGTCGGGGAAAAAGCCCGGGGCTTAACAATGTCCGTGGCAGGAAATCGCTCTGGGAGGAAAAGCCCGGGGCTTAACAATGCCCGGGGCGGCAGTCTATGGCCTGCGGACAGGCATCTACTGACATCGGACAACATATCGCGGATCCAAAACAGCCGGAGTGCCGCGTTCAGATGCTTTGAAACGAATCAACACATCCTGCGTAAAATCCGCTTCACTGCCGGGGAGCGACTGCGTTACCGTAATCGGCCAATTCTCCATATAAGCAAACGCCTTGCGGAAATTGCCGATGAACCAAGTCGTGTCCGCATTCGGTTGCATCTTATACATCTGATAGGCCAGCCGGCTTGAAACAAGCCGGTACTTCGCAAAGGGATTGCGTATAGACATCCCCGTTGACGAACCCGACTCGTAAGAAAGACTCGACGCATAAAATAACCGATGCGCCAAATGCCGTTTCGGCGGCATCACCAACACGGTATTCGGATCAATCAGGATCGGGTTGCCCGATATGGGGTCAAGCATTTCGCCGAATTTATCTTCAGCCCTTTCAACGCTTTCCCAATCTTGCAATTCGTTGGCCAGGGTATTTTGCCAATTTTGCGTTGGCGAGATGGCGGCGGCATACGTCGTTAAGGCTGGCCCGCCGTTGGATCGATAAACATTCTTTAAGCCGAGAACGACTTCGAGAATACGTCGCTCTTTGTTTTGAGCAAGAATCTCGCCGACTTCCGAAGCCCGATCCAAAAGATGATGCGTTTGATCAAAAAAGACAGCCTCCCTGGTCAATGGAATGATCAGACCATGTTTCGCCGTTTTGGGCGTTTCAATATAGCCGGTGTCCAACCCGGCCGCATGGTACTCAGTGCCGGGGGCGATAAAAAGATTGCCGTCGGAAATCGTCCCGACAGCGTGGATTTTTTCTCCATCCAGTCGGGTAGGAATCGTCCGAACCAGTCGGGAGACCGCAAAGACCTCCTGATTATACGCTTCTTTGATCTTCGTGTCAATCACTGCTCCGATTGTGTTAACCAGCGCATCGGTTGCGCTTTCCGTCAAGACTTGCATACTCTCAAATTGGGATAACCCGCCGGGGATAAAACTTTCGGCCAAATCCCGAATGCTAAAATCTTCCGGTGATAAATCGCCCTGTTTTAGCGATTCAGTAAGGTGCTGCGAAGTCCTGGCGGCTCCGTCTAATTCAATTCGTTTGCGTAATTCGCGTGGGTTGATAGTCATGGTTATTAAAGGGTGTTAAAGGGTGTTAAAATGTTCAGTGGTCAAAATGCCGGGTCAAAGTGATGAGTCAAAATGCCGGGTCTCTCAAAAACTCTTTGTTGTCTGCCGGTTGCAATCTCCTATCGGGCATCGGCAACATTCAATAACGCGTAACAGCCTCGGCAAATGCCTTGCTGTCGAAGGTTGATCCCGTTACCGTCTGTTCCCGACTCTTCGGTTTGGATTCCCGAAAACGTTCTTGCATCAGCCGTTCTTCTATCAAGCGTTCAATTTGCTCAAGCGTAATCGGTTGAACTGCTTCAAAGAGTCCCTGCGTCGTCGCAGGGTCGGCAACAAGATCAACACTTCGGACGGCAACGATTCGCTCTACAACATCCGCCGTCCCCTGGGAATGACGCTGGGATTCGCAAGCCGAATGGCGGCCTCCCCGACGAACAAGGGCTTCAACATTATGCGAAAAACCTACGTTACCCGGCGAATTCTCGGCGTCCCAAAGCAACTGTTCGGCAACTGCATGTTTCGGGTTAAACAAAAAATCCGCAAAGAGTCCTTCATTTTCACGAAGATGCACGTTGCGGATCACACCGAATCGGGCAAGATAACTTCGCGGCTTTCGGGGATCGCCTTCGGGATGATCTAAATTGACTTTAGAGTTTTCATAAAGCGGAATCGCATCCCGAAGCGTTTGATTGGGATAGTGCCGGCCGTTTTTGCTTTCGCATCCGATGATTTTTACATCGAATATAATACCGGCCTGTCGATCAATACGCACATTGTCCGAAAGTACGGCCTCGTATAGGAGTTCTGTCATAGAAGGAAGCACCGCCCTGTGCGGCGCATAAAAGTGTTCTAAAAGATGCCCGCAATCTAACACACCCACGCCAAACACGTGTTAGCAGAAATACTTATTGAAAACCAGACCGAAGAAAACGAACCGAAGAAAACCAAACCGCAGAGAACGAGCCGCTAAAAAAAACCGTCCGCTGGAAAAACGCAATCGCTGTGATCTTTCCCGTCAGCACCAACCGGGAAAGGAAACGGCAACCTGGCAGCCTCCAAGTCGGGCAGAGTTTCCAGAATCACTCCGTAGTTGTCAGGAGAGACCTCCGGCCGATCTATACAACCCGACAAAAAAAACAGAAAACTAAATACTATAGAAAAAAAGATTGTCCGCATCGTACCCGACCCAACTACGAACATTGTACCCAGACCAAATGCTCTCTGCAATAGGGGGGAACGTCCAGCGTTCCATCCAGAGCGTTTCCTGAATTGGCGTGGTCTTGCGTTCGTTGTTCCATCGCGAGTCGGCAGCACCGTTAGCCGTATTGTCCGGCAACACGCAGTGTTTTGCGCAAGAACGCCCCTGCAGGGCGGGGCGGCTAACTCGATTAACAACTACGCGGAATGGCGAAAATCTAAACTTGTCGCCGGACTGGCGGGCGGATACCGGAAGAGACAAATCGACCAGTCGGGGTTGTCTCTACGCAACAGCCTAATGCCGTTAGAGACACAATTCATTGGATTCTACACTCTCTCTTGTTCATTCTTGATCAGTTAAACGGATCAGCGTTCGGCTTTCCGTTCGGGTTTGTCCCAGATGTACCAAAATCGGTACCGAATCCTGCGTCAGGTTCCACAGTCCACATTCCGCAACAACCTCATCATTCCCCATCGCTTTGAACGCAACACGCTGGGTTTGCGAATCGACACTGCCATAGAGTTCTGTCGCCGTACCCGACTCTTGATTGATCAAATTCCCGCGTACCTGCCCCTGTTTATTCGTGGCAATTTGCACAATCCGTTTGCTCTCCGTTTGATTGCCGTCGGCGACTACCGCAAACGTTCCCATCGGCAACCATTCATCCGGCACTGTTTCGGTCGCCGTATTGCCAGCCTCCGTATTGCCGGTTGCCGGACGTTGTGACGCATCCGGCTGTGCTGCACCGGCTTGAGCGATATTTTGTGCCTGTTGATAATACTCCGACGAACTGACATACGGAACATTATTAACATATACCGTATCTTGCACGTAAACAATGTTGCTCCCGTAATGATAAGGAATGGGCGTGCGTACAGCGTTCGTTACGGCACCGGCGAAAAACCCTGCGGCAAACCATCCCCAGGAATTTTCCCAAGACGGATGAGACCACCACCAACGAGGAGGAGGATAAGGAAACGCACCAGGAACATGAGGTGTGGGATAACCCGGTATCCATATTCCCGGATACCGATTGTACCAAGCCGGTGTGAAAAATTCATTTCGGTTATTGTGCTGGTTAAAATTATTCCGAACGATATTGATAGATCGATTATCAATCACGACCTTGTTGATCACCGTATTATTAAGTCTTTGGGAGTTGAAGTTTTCCCAATTTTTCCAATCAGGCCCATCGCGGTTTACGGTCGTATGATCGCCCCGACCGAATATCTGACTGCGATTGTCCGGCCCAAAATTTTGCCGGAGTTGCTCCACACTGGGACGGTCTGCATTTGAACGATCTGCACCGGGGCGCGTTTGCCGATCAACAGGCTGCCGATCTGCGGGGCGGCGGGCGGCGGCATTGCGGTCGGCATTACGCAGGTTGTCTAGCGTTGCATTATTTCGGTCGGCGGGATTTCGGTCGGCGGGTTGCGCCGAGGCAGGTCTTGCCGGCATCGGTCTGGTTTCTGACGGAGCGGGTCTTGTAAGTGCCTGGCGAGAGGGTGTTTGGCGTTCGGTTTGGGTTGCATCACGGTGTACAACGGAGGCGTTTCCGAAATGTTGCTGTGCGGCCGCAAGGTTTGGCGGAGTTGCCGGTCGGGCGGCGGCTCCGCCAGGCCGATTTCCTACCCCACCTAACCCGCCAGGCCGCTGGGCTTCGGCAAGGGGAGAATGAATCGAAAGGACTATGGCCAGGATTCCGGCCAAGGAAAGAATGGGGAAATTGGGTCGGGGTAAAGCCGGTCGGGGAAATTTGGGTCGAAGTGTGTTTTTGTTCATTGTGCTTTTATTTACTGTACCTTTGTTCATTGTGCCTTGTGTTTCGGGGTGTTCTGTATTCCGGGGGTGTTCCGGGAGGGGGTTATGCAACTATTACTATACAACTATTATATTGGACATTTTGTGCCGTTTCGCACTTCATTGTAAAGTATTACGATAACTATTGTATAGGGAATGCGGAGAAAACACAAGGAATGCTGGACGGCACAGTTAAGAGGCATGCCGCACCCCGTCGGCATAAGTTATAAATTTGCCCCATCCCCGTCATTCCCGTGAAAACGGGAATCTAGAGAAACAGGTTTAACCCTTTACGTCTAGATTCCCGGCTATGCTGGTGACGTTTTTTGTCCATCGAAACACGGGACACTCTCCGTTGCGTCGGGGTTATTGCGTCGGGTTATTACGGCTTTCGAATTTGAAGTTCTCCGTCGAAAATATACTCTTCGCCCGGCTGAAGTTGCGGCAAACTGATGTTGTTCGGCCTGACTATACTGTCCATAAACTCGGTAATATCTGCCGGGAGTCGGTTATGTTCAGCCCGAAAAAGATTGAGGGCATGTTCGACTTGCTGTAAAACCATCCGATCTCTCTGCGAAGAAAGAGCACGAACCGGCACGCTGACTATCGAAACAGGATTGCTCATATCCGAAACGGGCACTCGGCTACGCAATTCCGACGCAGCATTGACGGTTTCCCCGCTGTCTTGTGTCCCAGCATCTTGTGTTACTGTATTCGGTGTTACTGTACCAGCCCCCCCGTGTGTGGCCCCCCCGTGTGTGGCGTGGTCATCGCAATAAGGACATACGGCTTGCTCGTCTATGGCGTCAATGCCGAAAGAACCACTTGGAGCGGGAGCGCAACCGCCAAAAAACAACAGACATGTGCAATACAGGCCAACCAATACAAACGCAAAGGAAAATTTCGTGTATCTCATAGAGAACATTGTACCTCCGGCAAAAAAGAATTACAAGAGGGAACAGGGGGCATCCAAGTTTATTCTATGCCGGCATGCCGAAACATCTATTGACGACGCTCAAAATTGGATTAAAATCTGCCTGAACCCGGGCAGGTAATGACAAGTGTCTATGCTTGCCCTTTTTCATGCATTTTCATGCAGTTTTCTCATCCTTTCCTTGCCCGGACATTTGGTTTTTTGGGTACAGTATCCTTTCGGATGCTGATTGGATCGGTTAACTTCAAATGGGCATTTTACGATCCTGACGTTGATCCGAATGTCGCCGCTCGCCGTTTGATCCTTATGTTCTGGCACGAACATATTCTATGCCCTCTATTCTTCCGCAGACACAGCCCCGTTACTATGCTGTTAAGTCAACACGGGGACGCAGAAATTGTCAATCAGGCTGCTCAATTTGTCGGAATGAAATGTATCCGGGGCTCTAGTTCTCACGGAGCAGTAAGTGCTTTGAAAAAGTTTATTCAATTACCGGAACATAACATTCTTGCCATCGTTCCCGACGGCCCGAGAGGACCCTATCGGCAACTAGCAGCCGGAGGAATTTTTCTGGCGTCTAAATTACAGTTGCCGATTGTACTGCTGGGTGTCGGATACGACCGGCCTTGGCGTATGCCGACTTGGGACAGATTTGTCGTTCCTCGTCCCTTTTCGCGAGGAAGGATCATATCATCGCCGACCATTCACGTTCCCGAAAAACTGTCACGCGATGGTTTGGAACATTATCGGCATAAAATAGAAACGCTGTTATCCCGGCTGACGGACGAAGCCGAACATTGGGCAGTCTCCGGCGAACCGCTGGCGGGAGAATCGATCGTGTGTATGGGGCCGAAATCCTCGCTGACTTACTATGGACATTCACAACAAGCATATATCGGCAACGCAGATTGATATTACAGATTTGATATTCAGGACATACGGCTTCATCGTAACAGTAAAACTACGGTTGAATAACATACGCATGAATAGAAACTACGGTTGAATGGAGACCATTTCGACAGGGAAATGCTGTTTCAATATATCGACACATTCCTGTACGAGATGCTCCGGTGCGCTGGCTCCCGCTGTGATTAAGACTGTTTCTTTGCCCGAAAAGACATCGAGCGAGATATCCGATGCTCTATCGACAAGGAAAGACCGCACTCCATCCTGTTCGGCCTGTTCGGCCAACCGTCGGCTATTAGAACTGGATTTGCTGCCGACAACGACCGCAATGTCTGCCGTCGGGCAATGTTTCCGAATAGCATCTTGCCGGCTTTGCGTTGCATAGCAAATGTTCGACTGTGCCGGACCAACGATTTGAGGAAAACGCTCTTTCAGCCGATCAATCAGCCGGAACGTCTCGCTGACTGCAAGTGTTGTTTGCGTCAGATACGCTAGTTTTTCGTCTTTGTCAAAAGACAACGCATCAATTTCCGCATCGTTTTCTACAACACAAATTGACTCAGGCACTTCGCCGACCACTCCGGCGACCTCATCGTGATTCCGGTGGCCCAACAGGATGATCTTGTACCCATTGCGGGCATATTCGATCGCATTTTGATGCACTTTATCGACAAGGGGACAGGTTGCATCAATGGTTTTAAGTAACCGTTGGGCAGCGGTTTTTCGGATGGCCGGCGATACTCCGTGTGCCGAAAACATCAGTCGGGAACCTTCGGGAACCTCATCAACAGCATCAACAAAAACGACACCTTGTTGACGAAAGTATTCGACAATCCATGTATTGTGAACTATCTCATGATAGACATAAATCGGCATCCCAAACTGCTGTATCGCGTTTTCGAGGGACTGCACCGCCCGGGTTACGCCCGCACAAAAACCGCGAGGCTCTGCTAAAATGATCCGCATAGATCATACTATACTGTAAAAGAAACAAAATTGCAGTCGGCCTGGTGCCGCACTTTCCTGTCAAAATGGCAGATTTTGTTGGCACGGCATTTGCTTTATGCTAAATAAACGATAAAATGGTTCCCAACCGGCGGTTCCCAACCGGAAACCATCCCGGTAAATACCCCAAGTAAATTAATCAACCCCTTTTAATAAAACATGACAAAAGACAAAAAGTGTAAAGACTCGTCCTGCTGTAAGGGCACTAAATTGCAGCCGCTCGGAGACCGAGTTGTTGTCCGGCGGGAAACCGCCGAAGAAAAAACCAAAGGCGGACTTTACCTGCCCGACACCGCTAAAGATAAACCCGCCCGAGGCACCGTTGTCAGTATCGGTTGCGGAAAACTCCTCGATAATGGGACACGAGCACCATTCCAAATCAAAGAAGGAGACAAAGTGCTGTTCCTGTCATACGCTGGCGAAGAGTTCAAAATCGGTGATGACGAATTGCTTCTCATGCGTGAAAGTGATGTCCTCGCCATTATCGGGTAAAGTACGTTTGCCCCGACAGTCGGGTATCAATGCGTCGTAACAGACGCGACAATACACCAAATCAATAACAACATTCGCTCAGCGAGCATCGCAGCGAACAAAAACACCATTAACCCAAAACAACAATTAACCCTATAAAAGGAGATAAATACCCATGGCAAAAATGATTGCGTTTGATCAGGAAGCCCGTGAAGCCCTGCGTCGCGGCGTATCCAAATTGGCGAAAGCCGTTAGAGTAACACTTGGTCCAAAAGGCCGTAATGTTATTATCCAAAAGAGTTTCGGCTCTCCGCTCGTTACCAAAGACGGTGTAACGGTTGCCAAAGAAGTCGATCTCGAAGATACTTACGAAAATATGGGGGCCAAGATGGTCCGCGAGGTTGCTTCGAAAACCAGTGATGTGGCCGGCGACGGAACAACTACGGCGACGATATTGGCCGAAGCGATTTTCAACGAAGGAATGAAAGCCGTTGTAGCAGGCGTTAATCCGCTAATGCTTAAAACCGGAATGGATAAAGCCGTTACGGACATTACGGCCAAACTGAAAAGTATGTCCGTCAGCGTCAAAAACAGCAAAACGGAAATTGCCCAGGTCGCAGCGATTGCGGCCAATAACGACAAGGAAATCGGGGCACTCCTTGCCGATGCGATGGAAAAAGTCGGCAAAGACGGCGTGATTACCGTCGATGAAGGCAAGAGTCTGAAAACCGAAGTCGAATGGGTCGAAGGGATGCAGTTCGATCGGGGATATCTTTCGCCGTACTTTGTAACCGATGGGCAAAAAATGGAATGTATTCTCGAAAACGCCTACGTGTTGCTTTGCGAAAACAAGTTGTCTAATATCAAAGAAGCGATACCGATTCTCGAAGCCGTTGTGAATACAGGCCGACCGCTTTTAATTGTCGCCGAAGATATCGATGGCGAAGCATTAGCGACGCTCGTTATTAACCGATTACGCGGCACGATGAAAATCTGTGCGATCAAAGCCCCCGGCTACGGCGACCGCCGAAAAGCGATGCTCGAAGATATCGGCATTTTGACCGGCGGCAGCGTTTTGTTCGAGAGTCTTGGACGCAAACTGGAGTCGCTGACTCTTGCCGACCTGGGGACGGCCAAGCAAATTGTAATCGATAAAGACAACACGACAATCATAGAAGGCGGCGGAAAAAATGATCAGATCAAAGGCCGTATCGAACAGATTCGCCGGGAGATTGAAAACACATCCAGCGATTATGATCGGGAAAAACTGGAAGAACGTCTTGCGAAACTTTCCGGCGGCGTTGCGAAAATTATGGTTGGAGCGGCAACGGAAAGTGAAATGAAAGAGAGAAAAGCCCGAGTAGAAGATGCTCTGCACGCAACTCGGGCGGCAGTCGAAGAAGGCATATTGCCGGGCGGCGGCGTTGCTTTGCTCCGGGCGTCTGCGGCGATGAATCCGGCCAATTTGTCAACAGACGAAATGACCGGCTACAACATTATCGTCAAGGCATGCCGGGCACCGCTTACACAGATTGCCCAAAATGCCGGAAAAGACGGCGGTATCATCGCAGAAAAAGTTGCTGAGGGAAAAGGCAATTTCGGCTACAACGCTTTGACGGACGTCTTTGAGGATGTCGTGAAGGCGGGTGTGATTGATCCGACTAAAGTTTCCCGTACGGCTTTGATGAACGCAGCAAGTGTTGCGTCGTTGATGTTGACGAGCGATGCATTGGTTGCGGACATACCGAAAGAGGAAAAAGCGATGCCGATGCCGCCGGGCGGGGATATGTACTAGAGCGTTTTACGTGTTTCTATGGACAAAATTTGTCGCCCCGCATAGTTGTGAATCGGGTTAGCCGCCATGCGCCGCCGTGTTGCCTGTTAGCCGCCCCGGCCTGCGGGGCGTTCTTACGCCAGATACTGCGTGTTGAAATACTGCGTGTTGCAAGGGCAACACGGCGACCGGTGGATAACGAACGCGATGGAATAACGAACGCAAGGCCGCGACAATTCAGGAAATGCTCTGAAAGTTTAGAAAGATGCCGTTTGTTCTTGAGAATGCAGCGACAATGAGTTAGACTATAGAAAAGAGGATATATTCCGACCGTCTGCGGTTTTCCGTCTAAAATGCCTAAAAATAACAACGTTAAGTTAAGTTCCCGCGACAAACAAACGCTCAATAACATTATCGAAATGGCGAATTCGGTCGCCAAACAGGTCCTGCGGAAAAAAGACCCGGCGGTGGACATCCCGGCCAGGGCTCTTTCCAATGTCCATTTCAATGAACGGAAAAAAATTATCGAAATGGGTAAACGCACGTCGCAACGGCAACTTTTTAACCTGTCGCAAGCAAAAAGTTTTATGCAAACGATGCTCGTCGCCAGCGGAACCAAACAACTTATTGAACAGGGAAAATCAACCAGCATTCGGGGACTCTATTACTTACTCAAACACACCATCGAAGGAACCAAGGAAGAAACGTTCGACGAACAGGGCGATTGCGACGGAATCATCGAAGATATGGAAGTCTTGCTCAATTCCTTGCGTGAAGAACTCCACCTCGCCGCCGAAACACGAGGAAATATGGTTGGAAACATTACTATCATCGATAAAGGGGATGAGATTGACTGTACCCGAATGGGAAGCGGAGGTTACGCCATCCCATCAATAGTTGAATCGAGTGTCATTCAATTCAGAAAAACCAATGCCAAATTTATTTTGCATGTTGAAAAAGGAACGGTTTGGCAACGTTTTAATGAGGACAAGTTTTGGCAAAAGCATCAATGTATTCTAACTCACGGGGCGGGCCAGCCGCCTCGAGGGGTTCGGCGATTGCTGTATCGGCTGCACAATGAATTGAATTTGCCGATTTATTGTTTATTTGACAACGACCCTTGGGGGTATTATATCTACAGTGTTATCAAGCAAGGATCAATCAATTTGGCGTTTGAGTCCCAGCGTATGGCCGTACCTGATGCGAGATTTATCGGCATGCGAAGTAATGATTTTGAGCGATGCAAACTAGCGGACAGCGTGAAAATTGCTCTCAATGAACAGGATAAAAAACGGGCAAAGCAGATTGCCGCCTATCCATGGTTTGTCAAGAAAAAAGCGTGGCAGAAAGAAATTGCCATGATGCTTGATAATGGGTTCAAGTTGGAGGTCGAAGCGTTAACCAGTCGGGATATTAGTTTCGTTACAGAAGAATACGTTCCTCAACGGCTTATGGAACGACAGTTTTTGGACTAGAGAGACTGGGATAAACCGACAAAGCCGTCGCGAATAAGTATGCCGTTTTAACGGACTGGACCGCAGGCGCATCAGCACTTGACATCGTATGGCCAGTCTGCTAGACTCGTTTCCACGATCTGCTCTCTTACCTGGCATTGTCTTTCATGCGAAACATATTCATAATACCGGCCTTAATACTTACATGCTTTGGAACGCTCTATTGGGTTCATGGAACTCTTGCCGATGAGCAACCCGCTGTTTCGCCGGAAGTTCAGCAGGCCATCGACCGAATCACTGCACTTAACGGGCAGGTTACGCTCACGCCCGAAAAGACAATCCGAACAATTACTTTTACCAACGGAAGCGGACTCAATCCCGCAATGTTCGACCTGTTTGCTCAACAGTCCGACCTCGATTCACTCCGAATTGCCGACTATCGCGACCTGACCGATGATATTGCTGCCAAACTGTCCGGCTTGAATAAAATGCGGGTATTAGGCTTAACGAACAGCAATATCACCGACGCAACCGTTGCAATGATTGCCTCTTCGTTTCCTGATTTAGTTAATCTCGATTTGGCATCCAATTCGTTGCTGACCGATGCGGCTGCGAGGGAAATAGCCAAACTCCAACGGTTAGAGGTTCTCCGATTGCTGTTCTGCGATATTAGCGATTTTGGAATACTTCACTTAACAGCCTTGCCGAGACTTCGTGCATTAGACCTCCGCGGCAATATGAAAATCGGCGACGGCGGCCTGGAAATGGTCGCGATGATACCTGCCTTGAGAAGTTTGCAACACCGAAGCACGTCCGTCTCCGATAGGGGAATCCTTGCATTGGTCGACGCCACGGCGTTAGACAATTTGGAAATCCAGGATATGCAGATTACCGGTCAGGCCGGACAGTATATCCGGCGGATGGAAAGATTGACCAATTTGATCATTTTCCGCTGTGAAAATTTTGATTCTTCCGGCGTTCTTGCGTTAGGCGGCTTGAAATTGAACCGCCTGACCTTGCGTGGCTTGCCGATTAACGATACTGCGATGGAAGTTTTTCGGGAATTGCCGACGTTGCGCCGGCTTTATTTGCAAGAACTTTCTTCCGTAACGGATGCCGGCCTGGCCAACTTGGCCCATCTGAAAGACTTGGAGATTTTGGACATTTGGGAACTTCGTATCACGGACAAAACGCTTGAAACGATCGCAAAACTCGAAAATCTGAAAACGCTCATGTTGCGGGGAACAAACATTACCGACGCCGGTTTGGAGATGTTGCTGACCATGCCCAGTTTGGAGTCGGTAACGCTTACGGACAACACCAGCGTAACGCCTGAAATGATCCAAAAACTTCGCGATGCCGAAAAATTCGAAGTGTTGCCGAGACGTTAGGGTTGCCCGAACGCAGGGGATGGCGAGACGCCGGGGATGAGTTCTTCTCATTGTTGCGACGGCGGCCGACTAAACGGCATCCGGCTGTCTGGGCATGTCAACCTGGGCACCCCGACCTGGGCATGTCAATGTGCAATGCGAAACGGTCGCATTGTCCCTGGTGTCAAAATTGCTCTTTACGCTTCCGGGTGTAATCATTATACTCGGCGACGCTGTTTGTTTGCGTGATCATTTTGTTTATTTTGATCATTGTTTATTTGGAAAATGCCGTTACTCCGTTCCGCAATGCCGTTTGCCCGATACATATCGTTATTTTTCTGCCCGTTATTTTTCTGCCCGTTATTTTTCTGCTTGGTACTGTTCTGCTTTGTGCTGTTATTTCACGGAACTTTGACGGCTCAATCCGTCTATCAGCATCAGCCCGTCCATCCGCAGCCCGATCGGGTTGCTTCGAACGCACCGACTGGTCAATCGATCCCGCTTTATGCTCCGGCCAGCCCCCATACTCCTACGACGGTCCAGCCTGGTGTCGAACAGTATCATCCCAACACCCAATCTCCGCAGACATTAACACCACAGACATTAACTTCCCCTTCTCCCCCGCATTCATCGCAACCCCACGCTGGCCGCGAACCGACGGCATCGCCGCAAAGCCGGGTAGTTCCGTTTTCTTTAACGCCGGGTGAACAAAGAGAGTTAGACGAATTTCTTGCCCGTTGGGAACGGTACAGTGCAAGCATCAAACGGTATGATGTCGAATTTGACGTGTTTGATTATGATGCGACGACACCCGGTGCGCAGCCGGAACAGCCCCAACGCATCTGTTTTGGGTATTTCAAATATATTTCTAACCCAATGCGGTTTCTGTATGTTATCGAAGGCGAATGGCGAGATAAAAAGAAGGTCCAAAGGGACGGCGATAAGAATCCCCATATCTATGCCGAAAAAATGATTATTGATGAAAAGTCGGTTTTCAAATACGACTATAACGCCAAGACCGTCTATCAGGTGAATGTCCCGCCCGAATTGATCGGCCAGGGGATTGACAAAAGTCCGTTGCCGCTTATTTTTGGAGCAAAGGCGAACGATCTAAAAAGACGTTTTAGTTTGAAACTGGAACATCCGCAAACTGATATTGCTATCCTCTATGCCAGACCGCTCCTGATTGATGACCAGCAAGAATTCCTCGAATTAGAAATTATGCTCGATAAAAACATGCGGGCAAAAGCCTTACGGAAACATGACATTAACGGGACGAGTCATAAAGTGTACAATCTCAAAACTCTCCGAACCAACACTGGTATTACCGACATCATCGGGCATATCAAAGATTTTTTTACACCGGATGTTCCAAGGGGCTGGCAATTACAAGTTCATGAGGCAGGGGCTGAAAGCACGGGTGTTGGAAACAGAGAACAAGAGACCAGGGTTCGACGATAGGCGGATGTTGTATCTGCACAATCTTGTTGCCGCATAAAACGAATACAAAGGCAATTTGTCAAAGATAATTTGAGTCTCCAATCTGCATCCAAACCCCGGTGATATTTCCAGGTATGCTATAATACTTCAATACTTCCATGATATTTTTCATCACCGGCATCGATACCGAAATCGGCAAGACGCAAACAACGGGCTTGCTTGCCCGACATTTCCTCCAACGGCAAAAAACGGTCATCACGCAAAAACTGGCGCAAACCGGCCAGAATAATGCGGCAACATGCAATGGTATCTGCAAAGTTTCCGAGGATATCGCGGAACATCGCCGGTTGATGGGTGTTTCGGCCTTGCCTGAAGATAGGCCGTTGGGTGACCGGGACGGAACCTTGACGTGTCCTTACTCTTTCGCCTATCCAGCCTCTCCGCACCTGGCGGCTCGTTTAGAGCAGCAAGAGATTGATCCGGCCAGACTGGATCAATCGACGGCAATTTTGCGTGAACGGTATGACGTTGTGCTTTTGGAAGGAGCAGGCGGTTTTTTAGTACCATTAACTCCTGATTTTTTGCAGGCCGACTACATTGCCCAACGGCGTTATCCTGTCATTTTGGTAACATCCGGTCGGCTTGGCAGCATCAATCATACAATACTGACGATAGAAGCGATCCGCCGTCGGGACCTTCCGTTGGCATGCCTTGTCTTTAACAGGCATACTCCGAATCAGCGTGCGGATCAGGATGACGTGATCAGCAACGATTCGCTGACTCTTTTCCGTCGCCTTTGCCCAGATGTCGTCATCGTTCCCCGTATGATTCAAGACCAAATGATTCAAGACCAAGTGCCGGATGTCGATTTTTCTTGTTTAGATTGTTGGGAAAACATATAACGTCTGTTGCTCCGGCTGTCTTTTCTGTCTCGACGTGTTTTTTTATCGTTGTCTCAAAACGGCAGTCCGGCTTTTCACTCGGACAGGAAACATCCGGCAATGGTTTGGCCGCAATACTTACAGCAAGACTCTTCGTCGATTTTGTATTCATCTATCCGGTAACGAACACGTAAAATAACCGTTTGGCTGCATTGCGGGCAGTAGGTCGATTGCCCCGCCGGATCGTCGATGTTGCCTGTATACACATACCGCAAACCGGCGGATATTGCTATATTTCTAGCCCGAAAAAGCGTCGTTGACGGAGTTGCCGGCAACGTTTGCAAGTTGTGTGCTGGCCGAAACGCCGAAAAATGTAAGGGAAACTCTTGACCAAGATGCCGGACAAACCAATGACACATCTCTTCGATTTCCTGGTCAGAATCATTGAGCGATGGAATTAAAAGCGTAGTAACTTCGAGCCAGGGGGACGCCCTGGAGATATACTGTTTCGCCGCATAACGCAGAGTCTCTTTGACAGAGTCAAGCGTGTTTGAACTTTTAGGCCCTCCGCAGTAATCGCGGTAAAAATCTTCCGAAAAACTTTTCAAATCGATATTTACGGCGTCCATAGAATCAAAAAATGCAGATCGGCATTGGCCGGAAATATAGCCATTGGAAACTGCAATGGTTTTGATCCCAGCCTTTCGGCACGCGGCGGCGGTTTCCTGGACGAACTCTGCCGATATGATGGGTTCGTTATACGTGAAAGCGACGCTTTCACAGTGATGTTCTTTTGCTAATCGAACAACGTCGTCCGGCATCGCACACTCGGTTAGCAACGAAATGTCTTTTGACTGTGCCGTTGCCGCATTTTGACAAAACGTGCAAGCAAGATTGCAGCCGATACCGCCGAAGGAAAGAGTGTTGGAGCCGGGGTAAAAATGATTTAACGGTTTTTTTTCAATGGGATCAACGGCGAAACCGACAGTTTTTCCAAAGGTGATTGGGGTTATACGGCCGTTTTGCAGTGCGCCGTTTTGCAGCGTTCGGATACTGCAAAAGCCTGTTTGTTTATCGTGAATGAGGCAACGTCGAGGGCACAGTTCGCAGTGAGTCATAGTTTGTTCGCAATCCAAAACGTCCCGGCATTGTACCACAAAACCATTTCCCTGCGTGCGGGAAAGCGGGAGATGCCCGGCGACGGCGATCCGGTGACTGCATGCTCTAATTCCGGCAGTCCGACAATTCGCCGGGATCGCAAACCTCTTGTTTTCTCCCATTTTTCCTGGTACAATGGGGTTACGATACAATAGAGCCCGATGCAATGGGGCTGCTGTAGAGCAAATCTTCTTCCCTTTTTGTTTGTCACCATTTAGTTTGCCGCCATGTCCCATCGAACGCTGTTGTCCTATCCTGTCCGAAGTGTTTTTGTATGCCTATTGTGTTTGTCGTTGCCGTTATTCAGCGGATGCGGACGGCAGGCCGGTGCGGGAGTGTCCGGTGCGGGAGGGGCTGCGAGACTGCCGGCTTCCGTGATTGTCGATGCCGTTATGCAGGATACGGTGCAAATCTATATTTATACCGAAGGGGTGACGGTACCCTCCAAGTCTATCGACATCAGGGCCAGGGTTCCCGGTTTTCTGGAGGATTTCTATTTTAAGCCTGGTGCGATCGTTCAAGAGGGAGATCGGCTTGCTCTCATTGAACAAGCCCCTTATACAATCGCCTTAAGTCTTGCCAAGGCCGAACTTGCGAGCAGTGAGGCCCAGGCAGCACTTGCCGAAGCGAACCTTCATCGGGGAAAAATACAATTTGAACGCGGTGTCATCGCCGTAGAGGAATTGCAAACCCACCAGGCCAATTACGATATGGCCCTGGCACGAATCGATTCGGCCAATGCCAATATCCGCAATGCCGAGTTAAACTTGGAATATACGGATTTCCGCTCGCCTATTACAGGGAAAACAACGAAAAACTTCATCGATATAGGCAACTATATCAACCCGACGGGGACGCAGGCCGTCTTGCTTTCCATCACGCAACTCGACCCGATGTACGTTGAGTTCAAATTGAATGACCGGCAGTTTCTCTATCTCAAAGACCGCATTGGCTTTCGGGATGCTTTTCACGAAGCCGTTGCAGAGGACTCGCCTAAAAACGACCATGATATAAGCAGCCTGTCGCTTGCTCTGACGGGTATGCCCGTCGATATTTCTTTGCAGACTGGTGCGACTATATTTCGTTTCGATTTTGATATACCAGGGACGATTGTTGCCTCGGTTGATGATCGCATTAACTTTTCGACTGCACAGATTACGTTGCGGGCCGAGATACAGAATCCGCTCTTGTCTATAGAAGGGACGAAAGATTATATGATTTACCCTGGACAGGTATGCCGGGTACGACTGCTTTACGATACGGTGGAAGATGCGGTTTTAGTCCGCGAAGAGGCTATTTTGACAGACTTGGATACTCGGTATGTGTTGATCGTTGCCAGGGACATGTTCCAGGATGTCGATCGGTTTGGGCATCCGATTATTGAAAACGGCCAGCCGGTACCGCCGCGTGAAACGTATGTTGTCCAGCGTCGGGATATTACTCTGGGCAGGCTGCTTGATAACCAAATGAGGATCGTTCTCGATGGAGTGCGGCCCGGCGAATCTTATATTGTACACGGAGTTCAGCGGGCAAGGGTCGGTACTGAAGTGAATCCGATTACGCTGGAGGCTTATAACCAACAGCGGCAGGCCGAAATGAATGGCCCATAACGTGCTTTGTTATGTAGTCATTAAGTAAAAGTTCCATTTTGCAGCAGAATAACAGTTGAAGAAACAGCACTACGCATGAAAAACCATCGAATATCCCTATTCGCTTTAATAGTATTGGTCTTTGCGGTATTATTAAGTGCTTTCATTGTGTATGTGTCGGTTTTAGGGAAAAACCAACTCGACGATATGCACATGGAGCATCTGATTCTGGAAAAGAACATCAGGATCAGCGATGTTCTGCGTCAGAGTTTGTACAAGGCGGAAATTTTAGCCGTATTGGTTCGGCAAGCGGAAGGTGATTTGACGGGCTTTGAGCAATGGGCCGAGTTTTTATTGGATTCGCCCGTGTACTGGACAATTCTTGCAGCACCGGACGGCGTCGTTAGTCGAGTCTATCCGTTGGAAGGCAATAAATCCCTGTTGGGGGAGAGTCTGTTTGCGGAAGGTATTGGGGCCAGCGACGAAGCCCGCGACGCCAGAGAATTTGGCAGACTTGTTATGGGAGGGCCCTTTGAGGCAATCCAAGGCGGAGGTCAGGCGATCGTTGGGCGAATGCCGGTCTTTATGGATACGGATACGGAAGAACGCCAATTTTGGGGACTTGTCTCCGTCTCCGTCAAGTTCCCCGACATTTTAGAAATGGCAGACTTGAATCGACTCTCGTCGCAAGGTTATGCTTACGAATTATGGAGAAACCATCCGCAATCTGGGGAAAGACACGTCATTGCGGGCGAGGGCACTGTGTATTATCCGCATTCGGTAGTTAGGCCGATCTATATTCTCAATTCGCAGTGGTATCTCACGGTGTCCAAAGTTCGGTATTGGTACGAATTTCCGGTGAGTGTGATTCTGGTAGTTACATTGTTTGCGAGTTATGCCAGTTTTTTCATTATGCAAAGCAACTACAAATTGAGGCGGGTACGGAATGAACTGGAATTGATGGCGAAAACCGACGTGTTGACTGGAATCTATAACCGGCGGTTTTTTATGGAAATTGCCGAAATCACCTTAAGCAAGGCGAAACGTTCGGATGAAGAGTGTTATGTGATTGTGTTCGATATTGATCGATTCAAACAAATCAATGATACGTATGGGCATCATCTTGGAGATCTGGTTTTGATTGAAGTGGTCAAACGAATACAGCCGCTTATTAGGCCTTATGATTATTTTGCCCGATACGGCGGCGAAGAATTTATTGTGCTGGTATGCGGTGCCGATACGGAAACGATACAAACAATCGCAGAACGGTTGCGGTTGTGTTTATGCAAACAGCAATTTGTTTTTGAAGGCGTCCAGATGCCGGTCTCGGCAAGTTTTGGAATGGCGAAAATTGAGGATTCAGGTACAGAGCACGCGATAAAAAATGCCGACACAGCGTTGTACCAGGCTAAGGGGGCTGGTCGAAACAGGGCTATATTATACAAAGACCCATTAGACGATGCATGGGATTGGTCGGGGCATTAAATCGGGCAAACTTTCGGAACCGCCGGGACTACAGCGTACGCCGGGACTACAGCGGACGCCAGGGGAATAGACGGGCTGAAGCAGAGCGGTCTTGAGAGGTCGGCGGGGCGGCTTCTTGGTGAGTTTGCAAAATTGCTTTTTGGGCCTCAGGGAGGGCAATCCGGCTTACAACGGGGTTGCCGACTTGGCCGGTGATCTTTAATTGGACAATTTGATCGCCGACTCCGCCCAAAATGTCGCTGACAATAGGAATCTGCATTCGCCGATTGCCCAGTCGGGTTTTCATCGTCATGTCGAGTTGTTTGCTATCAAGCCGCACAACGCCGTCGCCATGCAGTGAAAAAAGTTCGCCTTCAAAATTGACCGGATCAAGAAACATGTTGGATTTGGAAATACGAAAGCCAGCATCTACAACGCTAAATATACCGGCATTGGGATCCTTTTCCCGGATTCGCAATTCCCGAAGCATACGAACCATAAAGGGCGCACCGTAAATGTTGGCATCACGAATTTGGATAATGCCTGTCCCTTCGATTCCGCCGAGACACATGCCCTTACCCCGCAGATTGACATTGACACAATTAAACGTTCCAGACGTTTTCGGTGTCGTTTGCCTTGGTTCCTGTCCGGCTCCTCCGGTCGGCCTGACAACTTGCGTGAGTTTTTCCAAGTCGGCTCCGATTAAATCGGCGTTGATATGGTAGGACATCTCGGAGTCTAGTAGCACCAACCCTTTGGCGTGAAGGGTTCCGTCGTAGAACTGTGCCGTGAGGGGCTGTGCGATGGATTCGGGAAGAAGTCGGTTTTCGGGGATGCCGAGTCGTAATTGTGTTCCGTTTGCCGAATTACTGATCAGGGCAAAAGGGCCGCGGAGTGCCGTTGCCTGGAATCCGGCAACGGTTAGAGAATCCAAATTGAATTCGCCGCTAAGGTTAACGTGTTCGTTGGGTGTTCCGGTTGCGTAAGCGTTGCCGATGAGTCGGATAGAGCCAAATAGATTTTCGACGGGTAGCCCCAAGTTGATGTCATTAGCCCGTAACACCCACGTTAAATCCCAGGCGATGCCTTCATGGTGTGGTATATGATGATGCGGGACATTGTGGTGTGGGACATTTGGCCGACCGACGGTTGATCGCGGGTTTTGCCGATATTCGACCGCACCAACAAGGTCGGTCAACCCCGTAATTTGCATGGATTCAATCATTTCCTGCAATTTTGTCGGCAAAGCGGATACGAGATCTTTATCGGCATGCAAATGCTCGACGATGAAAGGTGCAAGGCGTAGAATGGATTGCCCGTCGGCGGTTACATAATAATTGAGATCGCTTCGTAACCGAGTGTTGCGGTGTGTGCCGGTCAGCGGGACGGTGGAAAAAATTCGCCCGTTGGCGTAATGAATTTCTCCGTTCACATTTTCTATTCGATACGGAAAACGATCGGGGAAGAGCGAAAATCCCGGCCTCGGGGCCGTTTGAAAATTGAGGTTTAAATTTTTGGTATCAGTTCGGTATTGAATCTGTGCGGTTAGATTTACTTTGCCGTTGACGTTCAAACTTTGCAACATTGCCTGCTGCTCCGGCTTGATGAGTGCCTGGACAATTTGTTCATCGACGGGTAATTCTTCCGCCAGGAGATAGAGAACTAATTCCTGTGCCGGGCTGGATATGTGATGCTGTTGTTCGGAGACTGGCCGGAAAAAACCTTTTCCCCGAACGGTTGCTATTCCGTTGAATCCTAAAATTTCAGGAGATTCCCAAACTTGCCCGTTGTAGTGTACGGAACCTTTCACGTCACGCAAAGGATACGGAAACAGAGTATAGCGAATCGACACATTGTCGAAATAAATGTCGAATTGCTTGTTCACGGCGGCATTCCCCGGCAGCAACGTGAAAATTAACTTGGTATTGATTGCCCCTGTCGGGCGAAGCGAGTTGATGACGTCCTGCGTTTCCGGCTGCAAGGCTTTGAGTAGTTTTGAGTCGATAGGGATGTTGTTGCCGACGACTTCCAGTTTGCCGGCGATGTCTTCAAATATATTGTAGTAATGTCCATCAATTTTTGTCTCAATCGGCGAACCTTGTTTGGATTTAAGGTTAAACCGGAGCAGTGCTTTTTCGTCAATATACAAATTGCCTGAAAGACGGTCAACGTGATAAGGAAAATACCGGTAGGAAAAACCCAAATCCGAAATTTGCATTGATACTTTATTCGGCCCCCAAACGCCGTTTCGGCAAGAAAATTGAGCATACAAATCGGTCATCCCGTTGAACTCGAATTTGGCAAGGAGCCGGTTCGTTTCTTCATTAAAGAAGGGTAATACGGTTTTGATCAGATACTCATCGAATCGGCAATCTTGAAGACTGAGTGTAAGTTCCGCTTGAGGAATCTGGCCGCCGAAGTCGGCAAATCCTTTCTGGACGTACGATGCTTCCAGCCGGGCAAAATCGCTGTTGCCTTTTAGTTTATTGATCACGAGGCCGTCATTGGATATTTCAAACCGTGTCGATAATTCCGTCAACGTTCGGTTCATCTTCGGAAAATCTGCCCGACCATGCATCAATGTTCCATTCACTGCAAAACGATACCCCAAGTCGGCAACAGGATCAGAAACTGCGCTGACATTGAAATCGAACCGCCCTTGAAAAAAAGGCCGTTCTGCAATATAAAGGTGCGGCGGTATGTATTGCCAAAGGTCGTCTGTCCAATCAAACTGTCGGCAATTCGCAACAATTTTCCATTGCATCGTTTCCGGCCATAGTTCGGCTTCCACAGAAACACGGCGAAAATTATCTCCTTCCGCCGAACCTTTGATTGAAAAATACGGCACGCTCCGTCCAATCTTATATCCAAGTCCCTTGCCGTCAGAAGCCCATGTCGGCGATATGGAAAGATTGATTTTAGAAAATTGCAACGGCGGACTCGAATACCGCATGTCGTCATAAAGCAACATTCCGTCGTGAACCTCGACAACGACAGGTTCAGAATCATCGGGGAAAAAAAAACCATAATCACTGCCGCCAGCGAGCAGGAAAAAACCGTAATCATGGCCGCCGACGAGCATTTGAAGTTCACTGAATGTCCCCGTTGGGGACAAACTTGCACGCAGAATGGGATTTTTGATCGTGATGCGGCTTATGTTCAGATTGTTTTGATAAAGCGATTGCATCGTTACCGGACACTCGACGAACATTTCGCCGATGCGCAGTAAGGGACGCGGCTTTCCTAATGGATTCGGCACGGAAAATTCAATATCCTGTATAGAAATTCCGCGACTATCAACAATCCGTGCCGCCCCGACACGGATATCCAGGCTGGGATACCTGGTTTTGAGTTCGGCCAGGACATGTTTTTTTACCTGGTTATTCATTTGGGAATAGAACCACAGCACTCCGACTGCGACTCCCACGACGCAAAGCAGAGTTACCCAGCAGAGACAGATTCCGAGTATGCGTAAAATTCCCACAAGGAATTGTAGAAAAATCGCCCTATCCGGTCAAGCGGAAAAAACACGAAAACCACGGAAACAAGGGGGCAACCCCTTTCTCCCTTCCCAATTCCCAATGTTCCAATTTCCAATGTTCCAATTTCCAATGTCCTAATGTTCCAATTCCCAATTCCCAACCCCCAATTCCGTTTTTCCCGATGATCGGCATTGTTTCATCGCTCTGTCATCGGGTTACTCTGACGAATTCTAATCACCGTGGCGTATGTTGACTTCTTCCAGTCCGACCCGTCGTTCGGCTTTTTTTCGGCTTTCATAGAGGAATGCCCTGGTATGTTTATTACACCATTCGGCTAATCCTTGTATCAGCACAAACAAGACCGGCGTCACGTAGACACCGACAATCGTTTCCGTGAGCAAACCGCCGAAGATACCGTTTCCGATTGCATTTCGAGCGGCACTTCCCGCCCCGTCTGCCCAAATGAGCGGCACCGTCCCTAAAATAAACGCAAACGACGTCATAAATATGGGACGAACACGCAATCGTCCAGCCGTATAGGCTGCCTGGACAAGCCCCGCTCCCTTTTCACGATGATCCCGGGCAAACTCCGTAATGAGCACCGCATTTTTCGCCGAAAACCCAATCATTACGAGCAAGGCTAACTGCGTATAAACATTGATCTCCGGCATATTACCCGCATGAAGCGAAAATAATATCATCGATGCAAAAGAGCCGGCAACTCCCAACGGAACCGCCATCATAATAATCAACGGCGACGCCCAACTTTCATACTGTGCCGCCAATATCAGGAAGGCAAATGCGACCGAAATGAAAAAGAACAGCACCATTTGGTTGCCGACTCGCTTTTCCTGGAAGGTTAACCCCGTCCAATCGTATGAAAATCCATCCGGCAACATTCGGCTTAACTCTTCCATTTTTTCGATCCCTTCCCCCGTACTTCGATCCGGCCTGATAACAAACGTCATCGCCGCACTCGGGAACATATTGTACCGGGTCAGCAGTTGGGGGCCTGACACATCTTCCGATGTCGTAAAGGCTTCCAGCGGAACCATTTCGCCGTTCATGTTCTTGACCTTAATCCGCAAGACATCGGGTACGCTGGTTCGGTACTCCCCTTTGGCTTGCACATTGACTCTAAAGGTTCTTCCCAAAATGTTAAAATCATTGACGTAGGCAACTCCAAAATAGGTTTGCAAGGCGGCAAAAACCTCGGCCAGACTCACACCCATCCGCTGGGCTTTATCACGGTCTATATCGAGATATAACTGAGGCGAATTCGGGTTGAAAGGCGAGATCGCATGCACAATGGGGTTAAAATCTACGGCGATATGCTGTAAATCATCGCGGACTGTCGCAAGCACGGTCGGATCTACCCCGCGCTCATCCAGCAAAACGTAGGCGACACCGTTTGTCATACCTACCTGAATAGGCGGCGGAGAAGCAACGAAAAATTGTGCTTCGGGAATCTTATCGAATTCTTTCTCCAATCTCGCTTGAATGGCGGGAATCCGCATGCCTTCGTCTATGGGACTGACCATAATGAAAGGAATCGAAAACCCTTCGAGACGCCGATCATTCCATGTACGTAAGGGGACGATCACCATACCGAGGTTGGAACCTTGCCCGCTGAAAAATGAAAAACCGTTGATGTACACAGCGGAATCGATACCGCCGTGTTCAATGTAAGTTTTTCGTTTATCCCAAAAACGGTCATACAGTTGCTGGAATATATTCCGTTCATAGTATTCAGGCCTTCGGGTAATAACCTGTTCTTTAGCGACGATTTGTTCAACTCTCGACAAGACTTCGGTTGTCCGTTCCTTCGTAGCACCTTCCGGCAACCGAACTTCCATGTAAATAACCCCTTGGTCTTCGCTTGGCACAAATCCTTTGGGAATCATCATGAAGGCCATATAGAGCACAACAACCAGCCCGAACCAACCCAGCAGTATTATTGGAGCAATACGGATACACGTCTTGACGGTTTTGAGATAGAAATTCATAAAACCGTCGAAGAAATAATTGAACACTCTGAAGAGAATAAAACGTTCGGCTTTCGGCACTGAGGGACGCAGTAAAATCGCACAGAGAGCCGGAGCGAGCGTTACGGCACAGATCACCGAAATAGCGACGGCCCCTGCAATCGTCAAGGCAAACTGCTGGTATAGAATTCCGATCATACCCGGCATCATAGCCGTCGGCAAAAAGACCGCCATCATAATGAACCCTAATGCAAGAACGGGGCCGATGACTTGCGTCATAGATTTTTTCGCCGCAGCGTTGCCGTCGAGATGCTCTTCGTCGATGATCCGCTGTGTATTTTCGACGACAACGATCGCATCATCAACGACGATCCCTATGACGATAATTAAACCGAACAGGGACATCGTATTGATCGAAAAACCAAAACACCACATAAGAAAAAATGTTCCGATAATCGAGACGGGTATCGTCAAAAGCGGGATGAGAGCGGCACGCCAATCCTGTAGAAAAAGGAACACGACGGCGATCACCAACACCACGCATAAGACCAAAGTTTCCCAAAACTCATCAACGGTTGCCTGAATAAATGTTGTTGCATTAAACGGTATAGCGTATTCCAATCCGCTTCGGGAAAGCGTGTCTTCAAGCGATCTCATCAGTTCGACGACGCCTGCCGAGACGTTGAGGGAATTGGCTCCCGATTGCGGCATGATGGCAATCCCCGTGGCCATTCGGCCATTATAGAGGGATTCGGTCGTATAATCTGCGGATCCGAGTTCGATCAATGCAACATCTTTGAGACGAAGTGCACCGCCCTGTTCGTCGACGCGGAGTATCATATTTTCAAACTGTTCCGCATCTTCAAGCCGGCCTAGCGTTACGATGGCGATATTCGATTGGATACCGTCGGGTATGGGATCCAACCCCAGACGACCGGCGGAAACCTGGACGTTTTGTGCCCGAATGGCATTGATTACTTCTTGAGCAGACAACCCCCTGCCAGCCATCGCATCAATGTCAAGCCAAACCCGCATACTGAATTGCCGACGGTCAAACATCATCACATCGCCGACTCCGGGCACGCGGGCAATCCGGTCGCGAAGATAGAGCGAAGCGTAGTTAGCAAGATACTGTCCGCTTTTGCCGGTAGCATCGGGATTGCCTTCATCAATTTTTTCAAAGAGGGTAATCATGCAAATGAAGTTACCGCTCCGTTTATTGACGGATATACCTAACCGGCGAACCTCCTCCGGCAGC